>JAEEGH010007557.1_pt1 | contig 26080 bp, 23 predicted proteins | sample 9134181 | NCBI WGS metagenome assembly JAEEGH01 (sample SAMN16246544, study PRJNA631951) | gut metagenome | biome: gut microbiome; feature: rumen; material: DP-attached | host: Bos | place: Iran: Karaj | collected 2018-10
TTTTCTTTCACTTCGGCTACCGTCAATAACTTAGTGTTGCTGGAATCAAACTCCTTTAACGGATTTCGTTCCACATTGCCTTCTTTGAAGTATTTATCGTAATTAAGTCCGCGATTGTCTGCGGGAACGCGATAAAAATTCCCCATATCGATAGCCTGCGCACACTCTTCGTTGGTTAAAAGCGTTTCGTACATCTTTTCGCCGTGACGGATTCCGATAACTTTTATATCTTCTTTTTTGCCGCCGAAAAGTTCGCAGACCGCTTCCGCCTGCGTCTGTATAGTACAAGCGGGTGCTTTCTGGACGAGTATATCGCCGTTTTCGCCGTGTTCGAAGGCGAACAACACGAGATCGACCGCTTCGTCAAGGCTCATGATAAATCTCGTCATAGCGGGCTCGGTAATAGTTATGGGTTGCCCGTTTCTGATCTGGTCTATCCATAAAGGAATAACAGAACCCCTACTACACATAACGTTACCGTAACGCGTACAGCAGATTTTCGTATTTCCGCTGTAACGGGATTTCGCAACGGCGACTTTTTCTTCCATAGCTTTACTCGTTCCCATTGCATTTACGGGATACGCCGCTTTATCGGTGGATAAGCAAATAACCGATTTAACGTCTTCTTCTATTGCGGAGGTAAGTACGTTATCCGTCCCGATAACGTTGGTCTTTACCGCTTCCATCGGGAAGAATTCGCAGGAAGGCACTTGCTTTAACGCCGCCGCATGAAAGATATAATCCACGCCGTGCATAGCCCCTTTGCAAGACTCCAAAGAACGTACGTCGCCGATATAGAATTTTATTTTGCCGCACTCTTTCGGATATTTTGCCTGATATTCGTGGCGCATATCGTCCTGTTTTTTCTCGTCGCGGGAAAAAATGCGAATTTCGCCGATATCGGTTTTTAAAAAGCGATTCAATACGGCGTTACCGAAACTCCCCGTCCCCCCTGTAATCATCAATGTTTTTCCTGTAAATACTCCCATTTTACCGACCTCCTGTAAGTAAAATATATCATTAAACTATTATCTTTTAAATTCTATCACTAAATCGAAAAGCAATCAAGATATAACGATAAATTAATATAGCCTTTTTATCTCTTCATATCCGTCCTTTATCCCTAATATTCTTTTGGCGACGCAAACGAATTTGAACGATAAAATTAAATCTAATACGAAAACCACTAAGGCCATAATGACTACTCCCATTACGCCCGAAAAACAATTTATAAGCCAATGATTCGGCAGTCTTGCAATAATAAACTGCACTATCGGCATATGGATCAAATATATAAAAAACGTGTTAATTCCTATATACGCAAAACATTTAATCTTTCTCAACAAAAAAGACAGATAAAAAATTATTACAAAACATACTATATTATACAGATACGCAATCGGATTAAAATAAGTATAGTGGTCTCCTATCAATTCAAAAATTAAAACGAATAAAAATATTTGCGCAAGAGCAAAGAAACATACTAAAAACTTTTTATTGAGCAAAACATCATCCAAAGCGTATTTTTTAATCAACAATCCGATACTGAAATATCCGATCCAATTAAAAATATTAAGAAACGGCGTGTAGAATTCGGCGAATTTCCAAATTCCAAAATATTCCAGACATAAACTCAATGGATTTAAAAGTGCAAACACAGTCAGTATTAAAGTGTTATCTTTAAACCACTTGAAAATAAATAAAAAGATTAAGAAAACCGTAACAAAATAATAAGACGAGCCAAATCCCAAAATCCATTTTATGTAATCTATAAAGATAAACGATTCGACGGATATACTTCTTACAATAAAAGTCAATGAACTGATTATCACCCACGGTATAACGATGTTAAAAAATTTTTTCTTCCAAAATATCTTATCGTCGCCTTTTTCTCTATGATAAAAAAATCCTCCCAAAATAAAAAATATCGCTACGCCGTTCGTTCCGAAAAATACTAAAAATTCAGTTATAATCTGTAAAAGTTTAGAAGACGTATCAACGTGTACCGTATGAGCATATATTACGCTGCATATAGCAAAAAACTTCATTATGAAGTAAACGTTACTTTTTGTTTTATCAATCATATTCATTATCTTTTAAATTAATTTTTATTGAATGATACAAATTTTTATCGTTAAAAAATAAATTAAGTTGACTACAAAACATACTATCAATACGAGCATCGTTCTCATTTGAAAAGAAACTGCTGTGATTCGTAATCAGCAATCGTCTTGTCCTTCTTGCCAACGAACAATAACTAATAGGTTCAGGATCCGTTACGTCTAAAACCGCACCTGAAATTCTTTTTCTTTTAAGGCATTTTAACAAATCCCTAAACACCACGGCACTGCCTCTCCCTACGTTTATAAAAATGGTGTTTTTATTCATGGCATTAAACCGGTTTTCATTAAAATAACCTATTGAATCTTGATTTTCGGGCATCACGGATATAACGTAATCCATTTTATTCAATATTCCCTCTGCTTTCTCTAACGGTAATATCTCGGTGTACTCGCCGCCGTAAACTGCTTTTGAATTCCGTTTTACACCATAAATCTTTTTACAACCCAAATTTTTTAATTTGATTGAAATTTCATTTCCAATACTTCCACATCCGTAAATTGCGACTGAACATTTCTCAAGCTCTTTGTCTTGCGAATTGTCAATTTCTAAACTTCTAAATAGAAACTTAAAAAAAGGCACCCCGACATAATTGCAAATCGATCGTTTCCCCATGAGCATCATACAACAAATAACGTACTCGGCAATCGGAACGGAATATATGCCATTACAAGTTGCTACCATAGTTTGAGAAATATAATACTTGCTACTATCATAATCGTTATAGCCATGCGACGGCAACAATAGAAGTTTTAAATTTTTATATTTTAGTAGATTATGTTTATCGGGATTGCCGCAAATTATCTCTACGTTAGAAATATCAGAATTGCACAATTCACTTTCACTATTTAGATGTGTGTATCCGTTATCATCTAATAGGCGGCATGCATTTTGATATTTTTTATCAATTATCGCTATTTTCATTTTTTTTACCGAATTTCTTTTTTATACCCGTTATGACATTGCTTTTTTCCTCTTTACTCAATGCTAAAATCACAACGATCATGTATACAAAGGTGCAAATTACAACTTTAATAAACAGTCCCCACCATCCTGTTACGGTTATAAATCCGACGCTAAAATATGAAATCAAAACGGACACAATTATTACGACCGCAAATCTTAAGTAGACGTTTATGTAAAAAGACTTTAGCCGTAACCCTAATATTTTTTTATAAAACAAATTCAACATTATAAGCTTTACAATAAAAGCAACACAAATTGAAATCGCCGCGCCCCAAACACCGTATTTCGGAGTGAGAGCAAAAGACAAAGCAACGTTTATCACACCGGCAACCAACGCACTTATTGACTGATATTTGATTTTATTTCGTATGGACATCAACGTGTTGGCAATCTGTTGCGGGTACAACAGGATAGACGGCGTTAAAATCAGCATCGTACAATATGCGCTTATAACATATTTCTCCCCCATCCATAAAAGCAAAAATTCAGAGCCGACTACGACGATTCCGCTATAAATTAAGCCTAAAATAATTATTTGGAATTTGCCGACCTTCTTCATTAGATCGGATATTTTCGCTTCGTCATGCTCCTCATCCAATCTCGCAATAGTAGGCATAAATAAACCATTTATAGCAAATGCGAACGAATAAAAATATCCTTCTAATTGCGCAACGGGCGAAAACAATGCGATTTCCATACTGTTAGAAGTAATACCAAGGATTGAAGGCGCTATATTGAAAATCAACCTTTCCGCCAAGGCAAGAACGGTCGCCCAAATCGAAAAACCAAAGATGCTTTTTAACAATCCCATGTTTTTTACTTTGAAATTAGGTTTTATCAGCCGCCCCTTGCCGATTATCAGGAGCTTTATCAGAATCGTTACTATTCCCGCAACGGCGTTCATTAACACTAATGCGATAACGCCGTATTGTAACAATAAAACCACCACAATTAATGCTACGGAAAAGAGTTTCTGAAACAAATCGCAGAGTTTTAACTGAATAAATTTTTCGTAAGCGTTTAATATTCCGCTTAAAGGAGCAAACGGAAAAGCAAATACGCTATACGTGCCGAAAATAAGAAAAATAGTTTTAAATACACTTCTTTCTTCGACCGTCAATCCCACGTAAATATTATCTATTAAAAAATATAAAACGGTAAACGTAACTAAAATCAATGCGTCAATGATAAGATACAGTTTAAAAATATAGCCAACCGTATCGTTGATTTTTTGCACATCGTTTTCCGCCCTGAATTTCGATAAGAACCTCGTTGCCGCAGTGCCTAAACCGAAATCCATCAAAAATATCGCTATTAACGTACTTACCAGAGTATATAAACCGTAATTAGCATCTCCTATCTGATTTTTCATCCAAGGAGTATAGAATAACGATAATACGGTAGATGCAAAAATAGCAAAATACGATATTATTGCACCTATTTTTATTTGCGAACTCGTTTTATTTCCCATTAATCGCTTTCCCTTGGTCCGTTTCGGAAAGCATATTGCTATATGCGTGCGGATATGCTTCGGCAAGATCGTTAAAAGTTTTTATATACCGACCTTGATAAATCGCTTCTTTGCCCAACTGAACCGTCTGTTGTCTTTCTGACAAAATAAACGTCCTGTGATATTTATACGTTCTCATAATTTTAGTATTATTTTGAACTGCCATAAACATTAACCAAATATCGCCCGTTTTTAGTGCGTATTTCTTTATGATTTCCGAATCGCACGCATCTTTGTATAGCGAATTCGGCGGTATTAAACATCCGCCGCCGGGAGATGCTAATATTCTGAAAGAAGGTTGTTTTAACCCTACGTTTGATATTGACGACCACCTTCCGGGGTTTAACACCTTATCCCCGTCGAACGACAACACCTGTCCCCTATCACAAACAATGCATTTTTTGTTCGTTTGCCATTTATCGTATAACCTTTCCACCAAATATTTGGGAAACAAGATATCGTCGTCAAACATTACCATCAACTCGTTTTCTTTCAAACTCTCATAAAGTTTGTAGTATCTCTTGTGCCCGTATAAATTATCGCAATAACGTATCTCCAAACCGATATCTATAAATTTTTTTATACTTTCCGGAAATTCAAAATTTTCAAACTCTTCTGCCGCAAGCCAAAGAATAACCCGATCGGGCTTCAGAGATTGCGAAAACAAAGTTTTCAGAGTATACTGTACGCTGTCAATCCTATCGGGAAACGTAGTTAAAGTAAAAATTAACTTTTCATTACGGTCTTCCTTATTAAGGGATAATTTTTCTATGTCCATCCGAGAAATCCGTTTTCTTTTACGATAGCATAAAAACTTGTACCAAAGCCCTCCCAAAACGGGTATTCTTACTCTTTCGGGAATCATTACCCGCTCGCTTAACGTCATTTTCATACTACGTCACCATTTCCCTTTGAACAAAAACTTAAAAAACGATTTCAGTCCGTAATATTTAAGGACGTTAAACGAGATTTCTATCCTATCTCTTATTCTTAACCATATCGACGTTTTTTGAACTTTATCGTTTTTTTCAATATAATCAAAACACGGTAGAACGTATTCGGGATGTTTTAGGGGAAAATCGATTTCATGAAACGGTTGATAAAACGTCCTGACACGCTTGGGAATAAGTCTGAAATCAGAAACGGCGCTATGCGTTGCGTTTTCGCCCACGCCGCAATTCCGAACTAAATTCACTTTGGGAATTATCGCATATCTTGAATTTACATGAGCCCCCATCCCTATAATTGACTCCCAGTGTGCGATATTGCTTTCTTTATGCCTTTTAGCATAACTTATCCATTTTAGCGCCCGCTTTTTGCCGTACAATTTAACGACGTTATCAATACACTCTTCGTTTTCCAAAAAAGAATAATCTTCATCCCATGTGTCCGCTACGCGTTTCCACGTTGCCCAGGCACCGGTTCCTGCATAAGAAAACAAGTAATCGTAAGGATAATCTTCAAATCCTTTTATAAAATTATGACCGTTTATGTGGCTTATTCTTGTATCAAATTCATATTTGTCAAGCAACTCTTTACAATATAAATAGAACGATTGAGACGGCACTTGGTCGTCTTCTAAAATAATACATTTATCTACGATTGAAAAAGCCCACTTGTCGGCGTAAAACGTAGAGGGATCGCACCCCATGTTTTTGTCGTGATAATTTTTATAAACCTTACAATCCCAGTCAATATTTTCCGCTATCGCACGGCATTTTTTAATGCCTTCAATATCGTCGGGGCGGTTTGCACGCGGTCCGTCTTGCCATAATAAAAGAGTTGACGGGCGTGCTTGACGAACACTGTCAAAAACTTTTTTAAAAGTATCGTCTCTTACGAAAAAAATCAACAAAACAGGTACGTCTACCAACCAAGAATCCATTTTGATTACCTTCCTACTTTTTAGATAAAACGCTTATGGTCAAAGGAATAAGCAGAAATACGGTCGCACTCATAACGGGAAAAGCGATTATAGGATTGATACAACCTGTCAAGATAAACGATAGATATCCTGCCCTGAAACCATGTAAATACTTTTTATCGATAGAGCGTTCAATCTCTTTTCTCGCCATATGTAACATTATGATGAGAGCACTTATCCCTAAAATACCTATATCTGCGGCAAATTGAATAAACGTAGAATGAGGATTAAATTCAAGGTCATAATTTCCGATAAGAGGGCTCTTTAAAAACGCCATAATGCCGTCTTTATATAAATTTAACCGACCACTTAAATTATATCCCGACATGTCCCCTTCACCTAAAAAGTTAGCCACTTCTCTAAATCGCTCAGACATATTTGCGGACTCCAAACTGTCCGAAATAGATTTCAATAACGTCGGAAGTAACAAATATCCGCCAATCAACGCGATAATTAAAACCCATTTAAAAATGCTACCGCTTTTATTGAATCTGTAATAAACAAAACAAATCAAAAATATAAAGATGACGCTGGAAAATTGACATATAAACGTCAAAAAAATACAAAATATTATAGCGGCAAGCATTATAATTCTGGCTATAATGTTCCTTTTGTAATCGAAAAACAACATCAAGGAAAAAATCAAAGGAACTATCGCATAGGCATGATCCATTGACATTATGTTAAGATTATAAAGGGCACTTGAATAACTTTCGTCATTAAGATTCGTTATCTTATGAACGATATCCGCATCTGCTAAAAACGCTACGTAAGTATTGATAAAAATGATAGCCAACAAACCGTAAATCATAATAATTGCGTTTCGCATTGCGTTACAACTATTAAATTTCCTATATACTTTGAACAAAAATAACGGGAAAAACATTTCCGCACAGACAATCGAATAACTCGTCAACGTATAGGGCGTATTGACGCTTGACGTAAAAATTTTATACAACAGACCGATTAAAAAAGACAAAGCCACGAACGAAATCAATCTGTTGATATCTGTATATTTTTTAGACAGCACGAAATAACCGATACACGCCAGAATAAACAACAGTACTAAATAATTGCCCCTGCTATCGACTCTGAATTTTATTGCAAGAAAGGAGATGTACAATATGTATACCAGAGTTATCAACGGTCTAACGGTAATATTCCTTTTGCTATTAAGATAATTCGATTGCGTTATAGTATATTGATTCATACTTTTTAATTTGTTCCTCAATACTGAAATTGTCGTTTACCCATTTCTTGCAACGGGCTTTATAACAGTTAAGGTCAGCGTTCAACATCGTCGTAACCGCTTTTAATAACTCTTCTTTGTTGCCGTCTTCCACTAACACGCCGCACGATTCGTGTACTACTTCTTTGGCACCCGTGTTTTTATATGCTATCACCGGCGTGCCCATAGCCATAGCCTCTATCATAGTAAGCCCGAAAGTTTCGTACTTCGATGCCGTCAGATATACGTCGGCGTGAGCGTACAAATCCATCAAATCCGCCCTATCATCCATATAGTTGATATATCTTATCCCACTATCAAGAGGTAAATCTATATTTTTACCGACCATAACTACTTGGGCAAAATCCGATATCTTTTCATTTATATATAAAATATCTTTCTCGCCTTTATATCCGCCCGTCTTCCACGCTTGCGAAACGCATAACACCACTTTTTTGTTTCCGTCTATGTTATACTTGTCGAAACACTCTCTTTTATCTCCGACACGACGTTCCGTTACGTCCGTCCAGTTATATACATAGGAAAACAACGGGGCGTCTCTTAATATACTTCCCTTCGCACTCTCCATCGTCCATTTGGATACGCCAACAATCGCTAACTTTTTTATTTTTGCAAAACAGTCTCTTTTTATCCCGTAAATTTCATCTGCATTAGGATATGCTTTACAGGATAAACACCCCGCCTTATATTTATCGCAACCGTACGGTATATAATGGTTGCATCCACCCGTAAAAAACCAGCAATCGTGTAAAGTCAGCACGAGCGGATAGTCATTCTTTGAAATAAAATCCAACAATACGGTAAGATTTATATAGTTGCTGTGCAAATTGTGTAAGTGGATCACGTCGGGATTTATTTTTTTTATCCGCTTACACAATCTCTTCGTAGCAATGTTCGAGTGGAAACCCTGATTATGAAATATCTTTGTTAAAATGGCGTGTAATTTATGATCGATTAAGTTTCCTATACGCCTTATGTGTTTATCGTTTGTACTGTCTTGACGTTTGATAGCCCAAAAGACGAACGATTCATGACCGTTGCGTTTAAGATATTCATGTATGTCCTTTACCAGCGTTCCGGTACTGCCAACACCGTATACCGCATTTATTTGAACTATTTTCATCAAATATACCTTAATATAAATGTTTTAAGAATACGATCTTTTTCGACAGTAAAACAATCAATGACGAAAATAGTATCGTGCCACCGCAAACGAAGACACACCCGAGCAATTGATTGTGAAATAAGGTGTCGTACAGTTCGGCCGATATCAAGTTAGGTATTATAGTCAAAAATATTCTTTGCGACATAAAAATCAATACGCTTAATTTTCTGCAGAAAACCAAAAAACCGTTTGACCCAACGTTTACGCTACAAGCAAACAAAACGACACAACAACACACGAAAGGCATCGTTACCGTCAAATCAATCCCCGTATTTCCGACGTAGTGCCGTAACAATATCGCCTCGACTAACAGAAAACATACGCTGACCACGGCAATAAGAAATAGTACCCAAATTTTGGAATCGACCGATATATTATTTTTGTACGCCGCTAAACAAGCTCCTAAAAACGTTAGCGGAAACGCATAAAATATACCACCCCTCGGACCCTGCAAAAACATAGTGCAGAATCTTTCCGTTTCAACAAAAAACGATACGTCTCTCGTGAAAAAAGAATAAGTCGACAACAAAGATCCGAAAGCGTACGCTACAACCGCTAATATCGCAGTTCCTTTATAGCCCAACCATTTTATTAAATAAAACGTTATAATCAACCCGACCGCCAAAGCCGGCATAAACCAAATGGTATAAAACGTCGATTGAAATATCCATTGTCTGATTTTATCCAGAACGAATAGAAGGCTGATATCGTTAAAATCCCAAGTAGATACGCTGTATATAAGATAAATGACGCTCCACAATAAGTAGATTTTTAAAATCCTTAAAACTTGTTTGAATAAACATGCTCTTTTTTCGTTATAACTCTCAAAAGATTGAATTTTAAAAAAAGTCAAAAACCCGGAAATCGTCATGAAAAGAGCAACCGCAACGGCATAACCCGACAATAGGTCTTCAAAAATCCCGCCAACGTGCCCTATCTCTGAAAAATAATGGTAAAACAAAATCATTAATGCACATATGATTTTGATTATATCCAGCATACCGAACGTTCGTATTTTACTTTGTTGCATTGATACCGTCTCCTACGTCGATCAGGGTTTGATTAAATCTTTGCGCCATAAGTTGTTTGTTGTGATTACGTTTGCCGCATTCGTAAGCGTTTTTACCGTATTCGGCAATTAAATTAATGTTATTTATTATTTTTTTCAAATTACTCTTTATTTCTTCTGCAGAAGTTGAAACGATAGCCGAATTTTCCTTTACAAAATAATCTATCGGCGCTATGTCTTTGTATCCTACTGCGAATATACACTTGCCTGATTTTAAGTAATCGGTTATTTTCGTGCTGAAAGACAACCTAGCAATATTCCTATTCTTTCTGTCCAGCGCTTCCGCAAACACCAAAATATCCGACTTCCGTTGAAGTTCAAGAACCTTCTCCAAAGAAACGGGTGGATGAACGGTTACTCCTGCAATGTCGGCAAATTTTTTATAATTTTTTACCTTATCAGGCGTGTATATATCTAACAACACCTTTACCCCGAAACGATTTATCTCTTTTAAGGCTTTAGCGATCGTAAGAAGAGTTCCTTCTCTTCCGATAATCGTTTTACCCGTATATAGCATCTTTATCGGTTCGGAAACTGAACTTTTTTCATAACCGTCGCATAGGTCTATGCCCTTCGTTATGATTATACTGTCTTTATTGAACAGCTTATCGTATTCTTCTTTCTGTTTCGGCGCAATAACCATTAAACGATCGCATCCGGAAATAAGTTTTTTGACTTTATTTCTCAAAAAAAACCTATGTATCAAACGCAAGGGAGTTTTGGAAATCGACTTGTAAGTATAATTGTCGTCCGAAATATAACAAACGTATGGCTTTTTAAGTTTTTTCAGAATGTGCAACTGAAGACGCCCCATATAAATCGTCGGATATACGGGAAAAAATAAAACGTCGGGGTTCGTTTCTTTTATATATCTCTCTAATTCCTTCGTCTTCCACTTTCCAAAAAACCAAACGAGTTCTCTTGCAAAACTTAACAGAAAATTACCTGATTTTTTATACCTTTTTTGTTCGGCACGCAAATCGTTATCTTCTTGGTAGATACCGTTATTGTCCGAAATTTCTCTCCCCGTGATCACTTTACGGTTAAAAACACTTTTTATAACTTTCTGTTCCGATATCTGAAAAAAGCTTTTGCACACATCGGTATTCGGAAAGTCTGATTTTGTATAAATCTGCGCTATTCTGTCAGCATCCCAACCTCCAAACAAATTAAGCAGTGTATTGACTCCGCTACCGTCAACCCAAGCGTTAGTAGAAACGACCAGAACTTTGGGCAATAATTTCCCCATACTTATTTTACCTTTGAATATATTTTCAACAAAAACAAAGTCAATCCGAATCCAAAAATTTTCGATATTTTACCGAACTTTTTTACAACGGGATTAAGATCGTATTTTAGCAAGCGTTTATGGTTTTTAATCGTTTTATAAAGACCTTTTTTGTTACGATCTTTACACCGACTATACGCAACCGTCAGATTCACATACAATTTCGCAAACGCATATTTTAAAACTTCATGAATATCCTCGGTTGATTGAGACAATATCTCATCCCATTTATCTAAAAACGCCACATAGTCCGACAAGTTTTTTATATTAGTCGTTGTGGTAACCGATCCGGAACGCCGACGATATTCAATAATAAAATCATCAAGAATTGCTATGGAATTTGCTTTTTCTATCACGCCAAAGTACCAGTCCATATCTTCGCATCTGGATCGTTCGTCAAACGTTATACCATTATCCGTGAGCAATTCCCGTCTTACGCATTTTGACCAAGCCGAACAATAAAAAGCATCTCGTTTTATCAAATTTTTCAGCGTGTCAACGTAACTTTCGCAACGGCACTCGGATAAATTCACGTTCAAAGGCTTTGCTTTGCCCAAATCTTCGTATAACTCAATGTACTTAAAGGCAATAATATCCGTTTTATTCGTTTCCGTTATTGCGGAAATCTTTGAAAAGAAATCTCTGTCGACTATTCTGTCGTCGCTATCGAGAAATACGATATATTCACCGACAGAATTTTTTAACCCGACGTTTCTTGCCGACGATTGTCCGCCGTTGTCTTTGTTTATCACTTTAACGTTATCGTGTTTTCGGGAATATTCACGGCACACGTCCAAACTATGGTCCGTGGAACCGTCGTTTACGATTACTATTTCATATTCGCCGTACGTTTGATTTAAAACACTTTCAATACAATCCCTAAGATACTTTTCGGAATTATACACTGGAATTATAACGCTAAATTTCATAATTTTTTATTTGATTGTTCAAAACAGACGAATCCTTGTAATCATAAAAATTTTTTATGATTTGTTCGCGTAATCTTATTGTTGCTTCCTGAGTTGACGTCGATATTCCTGGGTAAAATAATACGTTATTAAGCCTTCTAAATCTGCTACACAATTTTATGGGTAATAATTCCACTTCGTCCATTATCGCCCCTTGAATCTTTCCGCCTTTCAAAATTTCATATAGATAATCGTTATCCACGGTTTCTCTTCTGCCTACGTTGCAAAAAATCAGTTGATCGGAACACTTACTGAAAAAATCAACATTACAAAAATTATAAGTGTTCTCTACCAACGGCATGGTCGAAATAATTACGTCGTATTGATACAAATGGTCCGCCAGTTCCTCCTGCGTGCGATATAGTTTAGAAATGGTCGCATTGCCATCGGATTCGATATATGGATCATATGCATCAACCACAGCGTGAAACGAACTTAATTTTTCAGCAATCGATTTCCCTATGTTTCCAAAACTCAAAATCAAGACTTTTTTCTGATAAATTTCCCGCATTAAATCGTACTTTCTGAAAAGTTTGGGAACCGTTCTGTTTGGATTGCGCCTTAACCTCCTGAAAAACGACAAAACGCCGTAAACGACAAATTCCGCAATAGGCACGGTATACACGTTCCTGACGTTCATAACCTTTACGTTTCGCGCATTTAATTGCTCAAGCGGAACTCCATCGTATCCCGTACTCGTTAACTGGATAATACAATCTTTTGCTAAATTATACTTCGATATTATTTTCGCAGTATCACGACAGCATATAATAAAGTCAAAATCCTGCTTACAATACTTTTTAATCGTTCTTTCACGATATTTTTTTGATAAATATGCAAAAAAACGATTCTTTTTAATCAGTATCAACTCGTCGTTTGGATTCAAATCGATGTATATTTCTGACAATATTTTCATTTGCCGTTTAAACTCTTTACTATTTCTTTGATTTTTTCGTTGACGATATGCCTGTTTTCGTCAAACTCCGCAGCGGAATACTTGCTGTATATTTTCTCTTTTTCTCTTATTTTCTTAACTTCTTTTTCTATGTCGACTTTAATCCCCGAGTTGACGTTTTCGTTGCGGAAAGTTCTCGAAAGTATCACACTGGAAGAACCTAACCTATAATGTTCGCACAGAATATTTTCCGCAGGTAATAATCCTTCGCCGATTTTTCCCAATCCGCCGAACCCGAAGGGCAGCCCTTTACTCTTGATTTTATATACCATATATTCTATCAGTCCGGATCCCAGCACTTCAAACATAAAATCCAACCCGAGACTGATGTGTAAATCGTTCAGCCCTATATATATTTCATCAATGCCCGACTGATCGAGAATGTCGTCTATCCTTACCATAGCCTGCGCCGTTTCAAGCAACAAACAGGTTTTTGCCCTGCCGTCGACAAAATCTATAAACGCCCTGACCTCTTCAGCATATTTAAACATAGGAAGCATCACGACGTCCGCTCCGTATTCTATCACCTTATCGATCTCGTATTTGGAATTCGCATGTATAGGATTGACGCGCACAAGCAACTTCCCCTTATCTACAAGCGGTCTTATGCGTTTTACATCTTCTATCGAATTATGTGAAATAACGGTATCTCTGCCTTTCTGTCTTTCACTCTTATTTATGTACTCCAAATCAACGAAAATCCTATCCACATCGGAAACCATCGCTTCTCTTATTAAATCTTCATTTGTCGTTAACAGCATTAACTTTATCATCGCTTATCCTCCCATATAAACTCTTTCTGTCGCATACGATCCTTTTAAGCATAATCGACCTTTCAAAATATTCACTAACGTAACGATAACAGTTTTCCGCATACGTTATTCCGTTGTTATTTTCCAAAATTTTTTCCACGGCGAGTTCTATCTCTTCCGAATTTTTAGGTTTGATAAGCAATCCATTGTATTCGTTCGTTATAAATTCGGACGGTCCGATTATGTCGGTCGTAATTATAGGTATTTTCAACGCACCCGCCTCTTGCAAAACCATACCGAAACCTTCTCGGTAGGTCGGATGAATCAACACGTCAATCATGCACATAGCTTCGTTTACATTGTCAAGTCTCCCCGTAAGAACTATGTGCGGATCACCTTGGGCAAACGATAGGTTTTCTGCCGAAATCGGGTTTTCGGAATCTATCGGTCCGATCAAAACCAAATAAGAGTCTTTATATTTGTCTGAAATATTCCTGTATGCCTGCAAAAGTTCGTTAACACCCTTATCTTTCTGAATTCTTCCCACGAAACCGAACACCGTGCTGTTTTCGGGAATACCGTATTTTTTTCTGAATTCTTCTCTATATTTTTCCTTGTTATTTACGTCGAAGCGTTTTAAATCTACGCCGATTGTTCCCCCTTTGCCTAAAACCACGCATTCCTTACTTTTGTAAACACCCTGATCTATGCAAAGTTGCTTGTTTTTTTCACTTACTTGCCTGATATCCGTTGATTTTTTTCCTATAAGCCTTTCTATCGTTTTGGATAAAACCCTTTTTATACCGTTAAAACCTACGAAACGCGCTCCCCAATGATTGTAAATTCTCACGGGTATTTTACAGCAAGCCCCTGCGTACGACGCCGGCAACGAAACGTTTTCCGTTGCGTAATCTATAACGGCGAACTTCTCTCTTTTGAATATCTTTTTTAACTTAAAGAACACGGAACAAGTATTCAGAAAATGAAAACCCCTTTTCATTTTTACGTGAATACACCTGAAATCTTTTCCGTATTCGTCAATAAAATCCTGCGAAAAATCGGATATCAGCGAAACGTCGAATCCTTCCTTTTTCAACTCGTACGCAACGGGCAACATGAACGCTTTCATGCTTGCTTCTACCGTCGTTAAAATAGCATACTTATTATTTTTCATCAGAATTTAATCTCATGCCCCGTTTCGTCACAAAACAATTCGTGATATCTTCTTTTTAATTTTACGCCGTAATTAACGTTGACCGTCGGCATTTTTTCATTTAACAGTTGTTTTATACGCAGATACAGCAGATTCATCCCTCCTGCCGCAATGACCGAAAGAGTTGCCGCTAATCTCGGATTTATTTCCATCAGTTTAGGACGTCCGTTCTTGTCGAATTTAAAATCCAAATCGACATTTCCGTCAAGTTTCAACGCCTTTACGATATCTTTTGAAATTCTGTACGCTTCTTCGTTGTAAGACAACGTCGCCTCTTGCGGAATACTGGCGATTATTCTATTGCTTTCCCTGCCGCAAATATAAAGAGTTTCACCATTTTCTGCCAACAAATCAACGGAATATTCTTCTCCCGGAAGGTAGTCCATCACCATCAGTTCGGGAAATTCTCTTGCTTCGGACAGTATAGACACCATATCGGCATAAGTGGTAAAAAACGAATTGGGCTTTTCTCCCGCAAAAACATCGAACCTCGATTTTGCGGGATCGATAATTCTGACACCTCTGCTCCCGCTCTCTTCCGTCATCTTTATACAAATCGGATTATTCGGATAGCCGATCTTTTTACAACCCTCTTCGAATTCACTTAAACTATGAACGATTAAAAAATTCGGCGTTTCAAATCCTTCGCATTTCATAAATTCGTAAAGTCTGGCTTTACTGTTGGCGATTGCTAAACCGTCTCCTTTAGAAATCGACACTTTCGTTCCGATTCTTTCAAAATCACCGACTCTTTCCTGTAATTTCAACAATTCCTGAGAAATCCCTGGTATTAAGACGTCCACTCTTTCACTCTTACAAATTGTCATCAACTCGTCGACGTATGTTGCGGAAGTAACTGCGGAAACTCTATAAACTCTGTCAACCATCTGCCTGATAGTTGCGTCGGCGCTCATATCCGCACCGATTACCGATATCTCTCTTTCTCCGTTATTCTTTAAACATTTTATCAATCCCGGAGCCGACGGCGATCCTGCCGCCGTAATTAAGACCTTCAATTCTTTCATATTGATTACCCAATCACATAAGTAGACAGTATATCCTCAGTAGTTTCCCGTCTCTTTATCAGATACGTCTCTCCTTCCTTTATTCCTATCATTGCGCATTGAGGAAGAATAAACGGGGGTTTGCAAACGTTGGAATATCCTCCTACGTTGCCGAAAACCACAAAATCTCCTTTCCCGAGTTTTCCGCTGAAATCTTTATACGGAACGTCCCTCTCTAAACAAGTATATCCTACCAAATCTATATTGTCGTAATATGCGGCGGTTGCCGAACCGTGTATTATCTCAACGGGCAATTTCACCGAACAACAGACATCCCCCAGATTATGAAAAGAACAGTTCGTTACCGCAAAAAACTTGTTTTTGATCTGTTTGATGGAATCTATCTCCGCAATCAATTTCACGTATCTGTTATCAAGCGTCGTTCCGGGTTCGGTAAACAATATCGGTTTTTTATCGTTATCGACTTCTTGATAATGTTCTGCAAATATTTTGGCTGTTACTTCGGCATACTCTTCATACGAGGGAACTTTACATGCAAATTGTTTCAATAAGGCGTCCTCTACGTCTCCAAACATTCCGCTCCCCAAATCGATAAACTCCGGTACCCCATCAATAAATCTGTCTGCAATCTCTACCATTTTCAAGGTCCTCGTTTTCCACGCCTCTATCCCACGGGCTTGTCCGATATGGCAATGCAGACCGACAAGTTTCGTGTATTTACACGAAGACAATTTTTTCGCCGCAATTTTCAAATCTTCGGAGTCTTCGTCTATACCGAAACGCGAGATAAATTTCTGTCCGACCGAAATATTAACTCTGATGCCGACCTTTAATAATTTTTCGTTACGGTTAGCCAAATCAATAATTCTGTCTATTTCCGTCAGATTGTCCGCATTAAGTATTCCGCCGTTAAGCAAATGCTCGTCAAAAGCAATCCCTTTATACGGTCCGTTATAAATTATTTTATCGTTGGAATAACCGATTTTTCTTGCGATATCGTATTCCATATCCGATACCACTTCTGCGTATCCGCCCATATCTTTAACTATCGTACATATCTTAGGGGCGTAATTAGTTTTATACGAAAGAGCGATTTTATAATTTGCATATCGGGTTTTCAAACAGTTTTCAAATTTAAGGTAATTCCGTACGAACTCGTCTTCATTGAAAACGTAGCAAGGTAGGCCGTATTTCTTTTTGATATACAATATTCCGTCCTTATTTAACACCATTCTTCCTTTCCTCGCACAAAGGCTTACGTACATATTCTCCGTAATTATCGCTACTTCTTTTAAACAGCATCCTAAACGTATGGAAAAAGATTTTGACGTCCGATCCGAATTTCAATTTTTTCGCATATTCCGATTCGTACCTAAACTGATCGTCCCACGAAATAAACGCCGTTTCGTCAAGAGAATCCGGAGGAATTAACCCCGGTCTGACTCTAAATCTTATCAATTCTTCGTCTTTATAATATTCGTCGTATTCCGGCGGCAAGGGACGAGGACCTATTATCGACATTTTCCCGGAAATTATATTGAACAATTCGGGCAATTCGTCGATAGACGTCGACCTCATAAATCTGCCGACCTTGGTAACGCGTTGTTCGTCGGGCAAAAGGACACCGTTTTCGTCTTTTTTATCAGTCATAGTCCTGAACTTAACTAGTTTGAATTGCTTTCGGTTCTTGCCGCTTCTTATCTGTGTAAAAAAAATCGGATGCCCTACGCTGAAAAAAACAACAACCATCAAAACAACGAAAAACGGGATAATTATAATAAACAATAAACCAGCCAGTATGAAATCAAATAATCGTTTTATAACCCTATACATGCTCTTTCAATTGATTTCCCTTATAAGCATAAACGCTTCCGCCGCTTTCAAATTCATCAATGCTCCGCGAAATTTTGCCAAGGATTCAACCGCTTCGACCGAACGGGCGTTTGGGAAATTCGCTAATTGAGACTTATAAATTTTTAACATTTCGATTTTCTTCTCAAGAAAGTCCGATATATCGACGAACACGTTGGGAATAAACTCGTTCTGAACACACGGAATATTCCATCCCGTTTCAGACAAGGTTTCGTAAGCGAATATTTTTTTAGGAGCAAACTCGTATTTAGGTCTCAATGCAACCATACAGGCTTCCGCAACTATCTGATGATCTTTTTGCATATCCCCGTGATGCGGTATATATACTTCGTCGGGACACACTTCTTTTATCGTATCAAGAATCGCATCATTTACTTCAAACCTGTGTTTCTCTTCCAAAGTCACAGACGGAAATTCCAAAAAAAACGTCTTTTTGACGCCCATGATCTTATGACAGTCAATAGTTTCTTGCCGGAGATTTTTCATAAATTCGTCCGAGAACAACGGATACGTTCCACGCGTAACCACGCATACGTAAACTTCGTTACCGCAAAAAATATTTTTTAATATCGTTCCGCCTACGCCTATAACTTCGTCGTCCGCATGCGGTGCTATTATCATTATTTTCATATCGTTTCACCCCTTTTCAGTTTTGCGGGCACTCCCGTATACAATCCTTTGATATTCGCATTTGCAACCAAAACGGCTCCCGCTCCCAAAAAACACTCGTCGCATACCGTTATGTTGTTGATAACTATCGCTCCTGCGCCGACCGTAACTTTTTTCCCTATTTTAACGTCACCAGCAACGTGCGCACCTACGGATATGTGCGAAAAATCACCCACTTCGTCGCTGTGATCCAAAGAACTGCAAGTATTTACTATGCACCCTCTACCTATTTTAACGTCGGGATTGATAACTGCTCCAGCCATAACGACCGTACCGATACCGATTTTTACATCTTTTGCCACGACGGCATCATTATGGACCAAAGAAACAATGTTCGCTCCTTTAAGTTCGGACGAAATTCTTTCCCTGACAGAATTATTCCCTATTGCAACGAAGAAATCGTATTCTTCAGTGTATTTATAATAATCCGATACTCGCCCGATACTATCTGTGCTATCATTGTCGTCTAAAAATTTTACTTCATCATATTTTTGTAAAGCAATATCGGCACACACCTTTCCGTGCCCGCCGTTCCCTATGATAACTAATTTGTTCTTTGCCATGTTATCCATACCCAGGTTTACGTTATGCTGAAAAACAATCTTTTATCGTTTCGATAATTATTGATTGTTGTTCTGCCGTCATTTTATTGTCGGAAGGTAAGCACAGCCCCCTGCCAAATATATCTTCTCCGACTGATCCCGCATGGTCAACCGTAACGAAAGGATTGCCTCTGTAAATAGGTTGCATATGCATGGGTTTCCATATGGGGCGTCCCTCCGCATTTATTGCCGCAAGTTTTTCTAATATCTCCGTAGGGCAAGTCTTACCTTCCTCTTTCGTATAAGTTGCCTCTGTTTCGTTACGGACTTGCCTACACATATACTTTTCGTTTATCGTAATTGCGGAAAGCCAGTAATTCGGTTCCGTTCCTTCCGTTATCGGATTCATTTTTACGGGCAAATCTTTAAGCCCTTCCTCATACCGTTCATAAACGGCTTTTTTCTGTGCAATATGCTCTTCCAAGTAAGGATATTGCCCGCGAACGACGCCCGCAATAACGTTCGATAAACGATAATTGTATCCCACTTCTTCATGCTGATACCAAGGCGCATTTTCTCTTGCCTGTGTGGACAACTTTCTTGCTTTTTGCGCAACCTCAATATCGTCGGTGAGCAAACACCCGCCGCTACTGCCCGTAATTATTTTGTTTCCGTTATAACTTATTGCGGCATAATCTCCGAACGAACCGCATTGTTTGCCGTAAAGAGTTGCCCCCAACGCTTCCGCCGCATCTTCTATAAGTAATGCGCCGTATTTTTCACAAATCCGTTTTATTGCGTCTATTCTGCCGGGGAAACCGTATAGTTCCGCACAAACGACCAACTTCACGTCGGGATAAGTTTCAAACGCTCTTTCGAGTGCAACGGGATCCATATTCCACGATTCTTTTTCGGTATCGATAAAAATCGGGATGCCCCCTTCGTATACAACGGGGTTAAGCGTTGCGGCAAAAGTCATATCGGAACAAAAAACTCTTTTGCCTTCCAAAACGCCGTGACTTGTATGCGACCTCCCGTACAATTTTTCCCCCGCGAACTTAACGCATAAGTGCAGTGCGGCGGTACAACACGAAAGCCCCACCGCATATTTAACGCCTGCCTTTTCTGCGGCGATTCTTTCTACTTCGTTTATATTTTCACCGAGCGTGCTCATCCAGTTGGTGCGAAAAGCTTCGGTCATATATTTAAGTTCTTCCCCGTGCATGGTAGGAGACGACAAATAAATCTTTTTTGAAAATGGCTTTAAATCATTTTTTACAAACATGTTTTTCTATACCGCAATAAAAAATTCAATCTAAGGGTCTACTTTTCGACCGCAGTTCGGTACACGCTCATATTAGTAAACGTATACTCGTATTTATAAAGTATATCATTACGGCACTGAAAAGTCAATATGTTTTGCACAAATATAGAATTCATTTTCAAACGGTAAAGAGGTGTTTTGTATAAAAAAAACAGAAAAATTTATCTGATTTTTAAAACGGTAATAAGGCGCACACCTGTCTAAACCAACTTTGGGACAACGAAAAACCCGCCTGCTGTTGCAGGCGGGTACCTTTTGCCGTTTGATTCTTATAAAATTTCACGCAATAAACTTTTAAGTCGATCTGCCGCTTCCAGGGTATCTTCTCTGCTACCGAAGGTCGAAAAACGGAAAAACCCTTCGCCGCAATCCCCGAACCCTTCGCCGGGAGTTCCGACGACTTGGATTTCGTTAAGAAGTAAATCGAAAAACGCCCAACCGTCAAGACCTTTCGGGCATTTAAGCCAGATATACGGCGCGTTTACCCCGCCCGTATATTCTATGCCGCACTCATCTAAAACCCGCATTAAAATCTTGGCATTTTCTTTATAATACGCTATGTTTTCCTTTATTTCCTTCTGCCCTTCGTCGGTAAAAACCGCCGCACCGCCTTTCTGAATAATAAAAGAAACGCCGTTGGTTTTGGTCGTGCGGTTCCTTACCCACATTTCGTTAAAACTCATATTAAAGCGGCGAAGCGCTTTGGGAATAACGGTATAGCCGAGTCTCGTGCCCGTAAACCCCGCCGTTTTTGAAAGCGAACATATCTCTATCGCGCAGGTTAAAGCCCCGTCTATTTCAAAAATGCTGTGCGGGATATTATCTTCTTCGATAAACGCTTCGTAAGCGGCGTCGAACAGTATCACCGACCCGTTTCTATTCGCAAAGTCCACCCACTTTTTAAGTTTTTCTTTGGTAAATACCGCACCCGTAGGATTGTTCGGCGAACAGATATAGATTATATCCGCTTTCTTTTCTTCGTCGGGGTCGGGCGTAAAGCCGTTTTCCATAGAAGACGCTAAATGTATTATTTTTCTGCCCGCGATAACGTTTGCGTCGACGTACGCGGGATATGCGGGCTCTATTACGAACGCGGAGTTTTCTTTGTCGAATAAATCCAGAATATCGCCGAGTTCGTCGCTTGCGCCACTCGAAACGAACACTTCGTCGTCCGCGATATTCACACCGCGCTTACGGTAAAAATCTGCTATGGTTTGTCTTAAAAACGGTGCGCCGCACTCCGGCATATAGCCGTGAAAGGTGGACTTTTCCGCTTGCTCTTCTACCGCCCCGTTCAATGCGGTTATAACGCTTTTACATAACGGAAGCGATACGTCGCCTATCCCCAGCCGTAATATTTTCTTATCGGGGTGAAGGGCGGAATAATTTTTTACTTTCTGCGCTATGCGGAAAAACAAATAACTGTCCTTTAAGTTCGCATAATTCATATTCGGTTTAGTCATAAGTTTCTCCTTCCGCTATAAATTCCGCGCCGCCCGACATAATTACGGCGTTATCGGTATATTTTATCTTTAAGTTGCCGCCGTCAAGTTTTACGGTTACGAACTCGTCGGGTTTCACAAGCCCTTTTTTAACCGCGGCGGAAAGGCTGGCGCACGCCCCCGTGCCGCAGGCAAGCGTTACCCCGCTACCCCGTTCCCAAACGCGCATACGGATGTATCCGTCTTTTACTTCCGCAAATTCCACGTTTACGCCGCCATCGAATTTTTCGTGTTTTTCCAAAACCTTGCCGTAAGTTTCTATCGGAAAATTATCTACGTCGTCCGTAAAAACGACTATATGCGGATTGCCTACCGAAACGGGCGTAACGGTAAACTCTCTATCCGCCGCCGTAAGCGTTATATCTTTGTAAACTTCGGTTTTGCCCATATCGACGGTAACGGCTTTCACTTTTCCGTAAACGACGGAAAGGCTAAGGAGTTTTATCCCCGAAAGCGTTTCGATTTTAAGTTCGGTCTTATCGGTATAACCCTTGTCGTAAAGGTATTTCCCAACGCATCTTATACCGTTGCCGCACATCTTCGCTTCCGAACCGTCGGCGTTAAAGATACGCATCTTAAAATCGGCTTTCGTCTCCGGCGAAATAAATATAAGCCCGTCCGATCCCACGCCGAAATGTCGGTCGGAATACTTTATTGCAAGTTCTTTTACGTTTAGCGGAACTTCGCCGTAAATATACAAATAATCGTTGCCAAGCCCCTGCATTTTGGTAAATTTCATTTTATCGTTCCTTATTTTCGACAGCCGCCTTTATAAAACCCTTGAAAAGCGGGTGGGCCTTATTCGGTCTCGATTTGAATTCGGGGTGAAATTGTACGCCGACGTAAAACGGGCGTTCGGTAAGTTCCACCGTTTCAACGAGTTTTCCGTCGGGTGAAATACCGCCGACGGTTAAACCGCTCTTTATAAATTCGTCCTTATAATCGTTGTTGAATTCGTAGCGGTGGCGGTGGCGCTCGGTTATCTCCGTCTTGCCGTAAAGCCGTTCCATCGTAGTGCCTCTTTTTATAACGCAAGGGTATGCGCCGAGTCTTAACGTGCCGCCTTTATCTATATCGTCGCTCTGCCCCGGCATAAAGTCTATTACTTTGTGAGTGCAATTTTCGTCGAATTCGCCCGAGTTCGCGTCTCCGTAACCTAAAACGTTTCTCGCGTATTCTATGACCGCTATCTGCATACCGAGACATATTCCGAAAAACGGAATATTATTTTCTCTTGCATATTTTACCGCGGCTATCATACCTTCTATACCCCTGCCGCCGAACCCGCCGGGGACGATTATTCCGTCCGCATCTTTAAGTTTTTCCGCGACGTTTTCTTCCGTCAACGTTTCGGAATCTACCCAAGAAATATTTATTCTCGTGCCGTACTCATAACCCGCGTGACGCATTGCTTCCGCAACCGACAGATACGCGTCGTGAAGTTTTACGTATTTACCGACGAGTGCGACGTTTACCGTTTTGGTTCTCGTCTTTATTTTATTGATAACTTCTTCCCAGTCTTTCAAGTCCGGTGCTTTGGTATTCAGCCCTAAACTTCTGCAAACGACGGACGATAGATTTTGTCTTTCGAGCATTAAAGGCGCTTCGTATAAATTCGGCAAAGTAAGGTTTTCTATTACGCAGTCTTTGGAAACGTTACAAAACAGCGAAATTTTATCGAAGATCTCTTCTTCTAACGGTTCGTCCGCACGAAGAACTATAACGTCGGGTTTTATACCCATACCCTGCAATTCTTTTACCGAGTGTTGCGTAGGCTTTGACTTGTGCTCGTCCGAACCCTTTATGAACGGCACGAGCGTAACGTGGACAAACAGACAGTTTTCACGCCCCACTTCCAAGGAAATCTGCCTTGCCGCTTCCAGAAACGGTTGCGATTCTATATCGCCGATAGTACCGCCTATCTCGGTTATAACTACGTCCGCGTCGGTGTGGTTTCCTACCGAATAGACGAATTCTTTTATCTCGTTCGTGATATGCGGTATAACCTGAACGGTATGCCCCAAATATTCGCCCTTTCTTTCCTTATTTAAGACCGACCAGTAAACTTTGCCCGTCGTAAGGTTTGAGTATTTGTTCAAGTCTTCGTCGATAAACCGTTCGTAATGCCCTAAATCGAGATCTGTTTCCGCACCGTCTTCGGTAACGTAAACTTCGCCGTGCTGGTACGGGCTCATCGTGCCGGGGTCTACGTTTATGTACGGGTCTAATTTTTGCGCCGCCACTTTAAGCCCGCGTGCCTTTAAAAGCCTACCGAGCGACGCCGCCGTTATTCCTTTGCCGAGTCCCGAAACGACCCCGCCCGTAACGAAAATATACTTTGCCATATTCTTTCTCCTTTATCCCCTTTTATTCGTATTCGACGGTGGCGGGCGGTTTACCCGTTACGTCGTATAAAACTCTGTTTACGCCCTTAACTTCATTTACTATTCTCGACGCAACCTTGTCTAAAACGCGGTAAGGTATTTTTGTACGGACGCAGGTCATAAAGTCTTCCGTCGATACCGAACGCAAAGCCACCGCGTATTCGTAAGTTCTGCCGTCCCCCATAACGCCGACGGAACGCATATTCGTTAAAGCCGCGAAATACTGCGATACGTTTTTTATTTTCGCCTTTTCTATCTCTTCGCGGAAAATTGCGTCGGCTTTCCTTAAAATATCGAGTTTTTCCTTGGTTATCTCGCCTATTACCCGTATCGCAATCCCGGGGCCGGGGAAGGGTTGACGGCTCACCATATATTCGGGAAGATTAAGTTCCCGCCCAAGCGCTCTCACTTCGTCCTTAAACAAAAGCCTTAACGGCTCTATTATCTCTTTGAACGAAATAACGCTCGGAAGCCCGCCTACGTTGTGGTGGCTTTTTATGGTTTCGGCTTCGCCCGTTCCCGATTCTATAACGTCGGGATAGATGGTACCCTGCGCTAAAAAGTCCACTTTGCCGATTTGCTTTCCGACTTCTTCAAACACCCTTATAAACTGTTCGCCGATTATCTTTCTCTTTTTTTCGGGTTCGATAACCCCTTTAAGCGCGGATAAAAACCTGTCTTCGGCGTTTATGCGGATAAAATTTATACCCCTGCCGCTGAACACCCGTTCTATCTCGTCGCCTTCGTCTTGCCGCATAAGTCCGTGATCGACGAAAACACAAGTTAAGTTTTTACCTATCGCCTTTCCTATGAGCGCGGCACAGACCGAACTGTCCACCCCGCCGGAAAGCGCAAGCAAAACCTTACTGTCCCCTACCTTTTCTTTTATTTCCTTTACCGATTTTCCGACGAAACTTTCCATAGTCCAGTCAGGCGCAAGGTTTGCTATATCGAACAGAAAGTTCTTTAATATCTCTTTCCCGAAAACGGTGTGGGTAACTTCGGGGTGAAACTGCACGCCGTAGATTTTTCTCTTTTTATCGAAGATTGCCGCCACGGGACAATGTTTCGAGTGTGCGATAGCGGTAAAACCTTGCGGCAGTTCTGTTATCTCGTCGCCGTGGCTCATCCAGGTTATACTTTTAGCGGGTAAGCCGGAAAACAGCGCGCAGTTACCGTCCATAACGGTCTGCGTTTTGCCGTATTCGCGGTTTCCTGACCCTGCCACGCTTTCCACTCTTCCGCCGAAAGCGTAGGCGATAAGTTGACAGCCGTAGCAGATACCGAATATCGGAACGCCGAGATTGAACACTCCGCCGTCGGGTGTGGGTGCGTTTTTTTCGTAAACGCTGTTAGGTCCGCCGGTAAAAATTATCGCCGACGGATTAAACTCTTTTATTTTTTCTATCGGCGTGTTAAAGGGCTTTAATTCGCAGTAAACGTTAAATTCTCTTACTCTTCTTGCGATAAGCATGCCGTACTGACCGCCGAAATTAAGTATCAGAACTTTATTTTTCATACTTCTCCTTTACTTCCCGCTTTCGCCGTAGTTTGAAAGTACCCTTGCCGACGGATCTTTAAC
>JAEEGH010007559.1_pt1 | contig 26078 bp, 23 predicted proteins | sample 9134181 | NCBI WGS metagenome assembly JAEEGH01 (sample SAMN16246544, study PRJNA631951) | gut metagenome | biome: gut microbiome; feature: rumen; material: DP-attached | host: Bos | place: Iran: Karaj | collected 2018-10
CCATCCTCATTCACTCCCACATTAACGCATTCCCACATTAACGCATTCCCACACTTCCGCATTCCCACATTTCCGCATTCCCCATCACCCTCCACCAAAAAAGGAACGGAAACGGGGCAGGCAGGGATGCCTGCGCTCCTGAATCAACACTGGTCGTTGTACAATATATGTACAATAGTTGTACAATACTTGTACAATTGGTAAACGTACAAATATTGTACAAGTATTGTACATATATTGTACAACGACTGGAGTTGGTACCTTAATGCCTTGATAATGAGACGCTGTTTTTGGGGCGAAAATGGCGTTTTGGCTCAGACGGGGCTTTTCCGGGTTGTTTCTTGTAAATTATTTTTTTGTTATCAGGGCTTAATAATTGGATTATTTTGCTATATTTGCAAATTACACGAGATTTGTGCTGCGTGTATAAGAAATTGTAAATTAATTTAATACTTTAATATTTAGTGTAAAATGAAAATCAAATCTTTAGTATTGGCCCTCGCCATTTTCATTGCGCTGCCGGGTGTTGCCCGCGCCGACGAGGGTATGTGGCTTCTGTCGCTCATCGGCAAGAACTATGCCGATATGCAAAAGGCAGGTTTTAAACTTACTGCTGAGGATATCTACAGCATCAACCAGAACTGTATCAAGGACGCCATTGTGGGCCTCGGCAACGAGGGCAGCCCCTTCTGGCACTTCTGCACCGGCGAGATTATCTCGGACCAGGGTCTGATGTCGACCAACCACCACTGTGGCTACGGCAAGCTGCAGGAACACAGCACCGTGGGTCACGACTATCTGCGTGACGGCTTCTGGGCTTACAGCAAGGATCAGGAACTGCCCAACCCGGGTCTGACGGCCTCTATCCTTGTGCGTATGGAGGATGTCACCGACCAGGTCAAGGCCGCCCTCAGCGACGATATGAGCGAGAGCGAGCGTGCCCGCGCCATCAAGGAGGTCAGCGACCGCATCGCCAAGAAGGCTGTAGAGGGTACTATCTATGACGCTCAGGTGAAGCCGATGTTCAACGGCAACCAGTTCTTCCTCTTTGTCCACGTCATCTACAAGGATGTCCGCCTCGTTGGTGCTCCTCCTTCGTCGATGGGTAAGTTCGGTGGCGACACCGACAACTGGTCGTGGCCGCGCCACACGTGCGACTTCTCGATGTTCCGCATCTATACCGGTCCCGACGGCAACCCCGCAGAGTACTCGGATGCCAATATACCGCTGAAACCGAAGCACCACCTGCCCGTCAGCAACCGCGAACTGAAGGACGGCGACTTCGCTATGGTTATGGGCTTCCCCGGCACTACCGACCACTTCCTGACCAGCTATGGCCTGGAGGAGACTATGAACATCACCAACAAGCTGCGCTATGAAATCCGCACCGTGAAGATCAACATCCTTCGCGAGGAGATGGCTGCAAGCCAGGAAACCAAGATCAAATATGCCTCGAAGTATGCCAGCTGCTCCAACTATTGGAAGTACAGCAACGAGCAGAACAAGGCCTTGAAGAACCTCAACACTATGGGCGTGAAGAAGGACATCGAGCGCACCTACAACGCTTGGGCACAGGGCAAGGACCCGAAGTATGCCGAGGCTCTGCCGCTGATCAAGAAGGGCTATGCCGCCCGCGCTCCCTATATGTCGGCCATCTCTTACCTTAGCGAGGGCTTGCTGCAGGGTCCTGAGCTGCTGCTCCAGGGCTTCCGCGTGGGCCGCACACTTGAAGTGTACAGCGATCCCAAGTTCGCCGACAAGAAGGATATGATTAACGAGAGCATCAATGCCGACGCCGAGGAGTTCTACAAGGACTACAACGAGGCTACCGAGAAGCGCTTGATGGCTGCCTTGATGGAGTATGTGTACCGCAATATGGAGATGCAGTTTATGCCGCAGTTCCTCGTGGACGCCGACAAGAAATACAAGGGCAACTTTGAGAAGTATGTCGACGATATGTTCGCCAAGTCGGTCTTCGCCAACAAGGAGGCTTTCAGCAAGTTTATGCAGAAACCTGATATGAAGAAGCTTGCCAAGGATCCCGTTTACCTTGCCGGCAAGGGCGCTTATGAGAAATATATGGAAGTGCGCTCGATGATACCGAAAGAGACCTCCGACGGTCTGCAGCGCGGCATCCGCAACTTCACCGACGGCATCCTGCAAATCAACAAGAACACCAAGTTGATGAGCCCCGACGCCAACTCGACCATCCGTCTGACCTACGGCAACGTGAAGGCATACGAGCCGCGCGACGCTGTGGCCTACAGCTACTACACTACCCTGAAGGGCGTTATCGAGAAGGAAGACCCCACCAACAGCGAGTTCATCGTTCCCGAACGCCTCAAGAACCTCTACAACGCCAAGGATTTTGGTCCTTATGCCAACAGCAAGGGCGAACTGGTGACCTGCTTCGTGACCAACAACGATATCACCGGTGGCAACAGCGGTAGCCCTGTTATGGATGCTGAGGGCAACCTCATCGGCCTGGCCTTCGACGGCAACAGCGAGGCTATGAGCGGCGACATCGATTTCGAGGAGAATCTGCAACGCTGCATCTGCCTCGACAGCCGCTACTTCCTCTGGGTCATCGACAAGTATGCAGGTGCCAAGAACCTTATCGATGAGATGACCATTGTCAAGTAAGAGACATTGGCATATATAAATGTAAAGGGGCGGCAGTTTGAACTGCCGCCCCTTGTTTTATATATAGGTATAAGGGAAAAGCGGTCTCAACTCGTAACTCTCAGTTGCCAGAAGGCTACGGCGGCGGCAGCTGCGACGTTGAGCGAGTCGACGCCGCGTTGCATCGGTATCATTGCCACATAGTCGCAGGCCTCGATAACTTCTTTTGACAGGCCGTCGCCTTCGGTGCCCATCACGATGGCCATCCTGTCGATGCGCTGCAGGGTAGGGGAGTCGATGCTTACGGCCTTGTCGCTCAAGGCGAGGGCGACGGTGGTGAAGCCAAGTTCGCGCAATTGGCGCGGATAGGCGACGGGTGATTGGGTGAACGTCCAGGGCATCTGGAAGACGGTGCCCATACTGACACGGACGCTGCGGCGGTTCAGCGGGTCGCAGCAGGTGGGCGTGAGCAGCAGACCTTCGATGCCCAAGGCTGTGGAGGCGCGGAAGATGGCCCCGGTGTTGGTTGAGTTGACAACGCTGTCCATCACGGCTATGCGTCGCTTGCCTCGGCACACTTCCTCGACGGTGGGCAGCTGGGGCCTGCGCATAGCGCAGAGAAAACCGCGTGTCAGTTCATAGCCAGTGAGCTGCGCCAGCACTTCGCGCTCGCCGGTATAGATGGGCGTGGCGTTGTCGTCTCCTATGAGGGACGTGATCTGCTCGTCTATATATTTGCGTTCTGCGAGGAACGAGAGGGGCTTGAGGCCTGCAGCGAGGGCTATGCGTACCACTTTGAGGCTTTCGGCAATGAAAATGCCTTTTTCTGGCTCAAGGCGGTTGCGCAGCTGCGACTCTGTAAGTCGCGCGTAGACATCCAGTTCGGGTTGGTTGAGGTCTGTTATGTTGATTATTTTCATAGTTGCAAAGATAGTCTATTTTTGAAAAACGGCGGCATTCCCGAGGCTTTTTTACGCTCATTTCGTCACGATAGACGGAAATATTGTGTTTTGTAAGTGGTTGAACTTTAATGGAGAAAAGGGCTTTTTGTTTTATTTTTGGAAAATAATTTTGTCGGTTTCGAGAAAAGTAGTATTTTTGCAAAAGATTTTAAAGGTTAGATAAATAAATGAATTAAGGTCGTTTGGCCGAGGGGCTAGGCACAGGTCTGCAAAACCTGCTACTCCGGTTCAAATCCGGAAGCGACCTCCGAAACGCAGACTCGGCAATAATGTCGGGTCTTTTTTTATCGTTATGCGCTACAGATACTTTATTATAGGGTTGTTGTTGGCGGTGATGGCTGTGGGCTGCGGCCATCGCGATGCGGAGGTCGACGCACTGCTGCGGTCGAAGGTCGATGCGCTGAACAAGGCGGCGTTCAAGGCTCGCTATGACGATGCGCACCGTAGCGAACGCTATGCACGCCGTGCGCTTGCATACGTCAACGACAGTCTGCCGGGCTATGCCGACGGGCGGCTGCGCGCGTGGAACAACATCGCTACGTCGTATTATAACCGCGCCGTGCACGACTCGGTGTATGTATATGTCGATTCGGTGCTTATGTTCAACGGCTCTACGGCCAATCGTGGGGTGGAACAGGCTCTGGCTAAGCTGTTGAAGGCCCGCACGCTGCAACGCCACTGCGACATTGCAGGCTCCTATCAGCTGCTTTACGACATAGAGCAGTCGGGACTGCTCGACAGCAAAGAGGACGGGCTGCTCTACAACCTGGCCCGCAGCGAGTTCTACATAACTACCACAACGCTCAACTACCACTACCGCAACAAGTCGCAGTATGAGCAGGCCGAGTTGCTGACAGAAATGGAGGCACGACGGGCTGAGCTGCGTTGCGACTATTCGGAGGATATGTCGTTCAACTACGCTTTGGCCTACGGCTACCACTCGCTGTGTGTCGACACGGCTATGCAGTCGCACTATCTGGGCAAGGCACTGTACTACTGTATGGAGAACTTCCGCATTCTCAATGACAGCCTGCGCTACAACACCTACCATTTGGGCAACACCTATCAGTTGATAGGCTTTATGCTTTGGAACTCCAACCTTCAGCTTGCCAGTTGGTTACAGAACGACAGCGAGTTGGATGATATATGCAACTATGTGCTGGATGCCTTCGGCTTCGACGCCTACGCAGGCATCCCCGATACCGCCCCGGTCTATCATCTGTTGGCCTTCCCTTTCTTGAGCGAGGCGACATCCCTGTTCTTCCTTCACGACGATCCCTACCAGCGGCTCGGCGCTGTGGTCGCCACTGGCCGCTACTGTATGGCCCACGGCGATACGCTTACGGCACGCAGCTACTTCAACGAGGCTCTTATTGACACCACTATGCTTGGCGTTGCACCAAAGTTCGAGGCAATGCTTTACGAAGGCCTTCTGACCTCGGGAATGGCCAAAGACAATGAGGAAGTTACGACTTGGACACGCAAGGAACTGGAACTGCTCAACTTTATCAAGCAGAACGAGAAGGCCGACTTCCTGCTGCAACAGGAGCTGGCCAAGGTCAGCCACGACCGAGTGGCTTATATGGTGTTCTCGCTGGTGCTGCTGTTGCTGGCACTGGCATTGCTGGTAACACTGTTGCTGCTGCGGCGCCGCACTAAGGCCCTTCAGCGGGAAACAGCCCAACTGCAAGCCGCAAAGCAGAAAGACGTGGAGCGTATAGCCAATGTCGAGACCTGCCTCTCGGTGCTGCGCCACGACATCACTCCGTTCATCTCCTACCTGCAAAACGAGCATCTGCCCGAGGAACTTAAGCGAGAGGTGACAGGACAGCTGATACGCACCTTTGAGAATATCAAGAACTGGACCAACCTTTCCATCCCTACAGGACTGCAGTTCCGCTGCAGCGTGGTGCCGTTGCAGGAGGTGTTCGACAGTGTATCCAACAGCGTCAACAATTTCCGTACCCAGACGGTATCACTTGCCTTCCAGCCCACTCCGCTCTCTGTGCACGGCGACCGCCTGCTGCTCGAAATACTGCTTCGCAACCTGACAAACAATGCCATCCAGTACACCGAGCAGGGCACCGTCACGGTATCGGCGCAAATGTACGACGAAGACAGCAGCTTTGTGCGTGTCACTGTGCGCGACACAGGACGAGGAATGAGCGATGAAGAGCAGGAAAACCTGTTCCGCGCCGACAAGCGCATCAACGCCGCCAATGCCAAAGAGCAGGGCTACGGCACAGGCTTCGGCCTCATCCTGTGCCGCTACATTATCAAGAAACACGACGATAACACGCTGCGCGGCTGCCGCATCTGGGCCGAGAGCGAGCCAGGCAAAGGCTCCGCCTTCCACTTCCTGGTCCAAGCAGCCAAATAACCCTAAAACCCTCCAACCCTTCAACCCTCAAACCCTCAAACCCTCCCCCCAATGGACGACAAGATAACAGTGATGATAGTGGACGACGAGCCACTCATCAGAAAGGCAATAAAATATGAACTCAACGAGCGGCACGAGGCTGTAGACTGCCGTATGGACGACGACGGCCACGTGCAAAGCAAGGAAATCGAAGTCCTCGACACCTTCGCCAGCGGACCGCAGCTCTTTGCGGCACTCAACGACCCGCAGCGGCCGCGTCCCGACTATCTGCTCGTAGATATGGAGTTCCAAGGCGAGCCCACCGGAGGCATTGCCATCACCGACCGCATACGCCGCAACTACAAGTCGCCCTTGGGCAAAGATATTAAAATCATCATCCTCTCCGGACGCTTCGACAACCCGTTGCAGAGCGAGACCAACCGCCTGCAGCGACTCAAGGATATTGGCGGAGTTGTCTTCGAGGCCCTGCGCAAGGGTGCCAACGCCTTCGTCAGCAAGAACGCCACGGGCGGCTTCTCAATCGAAAATATCCTCCGTGCCATCGAAAGTCTGGAGCGCGGCGAGGAGTACTACTTCAACTACCCCGTGATGCTGACCCTCAAAGAAGCCGCCGAACTCTACTTCGAAAGAGAACGCCACGCGCCTCTCGACGAGCCTGTTAGCGACGAGGAACGCGAGATACTGCTGCTCGAGGCCGCCGGCTGCACGGCGCAGGAGATTGCCCAGCGCCTGACGCGTTGGGCCGAGACCGACAAATCGGTGCAGGACAAACAGAAAGAGCTGTCGCGCAAGTTCGGCATCGTCAACAAGTCGGGCGCCCGCATCGCCAAGGCCCTGCAATACCACGTCATCGACGCCTCTGACATCGAATTCAGGAAATGATAGCTTAGCTCAGCAATTCTTGATATATTGCCACCGGACCAAGATGCCACTCTTTGGTGGCTTCCTGTTCCAAACGTTTGTATGTGTCGGAGGTGTAAATCTGTTTTATTGCATCAATGATACTGATGCCATCTTCATCAGAAAGCATTTCAGCCACTCGGCTTACCTTGGATGGAAGCAGCAGATAGAGATTGTCTTGTGTAATGTCAAGATTCATAATTTCACCTCCTTCCATTCAATGAATCTCAATGCTTGTAGTGATGCTTCTGTGTGGAATAGGTATTGATCAACGAGTTTATATGTTTTCAATTCAGCAATCAAGTTGTGCTTGTCAAGTAATCCACCTTCATAGAGTGCGAAAGCCGCGTAAACTCGGTCGTTGGCAACAGGACCATAGACAATGTCATAGTCGTGCGTGAAACTTCGTTCGGTGCGGTTGTGCATTACAAAGTCAATCCACTCTTCCGTAGGACTGTCAAAAACAAGAGACTTAAGTGAACGGCCAATATGTTCGTCAAAATCATATGTATTGACATACCCGATTGTCGCATCAGCCTCTTTTAAGCGGCGAATAACCCAATCTTCGGCTTGTCTCTCAGAGGTGGTAGTATAAAAACCTGAGCCATAATCAAGCGTCCGATTTGATTTGCGGATTTCTGGTTGTTTAACCAATTCAAGACTGCCGTGATACAGTTTCATAGCGTTCTGTTTTTGCGGATTGATATATAGTTCTCAATGTCTTCAAGAATCCATTGCCGACTTTGGGTATGTAATATTTCGTAATGGTCTTTAAGGTATTCCAAAACTCCATAGCCATTCAGCATTTCCATTGCATCATTGCCGGAAATGTGATGCTCGTTCTTGTACTGCTCAATGCAAAACGATAGAAAATATGCTATGTCTTGTTTCTTTTTGCCCATAGAAAATATTTTTGCAAAAATACACTTTTTCTTTTGATTGGTAATTTTTTTTTGCCAATTCTAAAATTATGCGTAATTCTGCACTCGCAAACCGCAAGGAAGGTTTGCCGTTAGAAAGCGCATTTTCGCTATATTCCGCAATCGAGAAACTGGACACTTCTCATTAAGGTTACGCAGTGAATATTGGAAATGTTGCTCCTGATGGATTGTATTCTAAAACCCAGAATATATCCAAATGTGGAGCATCCAATATAATCAATATTTCTGCGTAACGGGGAGTCCAGCCCTTCGATTGCGAATAGAGACATTATGGACATCTGCCGACAACCCCAGTACGGCCACAAAGAGCAAAGCCGTATTGGTGGTATGAGCCTTGTGAGCATTTATAATACGACGAAAGGTCTTGTTGACGCTACCAACTATTGGAATAATGCGTTCTCGGCAATCACCTGCTTAGCAGGAATGTGTTGTATCACACCGTCTGCATTTTGTACAATGACACACTCGTCGTGCAAGGCTTTCTCTTGAAGCATCCGTTTCTCGGCCAACCGCAGCCCTTCGTCTATTTTATCTTGCAATTCTAATATTTCCTTTTCCGACATAGTTGATTATTTGATTATAAATGTTTTCATCAGATATTATTGTTTCAATGGACCTGCCTCCAACCGCCACCTTGCGACGGTTGATAGTACTATTGTCATATATGCTCCACGCGTCCACCTCTGTGGCATAAAGATTGAACAGGTTTCTTATACCGCTATAATAACGCCTGCGGATGATATCCTCGGGGATATTATGTCCACCCTTACTGACACGCTCAGCCACACGCTGGATAGCCAATTCCGGAGAATTAAGCCAAAAGAATAGCAGTGAAACCTGATACCCTTTTGTATGCGCTCTACGTACCAAGTTAATGTATGAACGAGTGGCAAGAGTTGTCTCAATTGAAAACGACTCTTCCCTGGCAAGAAGGTCCTCTATGCGCTGCAACATCAGCCTTCCCGCTTCAATAGCCACATCTGTTGGGTTGAACGGCGACAATCCACGTGCTATCTCGTCGGCATTGACGAACTCCCGACATTCGAGAATGTCGGGTAACACAGTATACGAAGCAGTGGTTTTCCCCGCCCCGTTACAGCCTCCGATGATGTACAACATTTTGCCCATTTCAATTTGCAAAAATACATAGAATTATTTAATTGAAAAAAAATATTGTGTTTTAATCTGAGAATGAGAATCCTTAACTTCCTCTGCAAACTGAATAAAAACACAATAAATTTTGCCAAATCAGCGGAAATGTGTACTTTTGCAGTCTGAAAAACAAAGAACTGAAACATCAATTAAGTTAAATTGTATGCGTCATCAAGTTGATTTTCTTGTGATTGGCTCCGGTATTGCCGGACTGAGCTTTGCGCTCAAAGTGGCTCCTTACGGCAAAGTGTGCATCCTCACCAAAGGCGACGCCTCCGAAGGCTCGACCAAGTACGCCCAGGGCGGTATCGCCGCCGTGATGTACGACACCGACAGCTTCGACAAACATATTGCCGACACCCTCGTTGCCGGCGACGGTATCTGCGACCGCAACGTGGTTGAAATGACCATCCGCGAGGCGCCCCAGCGCATCGAAGAGCTGGTGCGCTATGGCGTGGAATTCGACAAATCGAAAGGAGGCAAGTTCGACCTGCACCGTGAAGGCGGCCACTCCGAGTTCCGCATCCTGCACCACAAGGACAACACCGGTGCCGAGATTGAGCGCGGACTGCTGCAAGCCATCCACGACCACCCCAACATCGAGCTGAAAGAGAATCAGTTTGCCATCGACATTATCACCCAGCACCACTTGGGCCAGCGCGTCACCAAGCACACGCCCGACATCGAATGCTACGGCGTCTACGCCCTCAACACGCAGACCAACGAGATTGACACATATCTGGCCAAGTTCACCCTGCTCGCCACAGGCGGTATGGGCAACGTCTACACCACCACCACCACGCCCATCATCTCGACGGGCGACGGCGTGGCAATGGTGCATCGCGCACGCGGCGTGCTCAAGGACCTGGAGTTTATGCAGTTCCACCCCACGTCGCTCTACAATCCGGCCGAAAAGCCCGCCTTCCTCATCACCGAGGCAATGCGCGGCGCCGGAGCCATCCTCAAGGACAAGGACGGCAAGGAGTTTATGCAGAAATACGACAAGCGTCTCTCGCTGGCGCCGCGCGACATCGTGGCCCGCGCCATCGACAACGAGATGAAACTGGCCGGTGTCGAGCACGTGTGGCTCGACGCCCGCGGCATAGGCAAGAACGAGCTTATCAACGGCTTCCCGACCATCTACGCCAAATGCCTCGAGCTCGGCATCAATATCACCAAGGATATGATTCCCGTGCGCCCCGCGGCCCACTACCAATGCGGCGGTATCAAGGTCGATACCAACGGCGAAAGCTCCATCCACCACCTCTATGCCGCCGGCGAATGCTCCTGCACAGGCCTGCACGGTGGCAACCGCTTGGCAAGCAACTCGTTGCTTGAGGCTGTGGTCTATGCCCACAACGCCGCAATGGACGCCATCGCCAAACTCCAGAACTCAAAATTCGAGAACCGCAACGCCGAAATCCCCGACTGGAATGCCGAAGGGATGGTGCTGAACGAAGAAATGGTGCTTATCACGCAGACAAAGAAGGAGTTGCAGGAGATTATGTCGAACTATGTCGGCATTGTCCGCAGCGACCTGCGCCTGCAGCGCGCCTTCGACCGCCTCAACCTGATATTCCGCGAGACCGAAGACCTCTACAACCGCTCGGTCCTTGCCGAGCCCCTCGCCGAGCTGCGCAACCTCATAGCCTGCGCCTACCTCATCACCAAGCAGGCAATGGCACGTCGCCAGAACGTGGGCCTGCACTATTCGATCGACCTTCTCGACGGTCAGCAGTCGAAATAGTGTCGCCCGCTGTCGATGCAAGCTCCTCGTCTATAGGTGTTTGCGCTTCTTCCTCGGCCTCGTCGACCGACAGAGTGCCGCAGCCTAAATATTGACTCATCGAGGCCCGGCCCTTGCTGTCGACCACAAAGCCCCACAGATGTACCTCGCGCCCCGCCCAATAAGGGTTGAGGCTCATTGTCAATTGGTTGCTGCGTCGCAGCGCACCGGCCGACAAGTCGAAGTCGCCCAGTTCGGGACAGTAGGCGGCCAGATAGACGCAGTCGTCGGGGCTCACCACCCGATGCAGCGGATTCTTCTCGAAATCAATGCTTATCGTCGTGTCGTCCAGCAGCCGCGGAGCCCCGAACGCCACCGGCGCCACCGGCCCGTCGGCCATAATCAGATTCTCGTAGTCGACTTCCAGACCTCCGTCGACAATCGTGAAGCAACCCTTGTTGATGCGCATAAAGTAGTTGTACTCAGTGATATGCGCATTGAAGCTCGCCGTCTTCAGCCCCTGTCGCAGCACTACCCTCGCGCGTCGGGCAAAGCCGACCATTGCCTTGAACAGCGCACGCTGCGCCAGCTGGTGCTCGGTCTGCGCATCGCTGTAGTGCGTCGGCATCGACCTCACGCAGCATTTGCCGCGCCATTGATAGCAGACTAAATTGCCTACTCTGCCGCTGAAACCCTCTGGAAATAAGCCTTTTGTTGTTGCCATAGTACATTTCTTTTTTGTGGTTTGTCAATCTTTTGTTCTCCATTGGCGCAGGCCCTCGCAAGGCCTCCGCTGAATCATTTTCCTACCATAACGCTACCAAAGCCCTATTATTGTTTACTAACTCAAAATTTAATAAAAGTCATATAAAACTTTGAGTAAAGTTTGATAGTAATATGATACGTGGAAATCAGATAGTTGACGTGGGCCGATTTTGGCCGGTTTTGGGTGTTTTTTTTATAAAATGAATCGGAATTTGACGGGGCGGCACAAACCTTGGCATAGCGCACCGTCAAGTTACTCTTCGAGGCCTGTCCGCAGGATGTATGTATTGCCCGCCTCACCACTTCGGCCGGCGTGACGAACAAGCGGCTGGTGAAGAAGTAGGGCGCGTTAGGAAACGTGTGCATAATCTGCTGAGATTAACGTCGATAATATGTTGTGATAAATTTTATCGGCGTTTTTTGTGTATATCTGAATTTTTTTTTGTAATTTTGCACATTACTTGTCTTTTGGCGAGGTGTAGTGTAATGTGCTGCATATCTCGCTATTAGAAGGTGAAATTATTTAGTATTAACATAAAATAAAGTATTATGTCATTATTGTCAACTATGTTGGAAATGTCTGCCGAGGCAGCAAAATTCGTGGGAGTATTGGGTGCCGGTATAGGTGCAGGTCTGGCTGCCATTGGCGCCGGCCTGGGTATCGGTAAGATCGGCCAGGGCGCAATGGAGGGCATTGCCCGTCAGCCCGAGGCTGCAGGAACCATCCGTACCACTATGATTATTGCTGCCGCACTGGTCGAAGGTGTTGCCTTCTTTGCAGTGGTCATCTGCCTTCTGGCTGTGCTTTAATCATCGGCAAAAAGTCGGTGCGGTGTCGCCGGCGATGGGCTTGCCACGCCGCACCTTTTAAATGATTTTGAAATAAAAAGAACGATATGAACAATCCATTAGTTAGTCCCGGACTTGGTGTGATAGTGTGGATGGTCATTGCCTTTGCTATACTGGCATTCATCCTTATGAAGTGGGGCTGGCCTGTGATTCTCAAGGCTTTGGATGAGCGCGAGAAGGCTATAAACGACGCTCTGAATGTGGCCGAGAAGACCAAGGCGGAGATGGCCCAGCTGAAGGCTCACAACGAGGACCTGCTGAAGGAGGCCAAGCTGCAGCGCGACGAGATGCTGCGCAACGCACGTATGACCAGCGAGCAGATCATTGAGGAGGCCCGCCAGCGTGCCACGGCTGAGGCCGACCGCATTGTGGAGAATGCCCGCGAGAACATCAACTACGAGAAGCTCAAGGCAATGCACGACCTGAAGAACCAGATTGCCAACCTCAGCATCGAGATTGCCGAGAAGCTTGTCAAAACGGAGCTTTCGGACCGCGAGAAGGCCACGAACTTTGTCACGCGCGAGCTGGAGAACGCCAAGTTTAACTGATATTCTTGATAACAGGTGGAAGACTACAGAATAAATATCAATTATGCCAAGGCGCTGTTTCTGGTGGCCAATGACGCCGGCGTGCTGGACGAGGTGAACGGCGATATGCGCAAGGTGTATCGCGTCTGCGCTGAGAACCACGTGCTTAACACCGTCTTTGCCAATCCGTTTATACGCGAGGGCAAGAAGGTGGCCATTCTGGACGACCTTTTCGGCGCCGAGGTGTCGAAGGTGTCGCGGCTCTTCCTGACTTTCGTGGTCAAGAAGCGTCGCGCCGTCAACCTTAAAGGCATAGCCAATTCGTTTATGGAGCTTTATCGCAAGCACAAGGGCATTGTGCTGTCGCACCTGGTGACGGCGACTGAGCTTGACGGCGAGGCGCTCGACGCCGTGCGTTCAAGGTTGGGCAACTACACGCAAAAGGAGATTGAACTTGAGACGACGGTCGACCCCGAGATTCTGGGCGGCTTCAGTGTCGAGTTCGACGGCAATATGTATGACGCAACCTTGAGCAGGCAGGTGGCCCAGCTGCGCAAGGAGTTCAGCAAGAACGTGTACGAGAGTAAACTATAATTAATGTGTAAATGCGTTAATTTGTAAATGCGATAGTTTTGGAACGCGGACGGACGGTCCGCATAATATTTGTAAGAAAAACATAATAATATGTCCGAGATAAAACCTGCCGAAGTATCGGCAATACTGAAGAAACAATTAGCAGATGTCGATTTGGACGTTTCGCTCGAAGAGGTGGGCAAGGTGCTCACCGTGGGCGACGGCATTGCACGCATCTATGGCCTCAACAACGCCCAGAGCGGTGAACTTGTGGAGTTTGAGACGGGCGAGCAGGGTATTGTGCAGAACCTTGAGGAGGACAATGTAGGTGTGGTGATGCTGGCCGAAAGCAACACCATCAACGAAGGTGACACGGTGAAGCGCACCAAGCGTATTGCATCGGTGAAAGTGGGCGAGCAACTGGTGGGGCGTGTCATCAACACCATCGGCGAGCCCATCGACGGCAAAGGCCCCATCGAGGGCGAGCTGTTCGATATGCCCATCGAGCGCAAGGCCCCGGGCGTCATCTTCCGTCAGCCTGTGGAGCAGCCGCTCCAGACGGGTATCAAGGCTATCGACTCGATGATTCCTATCGGCCGCGGCCAGCGCGAGCTCATTATCGGCGACCGCCAGACGGGTAAGACGGCCATTGCCATCGACACTATCATCAACCAGAAGAATTTCTACGATGCCGGCGACCCGGTGTACTGCATCTATGTGGCTTGCGGACAGAAGGGTTCGACGGTGGCCAATCTGGTCAAGAACCTTGAGGAGAAGGGCGCTATGGCTTACACCATTGTTGTGGCTGCCACGGCTTCCGACCCTGCAGCTATGCAGTTCTACGCTCCGTTTGCCGGCGCCGCCATCGGCGAGTATTTCCGCGACACGGGACGCAATGCGCTGGTGATATACGACGACCTGTCGAAGCAGGCCGTGGCCTAACGGGAGGTCTCGCTGCTGCTGCGTCGCCCGCCGGGACGTGAGGCATATCCGGGCGATGTTTTCTATCTGCACAGCCGTCTGCTGGAGCGTGCGGCACGCATTATCCAGAGCGACGAGATTGCCCGTCAGATGAACGACCTGCCGGCAGCATTGAAGGACAAGGTGAAGGGCGGCGGAAGCCTTACGGCTCTGCCTATCATCGAGACGCAGGCCGGCGACGTTTCGGCCTATATCCCGACCAATGTCATCTCGATTACCGACGGTCAGATATTCCTTGAGACCAACCTGTTCAACAGCGGTGTGCGTCCGGCTATCAATGTCGGTATCTCGGTGAGCCGCGTGGGTGGCAAGGCGCAGATCAAGTCGATGAAGAAGATTGCCGGTACCTTGAAGCTTGATCAGGCTCAGTATCGTGAGTTGGAGGCTTTCTCCAAGTTCGGCAGCGACCTTGACGCAGCTACGAAGGCTGTGCTCGACAAGGGTGTGCGCAACGTGGAAATCCTCAAGCAGCCCCAGTATTCGCCGATGCCGGTGGAAGAGCAGGTGGCAATCATCTATTGCGGCACTAACGGATTGATACAGAAGGTGCCAGTCGACAAAGTGCGCAATTTCGAGACAGAGTATCTGTTCTTCTTGCGTCAGAACCATCCTCAGCTGCTTGCCAACCTTAAGGCCGGCAAGTTGGTGGACGACGACCTGGCGACAATGCGCCGCGTGGCCGCCGACCTGAGTGCTAAATATGCTAAATAATTCTGAATTTTGAAAATTGAATTTCGAAATTCCTAATTCTCAATTCAAAATTATATTATGGCTAACCTGAAAGAAGTAAGAACCCGCATAGCATCGGTCAGCAGCACTCAGCAGATTACGTCGGCAATGAAGATGGTCAGCGCCGCCAAGTTCCGCCGTGCCCAGAATGCCATTCTCGGTATGCGGCCTTACGCGGCTCAGCTGGCTGAGATTGTGCGCGACATTGACGTGGAAGACGGTGTGCAGACACCCTATCACGAGACACGTGCGCTGAGCAATGTGCTGCTGATTGTGGTGACTTCTAACAAGGGACTTTGCGGTGCTTTCAACTCCAATGTCATCAAGGAGGCTTCGGCACGCCTGCAGTTCTATCGCGGGCAAGGGTGCAATGTCAAGATGATTACTCTTGGCAAGCGAGGCACCGAGTTCTTCGCCAAACAGCAGGGACTTGTGGCCGAGAACGGTGACGACCTGCTCGACAATCCTGAATTTGACTCAATCTGCGCTCTGTGCGAGAAGGTTATGACAGCGTTTTGCGACAAGCAATATGATTGTGTGGAAATTATATACAATCAGTTCAAGAATTCTCTGACGCAGATATTGAGTACTGAGCAGTTCTTGCCTGTGACGAACAGAGAACGAACGTCAGAGAACGGAGAACGTAAATCGCGCAATGACTATATCTATGAGCCTGGCAAAGAGCAGATAATGAAGGAGATGATACCGATGACGTTGCGTTCGCAGTTCTATCGCGTGGTCCTTGATTCTCTGGCTGCCGAGCACGGTGCCCGTATGACGGCTATGCAGAAGGCTACCGACAACGCAACGGAGCTGCTCAAAGAGCTGCGACTCAGTTACAACAAAGCGCGCCAGGCTGCCATTACCAATGAAATTATAGAGATTGTAAGCGGCAGTGAGGCATTGAAAGGATAATAATAACATTAACGATATGGAAAAAAAGCAGAATTACGCCATACCTATTGTTGTGATGATATTGCTCTTCGGAATGATATCATTTGTGACTAACCTGGCATCGCCGATGGGCGATATACTCAAGAATCAATTTACGATCCCCAATTGGCAAGGCACGCTGGGTGTTTTTGCCAACTTCATAGCCTACGCCATAATGGGTATACCGGCAGGCAATATGCTGCAGAAACGTGGCTACAAGCGCACGTCGCTTGTGGCTGTCAGCGTTGGTTTTATCGGCGTCGCTATCCAGCTATGCTCTGGTTTGGTGGGCAGCTTTGGCATATACTTGATTGGCGCTTTGGTGGCTGGATTCTCGATGTGCCTGCTCAACACCGTTGTCAACCCGATGCTCAACCGTCTTGGCGGTGGCGGTAACAAGGGTAACCAGCTGATTCAGTTTGGCGGTACGTTCAACTCGCTGTGCGGCACGGCTGTAATTGTGATCACCGGCCTGCTGATTCCCAGCATAGTAGATGCCAAGATAAGCGACACATTCCCGCTGATGTATACAGCATTGGCTATTTTTGCCGTTGCCTTTATCGTAATTCTGTTGACCAAGATTCCGGAAAACGAACAAACCCAGAAGGCGGATTCATCGGAGTTGACCTACAAGGGACTCTTTAAGTTCCGCCATTTCGTGCTGGGAGCCATCGCTATATTCATCTATGTGGGTGTCGAGGTTGGCGTGCCCAACATTTTGAACAAGTGGCTGCAGAACCCCGAGATGCACTTCTTTGCCGAGGGTGTCAGCGCTGAGGCCGTTGCCGGCAGCGTCACGGCGTTCTACTGGTTGCTGATGCTCGTAGGCCGTCTGATTGGCGGTCTTGTGGGTAGCAAAGTGTCGCCGCGTGCGATGATAGCTACCGTTGCAAGCATTGCCATTGCTCTTGTGGTGATAGCTATCTTTGTTCCTGCCACTACGATGATCAACTTTCCCGGATTCAACGGCGCCAAAGGTTTTGGTATGAACCTTATTCCGCTCAGCGGTGCTCTGCTTGTCTGCGTTGGTCTATGCACCAGCGTGATGTGGGGCGGCATCTTCAACCTTGCCGTTGAGGGGCTTGGAGCCTACACCGAGCGTGCATCTGGACTCTTTATGGCGCTGGTGTGCGGTGGCGGTATCCTGCCGTTGCTGATGAACGGTGTGGTCGATATCTATGGTATCAGCGGCTACCAGCCCAGCTATTGGGTTGCTGTTGCTGGCTTCGCCTACATCCTCTACTATGCCCTTGTCGGCTCAAAGCCTGCAAACAAGGGCGCAGCGAAGGTGTGATATATCTATGAATATTCTTGACCTTTGCTGGTGCACCGTCTATAGCGGATGGATGCGTCGACGAAAGCCGTATGACTGGTGGGCTGAAGATAAAGTAGAATCCTTCCTTCCTATCTCTTTCTGCTTGTATACTATTACAATTATTATACTGATATGTGTCGTCTTAGGAGTACGACCCAGTATATATTTCGGGATTATTCCACCATTACTTTGCTATTTTGTGATGTGGTATGTCTCTTTTAGGCGATACAAAGACGAGAGTTTCCGCAAGGAACTCCTAAGCCGTTTTGAGCAGTATAAGAAAGAACATCCGGTATTGCGTTTGGTCCGCTTTTGGGCGTTTGTGCTGGGACCGTTTGTGCTTCTCTTTCTGTGTGTAGTTGTTTCTTAGTTACTTCACCACCAGCCGCTGTGTCCCGATGCCTTTGTCGCTTGTAACGCGGACAAGGTAGATGCCGGGGGTAAGGTGCGCGTTATCAATTGTCAACTCATTTCCTGCAGAGCGCGTGGCAAAGACTTCGCGTCCGTTGATATCGACAATCTCAACCTTAGCATTGTCAGGCAGGTTACCAAGTGTTATGCGGTCGCTGGCAGGGTTGGGGTAGAGCGAGAAACTCAGAGATGAAAGCTGGACATCATTGATGCTGGCATTGCCTGTAAACAATCCTTCAATCATCCAGCTGAATTTCCACTGGTCGCTCATCTCGGTAAGGTTTGCGCCAGAAAGCATACTGTAGGGGTTGCCGCCGTAGATGGAGAACACAGCTGGGGTGTCAATCTCGGTGCATTTCAACACAATCCATAGCGATTGGCCTTCGGCAGGTGTAATGGGGGCCGAGAGGTCGTGCTGATAGTAAGTGTAAGGGTAGTCAAGGCTGTCGAAAAATGTGGCCGAGTAGAGCTCGGTTTCGGGACTGTCGGTGCCGCAGAGGATGGTCAGTGTGTGAGTGGCAGCCCTGCGTCCCATAAAACGGACGGCTTTGAGTTGCGCACCGCTGCGGATAGCTGCAGCTGGTATGCGGATGCCCCATACCGAGTCGCGGCCCAGTCCATCGGGAAGGTTGCTGGCGCGGTTCATAGCGTTGTCGCAAGTGTGGTAGCGCAGAGTGTCGCTGTGCAGAGGCTCGAATTGTGCAGTAAAGCTTAGTTCACCGCCTGTGGCAACGGTAGAGCGTGGATTGTAGCGGCAGCCGTCGCTCCATTGTACGAAGCGGATGTTGGGGCTGTTGACTGTTGCCGTCATAGTGATAGTGTCGCCGAAATTGTATGTGCCAGAGCCAGTAACGCTGCCGTTACCAATGGCGCTGACTGTTACATTGGTAGTGCTTCCAACCTCAAAGTCATCGTATGGTTCTATGCCGATAGTTGCTGTGGCAAAGAGGTCGAAATGATAGCCAGAGTTATGGCTTCCGGAAGCGGGATTGAGATTGTGAAGCTTGTAGTAGGCATCGTAAGAGCCGCCCCAGCCCCAGTTGATGTGGAAGCAGTCGTTATTGCTGTTATAGCCGTCGAGCACAAAGGCGTGGCCGGATTGCACTTCATCGTAGCCGGCATATAGTATTGGACGTCCTGCCCGCAATTCGCTAAGCATCAGTTCGCTCCACTGGTCGATGGTGTAGTCGATGCGAAAGGCTGTCCAGATGTAGGGGCTATATTTGAAGTTGTATTTCAGTGCGTTTTCCGACGATGGTTCGCCACCATAGCCGTAGCTGGCGGTTTTACCGCCGCTGCCTCCTATAGAGTAAGCCATATGCACAGCCACACCTGCGTGATATATCAATTCTGCAACGGCATTGACCTGGGTCTCGTTGCTGTATTGGTTCAAGCGCTTAGGCATTGTGTCCCATTGGTAGAATGTATTGCCATAGTCAGCCGATTGATTGCCAAATTTATAGTGGTGGAAAGTCTCCGAACCATATCCCTGTGTGGGATAGTTAAAAGCCTTCATTATTTGTGCTGTGGCAGTGGCAGTACATCCAGAAGGCGTGTGGCGGCGGGCATTGCTGTCGTAGGGGCATAACTGGTTGTAATAAGGGTCTTGGTCCCATTGTGTTTTAAGTATCGAAGAAATGAGCTCCTTTGAGTCGTAGATGCATTTGCCTTCCATAAGCCTCTTCCAGTGCTCTTTGACAACAGGAGATTTAGCGCCTTTGCTATTCTGCTCGACTTCAGCCTCGTAACCCTCGTACCAAAGGCGGATGTGCTTTGGCATCTCCGTCATTGGGAATGCGTCGGTGAGCGAGTATGCAAGGATTGGCTCGGTGTTGTCGTCACCCGAAATCACAACAAATCCTTCGCCGTTATTAATGTCGAATACATAAAAGTTGTTGAAAGGCGTCGAACTGCTGATATCCGTTACGTTGCAGCTTTTTTCGTTTATTCCCATCGAATGCAGGAACTGCCTTGCCGCCTTGTTCGCTGTGGCTCGGTCAACGGGTGAAGCATAAGCTGCAGAAACTGCAATTGCCAGTAATACAAATAGTAAGCCGTGTTTCTTCATACAATGATAATTGATGTTTTATGGTGCAAAAATACAAAAATATATGGATATTGTCCTATAAAAATTGTTTTTTTCTTTGGAATTAAAAGAAAATGTGTAATTTTGCATCGTGATAATAACCACAGGGGTACTTGCTAACCCCCTTTAACAAAACAAGATATGAGTAAAAAACCAACGCAGGTGGGCGTCCTGTTTGTATTATTTGCAACGCTCTTTACAGTTTGTCTGGTTGTTTCCAACCTGTTTGCAGTTAAACCGTTTTCGGTGGGTCCCGCTTCTTTTACCGGAGCAATATTCCTATTCCCCGTAAGCTACATCATCAACGATGTCATCAGCGAAGTGTGGGGCTTCGCCAAGGCCCGTATGTTGATTTGGATGGCATTCCTGATCAACTTCTTCGTAGTCTTGGTGGCTTTTCTTGTCGATGCGGCTCCTGGAGCTCCCTGGTGGGATTCCGCAGCATCCGACGGATTCCACTCCGTGTTCGGATTGGCTCCACGTGTGGCGGCCGCTTCTTTCCTGGCATTCTTGGTAGGCTCGTTTGTCAATGCCTCTGTTATGTCGAAGATGAAGGTCAAGCATCAGGGACGCCACTTTACATTGCGTGCCGTAATGAGTACGCTGTTCGGCGAGCTGTCGGATTCATTGATATTCTTTCCGATAGCACTGGCAGGTGCCGTTATTCCGTGGAGCCAGATGCCGGTGTTTGTCTTGTGGCAAGTGGGATTGAAGACAGCCTACGAGCTGCTTGTTATGCCGTTGACAATCCGGATAGTCAAGTGGGTCAAGGAATATGAAAACGTCGATGTGTATGACGTCGATGTCAAGTACAACCCTTTTAAATGAAATGTTTGGCCGATAAGGGCTTGTGATAAAACCTCTTAACGGATAAAATCCCGACTAAAATGAGCAGAAAAGACGAAAATCTCAAATCGCTTGGCAACAAGACCGAGTATAGAACCGACTATATGCCTGAAGTGCTGGAGGCGTTTGAAAACCAGCATCCCGGCAATGATTACTGGGTGGAATTCCTGTGTCCCGAGTTCACTTCATTGTGCCCCATTACCGGTCAGCCCGACTTCGCAGAGATACGCATTCGCTATATCCCCAACCGTAAAATGGTTGAGAGCAAGAGTCTTAAGCTGTATCTCGTATCGTTCCGCAATCACGGCGACTTCCACGAAGACTGTGTCAACATCATAATGAAAGACCTTATCCGTCTGATGGAGCCGCGATACATTGAGGTCGTCGGATTGTTTGCCCCGCGTGGAGGCATCTCCATCCATCCTTATGCCAACTATGGCGCTCCCGGCACCAAATACGAAGAGATGGCGCAGCATAGGATGATGAACTATAAGCTGAGCTAAAGGAACAGCTCGCGGACGACAAAGAAAGCGGCTACAAGTGCAAAGGCCAGCTTAAGGCCTGTGCCTGTGAGGAAGCCCAGAAATGCACCCCAGGCCGCACGCAGTGCCTCGCGGCTCTGTTTTCCGTTGAGCAACTCGCCTGCAAGCGCTCCTACAAAGGGCCAGAAAATCACTCCTATCAACCCTTGAGGACCAAAGGGCAGTCCCACTATTGAAATCACAAGCCCTATGTTGCAGCCCCACACGCCGGCTTTGCTGCCGCCGTGCCGTTTGGTGCTCCACGATGGCACTATGTAGTCGAGTATGGTGATGACTATTGCCACCCCCAACGTGATAAGCAAGAAGGCAGTACTGAATTGCGCCGCGTCGCTGAGATGGATGAACAGCAGGCCCAGCCAGCTGAATGGAGGCCCGGCCAATCCCGGCACTATTGAGCCCACAATGCCGACAAGCACCATTATAATGGCCAATGTTATGAATAGTATGTTCATATTGTGTTGTCCTCCACTGTTAGTTTGTCGTCAAGCATTCGTTGCATATATTGCTGTATTATAGCCTTTAACCGTTTGGTATGGCCGGCAGGGGAGACTGGCAGCGGATTTGTCATCATCGGGTCGCTCGACAGGCAGTAGGTGCCGGTTACCTCTTTCCCGTTGAATTGAATCAGAGTGTCGTTTGCCAGATACTGGTATATTCCGCCGGTATAGTTCACCGTCCAGCCGCCGTCGCCGTCCATCAAGTTGCGTCCAAAGGCCACAAAAGGATTTGGATATCCAAGCATTCCAAGCACGGTGGGCATAATGTCAATCTGTTGGGCCACACCTTTCTGAACGCCTGTGGGCAGTTGCCCTGAAGGATCGTAGATGATAATCGGCCCGCAGAACACACCGATGGGAGTGCGGTAGATGTCGTGATTGCTCATATTGGTGTGGTCGCTGGTGATGACGAAAACGGTGTTCTCAAACCACGGTTGCTTGCTTGCAGTGGCAAAAAACTTGCGCAGCGACTGGTCTACATAGCGTATGCATTTGTGCATAACCAGCTGCTCTTCAGGGAATATGTCGCGGTATTGCTCTGGTATCACAAACGGATGGTGCGAAGAGGCGGTGAAGACAGCAGTGATGAACGGCTCCTGCATTTCGCCCATCTTGGTTGCGAAGTATTGCAGGAACGGCTCGTCCCAGATGGCCCAGGTGCCGTCAAAATCCTTCTCGCCGCCAAAGCGAGGGTCGTCGTCGTATTCGTTGCGCCCATAGTAGGCATCAAAGCCCATAGCACGTGCTGCCGCCTGAAAGCCCATCGAGCCATTGTCGGCTCCGTGGAAGAAGGCCGACGAGTAGCCTGCTTTGCCCAATTCGCCCGGAAGGCCGCTGACACGGTTGAGCGAATAGCTGGTGAAGAAAAACGGCTCGACAAAAGTCGGTATAGAAGCCAGTACCGCCGGCATTCCGTCTATGCTGGTTCTGCCGTTGGCGTATGTCTGCTCCCACGTCATCGAGTGCTCGAGCAGCGAGTCGATGAATGGAGTGTAGCCTTTGTACTTGCCGCCTTCAAGGTTGCGGTTGTAGAAACCTATATACTCCCTGCCAAAGCTCTCGACAATAAGAATCACAACGTTTCTCTTGTTCATCACCGTGTTGCTGTCGGCAGTGTGTATTGGACTGTAGATATGTGTCAGCGTGTTGTCGTCGAAGTACTTGGGGTCTTCGTATGTGGTCTTTCCGACAGTGCGTATGATTGAGAACGGCGTGTTGAGCACTATCGCCGCCTCGTTGGGTTGGTTGACATACTGGTTGGCGTCGGCCAACGATACCGGCCTGTAGGTGTTTATAAGTCCTCCGCGCATCCCGATGAAAGCCAGTGGTATCATCACGGCAAAGGCAATGCCTTGCGTGATGTGGTATCGTTTCCGGTCGCTGACCATATTGCCCTGTGGCTTGGTGTACAGCAGCCACAACATTGCTATCAAAGCCGCACCTGCAAGGACTAAATACCAGTGGTTCAACAACTCGATGAAAAAGATGTCGCCCAGATTGTTCTCGTTGCTGAATTCGTGAAAGAAAGTGCTTGTGGTGCGTCGGCCGGTATATTGCGAATAGACAGCGTCGCAGAGGTTTATCACCACTGCCAGCGAGTTGATTGCCACATATATCCACTTGGTCATTGTCTGCCACCAACCGCGCTCTTTGGCAAGTATCGGTATCAGCATCAGCGCCGCGTAGATGCCGTTGGTATAGGCAATTGCGCAGCCGTCGTAACGCACTCCGCCCCTCAGCAGCGACCAGAGCGACAGCGATTGCCAGCCCGGAGCGAACAGCGACCAGTTCTCGCAAACGTATGCTATGCGGCAGAGCATATACACCACGTATGCAAGCAGTATGTTGAGCACCGTGGCGGTGATGTTAGAGTATGTGGAATATTTGATTTTCATTTCAGCAGGGTAGGGGGGCAGCCTTAATCCGTCATATCGAATCGCAGGAAAAAGTACAGGTTTTATTCATAATATAACGATTTAATTCGGTTGTTTACAATAGGATAGTTGGTTAAGCGCCCTCGCGAAACAAGCTACAAATATACAAAAAAACATTAAAGTGTTTTGTAATTGTGTAAACTTGGTCTCAACATAATGAACACGGATTGCACGGATATAACGGATGAAGAATCCGTGTAAATCTGGGTAATCCGTGTTCAAAAGGCACTCCGCTCGGCAATTGGTCCTTGATGGTGCGACAATCTGTGGTGTGTCGCACCATCAAAAAGCGACAATCCGATGTGTGTCGCACCGTAAAACCTTGAAAAATGCCAAATTATATATTGTATTTTCTTAGGTATCTGGAAACCAACAAAATGACTAAATATTAGCCTCGTATCACAACTGCTTGCTCCTTAGGTTTTTACAAGGCCATCTTCGGTCGTTGTCCGATTGTTGTCCGATTGTTGTCCGATTGTTGTCCGTTCGTGACTGGACAACAACTGGACAACAACTGGACAACGAGCGGACAACAACCAGTGTTGACCCAGTGAAGAGGCGGAGCAGAAACGGCGATTTGTTATGGGGTGGCAAAGCGAAAAGAATGCAATTTTTTTATTGCTGCTATGATTTTATTTTACAGTGCTTTATCTCTTTTGTGCGCTTTTCTTTGAAAAAAAAATTAATTTTTTTTGCAGCGAAATTGGCATTTTTTGTGACTATGCATAATGAAAACGGAAAAATAGCGTTACCCCTTTACCGTAAAAGTATAAAAACGTAAACAATAAAAAACATAAAATAATGAAGAAATTATTTATTTTAACAGTTATGGCCCTGTTGGTCGGCTACTGCGGCAGCGCGGCAGCGCAGGGCTATACAGGCAAGGTCAACCCCAACTGCATTGGTCTGAAGAACCCAACCAACTTCGTCCTCAGCGGTTCGCACCAGGAGAAGTGGACAGGATATACGGGTTCGAAAAACGAAATGGTAAGTACCTGTTATATGGAAGCCGGAACATACGACCAGACTATACAGGCATCAAATCTGGAGGGTACATCGAACAACCCCAGCGGCAGTGCCTGCAACATCAGTCTGAGCAACGGCAGCACACGTTCTACGTCAAGGGACCTGCACAACAACCTTGACCATTCATATAACTTTGTAATCAAAGGTTCGGGCACAGACCCCGAAACCAACGGTCATCTGTCGTACCTGCCGCCCGACACCTCGTTCCATACCTCGATACGTCTGGGTAACTATTGCGGCTATCACGGCGCAGAGAAGCTGACATACGAGATTCAAATCAAGCCAGAGAACGCTATGATTACTATTTGGTATGCCCTGTCACTACACAATGGCCAACACTCTGCTGCTGAAAATCCTGAATTCGTTATCGTTGTGGAGAAGAATATGGGTACAACAGCATCTCCAAACTGGCAGCCCCTTGCCGGCGACACGCTTTGCTATACCCGACCGACACCTGCAGGAACCAGTTCGGATGTTACTCCCTTTTATGTAGGCTCGAGTGGAAGCCATACTGGAGCAACAAGTGGATGCAACATTTATCTGCCTTGGCAGAAGGTTATGATTAACCTTTCGAAATACACCTACCAGACAGTACGCATCAAGATCACCGCTGGTGACTGTTCGATGAGTGCTCACTATGCGTTGGCTTATATTGCCGGCGACTGCCAGTCGAAGGACCTTCGCGCCACTGGCTGCACCGCAGGCGAGAGCGACGCCGTGACGACAATCTATGCCCCCAAGGGTGCCATTAGCTATGCGTGGTATCGCAGCAAGACTGGCCAGCTGATTGGTGCCGAGCAGAGTAATGAAGCCAACTATGTGCAGATTGAGGGAGCTACGGCCGACAGCCTTGGTGCAACGCTGGCACATTTCAGAAACGTCAATACTGGAGACACCGCGAACCAGAGCACATTTATGTGCAAGATGACTACCAAAATGAACGAATCAATCTCTGTGGTTTCTACCGTCTTCACCGACGTGGGAAACACCAAGCCCCGTCTGAGCGTGGACAGCGTGCTCGACTGCAATGCCGGCATTACGCTCTATGACCTCAGCATTGCCCCCTACGCACCGCACGACACCAACCAGGTAGACACCAACCTGACAGTATGGGAATTTTACTCCTCCAACCCGCCGACTCCGGCAACCCTGGTGGGCACCTACAACGGCGGCCACGCCACTCACACCTATCCCCAGGCCGGCACCAACTACAGCGTCAAGGTGCGCACATCGGCAGTAGGTACCTCGTGCTGGAACGAGAAGACGGTAGCCATTCGAACAGTTAAACGGCCCGTGCCGCGCACCAGTATCAACAAGACCCTCAGCGAGCTTTGCTTGGGCGACACCATCTACATCACCGACCGTACGCAGGGTTCGACCT
>JAEEGH010007560.1_pt1 | contig 26073 bp, 12 predicted proteins | sample 9134181 | NCBI WGS metagenome assembly JAEEGH01 (sample SAMN16246544, study PRJNA631951) | gut metagenome | biome: gut microbiome; feature: rumen; material: DP-attached | host: Bos | place: Iran: Karaj | collected 2018-10
TGCCCTGTCGCCCGACGAACAGCAGTGGATACGCGACTATGTTAAGAGTATGGGCTACGATTGGGAAGTGGAGTTCGACAGGTTTTTCGAGGACTATGTGTATCACCATCTGGCATTACTCGATTAGTTAAACAATACTCGAAAGTGCGTTTTCTTGGGGAGAAAACGATGTTTTCTCAATGAGAAAATATTATTTTTCGGATGAGAAAACAATATTTTCCGCCGCAGAAAACGCTAGTTTCTGCCGTAGAAAACGATTCTAAAGTAAAAACATTATGAAACTAACATTTATACTAAGAAACAAGCAAAATGCCCTGAAGCTGTCGACAAAGACCATTGATAGCTTCATCGAGCGTATCAAGACAGATACTAAAGACGGAGCCGTGGCACGTCGTCGTCATGAGTTGAACATCTTCAACCATGACATTAGCTACGACAATCTACATCCCTCGCACCAGATTTACCCATCTGTAGAGTTTGAGCGAGACGCCAACGACAACCTTCGAATGCGTACATTCAATGGGGTGGTGGCACTGACTATCGATAACCTGCAGACAGCTGATGAAATCGAGGTCGTAAAACAGGCTGCGAAGATTCTACATTACACTCTCGCAGCCTTTGTTGGACCAACAGGCAAGGAGGTGATAATTCTGGTGAGAATCGCCAAGGCCGATGGCAGCATGCCAGTGGATGAAGAAGAGGTCGACTTTGTGTGCCGTCAAGGATGGCAGTTGGCTACTACGATATATCAGGGACTTTTGCCCAAGCCTATCAATCAGCAGCCAGCCTCTGCACGTAGCTGGTTCCGCATGCCGCTGGATTCTACACCTTATTATAATCCCAAAGCCGTGGCCCTGCCTGTAAGCGAGAAGCCTATCGCAGATAAACCACATGCTGACCAACCAATGGAGGTTGAGGCTGTAGATGAAGAAGGCGATGCTGAAATAAGTCAGGAAACCAAGCGACTGATGGACTATTTGAACTCGAAATATGTTTTCCGCTATAACACCATTATGGGATATACGGAGTATAAGGACTTGAGTCGTAAGTACATGGAGTGGGAACCCGTAGACGATCGTGTGATGAAGGGTATGACTATGAAGGTGCGCCTTGCTGGTATCGATGCCAGAGATAGTGATATCCGTCGCTACGTGCAGTCGGATATGATTCGCCCCTTCAATCCCATTGGCGACTATCTGTGGGAACAGTACGACAAGTGGGACGGCAAGGATCATATTCGCCGATTGGCGCGCACAGTGCCTACCGATAATCCCCACTGGGAGGATTGGTTCTACACGTGGTTCCTAGGTATGGTGCGCCAGTGGCAGGTTACCAATCTTGCCAAGTATGGCAACCAGGCTGTGCCACTGCTGATATCGAATCAGGGATGGAACAAGACCACATTCTGCGAGCAGCTTCTGCCACCAGAACTCCGTTGGGGATACACAGGTAACCTGCAGATGGACGACAAGCGACAGGTGCTACAACAGATGGCGCAGATGCTGTTGATAAATCTGGATGAGTTCAACCAGATATCTCCTCGAACCCAACAGGGATTTCTGAAGAACATCATAACTCTGTCGTCAGTCAAGATTAAGCGTCCATACGGCCGACATGTAGAGGATTTTCCACGTCGAGCTTCGTTCATCGCCACTACCAACCAGGCCGATGTGTTGACCGATCCGTCTGGTAGTCGACGATTCCTTAGTGTGGAACTTACTGGCCCTATCGACGTGAGCGTCACACCTAACTATGAGCAATTGTATGCTCAAGCCATGAGAGCCCTGCATCAGCACGAGCCATACTATTTCAGTCCTGTGGAAACCCAGAAGATATTGGAGTGGAACAATAAGTTCAAGGTGAAGAGTGCTGCTGATCATTATTTCTTCGACTACTTTGAGCCAGCCGCACCAGGCGAGGAGGGCGAGTGGATAAGTGCATCAGCTATTTTTGCCTGTCTGAAGGAGAAAGTTGGCGTAAGTTTGCTAAAACCAGCCAATCTTACAGCCTTCGGACGCATGCTTTCAGGCATCCCTGACCTCCAAAAGCGCATCACAAAGTACGGTTCCGACTACTACGTGAAGCGCAAAACCTCCTAAAACGCCATTTATCTACCATCTACCACCTATCTACCACCACCTTGCAATCCTCTATAAACACAGGTGCTTCGGAAGAGTGGTGGTGGATTGGTAGATAAAACACAAAAATAAAAATCGCCGGTGAGATCTGGAGAGATGCTCATCGGCGATAAAGGTTTTAAAACAAATCGTCAAGTGTGACTTGTGTTTGGATCATTTCTGAATATTTTCCGCGAGCCACACCTTCTGTTGTAATCATTGTAAGCCATGGAGTGTGGCGAAGTCCTGTTTCTTTTATAAAGGCATTCTTGCGTTTATTGATTCTTTCATACTCGTCTTTGTCAAGATTATACTCGTACTGACAATATTTGACTTCGCAAATGTTGACGATTTTATCAGCACGTTCAATAATAATATCTATTTGTGCGGCTGGTGTAGAGGTTTTGCTACGCCAGGAATAACTTAATGTTGAAATGGTGTCAAGATGCAGGGAATGTTTTATTTGTTGTATGTGAGCCATACAAATCCTTTCGTATGTAAGTCCCATCCATGAGTTCACTTCTGGTGTGTTTATATGATGAGACCAATATTGCTGCTCAACTTCAGCTCTTTCGATAAAGGTGAGATAGAAAAGGCTAAAGAAATCACATAGTTGATATATTGCATCTTTACGCTTAATTTCCTTTTCGCGAACGATATTCTTACGTATAAGATCGCAACATACAAGGTCTTCAAGTTGTTTTCCTAGATGTCCATTGTTAGAGCATTTTAACTCTGATGCAATCTCCTCTCGTGTAAGTCCTTTACGACTTTTGTTTAGTGCCTTAATAATGTCAATGTATTTTTCGGGGTTCTTGTATAAGGTGTTGAATAGTCGACGAAATTCACGACGCATCTGTATGTCTTGGCTGAAAAAAAGACGGTCTACGTTCTGAACAAGACTTTCTTCTTTGTCTAATAGACTTAGATAATATGGTATTCCGCCAAATATCATATATGCCTGAAGTACCATCTGTCGATTCCATAAAAAATGCTGATATTCAAGATATTGCTCTGTTTCCTTAAGTGTAAAGGGGTGGATAGGCATCTCAACGGTTATGCGGTCATGTAATCCCCCCTTGCTATCGATAACGTTAGTTATCATCCAGCTAGTAGCACTGCCACATATTATAAATACAAAGTTATCGTACTGACTGGCCCAATTATTCCAAAAATATCCTACAGCACCTGCCACATTTGAGCCTTCGGCATCCATCGCTGGCAGTTCGTCAATAAATACTATGCATTGTTCTCCGTTATTAACTTTCTTTTTTAATGCATTTTTCAGCATTATGAAAGCTTGCATCCAGTCTTTGGGCTGTTCAGGAACATCAAAGCCGTAGTCGTTCATGGCATCTACAAACGCGGTAAACTGGTCTTTTAGTGTTCCCTCAATAACGCCTGTCATTTTAAATGCAAACTGATTTCTGAACATCTGGTTAATCAAAAATGTCTTACCCACACGTCTGCGACCGTACAGAGCTATAAACTCTGGACGTACTCTATCTACTGCTGCTGATAGCTTTTTGATTTCCTGCTCTCTACCAATTATCGTATTCATCCCAATTAACTTGTTTGTTACAGCGCAAAGATACAATAAACAATCGAAATGTGCAAGTGTTTTGGGCGAAATCTAACTAAAAAGTGATAGATTTCGCCCAAAATAACAAAGTTTCGGGCGAAATCTACCCTAAAATGCATAGATTTCGCCCGAAACTAAAAAACAGCCGGTGAGATCTGGGGAGATGCTCATTGGTGGCTATTGGGCCTCATAAATGTGAGGAATACCACATTTTGGTTGTACATGAACTTGTATTTCATATCAGCCATAGTATTAACTAATGCGAGGCCAAGACCATCGCCATCTTCATTAAAGGATACTGATTTCAGAATTGGATTGAAAGGTTTTCCATCATCTTTTATAAGAACGGAAACGGTGTCTTTGCGACAGACGATGTGTACATCGAACAGATGCTTGTCGGCATCTTTGTTGACGGCATAGGTAACGATGTTATACATAAGTTCTTCGCAGCAGAGATTGATCTGGAAAGATGTAGATGATTCTATGTTGCAACTTTCTAAGAAGGAAAGTATGTTCTCAAGTGCCTGCTGTACATCATCATTATTATACTTGACTGAGAAATTCAGCGACTGGCCATCATCAGTTTTCGGAATCAGCGTCATCACCTCGGCATCGGGATTCTTATGGTGAATAACTAATGTAACAACCAAATAAATGCCCAATAGGAACAAACCTGAAACAGGAAATCCCCACCACAGCCATTCTGGTTTTATCCATGCCAGCAGTCCCACAAACAGTATCATGCTACCCATCTGGGCGATACTCATCACTGTGCTCAACGACCAATAACCTAAAATCTGATAAAGGATACGATATACGACAGCTATAGCGTAAGGAATCAGTAGGAGGGCATAGATGCGTAAGGCACTATAAAACATGCCCTCTGACTGTATGGGACCACTGGTGAAGAGTCGTCCGATACTTTCGGGCGTTATCATTACAAACAAGGTGATGACCAACAGACTCAAACAGATGTATTTCATCACCTTATTAGTGAGAATACGCAAACCCATAATGTCTTTTTCGCCTATCAACAGTCCGCCAATGGAGTAAATCGAAGTCGCAATACCGCTCAGCACCATCTGTTGGATTACAAACAACTGGAAACAGACTGCCCATGCAAAGATGCCTTCGGTGCCTAAGCTGCTGAGTATAATGCTATTGATGGCATAGGTGCTGATACCTAACAACAAGGTGTTGATGCCCATTGGGAATCCCATCTTGACACCTTTTAGAATATATTGGTGACATTGCTTTAACTCCAACTGCCAATGATAGGAGTTGTTGGCACTCTGGAAATGACGGGTACATAGCAGTAATGCCGTAACGCTACCTATGATAGAGGCCCAGGCTGAACCTTCGATACCAGTTTTCAGAATAGCTATGAAAAGAATGTCGAAAAATAGGTTGACGACGCTGCTTACCAACACTGCCTTCATTACCAGCTTAGGATTGCCGTCGGTCTTGATGAAGTTGGTGATAGTCATGAAAAGAATCGAGAAGGTGGTGCCTAACAGCATGATACGCAAATAGCTGAGTGACAGCGTATAGACGACAGGCGTATCATTAGTGATAAAACTGGCCACCTGTGGACTGAAGAACAACAGCAGTGCGGAGAAGAGAACACCTACGGCAATAAGTCCAATAAGCGTAGATGTGAAAATCTTGTTAGCTGTCTGTGCATCGCGCTCACCAAGCGATCTGGCTACCAGCACCGTCCCGCCCATACCGAAGAGCATCATCAGGAAATTAAAGAAGATGACGACCGGCATTGTCAGGTTGATGGCAGAGATGGCCTCCGGCCCGATGAACTGGCTGACCACGATTGCATCTGTGGTCATTGCTATCTGAGAAGCCACCGACGCCAGGATCGACGCCCACATAAATTGGTGCAGTGCCTTGGCTATGAGGTAGCCTTTTTTCTTACGTTCTTCTTTGCCTACCATGGTCTTTTCTTTTATAACTTGAATGAGACAGTAGCCATAACCATGCGTCCCAGACCCTGATATGGAATGTAGAATGAACCACCGATGTAATATGTCTTGTCGAACAGATTATCACAATCAAGCGACAGCTGGATGGCATCATTATATGTGTACTTGAGACCTAGGTCAACAAGAGCATTACCACTGAGATCAAAATCCTCACTGTCTTTTACGCGGCTATTAGCTTTATTGAGAGTCTTGGAGCTAAATTTAAAACCTCCAGACAACCACAGCAGATGCTTCCCGCTGTTTAAGAGACGCTTGCTACAGGTCAGGTTGGTGGTAAATGCCGGGATGCTGTAGATCTGGTGGTCGTTGTAGTAGTAGCCTTCAGCTTCTAACGGGCGTAAGTAAGTCATGTTGGCATCAATACGGAAAGAAGGAATACTAAAACCCAGTTGAGCCTCAGCACCAGCCACTTTCAGACTACCCGAGTTGATGTACTTAGGTGTCGATGGATCCGTACTTGGGTTATTCACTACGATATCCGTCAAATGGTTGTAGAATATGTTAACATCGTAGTCGAGATGCCAACTTTTAATCTTTCCCATGAAGTCGAGCTGGATTGCATTCATATATTCGGGCATAAGATCTTCGCTGCCACGTGCACCATTTGAAGTATTATGTCGTGTATAATATGGTGCATCGACAAAAGCGCGAGAATAAGATAGTTTAGTACTGAATTTCTCATTGAGAAGGTAGATAAAAGCCACACGGGGCGATAAAGCAGATACGTTCTTTCCGTTAGCGCGATTCTTGTTGTCAAATCGCAAGCCCGCATTGAGGATGAATTTCTGCGTAAAATAGTGCTTATCCTGAATAAAGGCCGAAAGACTTCTCTCGCTTCCTATTTTTAACATATTTTTCGCTTCAGGATATGTAAATACGACCTTTGTATAGTCATCACCTAAAAGAAAATCATTACTTGACAGATTAAAGTATTCGAATTGTGCGCCTACCAAAAGATTTCCTTTCATATTCCCAAGGGTATAGTTGGCATCAGCTTTCGCCATAGTGCCAATGGTATATTCTTGAAAATCCAAATACTGCATTAAGCCTTTATACAATTTCGGTTGGGGTTTGCCATCAATAATGATTACGTCACCATCACTGTTATATTCGTAAGCTATTATCGAGTCGGAAACTGGTTGATAGTTTTGTACGGTATACCAGTCACCATAAGCTGAAACATTAAGGTTGACTATACCAAGCTCTTTGGTGTAACCCAGTTCCAGATGTTTCTCATTAATAGTGTTTCCTGGTTTAGCTCCATCCATGGTACGAAAAGCGTCATAGTCGTAGGTCTCTGCATACCAAGAATACTGTGGCACCTGTTTGCCATTCTTCAAATTGAACATGAAATTGAAATCCTTCAATTTCAATGTACAGCCAATATCATAAGATGGCTTCTCTTTATAGCCATTGATATAGGCATAGCCATCATGCTTGGTCATGGAGTAACCGGAAAGTTTAGGGATATCAATTCTCTCACCTTGAGAAGTATAAAGAGAAGCCCATGCCATCACGTCGGCATCCAGCAGTGTGGTGCCTGCGATAAAATCGGCACGGTGCGTGCCATACGATCCATAACCATACTTACCCTTTACGCCATTTACCTCGTTTCCGTTCTTAGTAATGATATTCACCACGGCAGTCAAAGCCACATTACCATACAGTGAAGATGCAGGTCCGCGCAGAATCTCGATATGGTCGATTTTCTCGGTACTGATGGCGTAGTCGATCTTACCATTATTGGTTGCTCGCAAATTCAGGCGGTGTCCGTTTTCCATCACCAGAATTTTTTCCTGACTAGACGTATAGACACCATGCATAGCTATGTTCGACATAGAATAAGCAGAGACTTCGTTCAGACCAGGTACATAGGCAGCCAGGATCTGTCCCAGACTCTTGTTATTACTGAGCTGGTCAATCATTTCGCGGGTGATGACGGTTACGGGTACAGGTGCCTCGTTGATACTCTCAGCCTGACTCGAAGCCGTCGTTACGGTAGAGCTGCGTCCCGACTTTAGTAAGGCAATCATATCCTCGAAGCGGACAGGGTCTTGTACAGATGTATAATATGGATTGATGCTTAACAGTAAACGCGCATACTTTTCAGACGTATCCGTGTCATCTTGAGCGAGATAACAGATGGAAACCAATCGCAGGGCGCTTTGACGCAGATTGCCAGTAAAATCATTTAGATTCCCCTCCAATAATTCTATGGTCTGGTCAAGTTGCCCAATCTGATAGGCTTCTTCTGCCTTTGTATAGACTTGGCGTAAGTCCTGCTTTTCCTGTGCTGAGACCGTTAGGGACATCAACATCATGCTCGCTGTGAATATACGACATAAATACTTTTTCATATCAATCAGGAATTATGTAGTAAAACAATATCATTTATTTTCTCTATATAGTCGTTACAGAAACGTTCGTCTAGCATGGTGAAATGATCTGCTATGACGGAATAGATGCTCAAGCGGGGAGCCAACTTACTCCAACTATTCATATTCTCTTGTTTCTTCTGGGCCAAATCTTGCACGTCAATATTAATGGTTTTCGCCTGCAAGGACAGGTCTTCAGCCTCGAAATAGAGAACTTCACCATTATAGCCGGACAATTCGTGGTCATCTTTCAACGCCTGCATTTGTCGCAAATGACGGTTCCACTCCTTGACTTCTTCGATGTCGGATGCTTCTTCATGCATCAGTCCTTCTGTTTTTGATAAAGGTATCTCCTTTACGATGTTAGCGGCATTGGCAAACGAGTCAAGCATGCAGACCTTAGACATGTAGCCCTTCTTCTTGTGCCAGCGTACGGCACAACGATAGGCCAATTCTCCACCAAAACTGTGACCTATGAACATCTCCACAATAGCGTTGGAAGGCAAGTAGGCATCGAGATAGTCAAAATAGAACTTTATCACGTCGTGACTACTAAGTCCTTCTTCGTTGAATAATGTCTCATAGTGGTCGTCGATTGGTTCAATGACAAAGACGGAGTAATGCTTGCACAACCTGCTGATTAGCGGCTCTAACTTTTTGTAATAAGTGAATCCTTGTATCAACACAATGACAGGCTTACTGGCATCATACCCATTCTCCCACTTTCCGATGGCCTGCTCATTAGTAAGAATGTCTCTTATGGACTTGCTCCTTAGAATATCGTTGACCTTGATGTTAAGACCTTTACTATTTGCCATATCGGCCAACTTAATGGCAGATAGTGAGGTCAAACCTAATAACGTCAAATCGTCAGTGACGCCGAAATCATCTGTTTCAAAGACGTCCTTGACAATCTCAAATAACTTCTTCTCATTTTCGTTGGCAGGTAGATTATGCTCGCCCAAGTTGAGTCCAATCATCAATTCTTCAGACAACAATGCTTTTTTATCTATCTTACCATTTGGTGTCACCGGCATTTTATCAATCTGCATCATCATCTGTGGAATCATGTGCTGAGGAAGTGAAGTTCTCAGGTAATTAAGGATGACCTGAGTGTCTATAGATGCTTCAGCGCAATAAAAGCCAACCAAGGTCTTTATGTCTTTTCTCTTGAATACAAGAACTGAAGCTGCAGTCACTGAAGGATAGGTCATCATCTCATTTTCGATTTCACCCAATTCAATTCTAAAACCATTGAATTTCACCTGACTGTCGGTTCGTCCAAGATAGACCAATTCCCCCTCTTCATTCCATCTGGCCATATCGCCGGTGTGATACATGGTCTCACCCTCTAGGAATGGGCATGCTGTAAAATGACTGGATGTTTGTTCCGGTTGCTTCCAATATCCTCGTGACATCTGTCGACCTATCAGACACAGTTCGCCAGGAATACCGAGAGGGACAAGATGCCCCATGTTATCGACAATCACCGACATACTATTAGGTACAGGACGGCCGATGGGAATAGTATTAACGTCTTTTTCCTGATTAACGATATGGTAGGAAGAACAAACGGTAAATTCCGTGGGACCATACCCATTGATAAGTTTTACTGCGGTCTTGCGCAACTGATTCATCTTTTCACCTCCCATAACCATATAACGGAGGGGAAGTTCAAAGCCGTTGACCATTTCCATGCCCATCTGAGTACTCATCGTCATACCAGTGATGTTTTTTTTCCTGAAGTACTTACACATACCTTCTGTGTCGAGGCGGAGTTCTGATGATAAGATATGAACTTCAGCACCACAGGTAAGAGGTGGGTACAAATCAAACAAAGAAGCATCAAAACTGAAACTGGCATGCTCAGCACACTTTTCTCCTGGTTTTAACTCTTCCAGAGGTACTAACCATTTCATCAACGCACACAGTCCTTTATGTTCCATCATGACGCCTTTGGGCTTACCTGTGGAGCCTGATGTATATATCATATACGCCAAAGAAATAGGATGACTGTTGTTGATGGGAACAGGCTCACTATTAAAGTCTATATCGTCGATGAATAGCATCCTGTCATATAGTTTTCCTGTAAAGTTCTTTTCTATAGCCAACGAACTGGTACTTAGCAGGAGTTTAGCTTGTGCGTTATCCAATATATACGACAGATGCGCTTCTGGATACTCCGGGTCTAAAGGGACATAAGCACCACCGGCTTTGAAAACGCCCAAAACGGCTACAAGGAACTCTTTACATCTTGGTAACATGATGCCAACAAAATCGTCTTTGCCTATACCTTGATCGACGAGGACTTTTGCCAATATGTTTGACTGGTCATCAAGTTCCTTGTATGTCATACTTCCCTGGCTGTCAACTACAGCTACAGCATCAGGAGATTTGGAAACCTGTCTTTGGAACAAATCAATAAAGGTTTCCGACTTGTCATATTCTATGGTTTCGCCTCTACTCAATTCGAGGAGCTCAGACTTCTCTTCTGGACTGATTAGTTCTACATCACTGACGGTAGCCACGACAGCCATATTCAATAACACATTTCTAAAGGCTTTGACCATATGTCGCATGCCCTGAGAATTGTAGCGCTTTCCATCATACTCAAGGGTAACACGATAACTATCGCCTTCGGGTGTGATAATAATGCTGATAGGAAATTTGGCGGTATCCAATGACAAAGGAATCTGTGTCAAGTTCTCCCATGACCTGTTTTTCCCGACCTCTCCTTGGTAGATGAACATCAATTCAGCGTTCACTCGGTGACGTTCCACAATTTTAGTGTATGGATAGTAGTCCATACTATAGCTTTTCTGGAGGTGCTTGTGTACCTCTTTTACAAAATCGGCAGTGGCTTGTCCTTGCAATAATTCTGATGTGATGACGATAGGCATCGTCTTGACGAACATGCCTATGCACTGCTGAAGGTTGGCACCTGCGTCACGACCATTGCTGATGGTCAAATACAACGGCTTCTCCTCTTTAAAAAGTCGTTTTACAAAGATAGCAAAGGCTGCATGCATAAAGCTGTTCACCGTGATGTCATTGACAGCACAGAAAGTATCAATCTGATGATTTGATAAGCTGACTTCAATATTAGCATAGTCTGCTCCATCAGGCGCTAAATAAGTAGGTAGCGTTATTGCGTTTGCGCCAACTAACAATTCGTCATACCACGATTCCGTTTCTTGCGTCTTTCCTGTTTTACTGAGTTCTTCTTGCTCGTAAAGCGCATAGTCGTAGGCCTGATAACTCTCTTTTTTCAGTATCTCTCCTTCATAAGCTCGTTTTAAGTCTTTCAAGAGGACTTCTCTTGACAAGCCATCAAAGATGATATGATGAACATCAAAGAATAAATAGGTTTTACGTGACGTCTTCAACACTTCAAGCCTGTATAGTTGGTCCTCTAATAGATGGAACGGAAGGACATGCTTTTGGAAATAGGCATTATCAGGCTCTTCACTGAGTTTACTGACTTTTACTTCTACCGTGGCCTCATCATTACGTTGTAGGACTACTTCACCATCAACCTCAATGAGCTTGGATTTCAGATATGGATGTGCGTTGACTACCTGTTTCAAGGCATTAACCATCCGGTCAGCATCTATACCTTCAAAGCCATAAACAAAAGGTACATTATACTGAGTGGTATCAGGATTTTTCTTCCACTCCAGATAAAGGCCTCTCTGGTTCTCCATCAACGGGTATGAGGCGCGTCGCTCATAGACAGGCAGAACACTATTAGAATTCTGAGAAAGGAGGGATGCTATAGCCCTAACCGTGGGGCGTTTCATGATCTCTGCCATCTTAACATATACTCCAAATCGACTGTGTAAAAGTGCGCTCAGACGCATGGCAGCCAACGATGACAGTCCCCAATGCAGCAAGTTGTCGGTGACACCTATCTGGGTGGTTGTGAGCATCTCAGTAATGAGCTCAAGAACTTGCTTCTCCATCTCTGTTTCTGGAGCTACTTGTGTCTCTGTTTTAAGAACAGGAGCTGGGAGTTCCTTATAGTCTATTTTCCCATTTGGGGTCAAAGGCATCTTGTCAATCCTAATTAATTGACTGGGTACCATATAACTGGGCAACTCTGCCATCAACGTTTCTTGAATTGCCGGTAACTCTTTGTTTTCTTCAGACGTATAATAAGCAACAATAAACTCGTTTTCTCCCTGTTTATGTACAAAAACAGCTGCAGAAACCACGCCGGGGCAATGGCTGATCTTGCTTTCTATTTCCCCAAGTTCTATTCGATAACCATGTAATTTTACCTGATTGTCAATACGGCTGATATATTCAAGTTGACCATCCTCGTTCCAACGGACAAGATCGCCAGTACGATACATTTTCTTTCCACTTAGGAAAGAACAGTCAACGAAGCATTCTTTTGTCAATTCTTCCTGTTTCCAATATCCCTGGGATATCTGACGGCCTATGAGACAAAGCTCACCAACTGCACCCTGGGGTACAAGACGACCTACATTGTCAACTATGACAGACAATGTATTTGGTGCTGGTCGCCCGATAGGGATATTGTTATATTGTCTTTGGCTTTCTATTTGATGGAAAGACGAGCATACGGTAAATTCTGTAGGACCATAACAATTATAAAGTGTCATTGACGACGGAACCCGGTAAGTGGTCAGTTTCTCACCGCCAACCATTAAGAACCGGAGAGGCAATTCATAATCGCCCATCATCATCATACCTATTTGTGTGGTTAATAGCATACCGACGATGTGATGATCCTTAAAATAGCTATACATGCCGTCAAGGTCCATCCGTAAGGAGGATGACAAGATATGTAAGGTAGCGCCAGAAATCAGCGGAGGATATAGGTCGAACAAAGAACCGTCGAAGACGAAGTTTGTATGTATAGCACACTGCTCACCCGCTTTCAACTTTTCTGTATTCTTCAGCCAAATGATGAAATTCATCATTGCTTCATGGGTGATGGTCACACCTTTGGGCTTCCCTGTCGTTCCCGACGTATAAATCATGTAGGCCAGTCCTGATGGCTTTGCATAATTGACGGGATGATCAGACGGCTCATTGAAATCAAATTTATCTATGAGCAACTGCTTTTCTCGTGGGAAGAACAGATCTGTCTGACAATCCTTCAATAAGGTACTGGTAGTAATCAATACACGTGACTCAGAATCATTCAGAATATAGGCAAGTCGTTCCTCAGGATAATCACTGTCAAGCGGAACATAAGCGCCACCAGCTTTGAATACAGCGAATACGGCGATGAGAAACTCCTTACGCCTTGGCAGCATGATGGCCACAAAGGTATCCATGCTTATGCCGGCCTTTCTGAGTGCTGAGGCCAACACATCTGATCTCCTATCAAGTTCTGCATAGGTAATATCCGATACTTCATCGACTACAGCAATATTGTCGGGTCTAAGCATAGCCTGACGATGAAATAGATCCACAATTGTCTCGGAACGGTCGTAATCTAATCGGTCGCCTGTTCCTAATGCCAAGATGGCTTGCTGCTCATCATTTGTCAGGATTGGTAGTTCGCAAAGACGTTTGTCTTCGGATTCAGAATGAAGGAAACCTTCAAGTATCGTATTATAGCCATTCATCAATCGTCTGATGAAGGACTGCGTGTATTGGTTGCTATGATATTCGCTATGCAGAATCAGCTTCGTATCGCTGCGCAATATCTCAAAAGCCAGATCCTCGCCTGTGGCATTATCCATCAGGGACTGATAGGTAAACCACTCACTATCACTTGGCTTTAAATCGCCTTGGTATGCGAATAGGATATGGCTATTGATTGCATGGTTCATGGCCTTGACTTCCGCAAAAGAGAACAGACTGTTGCTCATACTCCCCATCAACTGTTGCTTGGTAGTTTGAAGCAACTCCTTTACAGTGGTATCATGATTCCATTTGGTATAGACTGGCAAAGTCTTGACGAGCATGGCCACTGTCCGCTGCGTCTTTAAATCTTGTCGTCCTGAAAAGATAGTTGCAAAAAGTGACTCCTGAGCATGCGTGTTGACACCCAGCAGATAACCGAATGCGGTGGTAGTCAGTACGTTAGGCGTGACATTAAGACGATCGCATGCATCCTCCAGCTGTTTGTAGTCAACAGCCAGTTCAAGATGTTCTTGTCCATAAGTTATCTGCGAATTCTGCTTTTCCGGTATGGGAAGAGATGATACCTTTATTTCTCCAAACTGTTCCTTGTACCACTTTTTGGCAGAAATGTATGCATCAGTCTTACGCAGAGAATCTTCCTCTAATGCTATTTCATAACCTGTGAACTCCTCTTTTTTGACATGTAATTGCTCATAAGCATCCTTTAAATCCTTGAGGATAACATTGAAAGACATACCATCAAAGATGATATGGTGGAAATCAATAAACAAATACTGTGCTTCTGGAGTCTTCAGAATACGGATGCGGAAGAGACGGTCGCTTAGCAAATCGAAAGGACGAATCAGTTCTGGCTTCAGCTTTTCGAACTCTTTCTGAGTCAAAGTCTCCACGCTTTGGTGGTAGGGCTCAGCGTCATTTCGCAATTGTCTTGGATTACCCTGGTTGTCAACAAATAATCGGGTTTTGATAAATGGATGAGCCTCAATAACCATTTCGCAGGCCTTGGAAAGCTGGTCTGCATCAATGCCCGGATTCAGTTGGAACAACATACCGTTATTATAAGCCACTTCGCCATGACGAGACATACTTTCTACATAAATGCCTAACTGAGTCTGACTAAGCGGATAGTCCTTCTGCAGTGCGTAGCTGACCTGTTCTGTATTTGCGCAGGCCTCTGCTATCTTCTTCGGCGTGCGATTTACATATATCATTTGGGAAGAAAGCGCCAGTTCTGGACATAGCGTCTGGACTTCCATTACCCTGATACTATCACCACCAAGTTCAAAGAAATCGTCGTCAATACCAACCTGATCAATGTTTAGTGACTTTTCAAATGCTTCACAAAGCTGACGTTCAGCATTGTTTGTAGGAGCAATATATGAAGGTCGAACAATACTTTCCGTCTTATCGGTAGGAGCAGGCAGTGCCTTTCGATTAATCTTTCCACTAGGAAGAAGAGGGAAGTGTTCCATCAGCACAAAATATGCAGGAACCATATAAGCTGGCAGCTTGGAGAGCAGATATTTACGGATAGTGTCTTCCGATACGTTGTCGCAGGCAATATAATAAGCGCACAAATACTGCCTATCATTAGTGGTAAAGCCTTTAACAATAGCATTCTTGATACCGTCAACCTGCTTTATCACCATCTCAACTTCACCTGGTTCAACGCGCTGACCATTGATTTTCACCATCCAGTCTTTACGCTCAACATAAACAAGATTCCCATCAGGTAGTTGACGGACGATGTCGCCTGTATGCAGCCATCCATATTTGAAAAGTTTCTCCGTGCTTATCGGGTCTTTATAATAACCTACTGCCAAATTTCCTTTCAGACAAAATTCACCTTCTTCACCCTGAGGAACTTCGTTACCTTCCTCGTCCATGATACAGTATTCTACATGTTTTCCTGGCTTTCCGATAGGTGTTGTCTTATATGATTTATCTACAACGAAAGTGGCACCGGCACCACAAGTCTCCGTCTGACCGTAATGGTTTATCAGTTTGAAATCCTCAAAATATATATTCGATAGGCGTTCAGCACCAGTCATCACAAGTTTCAGTTCAGGAGACTTGCTTTGAAAGTTGGCCAAAACAGATGGTGGCAGGAATGTAAATTCTATGCGATGTTGTGCCAGATAATTTTCTAATTGGTGGATGTCTTTGACAACTTCTGAATTAATGAGATGAATACATCCCCCTCGGTAAATGACACAGAAAAGAGAGCGACTCGCAATAAAAAAGAGAGGCATAGTCACTCCCATAATATGAAGGTCTTGCTCTGCCAGCAGTTCATCCAAGGGAACTGGACTACCTAAAGACAGGAAATTATGAAGCACACCTTTTGGAGTTCCAGTACTACCTGATGTATAGAAAAGCGCATTGATGTCCTCCTCATTTGGAAGTACATAGTTTTCTGTCGGTTTTGTATTCATCATTGCCCGAATGACATTGTCATTAATCAACAATGGAGATTCGCAATGATGCATGATATATTCTATGCGGTCTTTGGGAAATTTATCGCCCATGGGGACGATGGCATGACCTGCTAACCAGATACCGATTTCTGAAGCCAAATACTCTACTGAAGTCGGCAGACAGATGCCTATAAATGAATGTTGAGGGTAGTTTTCCTGCTGTAAGTAGCCTGCCACTCTGCAGGCCATATTGAATAGCTCTTTATATGTAGTCTGTCGTTGGCCATTCTGGTCAACGACAGCAATCTTGTTTTCATTTGTCTTAAATGAATCTAAAAGCCTTAATATAAACTTAGCCGTATTTAATTGTGTCATTATGTAATCGGTATAGTAAATGTGAAACTGGCCCCCTGGCCTTCCTCTGATTCGAATGTTATTTTTCCATGATGTTTGTTCTCAATGATATCACGCACAATATTCATACCAAGACCAGTTCCTTCGCCTATTGGTTTCGTAGTGAAGAAGTTCTCAAAGAGCTTTTGTTTCACTTCTTCGCTCATACCAACTCCGTTGTCAGTCATTGTGATGATACAGTTGCTGTCTTGCTTGCTGACACTGATGGTAACCTCGGGCTTGTAATCAGAAAGAGTATCCTGCGATTTCTTCCATAATGAATAAAATGCATTGTTCATGATGTTAAGAACAGCGCGGCTCAAGTCCTGCGGAATTACCATCATCTGAGGGATGCCTTCTTCGTATTGCTCATGGATGCTGGCATTGAAACCTTTGTGATTGGCGCGCATGGCATGATAGGAGAGCCATACATACTCCTTGACGATTTTGCAGATGTCTGAAGGGATATACTCGTTCTCCTTGCCCCTGGAAACGAGAAGAATGCCCTGAATGATGCTGATGGCACGTTCACCATGCTCTACGATCTTTGCCATATTCTCTTTCAGGTCAGCCACAATGTCTTCCAAATCCTCGCGATCCTCTTCAGGCAACTTGTCTTCGTTGTCTTCCACGATCTCCGTAAGGTCCTTCAGTAACTTGTCAGACATCTTACTGAAATTGATTACGAAGTTGAGCGGGTTCTGTATCTCATGGGCAATGCCAGCACTGAGTATGCCTAATGAGGCTAGCTTTTCCTGCTTCTGTAATTGCTCCTTGAGTTGTTCGATTTGTTGTTCCATAAGTTTATTGTGTTATAGCGGGCAACGTGATAGTAAACTCGCAGAATTCGTCTTTAGTTGATTTCACACTAATCTCGCCACCATAGTTCTGTATGATCTCATTACTGAGGTACAGACCTACACCAGATGCCTCACCTGTGGGCTTCGTGGTGAAGAATGGGTCGAACACCTTATTTATAATAGTCTCCTCGATACCGATACCATTATCATGTATTACGATAGTAATGGTCTTACCATCAGAGTTGATTTTTGCTGATAGGGTAGGAGTATAGCTGGTACGCTGAGCTTTCTTGACAAGGGCATAGATAGAGTTTACAAAGAAACTCATGAACGACTTGCTCAACTGCTCCGGATTAGCCTTGATAACAATATCCTGTGCCGGTATCTGGAAATCGAGAACGATATTGTGTTCGGCAATTTCCTTGGCATAGTACTTCTCCACCATCTCCTTATCCTGTTTAAGGATGGCTGTTATTTCTGTATCAACGACACCTCCTGTACGGTCTTTCAGCATCTCTTCCATTGCTTTCAATGTACGAGTGGTGTTCTGACCATGTTCTCCCACTTTCTGCAGATTGCCGCCAAGCATCTCCAGCACATCCAGAGTGTCTTCGTAGTTCTCATCGTCCATGTTGTCCTTATCGTCTTCTATATTCGCCTTGACGTCCTTGACAAGACCTTCAGAGAGTTTTGCGAAGTTGTTTATATAGTTCAGCGGGTTCAGGATACGGTCAATAAGTCCCTGTGTCAGTTTACCCACTGTAGCCATCTTCTCCAGTTTCACCACCTGATTAGTACGCTCCTGTACAAGTTGCTCCAGACGGATCTTGTCATTCTCGAGTTTACGAAGTCTTAACCTTACCATTAAATAGACAAGGGCCGACAGTATGATGAAATATACCAGATACATGTACCAGCGCTTGTAGAAAGGTGGCACGACGTGGAATTTGATGCTGACAATGTCTGATTTACGGTTCATTGCATCCTGTGCCTGAACACTGAAGGTGTGATTACCATCGGGTATGTTATTGAACTTGGCATGGGTATCGGCAGTCCATGCACTCCACAGACCATTGTCCAATTGATATCTATATAATGTCGTACCTACGATAGACTGATAGTTTAGCGAGAAGGTAAATGTCAGGTTGTTCTCAGAGTAACTGAGATTCTGGAGTTTTGCTGGCATTGTACCGAAACCTCCCCATAGTATGCTATCGCCGTTCAGTATAACGGAACGAATGAACAGCTGTGGCTTGATGGCTAACAGTGGCTCTTTCGCCTTGGTGTTGATAATCGTCAGACCATTGTCATTACCCAGCCATATCTCATCCTGACGTGTGTAAATGGCACGGATAGGCATCTCGTGGATGGGGAACAGCAGTTGGTCCAGGTCGGTAAGTCTCTTGCCGTTCTTCCATCGGTAGAGTCGCTTACCCTCATTGTTTGTAAGCCATGTAACACCATTGCCGTCAGCTACCGACAGGAGTGGGTAGTGGAAGGGCTTTGTATCCTCTGCGCTTACAACGATTGCTTCTCCACCTGTCAGCACCACTGTCTGCATCGTTTCTGACTTATTACCAGACTTATATGGCTGAAACTTGTCAGTGTTGGCTTTCTTGTAAAATACCTTTCCGTATAGGCTCTGTGCCCAGATGGTGCCCTTGTTGTCTTTCACAATCTTCTGGGCATTATCCATACTGCATACTTTACGGCGTTTTCCATCGGACTGAATCAAATATACACTGTCGGCTTCGCCACTATAAATCTGGGATCCTTCTTCCAACAGAGACATTGCACCGACTATCGTTAACCTTTGAACTTTTCCGTCGGGATAGAGTCGATAGACACCATCTTCAGTTGCAGCCAACAGACCGTTGCTGCTTTTCTTCAGTTCCCAACAGGAATGTGGCACTTGTGTAACCTTTACGAAGTGCCTTCCATCCTGACGATAGAGACCGTCGTCGGTACCAGCATATATCTTACCTCCCATCTCACTGATGGAGAGGACGGTACCTATAAGTCCTTCATGAGTAGTAAAACGTGAGTAGGCCGAAGGTATCTGTAAAGCGAAAACTCCTTTGGCGGTAGCAGCCCAGAGTTGATTGCGCCCGTCGTAGGACATATGAACGATGTCGTTGGAACAGAGTCCATTGGCATCGGTCATAGTATATAGCTCCTCGTTTTTATCGTTGATAATGGCAATTCCTACATTTTTCCTAATGATGGCCTTGAGTCCGTTGTCTAACCGCTCTTCCATTATCACGCCGTCCTTGACAACGTTTTTCTCTCCTCTCTCCAAGGCCTCAACATCTACATCGTCGAGAACGCCTATTTTGAGGGATTTACTGTCGACAGGCTTCCAAACCTTGACATTCTCGCCTTCCACCTGGTAGATGAAACCATTGTTGACAAGGAACCTGATTTTTCCATCGCGTTCGAAAATCTTATTCACTTCACCGGTGAAAAGGTCGGAGTTTCCTACTCTCTTGAGTTCAACTTCTCCGTTAGCTTTGCGCGCCACCTTTCCAAAAAAGTTGTAACCACCCACCCAGAGAGTATTGTCGGAACTTCTGACTACAACTGTTACACGAGTGATGCCTGGTGTGCGGAGGATGTGCCACTCTGCGTGGTCGTAGTACATCAAGCCTTCAAAGTTGGCAATGAAAATATTACCCAAACCATCGGATTCGGCATCGTAGTTCAGTTTGTTAGCACGATAGTCTTCAGCCGTGTAGTTACGGAAGAAAGGAACACCCTGCGAAAAAGTTGAAAGGGTGAAGAGGTGAAGAGGTGAAAGAATAAAAAGAAGTAAAAGAGTCCTCCTTTTCACAACGTTCAGAATCCTATGTGTTATCGACTGTGTCATACTATTCACCTTTTATTGTTCAACAAACTTCTCGTATGGCACATCAACACCGATATATGAATTCCATTCATCTCGCGTAAAGTTACGCTTAATTCTCTTCCGGATAGCTTGTACCATCTGCGGAATAGATAGGTTTACTGCCGTAAGATTGCCCTTGAAATCGCCTATCCAGATGGTATTCATCGTTGAGTCGAATTTAAAACTCATAATCCAGTTCCCAGTTTCAACCAGTGTGACGGGTTCTTGCTTCTCTTTGCGGGGAGTCCATAACTTTACGCTACCGTCATAACTTGACGAATAGAGACGGGGACCGTTGAGATATAGCTGCGAGATGCGTGAAAGGTGACCTATCATCTTTTGTTGACTACCGTTCTTATAAACCATCCAGATAGTACCATCGCTCATACCGTAGACCTCTGTACCAGTATTTGTTGCATAGCTATAAGCAGTTACTTTCCCTTGGACGGGTACTTTCTTTGAATCAAACTGTTCAGGCCCTTTCATCAGGTGCATCATATCCTTGTCGTCGAAGAGCAAAATCTGGTCTCCTTTTTTTGCACTGAGTATGACACGGAATGGTAATTTTAGGGTAGTCCTGACAATATTGCGGTTCATGTCGAAGATAGCAATACTATTTTCTCCTACAATCAGCGTATTCTTGGCGTTGAAGCTATGCAGACGCAATGGATGTAGGATACCGGTAAGTTCTATTGGCTTTGCGCTCTTCAGGTTTTTATCTATATACACCAAATGCCCCGTACGGCTGAGGGCATAGATAGTGCCAGTGGATTCTTCGATGTCCACATCACGGAAGTCAAACTGACTGTCCTTGAAGAGTGTTTTTGTCAGTAGTCGGTCACCCTGTCGCTCACAGAGTATAATCTCGCCGTAATTACTTAAGGTGATAAGTTTGTTTTCTTCGCCAGGCATATATGTGAAGTCTGTTATGGCACCTGTATGCTCACTCCAAGTGTTAACACTTCTACTTGCATTCATAAGTGGTTTAAAGACGGCTTGATGATAGACATCGCCTTTATAGCGTGATGTGTAGAGGTAGGATGCATAGGTAAGTGGGATTGCAGATTCCTCATTACCGGCCTGAGCCAACAATGTGGAAACGGAGCCTAATGAACGTCCAAGGGCAATGTAACTCAGTGTGTCGGCTTTGTTTTTCGAGAATATCGCCTGTACACGCTGGTGTTCTGCTACCAAACGTTGACTATCGGCTATCGCAGATGCCTCTTTAGCTTTCTTCTCCGATGCCAAGGCATATCGCTCTGCCTCGAGGGCGTTCTGACGCTCTATTTCTGAACGCTGACGCATCTCGTTGGCCACCTTCGTCTGTTGCAGAGCTTCCTCGCGCTTCTCATCAGAAATTTCTCTCTGCTCATTGGCGATTTCCTCCATTTGGGCACTGACGCTTCGTAGAACCGTAGAACGCAGTTCCTGCTTCTTCATGGCTTCTATCTCAGCCTGAAGCGTCTTCACTTTTTTGGATTCCGACATCCAGCCAATGTATCCTGCGGCAGCTGTGCCCACCAGCAGAATCGCTAAACATCCGGTTATGATTGTTCCCTTTTTCACACTTTCAGTTTTTCACCCTTTCACCTCTTTCATCATTATTACAATCTCTTCAGTGTCAGCAGTGTGATATCATCGCTCTGTTCAGCCTCACCAGCAAATGCCTTTACGTCGGACTTCACAACGTCTATCATTGTCTGACAATCTGCCTTCGCGTTCTGCTTGATTAGTTCCTCAAGACGCTTCTCGCCATACTCTTTGAATTCTATGTCAGTAGCTTCTGTCACGCCGTCAGTGTATAGCAACAGCATGTCGCCATGCTCTAACTGTAGGGTGTCTTCTGAGAATTGGAATGAATCGAAAACACCTGCCGCGATATTCTTTGATAGTGGCAACTGCTCGATGCTACCATCGGCTTTTATCAAATATGGTGGGTTATGACCAGCATTGGTATAGGTAACCTCGCCTGTCTGGATATTAAATATGCCATAGAAAACGGTTACAAACATACTGTTTACCGATTCATTCGACAAGAGGTCGTTCGAGTAGCTCATACATTCTGCAGCCCCTGCGCCCCTGATACCAGTAGAACGGATCAGAGTTCTACTAACGGCCATGAAGATAGCTGCGGGAACACCCTTTCCACTCACGTCGGCAATTACAAAGCCAATGCGGTTTTCATCAATGCGGAAGAAGTCGTAGAAGTCGCCACCAACGTCCTTAGCTGCATTCATTGATGCGGCAATATCCAGTTGACTGGCATTCTCAGGGAATGGCGGGAAGATACGAGGCAGAATGGCCTGCTGAATCTCCTTGGCCACAGCCAGATCGCCCTTGATTGACTCCAACTGATTATGCTCCTTTTCCATGGTCTTGATGTAATTGATTTGCTCAACAGCCTTCTCAATTGTCAGACTCAGATCATCAAGATCGATGGGCTTCGTCGCAAAGTCAAAAGCGCCATTATTCATTGCCTGGCGGATATTACCCATATCGCCATAAGCCGACACCATGATGCACTTAAGGGCGGGGTTCTGCATCTCATTGATCTTAGTGAGAAGCGTCAGACCGTCCATTTCAGGCATGTTGATATCAGATAGGATGATGTCGAAATCCTTCTCTTTGAGCAACATAGTGAGCGCTTCAAGACCGTTATGAGCGAACTTGAACTCGTAGACTCCCTTTCTAATTTGTCTTCTAAAATACTGTGTCAACAACAATTCGAGGTCCATCTCGTCGTCAACACTCAAAATTTTTACTGGCATATGCTAATAGATAATATTCATAAAATCGATTGCAAAAATAAAGAAATAAAACGAGATAACACAAATAAAGTATGAAAAAATTAAAAAATTGCATTTAATTATTGTTTTAAGAATCAAAAATGCTATTAAAAATACTTGCACATTTCAATTGTTTACTGAACTTTCGCAAGTGAATATTCAATCATCATGCGACAAATATATACATTTGATAGAGTTTATGGAACTTCGGATTGGCATCAATAACAGGTGGAAGTCGATTACAGAGGACAGAATACGGTCAAATCTCATCGATGATTTTTTCGTGCACCCACCTCGACGCAACCTTGTTTCCATATCCCGGAAATCACGGAGAAAAAGTAACGTCAAGACAACTATCAAAGAGAAAGGGGGGCAGGTCATTGATCTGTCCCCCCTCCTTTTGATACAAATAGGAAGCGAAGTCTGTCGACAAAGAAAACCTAAAGGTTGTCTTTGGTGATAACGGTGATTTTAGAGTAGATGACCGGAATGCCGGCGACGGTCTGGCTACCGGTAATCGGCGTATTCATGATCAGGCTATTGACAACCATCGCGGTGTTGTTGGCCATGTCCTTCAGGTTCTTGTCGATGGTCATGGTCTGCTTGCCGCTCTTGATATAAGCCTGCGATGCCGGGGAATTGTCCTGACCGGTGATGATAGGCATGTTGGTGATGCCAGCTTCCTCCAGTGCCTCAATGGCACCCTGCGCAGCATTGTCGGCTGCTGCAAGAACCAAGTCCGGGCACTCGCCTTCTGCATAGCTGTTCAGACGGTCTTTCATGGCTTTCTTTGCATCTTCGACATTCCAACTGTCACCCTTCACGTCGTTGAATGCCGTCTTGCCACTCTTGACGACCAGTTTTCCGTTGTCGATGTATTCCTTGAGAAGATCCATGGCTCCGTCATAATAGTCCTTGGCATTGCCATCGGTGGCAGGGCCTTGCAAGATTTCGAGGGTCATGGAAGCCTTTCCTGATGCCTGGAATTGGTCGATCAGGAACTGAGCCTGCGTACGGCCTACCTCCTTCGTATTGGCAGAAGAGAAGAAAGCGATGCGAGGGTTCTCAAAGATAAAGCGGTCGTGGCATACCACCTTGACATCGGGGTGCTGCTCCAGAAGTCCGGACTCATTGATCGTCTTGTAGTCGATGGTCGTCAGCACGATGTATTTCACGCCGTCGTTGATGGCCTTTTTCAGCTGTTCTACCTGTTGTGCGGCACCCTCGGCGGTCTCGGGAGCCACGTAGGAAGTGGTCATGATGCCGTACGTGGCCATGGCTTCCTCCAAATTTTTCAGGTCAGTGCCCCAACGGTCAATACGGGAATTGTCGGGCAGCAGCAAGGCCACTCGCTTCTGCTGGTTATTGCCGTCGTTGTTGTCTGTGTTGCTGCACGCTGTCAGCTCTGTCATTACTGCTCCACCCATCATGATGGCGGCAAGCATTCCAAAGAATCTGTTTTTCATAACTATTCCAATAATTCCGCAGCACTTTAATTTAACTATCTCTATAAGTACCTGAGCAACTTTTTATTGCTCAGGATTTGGCCATGTCAGATTTTTCACTTACCTTAGTGCTGCAAAACAAGACAAGCAAAATCATCAATGATATGGCAAAGGTACAACAAAATCTGAGAAAATCAGCGCTTTTGGCGGAATATTTTTCGTTTTAGACAAATTTGACCGTATTCTGTCCTCTGTAATCGACTCCCACCTGGGACTTCGCAGTAAGTTGATACGCTATCAGTACAGCGCGATAATACGGGCCGTCTTCTCCGTTTTCTGCTGTGGTGGCATTGCCGCTCATGGCAGTCCTCTTTGGAATCAAGGCCACGGACAGGGTTAAGAGCTTCCGGAAGAACTCTGGACATGCGACAGAAATCAGGGAATTTTGGGAGATTTGTCGTAAAAACATACCTGTGTCGCAACTAATATGTAAAAAACACAAAAAAAAGTTTGGATGGAAACAAAATATGTTGTATATTTGCAACATCAATTTCATAAAAGACATTTAGCGTCAGAGAAAAGAATAAGAATTTTAAATATTAGGTCTATGAAAAAGAAAAGTATTACTATCTTGTGTTCGGTGGCAGCTATATTCACCATAGGGTTAATCACCTCTTTTTTTGTTGATTGGCCAGTGGATCTCAATGAGGCTGATGGAGATATCGCCAAAGCTGCAAAATTCTCTCGTGAGCAAGTTTCCGAGAAGATTACTAATATGGAGGAACTCCTTCAGACCGACTCTGCCTTCAAGAATGACATTGTGGCAGCCCAGGTGGTGATGCAGACACGCACTGTCCAGTTCGGCGCGCTGGTTGACATGTCAAACGAGGTAGCCGGCAACATCCCTGCATTTGCTGAGGTGCTTAAGGAGATGAATGCCAACCGTGAGATGGTGGACAACGTTGCCAGTTCGCTGGCAGAGTCGGCCGAAAAACTGAATGCCGCCCTTGGTGGTGAGGAGTGTCCCGACTTGGCCCAGTCTACCATCAACGCCTCACTGGCTTACACCACGCTGCAGAAGCAGAACAATTTGGCCAACCGTTTCATCGAGACCACCGACAAGTATTTGGAGACAGCCCAGGGTGATGACAAATTGAAACTGGTCCGCGACCAGTGGTTGGAGTACCAGCAGATGACTGCTGCCCTCGAGGATGACAAGGCAAGTGCTGAGGCTTTGGCAAAGAAGGGCAACCTGCTAAGTGGCGAAAAGGCTCTTGCTGCCATAGCTAATTTCGGTATTGCTGAACGTTTAGCTGTGCTGCAAAGCTGCGAGTTGGCCCAAGCTATGAAGCTTCCCAACACGATTGGAGGCAAAATTCGGCCAAAGGTTCTCGAAAGTGAAATCAGTTCGATTCTCCTTGCTCAGAAGGAGATTCTTGCCGGTAAACACCGTAAGATTGATTCCTATAATGCTCCGAATAATGTTCTTGCCGGTAAACACCGTAAGATTGATTCCTATAATGCTCCGAATAATGTTCTTGCCGGTAAACACCGTAAGATCGATTCCTATAATGCTCCGAATAATGTTCTTGCCGGTAAACACCGTAAGATCGATTCCTATAATGCATTGATGATTGGCAACGTCATCAGTCAGA
>JAEEGH010007561.1_pt1 | contig 26072 bp, 21 predicted proteins | sample 9134181 | NCBI WGS metagenome assembly JAEEGH01 (sample SAMN16246544, study PRJNA631951) | gut metagenome | biome: gut microbiome; feature: rumen; material: DP-attached | host: Bos | place: Iran: Karaj | collected 2018-10
CGTTAGTGGTGGCAGCCAAGTGGCACGGGTATTACGAGTATCTGCATCCTTTCCGCGACGGCAACGGTAGGACTGGGCGTCTTCTTTCGAACTTTATTCTCCTTCGTGCTGACCACCCTATACAGATCGTCAGGCTTGAAGACCGTTCTGACTACATCTCAGCCCTCAAGCAGATCCGCACGGAAGGCACAGATGAGCATTTGGTGGCATTCTTCTTCAAGACTGCCATCAGCCGTATGAAGGGCGAACTGGCCCAGAAGCGCAAGAACTCCTTGCCTACATTGTTCTTCTGACTTGCACTATGGCGATGCGCTGACCGTTCAAGTTGTGCCAGGCGTCATCCGACAGCCGGCACATCGATTCCGCTATCTGCAATTTCTCCGAAGATAGATAGTACGAGATTTGGGATATTTTGGCCTGATTTTGCTACATTTTTTATATTAAATAGGAAAAAAAATGATTTTTAAGTGTTATTTTAAGAAATATTATGTATCTTTGTGGCGTTGTTCTTAGGAACACGCCTTTATGTTGCTATTACAATAACCATAAAACAAATATCAATATGAAACAAAAAAAGACTTTAATCTGGGCAGTAATGATTGGCACGGCAGTCGTTGGACTGACGGCGTGCGGACTGAAGATGCCCGAGGAGACACAGACATCGTTCGAAACGATGACAATTCAGAAATCGGACATTGAACTCCCTTATAAGTTCAGTGCCAGGATGAAAGGTCAGAACGACGTAACGATCATGCCACAGGTCAGTGGCCAGTTGATGAAGATCGCAGTGACCGAGGGTCAGCAGGTGAAGAAGGGGCAGGTGCTCTTTGTCATCGACTCGCGCAATGCTCAGCTGGAACTGGAGGCTGCACAGGCTAACTTGCAGGCTGCTCTGGCTCAGGAGAATTCTGCCAAACTGGAATATGAGTCGAATAAGAACCTGTTTGATAAGAAAATCGTAAGTAGCTATATGCTGAGCAACTCAGAGAACGCCTTCAAGCAGGCGCAGGCCTCAGTGGCTCAGGCGAAGGCAGCAGTGAATCGTGCGAAGGTGAATCTCGGTTTCTGCACCATCACGGCTTCTGTATCCGGTGTTATCGGCGAGATTCCCGTGCGTACCGGTGACCAGGTGTCGCCGATGACACAGTTGACCATGCTGAGCGGCAATACGACGATGGACGCTGAGTTCTCAGTCACGGAGGCCCTTATCGAGTCGATGGTGCAGGAAGGCGTGAAGGCAGCCGACATAGAGAAATATCTTGCCAACATGCCTCCGGCAACGTTTGTCATGAAGAACGGTACGGAGTATCCCCACAAGGGTCGTGTCGTCAGCCTGACGGGTGTTGTGAATGCAGCTACAGGTTCGTTGACCGCCAAGGTATCGTTCCCTAACCCCGACGGCCATCTCTACTCCGGCATTCAGGGTACGGTGGTGATAAACTTCGCCGAGAAGGATGTGATTGTCGTTCCCCAGAATGCTGTGGTACGCCTTCAAGACAAGTCACTGGTATATAAGGTACAGGCCGACAGTACGGCTACCGCTATAGACGTGACGACACAAGACACAGGCAACGGTAAAGACTTTATCATAACCAGTGGCCTGACTACAGGTGACCGGATTGTGACCACCGGCGCCAACAATGTGACCGAGGGACTGAGGGTGCTGTTTCCAGAGGAAGTGAAGAGTGAATAGTGAATAGTGCAAAATTTGCCTCCGTATGAAGAACAATATCTTTATCAATAAATACGTGATGGCATGCGCCATCTCGGTTGTGATAGCGCTGGTGGGCTACATCTCAATGAGCACACTGGCCGTGGAGCAATACCCTGACATCGCGCCGCCTACGGTGTTGGTCAGTACCAGCTATTCCGGTGCTGACGAGAACACGGTGATGAAGTCGGTCATCCAGCCCCTCGAAGAGGCTATCAACGGTGTGACGGACATGACCTACATGACCTCGAAGGCCTCCGCCAATGGTAGCGTCAGTATCAATGTCTACTTCAAACAGGGTGTCGATGCCGACATGGCAGCGGTGAACGTGCAGAACCGTGTGGCCCGTGCCCAGGCCCTGCTGCCTGCCGACGTGAACAAGGTGGGTGTGTCGGTACAGAAACAGCAGAGCAACATCCTACAGATCTTTGCCGTGAAAAGTGTTGACGGCAAATACGACGAGGATTTCATCTCGAACTATGTAGACATCAACATCAGGCCGCGTCTGATGCGTATCACCGGCGTGGGCAATGTGCTGAGTTTAGGTAACACCTATGCCCTGCGCATCTGGCTGAAGCCCGACGTGATGGCACAGTACGGCCTGACGCCTAACGAAATCTTCTCAGCAATCGGCGGCCAGAGCTTCGTGTCGGCTGTGGGTTCACTGGGTGAGCAGTCGGGAAACTCCTACCAGTACTCGATGCAGTACAAGGGTACACTGAAGACGGTCGAGGAGTTCAATGACATCGTGCTGCGCACCAGTGGTGGCGGCATGCTGCATCTGAGCGATGTGGCCGAAGTGAAGATCGGTGCCATGAGCTACAACTTCACGTCGAACATCCAGGACAAACCGGGTGCCCTCTTCATGGTGTTCCAGGCCCCGGGTGCCAACGCCACGGAGGTTAACGCCCGTATCAACAAGACGTGTGAGGAGATGAAGAAGCAGATGCCTGCCGGATTGGAGTTTGTCACCATGATGACCAGCGACGACTTCCTCTTCGCCGCCATCCACAACGTGGTCGAGACGTTAATCATCGCCATTATCCTCGTGGTTCTCGTGGTGTTCTTCTTCCTGCAGAACTTCAAGGCCACGATTATTCCGTCGATATCCATCTGCGTGTCGCTGTTGGGCACCTTTGCCATCGTGTCGCTGGCAGGCTTCTCGCTCAATATCCTGACACTGTTCGCACTGGTGCTGGCCATTGGTACGGTGGTTGACGACGCCATCGTGGTGGTTGAGGCCGTCATGGCGAAATTGGAGAATGGTATCAGCGATGCCCGTGAAGCCACCCGCCAGGCCATGAACGAGGTGTCGGTAGCCGTCATTTCGTGTACCTTGGTATTCATGGCCGTGTTCATCCCTGTGACATTCATGCCGGGTACGTCGGGCACATTCTTTACACAGTTCGGTGTCACCATCGCTTCGGCGGTCGGTCTGTCGTGCGTGTCGGCTCTCACACTCTGCCCGGCCCTCTGTGCCATCATGCTGAAGGTGACCAATGGCAAGAAGGAAGGTAAGAGCCTGACCTATTACACGAAGAAGGCCTACAACGTGAGCTATAATGCCATCTTCAACAAATACAGCAAGGCCGTTCAGAAGTTCATCAAGCGCCCAGTTCTGGCATGGAGCATACTGGCACTGGCAGCCGTGCTGCTGGTGTTCTTTATGAGAAGTCTGCCATCAGGCCTTGTGCCACAGGAAGACCAGGGTGTGTTCCTTGCTGAGGTGCGCGTTCCAGAAGGCACCACCTTGCAGCAGACCCGTGAGATAGTGAAGCAGGTGGAGGCCAAGGTGAAGAAGATCCCCGAGCTGGAGAGTTTCGCCATCTGTTGCGGCTACGGTATGGCATCGGGCGAGGGTTCCAACTTCGCCACCCTGATTGTCCGTCTGAAGAACTGGGACGAGCGTCCAGGTATGAACCACTTGATTGACCTTGTCATGTACCGTTTCTACTTTGACTGTATGGACATCAAGAACGTTCAGGTGCTGCCCTTCCAAATGCCTCAGATCCCCGGCTATGGAACGAGCAACAGCGTGAGCCTTGTGGTGGAAGACCCCACCGACGGCAACCTGTCTGAATTCGCCAAGCATACCGAGCAATTCCTGGCCAAGCTGTCCGAGCGGCCAGAGATCAGCTCTGCCATGTCTACATATTCTGAACGCTACCCGAAGTATCAGGTCGATGTCGATGCTGCCCAGTGCGACCGTGCCGGTGTGTCACCGGCTGTAGTGCTTAACACACTCGGTTCCTTCTGCGGCGGTGCTTACATCGGCAACTTCAACCAGTTTGGTAAGGTTTACCGCATTATGGCTGCTGCCTCGCCCGAATACCGCCTTGACCCGTCATCGCTGAACAATATCTTCGTGCAGGTGAAGGGCGGCAAGATGGCCCCCATCTCTGAGTTCGTCACGCTGAAGGAGATTGTCGGTCCGGCCAACATCGAGCATTTTAACCTGTTCCAGAGCATTACCTGTTTCTTGACTGCTGGTAGCGGCTATACCGAGGGTGATGCCCATAGGGCCATTGCCGAGGTGTTCAAGGAGACGATGCCCGCTACGGCTACCTACGAGTACAGCGGTATGTCGCGCGAGTTGGAAGAGGCAGCAGGCTCTAATGCCACCGCCCTTATTTATATAATATGTGTGATTCTGATCTATCTGATTCTCGCATCGCTCTATAACTCGTGGTTCACACCGTGGGCCGTGTTGCTCTCGGTGCCCTTCGGACTGATGGGTGCTTTTGTCTGCGCCTACCTCGGTTCGCTGCTCCACCTGCCCGGTATGGATAACAACATCTACCTGCAAACGGGTGTCATCATGCTGATCGGTCTGTTGTCGAAGACGGCCATCCTGATCACGGAGTTCGCTTCTGAGCGTCGCGCCCAGGGTATGAGCATTGTTGAGGCTGCTTTCGCTGCCTGTCAGGAGCGTCTACGTCCGATTCTGATGACGGTGGCCACGATGATCATCGGTATGATACCGCTCGTCATCGAGGGTGGTGCCGGTGCCAACGGTAACCGTGCCCTCGCCCTCGGCGTCATCGGCGGTATGAGCGTGGGTACCATCGCCCTGCTCTTCGTTGTGCCGGCCTTCTTCATCGTGTTCCAGAAACTGCACGAGAAATTCCAAGGCAAAGAAGTTGCACTTAAAACAGAGGAGGAATAAACATGAAAAGACTAAGCAATATCTTCGTTGCTGCAGCCGTAAGTCTTATGCTTACGGGCTGCGGATTATATAATAAGTATGAGCAGAAGGCTGAAGCGCCTGCCGATGCTTTCGGTACGATACAGGGTGCGACCACTGGTGATGCTTCCCTCGCCGAAATGTCGTGGCGTGAGTTCTTCACCGATCCTCTGCTCCAACAGCTTATCGAGCAGGTGCTGGCCAATAATACCGACTTGAATTCTGCCCGCATCGCTGTAGAAAAAAGTCAGGCCTCGCTGAAGGCCGCCAAGATGGCCTATCTGCCGTCGCTCTATTTCTCGCCGCAGGGTACACTGGCCAAGTTTGACGACAACCCGTGGTCGAAGACCTACAACCTGCCGCTTCAACTGTCGGTGGATGTCGATGTGTTCGGCTCTATCACCAACAAGAAGCGTGCCTCGAAGGCTGTGCTCCTACAGGCTCAGATGGGTGAGGAGGCTGTGCGCACCAATCTCATCAGCGCTGTCGCCCAGCAGTATTACATGCTGCAACTGCTTGACCGTCAGCTGGATATATTGACTAAGACTGATAGTCTGTGGAATGCCTCATTAGAGACGCAGAAGTCACTCTACGAGAACGGTAAGGCATACTCGACCGCTGTCAACCAGATGGAGTCTTCCTATCTGAATGTCAAGACGCAGATTGTGGATGTGCGCCGTAACATCCAGGCCACCGAGAACGCCCTCTGCCGACTGATGGCCATTACGCCGCAGCACATCGAGCGCAAGAACTGGGGCAGTGCTGCCCTGCATCACCCCGATGCACAAGGCGATACGGGCCAGCGTATGTTCGACACACAGTTCCTGAAAGTAGGCGTGCCCGCCACGATGCTTGAAAAGCGCCCGGATATCCGCATGGCCAACCACGCCATGGAGGAGGCATTCTATAATACGCAGGCCGCCCGCGCCGCCTTCTTCCCCAGCATCACGCTGACGGGAACAGCAGGCTGGACGAACTCTGCCGGCAGTGCCATTATCAATCCCGGCAAGTTGCTCCTCAGCGTCGTCGGCCAGTTGACGCAGCCCATCTTCGCCCGAGGCAAGATCAATGCCAACTACAAGATCTCGCGGCTCACCGAGGAGGATCTGCAGAAGAAATACGTGCAGACCGTGATCGATGCCGGCAACCAGGTGAACGAGGCTATGGCCGATTGTCAGGCTGCCCGCGAGAAATACGCCTACTATCGTCGTCAGGTGGAGGTGCTCTACGATGCCTATACCGGCACTCACGAGCTGATGGACAACGGCAAGGCCAGTTACATCGAGGTGTTGACCGCTCAGGAGAATCTCCTCAGCTCGCAGCTCAACGAGGCCTCTAACATGTACAAAGGCGCCCAGGCTGTCATTGCCCTCTATATCGCCCTCGGCGGCGGCACGAAGTAGGAGCTCTTAGAATTTATAGCCTAAGGTGATGGTGACGACTTGGTTGCGGACTGAATCGTCGAGGCCAGAGAACGCCTTGGTGACGCCAAAGTTGTAGCGGGCATCGAGCGTGATGCCGTTATACTCGTAAGAAAGACCGACGGGAATGGAAAGTTCGAACTTGTTCATCTTGACATCATCGTCGTCTAAAAGCAACTCAAGGGCTCTGTCGAGGTCAATTTTCGTATCACCCTCCTTCATCTGAGTCTTGACCCTATAGGCTGGCTGCAGGCCGGCCTTGAGGGCCAGGCCAGGTAGCACATAGTAGTTGGCCGTCAGAGGGAAAGCGGCATAATAGATATTCAGCGTGTACTCAAATTCGGAATAGTCTAATTTTGCGCCCTGGTCAGTAAAGAGGAGTCCACCCGCCACGCTGAACTGATCGTTGATGAAGTGTTCGAACTCCACACCGTAGGCTAGGTTTACTTTCATCTTGGCATTGTCCATGTTGCTAAGAGTACTGAGGGTGAGGCCGATACGGGGTTGGATGGTATTGTCGCCCTCTTCATGCTGTGCCATTGCGGTTGAGGTAGCCATCATGGTGGCTACAACCATTACTAGGATCTTTTTCATTGTCGTTATCTTTATAGTTTCTATTCTTTTTTTGGGGTATAACGCTGCAAAGTTAAGAAAAAACTCTGAATTATCAAATAAAAAAGGAATATAAAACATAAAACTTGCAAGTATTGGGAAAAAAGAGTACCTTTGCAGCCATGATGAAGAAATATTTGTTAGATTTGACCGTGAAGGCGGTGGAAAGGATCCATGAGCGGTATGTGCTGCTCAGGCTTACCGACGAGAAACCGCTGCCGGAGATGTTGCCTGGGCAGTTTGTCGAGGTGCGGGTGGATGGTTCGCCTGGCACGTTCCTGCGTCGGCCCATCTCCATCAATTTCGTTGACCGCGAACAGAATGAGCTGTGGCTGCTGGTGGCAACCGTTGGCGAGGGAACCCGTAGGCTGGCAGAGTTGAAGGCTGGCGACCTGTTGAACTGTCTGTTGCCGCTTGGCAATGGCTTTACAGCTGCTAAACAGGGTGAAAAGGTGCTGCTGATCGGTGGTGGAGTGGGGGTAGCGCCCTTGCTCTATATGGGTGCCGAGATGCAGTGTCAGGGTATCGAACCCACGTTCCTCTTGGGAGCCAGGACATCCAAAGATCTGCTGATGCTTGATATATATAAAAGGTACGGGCGTGTGCATGTAACCACCGAAGACGGCAGCGAGGGTGAGAAGGGCTTCGTGACCAATCACAGCATCCTTCAGCAGGAGCGTTTTGACCGTATCTCCACCTGTGGTCCCACACCGATGATGAAGGCGGTGGCCCGTTTGGCAAAGGCCGAGGGCATCGAATGTGAAGTTTCGCTCGAAAATCTGATGGCCTGCGGTCTGGGAGCCTGTCTCTGTTGTGTCGAGAAGGTGAAAACCTCCCCCGACCCCTCCCAAGGAGGGGAGCCTCAAACCACAAATGTGTGCGTCTGTAAGGACGGTCCGGTGTTTGACACAAAGCGATTGCTTTGGTAATGGATAATTGATAATGGATAATTGAAGATGGCTGATTTAAGTGTAAAGATAAAGGATCTGGCGCTGAAGAATCCTGTGATGACCGCTTCGGGCACCTTCGGCTATGGCTTGGAGTTTGCCGACCTGATGCCGCTCGACGGTATCGGCGGCATCATCGTGAAAGGTACGACCCTCAAGCCTCGTGAAGGTAATGACTATCCCCGTATGGCTGAGACGGCCAGTGGCATGCTCAACTGCGTGGGACTGCAGAATAAGGGTGTGGACTATTTCTGCGAACATATCTATCCGCAGATCAAGGATATCGACACGAATATGATTGTCAACGTCAGCGGTTCGTCGCCTGAGGACTATGCCGAGTGTGCAGCCCGGATTGATGCTCTCGCGAACATCCCCGCCATCGAACTGAATATCTCCTGTCCTAATGTGAAGGACGGTGGTATGGCCTTCGGTGTCACCTGTGCTGGGGCTTCGAGTGTGGTGAAGGCCGTCAGAAAGGCTTATCATAAGACGCTGATTGTCAAGCTCTCGCCCAATGTGACGGACATTGCGGAGATTGCTCGTGCCGTCGAGGCGGAGGGAGCCGACAGCGTGTCGCTCATCAATACGCTGATGGGAATGGCGATCGACATCGAGAAGCGCAAGACGCTTCTAAGCATCAATACTGGTGGATTGAGCGGTCCAGCCGTGAAGCCCGTGGCTCTGAGAATGGTGTGGCAAGTGGCGAAAGCCGTCAAGATTCCCGTTATTGGTTTGGGTGGCATCTGTTCGGCGAAGGATGCGATAGAGTTCTTAATGGCTGGTGCTACGGCCATTGAGATTGGTACGGCCAACTTCCTCGATCCGGCTATATCCATCAAGGTGCGCGATGGCATCAATGAATGGCTTGATAGTCATGGGTGCCAATCCGTACAAGAAATCATAGGGGTTATTTAAAAACAAATTTGAGGGCTGCCAATCGGCAGCCCCTCTTCGAGGGGAATCATTAACAATTTGAGGGCTGGCAATCGCCAGCCCTCAACCAACACAAAAACTAAACTAGACTTAACTAAAGCATATTAGGATTTTCACAAACCCCTGTATGCAGTTGCAAATTTAAGCAAAGTTTCTGATAGTACCAAACATTTTTTGTTTTTTTTTGCATACAAACCGCATTTTTCTATAAAATGGCTGAGTTTCTCAGTAAAATGTTATCTAAAATGACCATTGCAGCCATCGCTTCTACCACAGGTACAGCCCTTGGTAAAACGCACGGGTCGTGACGACCGCGAGCCGTGAAGGTGGTGGGATTTCCTTCAAGGTCGATGGTCTGTTGTTCCTGGAGGATGGTGGCTACAGGTTTGAAGGCCACGCGGAAATAGATGTCTTGACCGTTGGAGATACCTCCTTGGATGCCGCCGCTGTGATTGGTGGCGGTGGTTATCCCTCCTTCCGAGGGTACGAAAATGTCATTCTGCTCTGATCCTCTGGCAGTGACACCATCGAAACCTTCGCCATATTCAAAGCCCTTCACGGCGTTGATGCTCAGCATGGCAGCACCCAGGGCAGCATGGAGCTTACCGAACTCCGGTTCTCCCAGTCCTGCAGGACAGCCCTTGATGACACAGGTAATCACACCACCGATGGTGTCGCCCTCTGTTTTTATACGAGAGATCAATTCCTCCATCTCTGCAGCCTTCTCCGGATCAGGACAGCGAACGGCGTTCGTCTCCGTCAGCGAGAGGTCGTAATGGTGATAGTCGCGGTCGAGTGCTATATTGCCCACTTGCGACGTGTAGGCTTGTATGCTGATGCCCTTCTGTTTCAGTACCAGCTTCGCCAACGCCCCACCTACACAGCGGCTGATGGTGATGCGGGCCGACGAACGGCCTCCACCGCGATGGTCGCGGATACCATATTTATTATAATAGGTGTAGTCGGCATGAGAGGGGCGGAACAGACAGCGCATATTCTCATAGTCCTGAGAATGCTGGTTCTGGTTTCTGACGATGAAGCCGATGGGGCAGCCCGTTGACTTTCCCTCAAAGACGCCGCTGAGCAGCTCCACCTGGTCCGGCTCCTGCCGTGAGGTGGTGATTTTGCTCTGTCCGGGGCGACGGCGGTTCAGCTCTTGTTGGATGAACGCCACGTCGATGTCTATGCCTGGCGGCATACCGTCGACGACACCGCCGATAGCCTCACCATGACTCTCGCCGAAGGTCGTCAGTCTGAATATGGTTCCAAACGTATTCATTCTTCACCTTTTACTTTTTTACCTTTTTACCTTTTAATGGCATCCTCCGCAGCCTTCACCGCAGCCTTCGCCGCAGCCATCGCCGCAACCTTCGCCACAGTTTCCACCGTGATGCCCGCAACCCTGACAGCCGCCAGTCAGCTGTTTGATAAGCTTCTGGATCTCTTCCTCGGTAGCCTCCCTGTTCTCAATCATGTGTCCTTTGAAGTTCAGGGCTTTCCCAGCCAGCGGGTGGTTGGTGTCGATGGTCACGCCGTCATCCTCGATCTTCACCACCTTAGCCATGAAGTGATGGCCTTCGGTATCATTCATCGTGACGATGGCACCCTCGAAGATATGCTCGTGGTCGAACTTGCCGTCGATGGTGAAAATATCACGCTCCAGCTTGTGTCTGCCCTCTGGAATATACTCCCCGAAGGCTTCGGATGGCTGAAGGATGAAGTCAAACTCCGTCCCCTTCTCCAGATTGACGAGGTTCTTCTCAAAGGCATCGAGGGCGATACCATATCCGGTGATGAACTCGAAGGGGTGCTCCGTGCTGGTTTGTTCCTCCAGCGACTTTTCTCCATTGGTGACGGTGTACAGCTGGTATGCAACTGACAGGAATCTGTTCTGTGGTTTATCCATTCTTATACCTTATTTATATAATGCGGTGCAAAGTTACGCATTTTCCCTGATATACGTGCCAATTTACGCCGAAAATATGATTATTTCATGATTTGCGCTATTATTTGACATGTATCAACAAAAGGGCTGTTATCGCACACAATTACACAAAAAAGCTTGTGAGTTCCAAAAAGTCGCCGTACCTTTGCATCGTCAAAAGACATTAAAAGGATAACAAAGTATTAAAGTAGGGGCGGCTCAACACACCGCTCTGAGTAAAGAAAAGAAAGGGTAAAAAGATGAAAAAGATGATTTTGACAATGATTGCAATGCTGAGTATGACAACCGCATTTGCAGAAGGTGAGAATGCAGCCAATGTAGACAGTATGGAGGCTTATGATTTGAATATCAATATGAACAAGCTCTCCATGGCTCTGAATCTGGCTGACGACCAGAAGGAGGCAGTGGCAGAGATTCACCACACATTCGCTTCCGAGCTGAAGTTCGCCGCCGAGTATGGTAAGAACGACCGCAAGGCTTACGTGAACCGTGCCATCGACAACGATGTGAAGTGGATGCGCTATGTGCTGAACGATGAGCAGATGCACATTTATCTCAAACTGCTCAACGCCACCATCATCAACCGTGGTCTGAACAAGTAAAATGAAAAAGTGATTTAAGGTTTTTAGAAGTTTTGGGAGGCATTCCGCAAGGGATGCCTCTCTTTTGTGCTCAAAAATGATAATTTATTCACATTTTCTTCGCTTAATCGAAATTTTACACTATCTTTGCACGCATAAACCTAAACATATTCGAATATGAGACAACTGAAAGTAATGCTTTTCTTCGTGGTAGCTGTGGTCCTCGTTGGCTGCGGCACTGCCCACACTGTGCCCATCACGGGCCGAACACAGAGTCTGATGGTTGAAGATGGTCAGGTGTTGAGCCTGGCTACCCAGCAGTATCAGGAGTTTATGAAGACGGCCAAGCTGTCGACCAATGCCGCCAACACGGCGATGGTGAAGCGGGTGGGGCAGAACCTTGCCAATGCCGTCACCAACTACATGAATGCCGCTGGCTTAGCTTCGGAACTGGCCAATTTCAACTGGCAGTTCAACCTTGTGCAGGATAATCAGGTGAATGCCTGGTGCATGCCTGGCGGACTGATTGTGGTCTACGAGGGTATCCTGCCCGTCACTCAGGACGAGTCGTCGTTGGCCATCGTGCTGGGTCATGAGATCGCCCATGCCGTAGCCCGTCACTCTGCCGAGCAGATGAGTACCCAGATGAAGCAGCAGCAGGGGCTCCAGATCGGAGCCGCATTGGCTGGCATGCTCGGTGTGGGTACAAATACTACGTCGCTGATCAGCGCTGTCGTGGCTAACGGATTCAATTTCAAGAACTTGAGCTACTCGCGCAATCATGAGAGCGAGGCCGACCACATGGGACTGATCTTCGCCGCTATGGCGGGTTATGACCCACAGACGGCCGTCACCTTCTGGCAGCGCATGGCAGCCAGCAGCACCAACAAAACTTCGGAGTTCCTGAGTGACCACCCGTCCGACGAGACCCGTATCCGTCAGATTCAGGGCTGGCTCCCTGAGGCTCAGCAGTATTACAAGAAGCCTGCTGCCACCTCGACGAAGACGACCACGAAGGCCGCCACCACTTCGAAGACTACCACGAAGAAGACCACCAACAGCGGCCAGGTGAAGACCCTCCGTGTCACGTCAAATAAGAAGTAAAGATTATTTACCAAAAAAACTAAACGAAAGTCAAATGAAAAAACTATTGTGTACACTCCTGGCCGTTGGCAGCCTGACTGTTGCCAACGCCCAGACCAAGCCAGGAGGCATCTCCGGCGAGATGCTGCGGGATATCCAGAAAGAGCAGCAGGCAGAACCCGTCAACCGTGCGCTGGTCAACGCAGTGGCCGTCAACAGCATCGATGCCCTGTCGACAAACCGTCAGAATGCGGGAGCCCTCGACACCTATTTCTCTGTTGAGACGAAGAAACAGTCCATCACCGACCAGAAGTCGTCGGGCCGTTGCTGGATGTTCAGCGGCTTCAACGTGCTGCGTTCCAACTACACCCGTCAGCATGGCGACTCCATACAACTGGAACTCTCGCAGGCCTATCTCTTCGTCTGGGACCAGCTGGAGAAGTCCAACCTGATGCTTCAGGGCTGTGTCGATACAGGCAAGCTGCCTATCGACGACCCTCGTGTGCGCTTCTTCTTCAAAAGTCCGATAGGTGATGGCGGCACGTTCTGCGGCGTCTCCGACCTGGCAGAGAAGTACGGCTTGGTGCCTGCCGAGGTGATGCCTGAGAGCTATAGCAGCGACAACACCTCGAAGATGCGCTCCCTGATTGCCTCGAAGCTCCGTGAGTATGGCCTCCAGTTGCGCGACATGGCCCAGAAGGACCGTAAGCAGAACTCCATCGACAAGGCCAAGACCCGCATGCTGAGTCAGATATACAGGATGATCATCATGACCATCGGCGAACCGCCACAGAAGTTCACCTACGCCTTCAAGGACAAGAACGGCAAGGCTCTGGGCCCTGCCAGGGAATACACCCCCCAGTCGTTTTATCAGGAAGTTGTGGGAGGTCCCCTCAACGGCACCTTCATCATGGCGATGAACGATCCCCGCCGTCCTTATTACAAGACCTATGAGGTGGAGTACGACCGCCATACCTACGACGGTCATAACTGGCGATACGTCAACCTGCCGATGGAGGACATCGAGCAGATGGCCATCGCCTCGCTCAAGGACGGCCGCAAGCTCTACAGCAGCTACGACGTGGGTAAGTTCCTCGACCGCAAGCGCGGCTATGCCGATATTGAGAACTTCGACTACGAGTCGCTCTTCGGCACCACCTTCGGCATGGACAAGGCCCAGCGCATCTCAACCTTCGACAGCGGTTCCACCCATGCCATGACGCTGACGGCCGTCGATCTCGACGAGAACGGTCAGGTGAAGAAGTGGAAGGTGGAGAATTCATGGGGCGCCTCCTGGGGACAGCAGGGCTGCCTGATCATGTCTGCCCGCTGGTTCCGTGAATACATGTTCCGCCTGGTGGTCGATAAGAAATATGTACCTGAGAATATCCTTCAGGCTGCTGAGTCAGAGCCTGTTATGGTCATGCCGGAAGATCCCCTTTTCCTCCCAGATGAATAAAAGAATATGAAAAAATCAAAAGCCCTTATGAGTATCGTTGTGACATCAGCCTTGACGATGTCCTTGGGTGCCTGTCAGCAGGCACAGCGTGAGAACCCCCTGTTGCAGGAGAGTACAGCACCTTTCGGAGCACCTGACTTCAGCAAGATCCAGACCTCCGACTATCTGCCCGCCTTCGAGACGGCCATCCAGCAGACCCGTGACGAGATTGCCGCCATCGTCGACAATCCCGATTCCGCCACCTTCGAGAACACCATTCTCGCCTACGAGGAGAGTGGAAAGGTGTTGGATCGTGTGAGCCGCGTGTTCTTTGCCCTTGTAGAGGCCGACAAGACCCCGGAACTGGGAGAGATAGAGAAAAAGGTCCAGCCCATGCTGACCGACCTCGAGAACGAGATCATGTTCAACAAACAGCTCTTCGAGCGTGTCAAGCAGGACTATGACAGGGAATATGCGTCTCTCCAGGGCGAGGACCAGAAACTCTTGGAGGAAACCTATAAGGAGTTCGTTCGCAAGGGTGCCCTGTTGTCTGACGACAAGATGGAGCGCATGAAGGCCATCAACAAGCGCATCTCCGACCTGCAGACAGAGTGGGGCGACATGCTGCCCGATGCCACGAATGATGCTGTCGTCTGGGTGGAAAAGAAAGAAGATCTCGCAGGTCTCAGCGAGGCCGACATCGCCCAGTGCCAGAAGGATGCAGAGAACCTAGGCAAGAAGGCGCCCTACGCCATCGTGATCGTCAACACCACCCAGCAGGCCATCCTCGCCAGCCTCGACAATCGCGAGTTGCGCAAGAAGGTCTTCGAGGCTTCCGTCCATCGTGCCGACGGCACAGGCAAGTACAACACCTTCGCCCTGGTCAGCGAGATCGCCAGGCTGCGTGCCGAGCAGGCAGAGATCATGGGCTATCCCAACTATGCCGCCTACTCACTGGAGAAGACGATGGCCAAGACCCCCGAGAATGTCTATGCCTTCCTGAAGAACCTCATCAGCCAGTACTCGCCGAAGGCAGATGCCGAGACGAAGGCCATCGAGGACTTCGCCCGCAAGACCCAGGGCCCCGACTTTCAGCTCCAGCCCTACGACCGCTTCTACTATTCCGCCAAGATGAAGAAAGAGCTCCTGAACGTCTCCGACGACGAGGTGAAGCCCTATTTCAATGTCGACAGCGTGCTCATCAACGGTGTCTTCTATGCCGCCTACCGTGCCTACGGCCTCACCTTCAAGCTGCGCGACGACATCCCCCTCTACCATCCTGACATGAAGGCCTTCGAGGTCGTCGACAAGGACGGCAAGACCAAGGCCCTCTTCTACACCGACTACTTCCGCCGGCCCACAAAGCGCGGCGGAGCCTGGATGGACGGCTTCCAGAAGCAGAGCCGCCAGTGGAACCAGATACCTGTTATCTTCAATGTCTGCAACAGTGCCAAGGCCCCCGAGGGCCAGCCGTCGCTGCTGACGTGGGACGAGGTGACCACCATGTTCCATGAGTTCGGCCACGCCCTGCACGGCATTCTCTCCGACTGCCAGTACAACCGCCTGAGCGGCACCAGCGTCGCCCGCGACTTTGTCGAGATGCCCTCGCAGTTCAACGAGTCGTTCGCATCCATTCCCGAGGTGTTCGACCACTATGCCCGCCATTGTGAGACGGGTGAGCCCATGCCTGCCGACCTCAAGGAGCGCATGCTCCAGAGCATCAACTTCCAGACGGCCTATGCCCTCGGCGAGAACCTCGCAGCCACCTGCGTCGACCTGGCCTGGCACATGCTCGCCTCAAAAGATGTTCCTGCGGCTGACAAGGCTGCCGACTTCGAGACCGAAGCCCTGCGGCAGATAGGACTGCTGAACGAGCAGATACCGCCCCGTTACCATACCAGTTACTTCAACCACGTGTGGGGTGGGGGCTATGCCGCCGGCTACTACAGTTATCTGTGGACCGAGGTGCTGGCCGTGAACATTGCCGATGTCTTCGCCAAGCGAGGTGCGCTTGATCCCGCCACAGGCCAGGATTTCCGCGACAAGATCCTGAGCCGCGGTAACACGGGCGACCTCATGCAGATGTTCACCGACTTCACCGGCATGCAGCAGCCCGATGCCTCCAGTCTTCTGAAGGCTCGCGGTTTGTAAGAATATTTGGTTAATGACGTCCGCCGCTAACTCATCCTCTTTTTATATTCCTGAGGATAGATGCCGGTGGCGTGTTTGAAGTATCGGCAGAAATTGGCGGTCGTGGGGAAACCGAGCTGATAGGCGGTCTCCTTGACCGTCTGGTTGGGATGTGTGTCCATGATCAGCTTCGCCTGCGTTGCCACATACTGCTGAATCCATCCCAGGGGCGAGAGGCCGTTGCTATACTGGCGGAACACTTTCGAGAAATACCGCGCGTCATAGTCCATCAGTCCGGCATAGTAGTTGACATTGCGGTTCTCCTTATAGTGTTCTACCACGAGGTCGCAGAACTGCGTGTAAAGCTTCACCGGACGGCTCTCCGCCCACTGCTTGTCCTGCTCGCGACGATAGTAATTGATGAACTCGTAGCCCACTGCCAGCTGCGCCAGCAACATCTGCCGCCGCAGTTGCAGGTCATAGAGGTCGTGCGAGGCAATCGCCTCCAGCAGCTCAAGCAGCGCCATCACGCGCTTGGCCTGCACATTGGTCAGATGACAGTACGGCGTATAGTGGAACTTATCGGAGTCATGACTGAAGGCATGTGTCTTCAGCTCGCTGACCATTTCCGCAGAGATGACAACGCGTGCATAGGCGTAATCCTCCGAACACGCTATGTGTCGGAAGACATGTCCGGGCATGAGGATTCCAAAGTCGTTCTTTTCAATCGACAATTCCTGCATGTCGAACATGACGCGTGCAGTGCCGCGCAGACACAAAAGAAGAACGACATGCGGAAACACCACATCCCCGCCGGACACGAGGAAAACGTGTCGCTCTTTTTCCACACACACACCGTTCTGCTCAACGGACTGTAATAGCTGGTCTAATGTTGTGTCAGTCTGCATCATATCTTTGTCTTTTACGGCTGCAAAAATACAACTTTTCTTCGAATTACAGCCATAAATCACACATTTTGATAGCAGAAAGGCGAAAATCGGTAGCATTTTATGGCTGCAAAGACTTGTGTATATCATAAAAAAGCAGTAACTTTGCCCCAATGAATCAATTGCTATTTGCACATACGCTGGCTGAGGCCGATAGCATCATCGTGATACTGGTTGTCATTGTGATAGCGCTCGTCGTGGTGGGATGTATCGGTCTGCGTCAAACAAGGATAATCAGGCAGCGAAATGAGCAGCTTCGCCGTATTCTTATTGCACTGGATGAATACCGGGCAATAGTGGGCGACGTAGAACTGCCGCTCGACGAGCAGGAGGAGATGGTGGTGAATAATAAGAAGAAGTCGGCACCGAAGCCGAAGCCGGAGCCGGCCAAGGCGGTCCATCTGGATGAGGGGCATGCCTTCTTCGTGAAGATGGATGCCCGTGTCAACAAGGAAAAACCATTTACGGATCCCGATTTCGACTATTACGCACTGATAAAGTTTATGGGAATCAGTCAGGATGAGTTCTGCAGGCTTGTGCCGCGCTACAAGGATCCCGAAAGGACAAAAGACTACATCAACTCCCTCCGTGCAGAATATGCTGCAAAGTTGCTCATGGAGCGCTCTGGCTCCTCCATGGAAGACATGGTTGCCATGTGTGGCTTCAAGGATGCGGCAGCTTTCAACAAAGCCTTCAAGTTCTCCTTCGGCATCATGCCGACAGACTATCTGAACAGCATCCGTCAGATGTTCAAGAAAAAAGTATAAATGCTACTGCAGCCCGATGCCTCCAGTCTTCTGAAGGCTCGCGGATTATAAAAGCCCCGTCCCTGTGCAAACAAGGGCGGGGCTTCAGGTTAAGGCTGAGGCACGACGTAGTCCATCGGATACAGCACTCGCTCGTAAGTGTTGTAGGTGTTTCCGGATGCCGAGGTCTTCTGCGTCTTCTTCGTGACGATCTTACCCAGGAGGTCGAACACGCACAGATCCTTGAACTTCTTCGAGGTGAGCTCCTCACCCTTGGCGTTCTCGGGGATGAAGTTGATCCTATTATTCCCATTCGACCAAATAATTCCGCAAAAAGATTTTTCAATAAATATGATTAAATTAAACTGAACAGGAATTGCTGGTCGGTGTATTCCCATTGGGCAGTGCCGAAGCGGATGAGACGGGCCAGGAGGGTGATGACCTTGGGGCGTGGCAGTCGTGAGAGTCGGACAATCTGGTTCAGCGTATGGCGCCCCTGCATCGCATCAAGCAACTGGCGGACGGTGGCATCGTATGTCATGACGGATCCCTTGGGCTTCTGGGCCTCACGCCAGAGGGCCAGATGAACAGGCGAGGCCACGATGTTCTCATCGGCAATGCGGATATAGGCTCGCAGCTTTCCTTCTTCATCCTGTGCACAGACAGGACGTTTGCCGGATGGCGGAACGGTGGCAACGACTATCGCTCGTCCCTCTATATGATAGGTATCGAACTTGATGCTGGCCTCTGGCTTGCAGTATTTGTAGGCCGCCTGGTGCATCATGAAGATTTCTTCTTCGGAACGGACACCGGAGAGATGGCCGTCGTCGCGAACGCCAATCAACAAACGACCACCATAGGTGTTGGCAAAGGCCGATACCGACTTGGCCAGTTTGCAGGCATCAGCCACACGGTATTTGAAGTCCTGCTGCTGATGTTCGCCCTCTTGAATGAGGTTGAGAAGATAACGTCTGTCGTCCATACGGTGTGCAAAGGTATAGGATTTCTTTCAGACGAGGAAATATTTTATGCTTTTCCTTTGCCGTCTGGTAAATAAATGCTAACTTTGCGGCATCGAATAAAAATGACTGTAAGATATGAAAAGACTCTGTAAACTGATATCAGACTATATGGGTGTGCTGGTGCTTCTGGCTGCTGTGGCGGCGCTGCTCTGGCCAGAAGTGTTCAGCCTTATCAAGCCTACGGTGATCAATCCGTTGCTGGGCATCATCATGTTCGGCATGGGATTGACGTTGCATTGGGAGGATTTCCGGGTGGTGTTCAGCCGCCCGAGGGATGTCGTCATCGGCTGCCTGGCACAGTTCACGGTGATGCCGCTGTTGGCATGGCTGCTGGCGCGTATCTTCGCTCTCGACGAGGCGCTGACCGTGGGTGTGGTGCTGGTGGGCTGCTGTCCTGGTGGTACGGCATCGAATGTCATCACTTATCTGGCCAAGGGCGACCTTGCCCTGTCGGTAGGTATGACGGGTGTCTCGACGCTCCTGGCTCCGGTCATGACGCCTCTGCTCGTGTGGCTTCTGGCGGGTAAGACCGTCGATGTCTATGTGGCGGCTATGTTCCTGAGCATTCTCTGGGTGGTCATCCTGCCCATTGTGGCTGGACTGGTGGTGAAGCGCCTCTTGCCAAAACTGACGGAACGGGCAACGGCTTATCTGCCTGCGGTTTCATCGCTTGCCATTGCTGCCATCGTGCTGATCGTGATTTCTGCCAGCGCTCATAAACTCCTTGCCGGCGGATTGGTGATCGTTGCCGTCGTGATGCTGCATAATGTCGGTGGTCTCATGATCGGCTACCTCATTGCTCGTCTGCTTCACCTGCCGTGGCCCAAGCGTAAGGCACTCAGTATCGAGGTGGGCATGCAGAACTCGGGCCTCGCCTCGTCGCTTGCCACGCTCCACTTCGCCGCCTATCCCATGGCAACCATACCAGGGGCGGTGTTCAGCGTGTGGCATAACATCAGCGGTGCCATTGTTGCCCGCTTCTACGCAAGAAACGGGCAATAACCTCTTTCGTATTAGGCTTTTCTTCTGACGCGCAGTGTCTCCACGATACGGCTCATCTGGTTAGGGATGCGTATCTGCTGGGGACACTTGGGCAGACACTCTTCGCAGTCCTGACAGGCCCGGGCCCAGGTGTTGGCATCGGGTAGTGCCTTGCGGTAGCGCTCAACGAACAGCTGCTGCCGCTCTGCATAACTGGCATCGGTAGGTGCCGGCAGGGGGAGCAAGTGGTCGGTGACGGCCTCGTTGTAGAAGGCGAAGTTGGCAGGGATGTTGACACCGTATGGGCATGGCATGCAGTATTCGCAGGTGGTACAGGGGATGGTGGGGAAGCCTGACATCTGGTCGGCAATGTCGGCAAGGAGCGTGTTTTCTGCCTCAGTGCAGACTTCGAGGGGCGAGAAGGTGCTGACGTTCTCTTCCAAGTGGTCCATGCGGTTCATGCCGCTGAGCACGGTGAGGATATTGGAATGGGAGCCCACCCAGCGGAAGGCCCAGCGGGCGGTGCTGTCGTCGGGACGGCGGGCTTTCAGCTGATCGGTGAGTTCCTGGGCCATGCGTCCGAAGGCACCACCGCGTAACGGCTCCATGACCACATTCTGGATGCCGAGTTTCTCACATTTATTATAGAGGTATTCCGCATCGGCATCCACTCGCCGACCTCCGCGCAGAGAGGCATGGCGCCAGTCAAGGAAGTTCATCTGTATCTGTACGAAGTCCCAGTGGTAGTCGTCGTTATGGTCGAGCAGCCAGTCGAAGGCGCTGACATCGCCGTGATAGGAGAAACCGAGGTGGCGGATGCGGCCAGCCTCACGCTCTTTCAGGAGGAAGTCGAGCAGGCCGTTGTCGAGGAAGCGCTTCTTGAGTGTGTCCACACCTCCTCCGCCGATGCTATGGAGCAAGTAGTAGTCGATATAGTCCGTGCGAAGCCGTTGGAACGACTGGCGGTACATCTTCACGGCCTCGTCGAAGTCCCAAAGGTTCGGCCCCTGGTTCGACATCTTCGTGGCGATGAAGAACTTGTCTCTGGGATGGCGGGCGAGGGCATTGCCGGTAAGCACTTCCGACTGTCCCCGCATGTACATCGGTGCTGTATCGAAGTAGTTGACACCGTGCTCTATGGCATAGTCTACGAGGCTGTTCACCTCGTCCTGGTTGTTTGGCAGACGCATCATGCCGAAGCCTAGCAACGAAACCTGCTTACCAGAGCCGTGTTGTACGCGGTAGGTCATTCGGTTGTCAGCCACTTGTTTGTTCTCACTCTGAGCCCAGGAATTGAATGGCTCCATGGCCATCATGGCCACAGCTGATCCCGTACCGATGCCGAGTCTTCTGAGGAACTCGCGCCGGTTCATGTTCTGTCTGTCCTTTTCCATATCTGTAGTTGTTTAGTAATGTGTATGTGTTGTATTCTTATGATAGTCCCTCGATCACCCCGTCCTCGATGGTGATGCGCTCTGCCTGCGGACTCTTGGGCAGTCCCGGCATGCGGAGCATGTCACCCGCGATGGCTACAATCATCTCCGAACCGCAGTTCAGGATCACGTCGCGGATGCGGATGGTGAAGCCCTCGGGCGAGCCGTAACGGGTGGAATCGGCCGAGAATGAGAACTGCGTCTTGGCGATGCAGACGGGATAGTGGGCGATGGCGCCGTCGTCGTCGGTAAACGATTTGCGCAGCGATTCCAGTTTCTTGGTCACCGTCTTGCCGTATTCCACGGCCGATGCGCCGTAGATGCTCTTGCAGACCTTCTCTATCTTGTCCTCCAGACGGTCGGTCTCCTTATAGGTAAAGCGGATGGGCAGGGGCTGCTGCTTGTCGATCGTCTCGACCACGGTCTGTGCCAGTTCAATGGCACCCTCGCCACCCTTGAGGAAGGCTTCGTTGACGGCAAAGCCTACCTCCAAGTCCTCACAGTTCTTGCGCACGATGGCGATTTCCTCTTCCACATCCGTATCGTGGCGGTTGAGGGTCACGACCACAGGTTGTCCGAAACCTTGCATGTTGCGGATGTGGCGGTTCAGGTTTTTCAGGCCCTCGGTCAGTCCCTTGGCGTTCGGTTCCTTGATGTGGTCGAGATCCACGCCGCCATGCATCTTCAGACCCTGGGTGGTGGCGACGATGACCACCAGTCGCGGCAGCAGTCCGGCCTTGCGGCACTTGATGTCGAAGAACTTCTCTGCGCCGAGGTCGGCACCGAAACCTGCCTCTGTCACCACGTAGTCGCCGTAGCTCATGGCCATCTTCGTGGCCACCACGCTCGAACAGCCGTGGGCGATGTTTGCAAACGGTCCGCCATGGATGAAGGCGGGTGTGTGCTCCGTCGTCTGCACGAGGTTCGGGTTGAGGGCATCCCTGAGCAGTACGGTGATGGCTCCTGCCACGCCGAGGTCTTTCACCTTAAAGAGCTTGCCGTCGGAGGTGAGGCCGAGCACGATGTTCTCGATACGTCGCTGCAGGTCCTTCTCACTTGTTGCCAGACAGAGGATGGCCATCAGTTCCGATGCAGGGGTGATGTCGAAGCCCGTCTCATTCACCACACCGTCGCCCCTCAGTCCTGTCACCACGTTGCGCAGGCTCCGGTCGTTCACGTCGAGCACCCGTTTCCAGTATATCTCACGCAATGAAAAGCCCTCCTTGCGATGCTGGTAGATGTAGTTGTCGAGCAGGGCGCTGATGGTGTTGTGGGCAGAGGTCACGGCATGGAAGTCGCCCGTGAAGTGCAAGTTGATCTTCTCCATCGGCAGCACCTGGGCGTAACCGCCACCAGCGGCACCGCCCTTGATGCCGAAGCAGGGGCCGAGCGACGGCTCGCGCAAAGCCACTACCGCCTTCTTACCGATCTTGTTCAGGCCCAGAGTCAGACCGATGCTTACGGTGGTCTTACCGATACCTGCCTTCGTCGGGCTGATGGCCGTCACCAGGATCAGCCGGCTTTTCTTGACATGCTTCTCGTCGATCAGCTCTACAGGCACCTTTGCCATATAACGTCCGTAGGGTTCTATCCGCTCCGGGTCGATGCCCAGTTGTGAGGCGATGTCGCCGATAGGATTCAGTTCACATTCCCTTGCTATCTGTATGTCTGATTTCATCTTTTTTGTTGTTAAGTTAGTGATGATGACCGCAAAGATTCTCAATTGCGGGGGGTGATGACGCGGTAGTTGCCGCTGAGGTGCATGAAAGCGAAGAGACGCAGCAGACCGTCGTAGTAGGCATCGAAGTAGCCGTCCTCGAAAGGTTCGTGCTTGGCATTCCATAGCGCATCCACAAACTCCTTACTCTTATCGTGGCTGCACATCATCGAGGCAGCAGCGGTGGTGGCCACGAGGCCGATGCTATGGCGCAGCTTGCGGAAACCGCCGGCCTGTAGGATCTCGTTGCCTTCAGGTAGTGTGCCGTCGGTGCGATACTGGTCCATGAAGGTGTTGACGCCCTGTGAATAGAAGAAGTTCTGGATGGTCTCGCCATACTGGCGCTGCCACTCGCCGTCGGCACAGCTCCATTCATAGTCGAGGGTGATGTTCATCGGCACGCGCCAGGAGTCATAACGGAAATTGTTGCTGCCATTGCGGCGGGGGGCTCCCTGTGGACGCTGCTGCATGCCGGGGAAGCGGGGCATCTGCATCTCACTGCCGTCGTACTGGCTCATATCGGGGTTGAGACCTGTCTGCGGATTGATGGCCTTATGCAGATACTCACGGCTCTTCTGTGCGCACTGCATCCAGTAGTCGCTGCGGCCGTCGCCAGCCCACTTTGCCCATACTTCATAGAAAGCGGGGATGTGGTAGCTGGGATCGGTATAACGCTGTCCGAAACCGTCGGGGGTAAAGGTGATGAGCTGGGTCTCAGGGTCGATGAGGTACATCTTCTGCGGTCCCGTCTGTTGGGGACCGAAGCCTGGGAATCCGCCCTGACGAGGCTCTGGGGTGTACTCTTTCGGCTGGATGCAGTCAAGGATGTGCTGGGCTTCGGCTTTGTAGTTGATGCTAGTGTCATTGCCCCAGCGGTTGGAGGCGAAGATGAGGGCGGTGATAAAGTAGAGCTCGCCGTCGCTGGCTGCACCCTCGGCGTTGCGGGTGCCATCGGTCTTGCAGCTCCAGGCAAAGTAGCCCTTGCGACTACCGTCCTGATGTTGCATATACTTTTTGCTCCAGCGCCACAAACGGTCGAAGATGTCCTTCTCGCCGAACTGCACGGCAATCATCAAACCGTAGGACATGCCCTCGGTGCGGGCATCGTGGTTCTTCACGTCAGAGACATAGCCCATGGAATCGCCTACCTCGAAGTAGACCTTGTTGGGACCACGGAACACATCGTTGAACACTTCCTTGAGTTTTGCGTCGACATCAGCCTGACTGTAACCCATCTCTACAAAGAGGTTGCGGTACTGGCCTGTCTCAAAAGCGCCTTTCGTCCAGGGTGTGAATGCCACAGCCTGGAGGGTGAGCATCAGAAGCGATGCGATCATGAATACTTTCTTCATTGCTTAAATATTTTAAATCTGTTGCTTATACGGAATCTTTTGCTTTGGGGTCAGATAAGTCTGAAATGGCGAAGGGCATGGCGGATGCCTTCTTCATCGACAGAGGTGGTCACGAAGTCGGCTACAGCCTTCAGTTCGTCGATGGCATTGCCCATGGCTACACCGATGCCGGCTGTCAGAATCATCGAGGTGTCGTTGCCTCCGTCGCCGAAAGCCATGGTGTATTGGGGATCTAGTCCTTCGTGGGCGGCCATGGTGAGCAGCCCCTTACCTTTGTCGGCTTCCAAGGCTGTGATATCGGTGAAGGCTGGATGCCAGCGACCGGAGGTGCAGCCGGGGATGCGGCTCATGAGCTTGGGCTCGTAGTCTTTATCGAAGAAGGCCGTCAACTGGAGGATGCGCTGGTCAAGCACAACGTCCAGAGGGCTGGCCTGGTCGAGGTTCTTTACGGCGAGTTGCTGACGGAAGATGAAGTCAACCTCACCTTTGGGATCGGATACGGCGATATCACGCTCGCCAATGACAATCAGTCCGTAGCTTTTCTCCCTTGCATCGTTGATGACAAGTAGGGCTTCCTCCTGAGGGATGGTGTTACACGCCACGATGTCATTGCCCACGAAGCAGAGGGCTCCGTTGATGGTGACATAGCCGTCGATGAGATGCTCGATGGCACCGAGGTTAGTGATGATGATGGGTGGACGCCCCGTAGCTATGAACACCTTGTGACCGTTGGCCTTCGCCTGTGTCAGGGCAAGGATGGTTGACGGCGGGATTTCGTGGGTCTGAAAACTTACCAGCGTGCCGTCTATGTCGAAGAACAGTGCATATCTTGGTGTGGTCATATCATTGGTCTTTGGGTGTCACTTTGCGTATCTTCCAGCCAATTGTAGCAATGAAGATACTCATCAGAGGACTGAGGAGGTTGAAGAAACAGTAGGGCAGATAGGTGAGGGTGGGAACACCGAGAACTGTTGACTGTGTCATGCCACAGGTGTTCCAGGGAATGAGCACAGAGGTGACGGTAGCCGCATCCTCTGTAGTACGGCTCAGCAGCCGTGACTCGTAGCCCTCTTGCCTATATACCTCTTTATAGATATCAGCATTGAGAACGATCGAGATGAATTGGTCGCCAGTGGTGATGTTGAGGAAGATGCCAGTGCCGACGGTCGACGACACGAGGCTGATGCGGTTACGGATGAATCGGATGACCACCTGCGTGATGCTCTCAATCATACGGCTGGCTACCATCGCAGCACCAAAGCACATGGCACAGAGAATGAGCCAGATGGTGTTGAGCATACCTGCCATGCCACTGGTGGAGACAAGTTCGTTGAGTGAGGCATTGCCCGTGTCGACGGCTGTGGCTCCGAAGTAGGTGATGGCCAGGCCACGTGTCAGCGAGGCTGCCGAAGTAGAAGATGTTCCGCTGCCAGCTATCTCATAGAGGATATGTGGCTGAAGGATGAGTGCTACGATGCCCGCCATCACCGATGATGCGAAGAGTACGATGAGCGACGGCACGCGGCGGGCGATGAGCATGCCTGTCAGCAGCGGCACCAGAAGAGTCCAGAGGGAGATATTGAAGGTCCCCGACAGTCCCTCCGTATATTGGCTGACCTCTACTTCAGTACTGGCATCGCCATCCAATCCGGTGATGAAGAAGATGGTGATGGTGACGAGGAAGGTAGGTATCGTGGTGTACATCATGTAGCGGATATGTACGAAGAGGTCGGTGCCTGTAGCCGACGAGGCGAGGATGGTAGTATCACTCAGTGGTGACATCTTGTCGCCGAAATAGGCACCGGAGATGATGGCGCCCGCTGTCCAGGCCTCAGAGATTCCCAGTGCATGGCCGATACCAAGTAATGCCACACCGATGGTGGCGATGG
>JAEEGH010007562.1_pt1 | contig 26071 bp, 21 predicted proteins | sample 9134181 | NCBI WGS metagenome assembly JAEEGH01 (sample SAMN16246544, study PRJNA631951) | gut metagenome | biome: gut microbiome; feature: rumen; material: DP-attached | host: Bos | place: Iran: Karaj | collected 2018-10
CCACACCACGCTTCTCGTTCGGCTCCGTGGTCTCTTCACCGCCGATATAGAGGTAGACACCCCGTTTCCCGTAGAAACTGATGCCTTTCTCGAAGGCCTTCGCCGAAAGAACGTCACGCTCCAGCGACTCGTCGACGAAGCGCCGTCCGGTTTTGGGACTGATAAACACGGCATCCGACACGCTGCCGAAGGCCAGATTGCCATAGTCGGTATACGACAGCGGCATCAGCTGTGTCCAGCCCATCCCCGTCAGCGAGGCCCCCACCTTCTGTGCCATGTCGAGGCCGTCGCCCTGCAGCGAACTGCGGTTGGTCGAGGCCATACGGCTCGTAAGGTATTCCTTGTTCCAGTAGCGGTTCGTGTCGATCACCTTGCGGATATTCGCCGCATAGCCGCCCGTCGCGATGATCACCCCCTTGCGGGCATGTGCCGTCACAGGTGTACCGTCGGCCATCGCAGCCTTCACACCCTTTACCTGTCCGCCCTCTACGATGAGTTCCTTTGCAGCGGTCGATTTCAGGATGCGGTTTTCCGCGTTGGCTTTGGCAAACGTGGTGTAAGGCGCCATGATGTAGGCACCCCAGTTGCCGTCGTAGTGCTCAGGCGTGCCGTCGCCGTCGGTGTCGATGTCGGCCCCCAGCATCTTATTGCCTCGGAACCACAAGGCACCTACGATGATGATCTGCCGTTCGAGGAACGTGACGCCCATCTCGGCCAGCCAGGGCTTCAGCGCCTGTCCCTGCTCCACCATCTGGCTCACCATGCGCAGGTCGCTATACACCCAATCCTGCTTGTCGTCGGTCTGACGCAGACCACCGTAGTAGGTCTGGAAGATGTGCAGGTTCTTGGTCGAGAACAGCGTCAGGTCGGTCTCAGGCACACCGCGTGCCAGTTTGGGCCGTGCCCATGCCATGTAGGCAGTAATCTCCTTCTTCAGTGCCTGAAGCACGGGCAGGTATTCAGCGTGTACGCCGTGAGGCGCCAGCTCATCGATATTGCCCGGCTCATAAGGGTGTGTTTTGTAGTAAGCGGCATCGAAGGCCTTCTCGTCCCATGCGAGGATGGTTTCGAGGTCTTTGATACAGCCGGGGCCCGACTTCACCTTCTCGTAGGTCTTGCCGTCGTAGCCCACACCCGTCTTGGCGTCGGGATGGGCAGGATCCCACACCAGGTATGGCATCACACTCTGGAAGATACCGCCCGACACCAAGGTGTTGCCACCTATCTCGGCATTCTTCTCGATCACAAGCACCGTGTTGCCCTGCTGCGCTGCCTCTGCAGCCGCAGCCAGTCCGGCACCGCCGGCACCCACAATCACCACGTCCCAGGTGCCTTCCACAGGTTTCTGCTCCACCTTGGGCAGACTGGCTTTCTTGAACTGCTTACCGTCGGACACCTTAGCCATATTGGCAGCCTCCGTCACGCCTTTCAGCAGCGCACGGCTTGTTACCGTAGCACCTGTTATGGCATCCACGCCAGTACCGTTGGCCTTGATGATCTGGGGTATCAGCTCGTCGAACACGATGTCACCGATATGGGGCGTCTCGTGCTGCTCCAGCACCTTGATATCCGTGATGCACGAGTCGCTGAACGTCACGCTCAGGCGGATGTCGCCGTTATTACCCTGTGCAGTCACCTCGTAGGTCCCTGCCTGAAACGTCAGTGGCGCCTCTTGTTTGCATCCGCAGATCAGGATGGCGGCAAGCATCCAAAAAAAATACTTTTTCATATTTCTTCCTTTTCTTTATGATGTCGACTGTAATTCAGATAGATACAATTGATACCGTTCATATACTTGTGATTGATGATCTTGCACACTCTCGAGAGGATAGCCCGTCGCAGGTTGCTATCATCGATATTCAACAATTCATCATCCGTATATTTATAAATAGGATTCCGCAAAGGACCCTTGCTTTTGACAACCACCATAAAGGCATCTTCCTTGTCGATGATACGAACATCAAAGGTCTCATCCTGTTTGCGGTCGGTATTAGTTTCTACTATCTCATAGAGCAGTTCCTCCAACGCCATATCCACAGCCATGCCGTCTGGCAACTCACATGCCTCGACAAAGGGGCGTGCCTGAGTTAGGAACTCCTCAACACCTTTCACGGTATAAGGTACGGAGAAGGTGACGGCAGGGTTCGACGGCACCGTGTTCTCCAGAGTAGGCCAACTGTACAAAGCGTTTTTACGATGCACGACATAAGCCATAGCCACCATCACCAGCAATAGGATCCAGGCGGTGATGGGTAGGATATACCAGAGAAGCTCAGGGGTGTAGAGTACTATCAGGGCAATAACGCCGATGGCTCCTACATTGGTAACAATTTCTATCCAGCGACATAGTTTCTGATGTCCCTGTACAAAGTAAAGTTCGCTCAGTGTCTTGGAGATGGCATTGGGCAGGAAGGCCAGGCTCATCAGCCGGAATGGGGTATGACACGCTTCTATCAGAGCGTCGTCGGCACCAAAGATCCTTGCCAGCACATCAGGGAAGAGGAATATCAGCAGACTCAACGTCACCATCACTACCAGCAATAGGCGGAAAATGCGTCGTGTGAGCATCCGGAAGCTGTCAAAGTCCTCCTCGCCTAACAGGATGCCGCCAATATTGCTGATGGCCGTATTCGAACCGGACAAGGCCAGCATGCAGATAGCGTTGATCTGGAAATAGACGGTGAATATATACATACCGTCGGCACCGAGTTTCCCCACAACCAGCGAGTTCATGGTAAAGGCCATAGCGGGTGCAAGCAAGGCGGATATGAGCATGGGGAGACCGATGGAAAAACACTCACGATACTGCTTGATGCTACAGATTTTCTCAGGGCGATGCAGGCGGAATATCTTGCTGTTTTTGCGCATATAGCCTAACAGTGAGGTGAAAGCGAGCAGATTGCTGAGTGCTGAGGCATACGAGGCACCGGCAATGCCCATGTCGAGGGCACCGCAGAACAGCAGGTCGAACCCAACATTAAGTATCTGTGAAATGACGATACGGCGGGTGATGAGACGCGGACTGCCATTGGTGATGACGTATGACAGCGGAACACCGCAGACGGCCGCTATAAAGATTGCAAGGAAGTCGGCATGCATAAAGGGCATCAACATGGGCAGCAGGCGCTCGTCGGTGGTTATCATCCTGGCCAGCACGTCAACAAAAGGCAACACCAGGGCGATGACCAGCAGGGTTGAGATAACGACATAATAAAGGTGATTATTGAACACACGGTTCACCTTGTCGTAGTTCTGGGCGCCAATGCCTCGTGCTGTCAGGAAACTGGCACCGGCGCTCATCATACCGATAACAATAAACATCACCGCTACAATAGGTTGCCATATACGGACAACTGGCAACGCATCGGGCGACACCAGATGACTCACGACAATGGAGTCGGTAAGTCCACCCAACTGACTCATCAGTGCTGACATGACGGTGGCCAGGAAAAACGACCCGAACATGTTCTTCAACACAAATTCATTACGCTGTATCATTTCCTTATCTTCTTTCTGAATACTGGTACTTCTTCTATCGGCTGCGCAGCCAGACACTCCTCGATGCTCTTGCCACCAAGCGGGTCGATGCCCTGTTCTATCTGCTGGCACAGCGCCATGCGGATCTGGGCTGTCTGGCAGTAGTTGCCTTGTATCTCTTTGAGCACGAAGGTGCCGTCGGCATGTTTCTCTAACTGTTCCCCAGCAAAACAGGGAATGTGGCAATACTTGCAATAGTCGTGCCCGCCGCAGGCAGGAAACGCCTGTTTCTGATTGGCTTGGAGCATCTGCTGTCGCTGGGGGCTCATGATGACCTCCTTGAGCGACGCGTGATGCAAGTCGCCAAAGGTGATGGGAATGTTACTGCATCCACTGACCACTCCGCTGGGCGAAACGGTTATCGTGCTATTGGCAGCACAGGGGAACCCACGTTCGCTGCCAAACTTATAGCCGTCGGCTTTTCCATCTTCAGGAACATGGCCTTTCCCCAATGTGTCCATCAAGACAACGTAGAGGGCTTCAGGCCTTGTCTGTAGATGTTCGATTATCGACACATCACCGTCGGCGCCGGGCGACAGTCCACACGATACCTCGTTCTCTGCACCCAGCTCATGAGCTATCTGGCGCACGCCGTAATAGCTGCGGGTGTTCAGACGGAACACGGGCGTCTTGAGATTCAGGGGTACAGGCCATTTTGAAAGTTCGCGGAGCACCTTCATCGACTGCTCCCACGAGCCGTGCCGACGCGTGATTTGATCATGCACCTCAGCATCGGTGCTATAGATCGACACGCTGAGCTGTCGAAGCCCCAAACGGGCTATGTGGCGAATCTTCTCGGAGGTGTTCAGTGCCTGGGCGTTGGTAAACAGGTTTACAGCCAGATTACGCTCGTGCAGATATTCGAGTACCTCCCAGCAGTGGGGATAGCTGAACGGATCGCCGCCAGTAACGGTTACCTCAGGTATACCCAGTTCTACAAGTTCGTCTATCAGGCGCTTGTAGTCATCCAGCGTCAGCATATCAGGGCGCAGGCGGTGCTCCTCATGCAGGTCGCTGCGGGCAGCCCCTTCGTTAAAGCAGTGCAGGCAGCGTTCGCTGCAGGCATAGGTCAGTTCAAGATTCAGCCCAATCTGCTGTGCTTCAGGCATGCTTTTATTATAGTCGCCCGCAGGCTCATAGCCCTTGGCAGCGATGCATGGCGGATTGTCTTTTCGGAACTGCTGCCACTCGGCATCGCTCCACGCGTGGTCGTGTACAAGTCCGATAGGCATCAGCTGCTCACGGCAGAAGTCCTCGACCTGCTGTTCGGTAGTGCCCGTGACTTCTGCGATATGCGCTATGTTGATAGGACACTCTCTTCCACCCTTCAGTACCTCGTTGACCAGCAGGGCAGACACGTCCCCGAAGGTATAGCAGGTACCTCGGGCCGTGTTGTACATCACGGCTCGCTGTGCCTGGCGGTTATAAGCACCGCAAGTATATAGTGGCCTAATATATTCTTTACTCTTCATTCTTCACTCTTAACCTATACACCGCCACCCCTATCATCGTAAACTTATCTTTCATATAGGTGTAGGCATCCGTACTCTCAAGTTTTACTCCATCTGTGGTGGCATGATAGAAGTGCAGCCTGCTGTCGATCCATTTGGCTATCAACAGATGCTTGATATCCAAGCCTCTTGCCCAACTATGCTGACTGCATGCCACAGCCAGAATGTCGCCATTGCGGATTACACCTAGCTCCGACTCCTGCGGCATATTCAGCAGTTCGCGGGGGATATAGGTAAAGCGCACGCGCTGCTGCTGACGAAGGGCAATGGCTTGGTGGTTCTCTTCGTTCTCCATCTGCGGGGCTAACAGATGCTTGTTCTGGGTCATATAGCTCGGCTGGATGTCCATCAGCCCCGTAAAGGGGAAGGCGGACTCATCCGGACTGATATGCTCCACGAATCCTTCTTTGATGGCCGACTGCATGATCCAGGTGAAGTAATGGTTGCGGGTTGCAAACGAGACGACGCCGTTCTGATAGTGCATGCGCCGGTAGTAGTCCTTCAAGTCGGCCAGCGTGGTGCGCCCATCTCGGTAGCAGAGCGCCAGTGCCAGCACATCCTCTATCACGGTGGTACAGTCCACTTGGCTGAGGCTCACCATCAGGTGCTCTTCCTCCATCGGCTGCGTAAAGTCAGAACAGATGCCGCCCTCCATCAGTTGGCAGAAGAAGTATTCCGTCGGCGGCATTGACTCATCGACGTTTGTTATGGCGCGCTGCAGTATCCGCTCGTTTTGCGCGTCAAATTGCTGCTCGTTGCGGCGCAGGCGGCAGAGTAGTCTTTTCCGATAGAACCATCTCGCAATACGACTGATAGGCGTCCGCACGCAGAAAACCAACCACAGCGAACGCACTGCTGCCAGCTGTTCGCGCCAGAAGTAAGGGTTTTCCTTCACCTTCTCATAGTCGCTGATGTCAATGCCCCAGGCTTTATGGCCCAGCCATCCGGCGATGCGCAGCGCCCGGGCAATGTGGAAGCTGCTGGTCAGGATGTAGAAGCGGTTTTGCTGGTAATAGTTCTGCATGTTCCATACAGAGCGAAAGGTGTTGTAACCACAAAAATCCAGCACAAAGCGCTCTTCTTCGATATGGTATTCCTCCACCAGCGTGCGGTAGATCACGGTAGTGTCATCACGGCACCCTGAGAGGTAGAACAGCCAGTCGGGATAGGCGTTGGCAAGGATGCTCACCAACTTCACCCGCAACTGCAGGATGGGCGATAGCGAGTTGTCTGGTCTCAGTTTTGCACCTAACACCAGGCATATCTTCAGATCCTCGGGCAGCTGTCTGCCCTTCAGCCCTTGCAACCTGTCGTTATGTAACTTAACATACCGCATCGTCCTATTCGTGCAATTTATCCTCTATCTCATGAAGAAGAACGATCTGTTCCCTGACGCTGGTGGCAAACACGTCGCTATTTTCCAGAATATAGGCCTTCAGTTCGGCGATGTCCTTACATCTCAGATGGTGCATCACCATAAAATGCAAGCCGTGCCCTTCGGCATCATGCCCGGCACCATCGAAATAAGTCGCCCTGCTACCCGGAAGATCCATATTGGAGCGTGCCCACAGATGGAAGATTCTGTTAATCGCATTACTCAGATTGTTGTCGGTATGACAATAGCAAACCAGCTCGTCAGGATGTTCTTCCAGGTATTGGGTGATCACCGCTACCACCATTCGCCCCATGTCCTTGTCAGGCGCACCGCCACGCTTTCCGTCGGCAAGCCTGAGCATAAGGTAGAGCACACGATGACTGCCCATCTTTGCCACCTCAATAAAATGAAGCACATATAGGCGATTCGCGGCATTGTAAAACTCAACCGCCGAATCGCCTCGTTTCCTTAACACCAGTTTTGACGTGGTGTTGATCTTCGCTATTCCTTCTTCATGAATAATATTCAAACAGCAGATTTATCGTACATTTGTCGAGCAATCAAGATGATGACGATCATGACGCTTCACATAATCGTCGAGCGTCAAAGTCTGCGCGGTAATCAGTTCAACTGGTGATTTTCTGATTGCAAATGGATTTTCATTTTTTGCCATAATCTTTAAATTTTTAAATTGTTAATAATATAGTTTACTAATCACATTGTGATATAAGTTATTCCTTCCATTACTCCACTCTGGTCAAAGCGAAGGAAGCCGTGGGGACCGGTACCTTATACATCGTGAAGGACTCATAAGACCTTTTTCATATTATTTATGGTCTTAATTACGTCGGCCGGTAAGGATCAGGTATTTGGTCTTAGCCTGCAGGTACTCGCTCACGGCTGCATTGTACTGACTCAATGCCTGCTGTTGCTGACGCTGGGCATCAAGCAGAACGGTCATCGTCGTGAGTCCTTCCCGGTAGTGTTCACGATTGATACGCATATTCTCTTCAGCCCTGGTGATGCTCTTCTGGGCTATCTGTGTCTGTTTGTAAGTGCTCACCAGATTGTCGTAGGCATCCTGAATCTGCAGGGTAATCAATTCGCGTTTGTCCTTGCGGAAATCGTTGGCTTTCTGTTCCTCGATCTTCTTGCGCTTATATTCGTGACGTTCACTCCAGAACGAACTCAGGGGTATCTGCATAGTGACGACCCCCATCATCCTCGGATTCCAGTCGCTGGAAGCAAATTGGCTGTAGCTGGCCGTACCTCCCACGGCTAATATAGGCAGCATATTAGCCGCGGCTATCTTGCGTTCCAATACGGATTTCTCTACATAAAGATCCAACAGACGGGTCTCACTACGGTTCTCCAAAGCGGTCTCTGCACTGATGGCCAACTGCTCAGGGGCTACGATGTCCTTGCTCAAGGTTGTGTCGACATCAATATCCTCATCGGGCATGCCGATATGTTTTGCCAGAGCCCTGCGCAACAGTTTGCACCCGTTATCGGCCTTGATTCTGAGCGCCGACAGCTGATCTTGTACCAGTTCCACACTCAGCACGTCGTTTTTGTTGACGATGCCGTTTTCCCATGCGTTGAAGGCATCCTGATGGATATTCTCCAGCTCCTTCTCCATTGCCGCGAGTGTCTTGTCGGTCTCGTGCAGTTCCAGAATCTTATAGTAGAGGTATTCGGTATCCATCACGATCTGGTCGTCGGCCACATCCCGCTGGAGGTTGCGGGCATCCACCTGAAGGTCGGCCAGTTTGTTATAGTTCGAAATCCTTCCGCCAGTATAGAGCGGTTCAATGAGTGTAAGTCCCGTGCTGGTCCCTTTCTTAAGGATTCCAATGGTAAAATCGTCAACAGAGTAATTACTGCCCGACTCTTTGTTTATTTCATCGATGGTTTCCTGGTCCAGAATTCTGTATTTTGCAAGAAAGTCGCTACTTTCGAAATGGAGGGCTGAGGCCGTCAAGGTCGGGAAATACTTCGAGCGCGCATACTTCTGCTGTTCCTTGGCCATCAGTATGTCGTTCAAGGCATCCTTGGCTGTCGTATTACCTTTACGGGCAGCTTCCACACACTCCTCCAGCGTCATGACACGCTGGGCGTGAACCATTGACCATTGGACATTGAGTAGCAGGAGGGTGATTATTAATTTATTCTTCATGTTCGTCATTAGCTGAGTTAAACTTATTCCTTACCAAACAATAGCCTACAGGAATCATGGTGATGATGAAAAGCATGGATACCAGGGCACCTATGCTGACGACCACACCCATGGGTCCCCAAAGCGGTGTGTTCTTGATGACCATCGGAATGACACCCATCGAGGCTGCCATCGAGGTCAGGAACACGGGTCGGAAACGCCTTTTGGCCGACTCCAGTGCCGCTGTCGCGACGTCGCATCCTTCTTTCAAGCGCAGTTCCTCTGCATAGTCTATCATAATTATGCCGCAACGGGTGATAATACCCATCAATGCGATAAAGCCTAAGATGCCTGTGGCACCAAACTCCTGATTGAACACCAGCATTCCCAGTGCACCGCCCAGCATGGAGAATCCCAATGAGTACATGATGAGCAGGGTCAAGGGGATGCTCTTCAGGTGGAACACGATAATGAAGAAGATGATCAAGACAGCTATCTCCAGACCTAAATAGAGCTGAGGACGGTAGGTGGATTCCATCTCGGCTTGTCCGCCTTGCTCCACGGTGACACCTTCTGGCATACGAAGTGTCTGAAGGTCTTTACCGATGTCTTCTGTCAGTTTGCCTACCATCACGTTTCTTCCCAGTATTCCAAAGACCGATGCCGTGCGCTGTCCGCCGGTACGGTTGATGGTGCCGTCGCCCCATCCCGGTTTGACGTCAGCCACCTGCGTCAGTGATGCCGAGGTGATGGTTGGCAACAGACCCGTTACACGGATGTTCTTGAAGTCCTCTATGGTCTGCTTGTTGAGATAGGCATCCTTGATGACGACATTGACTTCATGGTCGCCCTCCCATATCGAGGTCACTGGGATGCCTCCGCCGTAGCGCAATGCAAAATTCAGCGAGAGCAGCGATTTGCTCAGTCCGAAGTGATTGGCTTCCTCTGGATTCATAATGACCTCCAGCGAACTGTAATTAGTGCCGAAACTGGTGGTCAGTGCGGCGATATCCTTATTTTTGGCCAAGCGGTATTGGATGCTGTCAATAGCCACGTGCAGGCTGTCGAGATTGTCGCCTTTCACTTTTACCTCTATGGGGTAAGTACGGTCTGAATACTCTAACTGGCGGAACATCACCTGAGCATCGGTAAAGTGATTGGAATATTGCTCTGCGTAGTCGTTCAGCATGCCCTGCGTCTCAGCGTCGCTATGGGTGTTGACAATAAACTGGGCAAAGTTGGTGCCTCCGAGACTGGGGATGAAGGCGGCGTGGAATCGTGGCGCTCCGCTGCCATAGAATACGGTCAGGTTCTCCACACGCTGGTCTTTTCTCAGGATATTGGCAAGACTGTCAGCCACAGCAGCAGTATGATGCAAGGCAGTACCGCTGGGCAGCATGACATCGACGACAAACTGGTTGCGCTCGGCTCTCGGCATCAGTCGTTGAGGTATCAACGCCATGAGCATTCCTCCCGCGACGATACTTGCCAGTCCTAAGGCCATCGTCGTCTTCTTATGGCGGAAGCAGGTCTCTATCATCCGGTCGTAGGCTTTCTGAAGCCTGTCGAGCATGGAGGCGTTGCTCTTTTTTGCCTCTGTCTGATGCACACCATGACGTATGAACCGGTATTGCAGAATAGGTACGAAGAAAATAGCCACCAGCAGCGATACCGTCAGCACAATCGAGATGGAATAGGGGAACCACTGCAGGAAGTCGTGTACCACCTGTTCTGTCGTGAATATCATCGGGAAGAAGGTGATGCTGATGACGAGTGTGGCCGTGATGATGCTCTTCACGAATTCGCGCGACGACTCTATGGCAGCCTTCCACCGACTGATGCCTGCATCGAGCTTGTCCAGATAGCAGTCGACCACCACCACGCTATCGTCGACAATCATTCCCAACGAGACGATCAGCGCTGCCAGCGTCACTGTGTTGATTTCCAGTCCGAATATGAGGAACAGGCCCAGCGACGAGAAAATGGTAATGGGGATGGTGGCCACTGCCACGCCTGCCACTCGTAGGGGCAGCATCAGCATCACCACGATAACCACCGACACGATGGCTATGAGCATCTCCCACATGAATTCCTCAATGGAGTGCCCCACCACCTGGCTTTGGTCGCTGATGATGTTGATATGCACATCGTCGGGCAATGTAGCATGGTAGTCGCTGATAATCTCCTTTACTCTCGTACCAAAATCGATGATGTTTTCACCACGTACCATCTGTAGCGACAGCAAGATACACTTCTGTCCGTTGTTCCTGATGTATTGGCTCGGATCGGGATACTCGCGTTCGATGGTCGCGATATCGCTCAAACGAACCACGTTTCCAGCAGGATCGGAACTGATGATGGTCTGTGCCAGTTCGTTCTCTGTGTTGAGCGATGGTTGCACATGTATAGCCCTGCTCAGCTGACCGTCGTCCACACTTCCCGAATAGAAGGTGCCGTTCAGTCCCGACACCTTGCTCATCAGCGTAGCCGTATTGATGCCGTACAACGACAGCCGGTCGCGATCCAGATAGATGGACAGTTGTTCATTCTGACCACCCATTCTGACGATATTGGCCAGTCCGGGCACTGTTCTCAGCTTGTCGCTTAGCCCGTCAACGTAGTCACCCATCTCGCGGTAGCTCTTTACTTCGCTTTCGAGCGTCACCAGCATGGATGACGACTCACCAAACTCATCATTCACCACCAAGTCTACCACACCTTCCGGAAGTCTCGCTTTCAGCAGTGCCAAACGCGTTTTCATCTTGCTCCAGAACACGGTCTGGTCTGTCACCGTATTGTTAAGAGAGACCATCGCCACACAAGCGTTGTTGAAACAGATGGTCTTGGTTTTTTGCTTATTGATTTCCTTGAAGGTCCATAGGAACTCCTCCATGGGTCTTGCCAACTGCCGTTCAACCTCCAGTTCCGACGCACCAGGATATACGCACACCACCAGTCCTACCGGGATGTTGAACTGAGGGAACTCGTTTTTAGGTATTTTGACCAGCGAGAATACACCGGCCAACATCATCATCACCACCAGCAGCAGTGTGATGTGCTTATGGTGCATGGCCGAGGCCACCAGATCTGTTCTTGCTTTCTTGTCAGTCATTCCCTTTCACTCTTACGTCCTCGCTCACCTTATTCTGTCCCTCAACGATGATCACGTCACCGCTCATCAGTCCCGTCTCAACAACGACACCCTCATTGATGACGTCACCCGTCGTCACGCTTTGCCTGTGAGCCTTTCCTTCCTTTACCAGCCACACAAACTTGTCCTGCCCGCTGATCTGGATGGCCTGCTGCGGTACAACGATGGTATAGTCGCCTTCCGTATTCTCAAGCCTTACCTTGCAAACCATGCCCGGCAGCAACTGGTGGTTATGATTCTCTGCGATAGCCTTCACCTCGTAAGCGTGACTGATGGCACTGGCTGTCACGCCACGGTTGACGATCTTGCCCGAAAACACCTGATTGCCCAGGGCGCTCACCGTGAATGTCAGCTTGTGACCCACATGCACGTTACCTATTTCTTTCTCTGGTACCGACAGCGCCACTTTTACGCGGTCGATCTTCACCAGCTTGAATCCGATCACGCCTGGCACCACACTGGCACCCACATGCACCGTGCTCGAAGCCACGAAGCCGTCAAAGGGCGCTTTCAGCACAATCTCGTCCACGCTTTTTCTCGAAATAGCCTCGGAAGCCTTGGCCTTGGCCAGTGCCGTTTCCATTTCCACCATCTTGATCTCGGGCAGTGTACCTTTGTCATACAGGTTCTTCAGTCGTTTGTAGGCATCCTCGGCTTGGCTCAGGGTAGCGGCACTAATCTCATGGGCATTTCTCACATTCTGCCCGTCAACCTCGGCCATGGCCTGACCTTTTCTCACAAACTGGCCTTCATCAACCATCACCCGCACCACGTTGCCAATGACTCCGAACGACACGTTGGCACCATCCTCCTCCTCAATGGTACCCATAAAACTCTTGCCAACAATGTGAGTACTGGCATCTGCCCGTATGGTCTTGACACTGACATAATCCGTCTTCTGATCTTTTGGAGGGGCACCTGTGCAGCCGCAAATCAGGATGGCGGCAAGTATAAAATACAGGAACTTTTTCATATCTTCCTTTGTTTTTAATGTTTCGTTATCGGTCTTCATCGGGGTCGCCCCAATTCCAGCCGGGTACACTTTTTACAGGGTCGCTGCCTGCTAAAAGTTGGAGATAATGCGGAAGCTTTACCACCTTCATTGTGGGCTTCCACATAGCCGCCGGTAATCCATATCGGGCCGCCACCGGCTGGCTGCCGTCTGCATTCTCGCGCAGGGCGGTCCAGACCATGGATTTCTCGCTGGCCGTGGCAATCTCCCACCATTCACGATTTTCCACGGTGCCTTCGCCTGCATTCTTCCAGCGGGTGCAGAGGAGGTCGCCTGCCACAAAGTATTCGGCATACTCATCATCCTTCGCCTCCCAGATGCCCTTATTGTTCTTGATGTAGAACACGAAGGTTCCGTCATCCTTGAACTCCCAGCGGTGCTCCTGACCGCCGTCTTTCCTGACGGTTACATTGCGCTTACCAATCATTGTCGAGCCCGTGATGGTAAACACACTAGCGCCGCAGAAGACCATGGTGAGTACCAATGGTCGGATGGCGGTCAGCATCCAATTCGCATATTTTACCATAATTGTGATAGATTGCTGCTATTGGCGGAGAGTCATATTAATTATTTTTCGTTTTGTCAGTGATCATTCCGTTGGCATCAATGTAAAATTCGAGTTTTATATGGCTATTCATCTTATCTGCTAATTCAGACAGTGAAGCTCCTGCAGCAACATTAAGCCGAGCCGAAGTACCTGTACGCCCAATATCTGCAACCCCGGTGTTATCGTCATTTAAGGTCATGACATCAATATTCCTTACGACCTCGAAATCAAACTTCTCGGTAGCTGCCTTACCCTCCAAAGGAGTAGCCACCGTATAGAACTCTACCGTGCAAGGCAGTTTGCTAACGGGAATTTCGACGGTCTTGGTGTACGACGGACTACTCATGGTCTCTGTGAAACCATTTCCATCAGCACCAGTACCACATACGTTTACCTTAAACAATGCAAGCGTGGCATCATTGGATGTAACGGTGTACTTCACAACTGCCTTGGTGAACTTTGCCTTCACTGCCTCATCGTCATCGCTGCTGCTGCAAGATGTTAACACTGTTGTTGTCATGAGGGCAGCAAAGAGAACAGCTGCCATTGAAATCATACTTTTTTTCATAATTCGTTAGAAATAGTTGTTAGTAATCTCTTAATTATACGCTACAAAGGTACTCAAAAAAACCGAAGCTTGCAAAGTCAAAATCGCCGCGAGTGAAGTTTTTGCATTAGCTGAGACATTTTTGCATCAGCTGAGAGTCGCCCCACACTCCAAATTTGCCCATTCACACATTTTCGACCTCAATTCAAGTATTTTCGACATCGGCAACCACCGACGAAATAGCAAATAATAACAAAACTTTTTAGAAAACTTACCTGATTTCACTGAAAAAGTAGTAATTTTGCGGCGTAAATAATAAGAACGATATGCCTGAACAGATAACTCCATTGTCGGTACTGTATCTCCTGCTCCACGGCGCAGGAACTGCCGTGGGCACCATACTGTGCCTCTACCTGCTGCTGTGTCGGGGCAAGGCTATCGCGCCCGACATCACGTCGCCCGCACGACTGCGCCGTTGGGCAGCGGCATTATTTGGCGTGATGGCTTTGGCCCACGTCTGGTGGATACTGTTCTACACTTACTTGGACGACACCCGCTCGGTGATTTACGGGCTGCTCGTCGCTATCGACTGCATGGCGCTGCCCCCCGTCTTCGTCGGCACACTGCTGAACATGCTACAGGACCGCCGCCGACCGCTGTGGCCCGTTGTAGTCGTTATGATGCCTTGCGCGGTGCTCGCAGTGTTGCAGATAACCTTGCCCGACATCGACTTCACGACTCCGAACATGATCTATGGGCTGGTGCTCGCCGTGGCCTTTATTATATATATGGTGGTGGCCGTGAGACAATATGGGCGGTGGCTGCGCGACAACTACGCCGACCTGGAGCACAAGGAGGTGTGGCTCAGCCTTGCGCTGCTCATCGGCCTCATGATACTGCTCATGAGCTTTGAATATACTGACAACTACGTAATGTCCACCATCGCCCACCTCACCGGATTCCCGCTGGCGGGCCTCCTGCTGTGGCGCGTGGAGACATTAAAAGACCTGAGCACCGACAATTCTACCGATGAAACTAATCACACCCCTCTTCTTTTGAGAGGGGAATGGGGTGAGGCTTCCAATATTGCCCTACTACTGGAGAAGCACTGCGAGGACACGCAACTTTACCGGCAGCAAGACCTGACCCTGACGCAACTCTCGGCAGCCGTCGGCGTCAACCGCACCTATCTCGGCCAATATTTCGCCAGTCAAGGCATGAACTACTATGCCTACATCCACGACCTTCGCATCCGTTACTTCGTAGCCCGCTACCGCGAACTTGCTGCTGCACATGAGCCCATCGTCGCCCAGCAACTGGCTCAGGAGAGTGGCTACCACAGCTACAGCAGCTTCAGCACCGCCTTCAAGCAGCGCATGCAAAAGAGCGTCGTCGCCTGGATGCGCGAAGAGGTATTGACATAAAAACTTGCGAGCACATTCTGCTGGCTCATAGATTCTGAAGACCACACTTACCCGCTTTAATATACAGTTTCCTATATAGAAGTGGTTGGCAGATGAAGGAAGAGATGCGTAAGCACAAGGAGGACGAAGCCAAAGACCGTGGCGAGGAACGCCTACAGATACCTGGTGAAGATGAAGAAGGATGTCCCTGTGCAAAGACCTGCGCAGGACACTGGATGCCACGATGAAGATGTACATCCAGCAGGAGCAGATGGTAGAGGGCTATAACTTTATCGACCATCACAGCTGGGATGCCTGTCCTATCACTCGGTTTTGCCAAAAGCTGATATCAAAAATACAAAAGGTTATAACGTTTTTATGTAGGCATGTAGGCACTTTATGAAATTTTGAAATAATTATTGTGGACCTGATTTCAAGCTAATCAAGAGCAAATACTGCTGGTAATAGCGATTTTTGCATAAAAGTTTGTTAGTCTCATAGAAAAAGTTTATCTTTGCAGAAAAATAAGAATGAAAGATGACATACTTGAATCAGTTTCACAAAGAGGCAGTGGAGAGGAAACTGCGGAAAATCGCAGAATCCATGAAGTCACCAATGAACTCCATCGACGCTGCAAACTATATGAAGCGCAATTTCGAGATGGCCAAAACGATGTAAGCCGTCTTGATGTTGAACAACGTGTTGCAGAACAATATGCCAAGGAAAATGGCATATGGATTCCTATCAGTAACGTATTTGAATTAGGCGTACCTGGTCCTAGTGGCAATGAGAACGACACATATGTTTCTAACAACATTATTTATAAAGTAAACAACCTTCTTAACAGTGGCAGTATCCTACGCTTGTTAGACAGGGTAATGTGGCATAACAATCTATTTTACGATACTGCCTATTCTTTATATGGTTTTACAGGTTTCGATGGTCGTACTATTATGCCTGTATTGAAACAACTATTGGTAAAAGATGCAATTCCTGCAACGCCAGTCGAAATTGAAACATATATGGCAGCTCTCGGTTTTATAAAGAAGAACGACGAAGGCCGTTACACTAATAGTGAATATGAAGTATGGGATTTAGTACCACGAAATGTTCTTAAAGACAAAGATGGTGACATATTTATCATTGATGCAGAAATTGCACTAAAGTAGATACAGGGGCAACCATTTTCCAAATATAAGAGACATGGTTTGCTGAGTCACACCGATGGGCCTTGGTTATTGCATGGGGAGGGAGATTTACTTATTATTCAAAAACCACTCAACTGCCTGGGGGGTGAGATAGGGTCTGATTGCGTCGTAGGGGACGGTGAATTCTGGTTTGCCTGCAGCGTAGTAGGAAATCTCGTAAGGTTGATATGTCTGTACTGCCGCCAAGTATCTTAGCCGTTGAGGCACAATTAAATGCTGGAATCCGTTCTTGCCGTCCCAGCGGATCAGTCAGCCGTGCCATTCATCAAAATCATAGGTAATATAGGGTCATCTACCGTCAAGGCATAACCATAGCCGGTGTTAATGTAAAAGTCTTGCCAGTCATAAAGGGCATCAAGGTTTTTCTCTGCATGCAACAGTTGCATACAGCAGAAAAGTATACCAAATACTATGTTCCTTTTCATCTTACAATAGTTTTTAGTTCCTATTATATATAACTGACAAACCTCAAATCCTTGCAAGGAACACTTCATCTTTTATACTAAATTAACGTTTTTCTCTCTGGCGTACCAGCCCCGGATGCCGTTGATTTTGCCGTGAGGGAAGCGGCAGTTCTTCAGGGCAATGGTCAGGGCCTTGATGCTCGGTACGTCGATGGCCCTCAGTTCCTGGGCCAATGTTCTCTGGATGTCTACAGCCCTGATGAAATGCTCCTTCCGGCGAACGGCAGGCTCAAAATACGACAGGAGTACAGTCTCTGGCGATGACTGCCGGCAGTAGTCCAGGTTGTGCCTTGTTATCTCAGCCTCTTCCTCCTTTGAGAAGTGCCAGACAGCCCCGGCTTTCAGCTCCGCCGCCGCCTGGGCATACATCTGGACGTAAGGCATGTGCGACTCCGTGTCGATGATGCCCTCCACCTCGCAGCAGAGATAACGCCGCGAGCCCGTCGGGTCGTTGAGCGGTTCCCGGTCGTTCGTGGTGGCGATGAACGACGCCATGCGCGGCCGCATGACGTACTGGTCACTCCTCATCCTGCGCGTCTGCACGTCCTTCTCCGTCAGCACCCGTTTGATCTTCGCCTGTTCGCGGTCGGTCTTCGCATTATACTCGTCGATGTTCACTAAGAGCATCCTGCCCAGCATCCGCTCCACCTGCTCGGCATTGTCGAGCTTGACGTCATCGATGTAGTATTCCCGCAGTTCCGGTGGCAGTAGCAGCTTGCAGAAGGTGGACTTACGGGTGCCCTGATTCCCGATAAGCACCGGCACGACGGCATTGCCGAAGTCTCGCGAGAGGTTCATCCACTGTGCCACCATCCCGAGAAACCAGCGGTGGAAATAGTCCGGCCACGCAATGTAGCGGGTCGGTACGCGTTCCGCCACCTGCCGGATGTAGTCCGTCGTGCCGTCCCACGCCCCGCAGCGTTCCAGGAATTCGGCTACAGGACTGTAGTCGGGCACCAAGGCACTGCGCACATACAGCTCCACGTCGACAGACCAGGCCACACCAACCTCCTCCATCTGTTCGATGGCGATTCTGCGCAATTCCCTGTCCGTCAGCTGGCACCAGCCATCTGTATCTACTTTACGACCTTCGCCATCAGCATTCCAACCGTTGGAATTTTCATTCCGACCCTTGGGATTTTTGTTACGACCGTTGGAATCTTTACCCCGACTTTTAGGTCGGAATTCTTCCGTCTGCTTCATGATGTTATAGCGTAGTTCATAGTTCTTCTCAAAGAACCGCCTCACGTCTTTGGCAATGCGTTTCTTTCCAGATATGACATGTTGCTTATTCTCCGATGGAATCGGCTTTTTCTGATTTTTCTGGGCGAACGATCCTATCAGGTTCCGCCACCAGGTCTCAATAATCTCCTTCATATATGATATATTGTATTACTTCGTTTTTAACCGGCCCTTCCGACCCTCGTGACCCCTCATTTAGGGGTCGTAGGGGTCAGAAGGGTCACTTGTTTTCAGAGTTCCCCAATCAGTACGCGCGCGCGTTGTTTCATCACCCACTTCCGCCGCCCCTTCTTCGTATGCAGCACGTAGTGGCAATGCCGGCAGATCTTTCGCCGCGTACCCGTCGGGAAGAGTTCAAACTGCTCCTCGGGCAGTTCCCGTCCGCAGTGATAACATCTCATACCCGATAGTTCTTAAATGCCTGATGGCGGTTCTCCTTCGGGTTCAGGCAGATGGAGCAGTGCAGCCACCTGCCGCCCTGTCTGTTGTGTTCAAACAGCAGCTGGTCGTAGTCGATGTTCTTTCGGATGAAATTGAAGTACTCCAGTCCCACAGCCTCCGACGGGATGCGGATGTCCATCGCCTCGCCCGAGAGGTGCTTCGAGTTGCCCACGCCGTGTACGCCCTCGTTCACCTCCTGGTTCCTGAACGCCGAGTTGACCCTGATCGGGCCGAAGGTCACCCTGAGCGGCTCCATCATCCAGGCCAGGTTGATCAGCCCGGCCAGCTGCAACTCGTCTGGCGTGTTGTCCACGCCGTGTTCCTCCGCCCAGTCGGAATGAGTCATCTCTTCATAGCTGAAATGCGGACTCAACATAAAATTCTTTCTTGCCATAATCTTCCATTTTTAATGTTCATTATTTCTGTTTCAACGCGTTGATGATGCAAAAATACAGTATCAGAACTTAAACGGCAAGCATTTTGCCTGCCGTTGGGAGAATCATAGTGAATTGTAGAAATCCTTGCAGTTCCCGTTGAAGAATCTGTTTCAGAGGCCGTGTTCTTCAAGTATTTCCTTGAACTTTGCGGCTACCGCCACCATCTGGTCATAAGGGCTCCGCGTCTTGAAATACACTGGGTCATAGACCCATTTGGCAAAGGGCTTCGTGAAGTTCGTCTTTGAGATTTGCTTGAGCGCACTTACGGAGAATGGGATCCTGCAGCCCACTGGCTCTATCATCCCCGTCAGTTGTAGGAAACCTTCGTAGTCTCCATTGGCAACACCTAATTCTTTGTCTACTATGATACGGTAGATTGCCTGCCAATGGCACTTCCTTTTCATCAGAAAACCACCTTTGCCGTCATGTGACTCCATGAGTTGACGGATGCATTCTCTGATTACATTTTCCTTTTCCAGTCGATTCACATTTGGAGGAGCAACCAGTTCGCTGAGTCCCGATTCTGAGATTAATGCGGCAGCCTGCATCAGTAGCAGGCTCAGTTTTCCACATTTCCTGCCGATGTTGTACTCAACTTGTTTGATACGTTCCTCACATTTTTTTAGTTCGGATGCCAGCGGACAGCACGTAGCCCCCTGACATCCAGCCCAATTCCCGGTCTTTTCTTCTGATAAATTCATAGTTTTTTGTTTCTTAGTTAAAAAAATAATGTAATACTATCTCTGTTTGAAAACTTTTGTGTATCTTTGCATCGGTCTTAGGACCATTTTCGTGGGTAAACTCTTGGAGTTATTGAACTCTTTTCAAACCAAATTAGCACACTGGCAAAAGAAAAGGAGATTCAGTGACACCCTTTATAGGGTGTGGTCTGATATTCTATCTTTTCTTAGGTAGTGCTAAACCTTGGTTTGAAATAGAAAGTCGCCCACACCTCTTTATTTGTAATACAGGGAACAATGGAAACAGTCGATGACATTATCAGACAATGTGAAGATGACATTTACACGGAATTCATGGCTATTGCCGACAAGTTCCAGTATCTTAGAGACTCCAATCCTCCAATGTATCGTCCCAAAATCATTGGAGAAATGACCATTGTGGCTGAACTTGCCAAACAAAGTGAAGTAATCCGAAACTTTTATTATCAAATTGACTGTAATCCTGATGAAGCCATTGATGCTCTTCTCCACAAAGCAATCGACAAACTATAACCCACTGAAATAGTGCCACCCTTTCAGATGGCACCAAATCTAATGTTCTATGTGTCTGTCATGGCATCATTATCTTCTTATATGTTTCTTCCCGTCCTGGATGTAGACTTCACTACGTTTTGGCTGCAAAAGGCGCTTTCCGTTCAGGTCGAACATCCTGCCGGAATCCTGCTGCCAAGTAGAAGGCTTAGGCAATGGGATGGATTTGATGTCTGTACTGCCGCCAAGTATCTTAGCCGTTGAGGCACAACTGACTCCCAAAACTGAATGGCTTATCCAGATACGGTCTCGCTCTTTATCGACACACATATTGGTCGCTTCACCAAATCCTATACCAGGCATACTCATGTCCCAGACGGTAAAGTCCTTGCCGTCGTACATCGCAATACCATAATCTCCTTCAAAACTCATCCAGATTCTCCCATGTTTATCATAATCTATGCAATTGATCCAGTTTCCTGGTAAGTCAGAAGCAATGGAATCTGGTAATTCATTACAGCGTCGCATAAAATGTTGCCAATCATCATTTCCATCCCATCGGATCAGTCCTCCATGCCAGTCATAAATATTGTCTGTCATGTATTCTTCATTAATATTAACGGCCATCCAGAAGGTATTATTGTCATCTATAATTATGGAGCCTATGGAATTAGTTGGAAATGGATATGTTAAAGGAACATATCCTTCAGTGATTCTATTAACATCGTGCTGACTAACATAACGTAGCCATGTATTCCCGTCGTATCTGAACAAGCCATCGCCCATTTCGTAATAATTATTAAGTCCTTTACCGCAACAAGTCCAAAGCACATTATTTTTGTCGAAAGCAACACAATATACTCTATTGGTAGTAAGTCCTGAATTGTCCTTGTTGAATGTCTGCCAAGTTTCCCCGTTAAAGCAGTGGAGCCCGTTTTCCGCAGCAACCCAGAGTCTGTCCTGATGATCGACAGCTACCTGAAAGATGTCCTCGTATCCAGTAAAGGGACACCGTTTGCCTGTCTGGTAGTTGATGGTGTCCGTCTGCGTAATCTTATAGAGTCTAAAGTTACCCCAGTTACTGATGACCCAAATGTCACCATAGCTATCTGCAACAGTCTCAGAGATATGTCTGTTTCCGAAGAATTCCGCTTTTGTAAAACTGCCGTCGGGCTTCAGTTTCATCATCCCGCTGCCTTTCGTGCCTGCCAGATAGTTGCCCTCATGGTCAATGCTTCCACCATTTGACATGACCAAAGGTGAAAGAACGTTCGGATAGGACAGCAAGGGGATGCTTTCAAACTGCCCGTCCTTAAAGACTAATACTTCATCGCTGGCTGTGCCCATATAGAACAGTCCGTCATGCATGCACATCGTCGCCAGACCGCAATGCGCATGATAGGACGTGACACAGTGTCCGTCGTATCTTAGCAGGAAAGAGTCGCGCACAGCCCATAGGTTTCCGTCTTTGTCCTCCGTCAGGCACCTCATTTTTCCAAGACTGACACCTGCGTCATCAGTTTTGTATTCTGTAAAGTCATTATCCCTGAACTTCAGGAGCCCATCATCCGCAGACACCCATTTGTTTCCTGAACGATCCTTGATGATGTTCCAGCAGATACCTAAGCCGTCGTACACCATGCTAATGCCTTTTTCCGTCAGTTTCCCAAGACCGTTATTTTCTATGGTGTCATATCCAGATACCCAAATAGTTCCGTCATCGTCTATAAAGATGTCATTGATCGCCATGAAAGCAGATAAAGGATCGTATGGAAACGGATACCATTCAACAATTACGCCGTCAACTATTTTAAAGAGATCCCCGAGTGAAGCTATCCAGATATTACCATCTTTATCCTTTTCAATATCCGTAACCAGCGTCTGACTATTGAGGGACAAGGATGAGCGGGTGAAATTCGTGATTTCACCATTCTCAATCTTTCCGAAGCCGTTATAATATCCCCCATACCATATTTCACCACCGATATTATTCAGGCATGTTATATAGTTGTCTGTCAATCCTTTTGTCCTTTCCAGCAGAGTCTCCTCATGGGTGTCCTTATTGATAATGACCAGCCCATAGCAGGTTCCTACGTAAATGTTCCGGTCATCCACAGTCAAGGCATAACCATAGCCGGTGTTTACGTAATAATCCAGCCAGTCGTAAAGGGCATCAGGGTTTTTCTCTGCATGCAGCAGTTGCATACAGTAGAAAAGAAATGAAATCAGTAAACAAGTTCTTCGCATAATAAACAGAATCTATTTTCATCTAACATTGACTTTAGTATTCGGATTTTGTCTTACGACCGAATTATTACTCCATTTTTTTAAAATACATAGCTTTTTTAGTATCCTGAATTATTCCATCATTAGGTACAAGTACCATCTCTTTGCCATTCTTATTTAGAAGACATCGAAACATGTCATTTCCATCCTGAGTTTCTTCCCACATGGCAAATTTTATATCCCCTTCAAGCAAGTCATCTCGAGATGGATACCAATTATGTATTAGTATGAGATCAGACTCCTTATGCTGATGTTTCTTACCATTATTATAATCATAAACAATCTTATGATCTGCCGAGATTTCTAATGTGACCAACAATTCAGAGTCATCAATTTCTTTATTTCCCAGTCTTACCATTTTCCAATTACCTATAATCAGTGTCGAAGCAGAATTAAGTGCTGCTTCCATTTCATATAAGTAACTCATATCATCACTCACATTATTTGTACATCCTGACAATAGTGTGCTTAGGCAGAGCAACATCCTAAATACCTTGTTTGTTTTCATCATATGATTCTATTTGATTACTACTTTTTCAGTTAATACATTTTCGCCAATAATGGCACGGATTATATATATTCCTGGTTTCCAGTCTGTTGTACAAATTTCAACATCTTCCCCTACAACTTTTTGCCTTATTACTTTCTCTCCTGTTGTTGCATTATATATTTCTAACGTCCAAACAAAATCTCCATCGTTGATTTTCTGTGTGGACTCCTCTTTTCCTTCTTCTAATTCTGAGATAATCGAGATTTTCATCTGATCCTCAGATAAAATTACTGACAAAAGGTATGGATTATTAGTAACGATAATGGGGAGGTTATGAGTTGCTCCACTATTACAGGCTATTTGGACAACAAGAGTGCCAGAAAGAGGAACTCCCACTTTCAGTGTACCTTGGCTACTATTATGGAGCCAATTTGTTGGTGTGAAGTCTCCACTGTATGTAACAGTGGTTCCTTTTAAGCAGGGTGATGTAATTGTTACAATTATATTTGGTAAAACATATAGCGGATTAGGAAGATTGATAGGTTTTGTAGTCAGACCATTAGTATAAGTACCTTCCATTCCGGTTTTTGGAGCACTTATAGTTTTGTCTACAAATCCATATATACTATCATTTCCATTTCGAAAAAGGGCTGTTAATGTAGCATCTGTCATATCTCTGCAAGTACTGGCATCGATTGTGCAATAATTTGTAAAAGGGGAATTCTGATGTATATAATTTGAATTATTGAAATAGCTGTCAGATAGATGCCAGGTAACATTTAACCCCGAGGGTAAATCTTCTACATAATATGATGCAGACCCATAAATGGTATTTGGGCCATTTATTGTTAGAACATCACTTAGGTTAAATACACCAACATCAAACCAAGCATTTGTTATTTGCTCAATGACACTATCACTATATCCTAGTTGTCGGGCTGCTTCACATGAACTAAATGCAAAAAATCTGTATCCTGTAGTAAGTGTTAGCATCTCCGTATTTACAAGATAGCATATTCTCATAGCTTTATCCATACCTATCCCCGTTACAGGTCTGTTCATGCCTGATTCATTATAACCAGCTCCACCGTTTACCAACAAATAAAACCAGTATGAGCCTACGCCCGAATTTCTGTGGACTCCGCCATTATCATAACTGTCGTTTGTTGCATACCAATTGTTTCCATGGAAGAATTTGCAGGAAGGATTTGATAAATCTCTACAATCATTTACACCATAAATTTCCACACCGTGTTTCCAGTAATCAGAAAATTCTGGTCTGTACTCATGCATGACACAGGCACCAAACACATCACTTAAGAATTCGTTTACAGCCCCTGGTTCACCGCTATAAAGTAATCCTGATGTTTCTTGCGTAACAGCATGTGTAATTTCATGGGCAACTATATCTAAGCTTATATATGGTTGTGCCAGATTAACTGTATCTCTAAAGCCATATTGAATTATATGATAAGATCCCCACCAGGCTGCCATATTATATGTGACATCATTCACATAGGACACAATTTTTGCCCCATTATCATCATAGCTATTGCGTCCAAATTTATTGTAATAGAAATCGTATGTCATTTCTGATCCCCAATGAACATCAAACGCATTCCTATCAAGGGTTGTCATATTACTCCAGGTATTGTTCGAGGATGTATAATCTACCCCACTATTAATCCCTGTTGCTTTATATGTTTCAATGCCACTTCCCCTTGTATAGTCCCTTAGCCTGTATTGACTGGAATTATAATCAGTCTGTATGGTTCTGGTACCAGAATAAACAGTATTAACAGAAGCAGAAGCTCCGCAAACTGTATCAAATTTATCAATTACCTTTCCGCTATGGGCATCCACGTATATACAATAATGTAAATCAGGACTTATTGCATCAATAATAAACTTGTACGCTAGATATGGTAGATTATCCTTTATATGGATCAACAATATGCCTTTAGGATAGTTTGTGGCATTTGGATCATTTTTCAAATGCTTAATCATGCGTTCGCTATCAGAATCTTCCCATGCATACTTCTTTGCACCAATATGTCGAATGGCATATTGAAGGGCGTTCCCTTCACTAATTTTGGGAATTGTATTTAATTGATCAATTGTCCAAAAGCAACCGCTTGCTTTATATACATTCCCGTCCTTTCCATAGTGGATGGTGTATTTTGTACCTTCTACTTCAACACCTCGGTAGTACTCCACAAAAGACTCATGATATCCACCAATTTTATCCTTGTATTTTTTTATTGGTACAGCAGTTGTTTCATCATTATACTTTAGAAGACTTTTCAAATAGTTTTTACTACTCGTTTTGTCAAAGTCTTCTACTGTTCTTTCTTCATCCTGCACAATATCAATAAATGTAGGTATCTTCTTATCATATAGATATTGAGTCTTACTGATTCTATCTGCAGCCTGTACAGAAGAAATGCAAACAATGCAGAATATTACAAATAATAATCTTTTCATTTTCTCATTCTTTTTTGTTTAGTTACTAAAATCCAATTAATCCATAGAAACGCCAATTACTATATTAATGAGCAAATTAACGAAAAAACAATTTCGGGTGTGCTCTTATAAAACCACAAAAAATACAAAACACAGATCTATTCATAATGCACTTAAAATAAACTCAGGTGCAAATATAAGCATAAATATCGCTTTGTACAAGCTTTTGCCATTTCTTTTTATCCACATGGCATTTCTCGCGTTTTTACACATAAACAACAGAAAACCAGGCTATTGCACAAATTGCAACAGCACATTATAGCTTTTAGAGAAACGATTTTTATTCCTTTTTCCAAACTAGAACCTCAGATGAGGCCTGCTGTTTAGAAGTTATCCATGACATGCAATCCCTTGTCAGGATTGCCAAACATGACCCAGTCATCTGTGAGAGCCATCAAGTCATTTCCTGACTTCGTCGATGCGTCACCCTAATCACCTTTTGTGGTATCCATTTCGAACAATTGCTTGATGGCTTTCTGCTCTTCCGTGAGAAACAGCGTTCGCTTTGACACCCCATGCACTCCATCTGTC
>JAEEGH010007563.1_pt1 | contig 26070 bp, 26 predicted proteins | sample 9134181 | NCBI WGS metagenome assembly JAEEGH01 (sample SAMN16246544, study PRJNA631951) | gut metagenome | biome: gut microbiome; feature: rumen; material: DP-attached | host: Bos | place: Iran: Karaj | collected 2018-10
GCTATGAGTGGCGAAGACTGGGACAAGGTTATTCATACAAACCTCGACAGCTTCTACAATGTAATCAACCCACTTTTGATGCCAATGGCAAGCCGCAAGAACAAGCGCGGTGGTCGTATCATCACAATTTCTTCTGTTTCTGGTGTAAACGGAAACCGTGGCCAGACAAACTATTCTGCTTCTAAGGCTGGTATTATTGGTGCAACAAAGGCTCTTGCTGTTGAACTTGCAGGTCGCGGAATTACTTGTAACGCAATTGCACCTGGTGTAATTGAAACTGATATGACAAAGGCTATTAATCCAGAAGTATATGACATCATTATGAAGACTATACCAATGGGACGCGCAGGTAAGCCGGAAGAAATTGCTTCTGCAGCTGTATTCCTGCTCAGTGAAGGCGCTGCATATATTACAAGACAGGTTTTGACTATCGACGGAGGAATGTAATTTTATGGAATTCACAAAACCAAACGGAAAACGCCGTGTTGTTGTAACAGGTGGTGGAATGGTATCGGCACTTGGCCGCGACTGGGAAACTGCCCTTGCTAATCTTAAGACATGTAAAAATAAGATTCGTTATATGCCAGAATGGGAACGCTACACAAAGATGAACACTCGCCTTGCTTGTCCTTTTGATGAGGAACTTCCTAGCTTCCCTCGCAAGAAGGTTCGTGGTATGGGCCGCGTTGCTTTGCTGGGCCTTCTTTCAACTCATGATGCTTTGCAGATGGCAGGTCTTCTTGCAGAAGACGGCGACGATGTAATTGAAGAACTTAAGAACGGCCGCACTGGTATTGCATACGGAACTTGTATGGGAAGTATGGATGCTATCGGCGACCTTGCAAAAATGGTAGAAACTGGTGACTCATCACACCTGAACAGCCAGACATACATTAAGGCTATGCCACAGACAAATGCCTGCAACATGAGCGTTTACTGGCAGATTCGTGGTCGTGTAATCATTACAGATACTGCTTGTACTTCTGGTTCACAGTCTATCGGTTATGGATACGAAGCAATTGAAGACGGACGTCAGGAAATCATGATTTGTGGTGGTGCAGAAGAGCTTTCTGCTCCAGATGCTGCTATTTTTGATACACTTGGTGCAACAAGCTGTCTCAACAAAACTCCAGAACAGACACCAAAATGCTTTGATAAAGACCGTGATGGTCTTGTAATTGGTGAAGGTGCCGGAACTTTGATTCTTGAAGACCTTGAACACGCTGTAAAACGTGGTGCTAAGATTTACTGTGAAATTGCCGGATTTGCTACAAACATGGACGGTTCTCACATTACTTCGCCAAACAGCGAAACTCAGGCAAAGTGTCTTGAAATGGCAATTGAAGATGCTGGAATCAGCAAGGATCAGATTGCTTATGTAAACGCACACGGAACTGCTACTCCACACGGAGACATTTCTGAAACACAGGCTGTTTACAAGGCATTTGGACGCGCTGTACCAATCAGCTCTACAAAATCTTACATTGGACACATTCTTGGTGCCTGTGGTTGTGTAGAAAGCTGGCTTACAATTAACATGATGAACGAAGGATGGTTCCATCCAAACGTAAACCTTGTGAACGTAGACCCAGAATGTGCTCCACTTGATTATATTACAGGTGAAGGCCGCAATATCGATGCAGAATATGTTATGGCAAATAACTTTGCATTTGGTGGCGTAAACACTTCTCTTATTTTCAAGAAATGGACAGAATAGTTTAATACTATAATTATAAAAAAGGGATGTCTAAGTGCTTAGACATCCCTTTTTTTATTATCTGTATTATTCAAACGAACCCATCACTATATTTTTACCAGCGCCCTTAGCCTCATACAGTTTTTTATCTGCCTGGCTTATTAAGCGGTGCAGGTCTTTGGTTGTGCTTACAAGACCTTTTGAATAGCCGCCGCTAAAGAAGAATTCATCATTAATAGCCTGTTCGCAGGACTTAATATTGTCCAGGAATGTTTTTTCGTCTGTTGCTGGTATAACAACAAGGTATTCATCTCCACCGTAGCGGTAGCAGTGTTTCTTTCCAAAAGTATTCTGCAGAATAAAAGCAAACTTTTTAAGAACGATGTCTCCAAAATCGTGACCATTTGTGTCGTTATAAGATTTAAAATCATCGATATCGGTAAGCATTACAATAAAATTGGAATTAAGATTAGGGTTTTCCGGATCTTCAAAATCCATATTCAATGCTGTTCTGTTTTTCAGTTTTGTAAGGAAGTCATAGCGGGAAGCGTCTCTAAGCTGTTCTGCAAGAGAGTGAGTTATGACTGTATGGTTGGCAATTCTTAAAAAGTGCTGGTAGCGCACATTATTAAGAATAATAAAGAAAAACATAATGATAGGGTAGTTTACGATTGTCGCTGCTGATATGCCAATTGTAACTTTCATCAGGTAATAAAAAATGCCAAATGGAATTACAATCAGAATGATGGCCATGTATGGCTTAATCATAAATAGACTGGTTACAAATAGTTCTATTGTCAGAAAAACAAAAATCTGTTCGTGCTGAACATAATCGTTAAGAGAAATACAGATTCCAAAAAAAATCAGAACCAGAAAGAAGATTAGCATGCTGCTGCCTAAGAAAAATCTGGAAAACTTTTTTTCTTTTGTAATATGGTAAGTAGAATAAATAAAGAGCTGGGTGGAAGCCAGAAAAAGTAAAGTGTATAAAGTTCTGTGATATAAACGCCATTTTACCGGATCCTGACCATCTTTTACTGTATAAAAGAAGGTTGTTATGAATAAGCCAATTTCTAAAAGCATTACTATAAATGATCCGGGTCTTGCTATATTCAGGTTTGCAGAATCTAAAAAGAATTGAACGTCTGGATGAAGTTTTTCAGTGCCTAAGATTTTTTTTAAATTGATAATCATACCACTCCCAATCTTATATAGTTTAGCATAGGAAATCTTAAAATCAACCTTAAAAACAAACTTTATTTGAAATTCTTGTGAAAAAAAGGCAAATACATTATAATTTAATCCCGTATGAAAAACGGGTTTGATAACGAAAAATATCTGAAGATTCAATCAGAACACATTAAAGAAAGGATCGCCAAGTTCGGCGATAAGCTCTATTTGGAATTCGGTGGAAAGCTTTTTGATGACTACCACGCTTCCCGAGTTCTTCCAGGTTTCCAGCCAGACAGCAAATTAAGAATGCTCATGCAGCTTTCAGACGTTGCGGAAATCGTAATTGTAATCAGTGCAGTTGATATTGAAAAGAACAAGGTACGCAGCGACCTTGGAATTACTTATGATAAGGACGTACTCCGCCTTCGTGATGAATTCCAGAACCGCGGTCTTATGGTAGGTAGTGTTGTAATTACTCACTATACAGGTCAGGAAGCCGCAAAACTCTTCCGTGCAAAACTTAAGAAAATGGGCATTAAAGCCTACTATCATTATACAATTCCAGGATATCCTTCTAACGTGCCTCTTATTGCCAGCGACGAAGGTTTTGGTAAGAACGATTATATTGAAACTACTCGTCCACTTGTTGTAATTACAGCACCAGGACCTGGAAGCGGAAAGATGGCAACTTGTTTGAGCCAGCTTTATCACGAAAATAAACGTGGAATTAAAGCCGGATATGCCAAGTTTGAAACTTTCCCAATCTGGAACCTTCCACTTAAACATCCTGTAAACCTCGCTTACGAAGCTGCCACAGCCGATTTGAACGACGTAAACATGATTGACCCATGGCACCTTGAAGCCTATGGAAAAACAACAGTAAATTACAACCGCGATATCGAAATCTTCCCTGTATTGGATGCTATTTTCAAAGGTATCTATGGTGATAATCCATATAAATCGCCAACAGACATGGGCGTTAATATGGCAGGCTACTGTATTTATGATGACGACGCTTGTTGTGATGCCAGCAAACAGGAAATTATCCGCCGCTATTATGAAACACTTGGTCGTCTTGTAGAAGGAAATGCCGAAGAATCTGAAGCAGACAAGATTGAACTGCTCATGCAGCAGGCAAAAATCACAACTGATGATCGTCCTGTTACCGTAGCCGCTAAAGAGCGCGCCGCAAAATCTAAAGTTCCTAGTGCTGCTATTGAGCTGGCCGATGGTACAATCATCACATCTGAAACATCTGAACTTTTGGGAACAAGTGCCGCTCTTATTTTGAATGCAACAAAACATCTTGCTGGCCTGGATCATAAGCTTAAGCTCATCCCAGAAGCAATGATTAAGCCAATTCAGGAAATGAAAGTTACATTTTTGAGCGGAAATAACCCACGTCTTCACACAGACGAAGTTCTGGTTGCCCTTGCTATGCTTTCTGAAACTGATGAAAACTGCCGCAGTGCCTTGAATCAGCTGCCAAATCTTCGCGGATGTTCAGTTCACACAAGCGTTATGCTCAGCGAAGTTGACCGCAAGATCTTCAAAAAGCTTGGCGTAGACCTTACCTGCGAGCCTGTTAGTAAGAAACAGAAGCCTCTTATCGGCTAAAATATCAGGCTTTCTTATGTAAGCGGGGGTGCATGCAGGCACCCCGCTTTTTTTATGAAAAAAAATATTTCTTGCGTCCAGTCAAAAGGTGGGGTATACTTTACTGTTGGGTAAGAGGACTGATTTAAAGTCAGGTGGCTCCAGCTGGTAGGAGACTAGTTTATGGTAGAACTGAAACGACTAACGTCTGAAAACATGGATGAAATAATTGCGCTTCAGGTATCTGATACACAGAAGGGATTCGTTTCTCCAAATTCACGCAGTATAATGGACGCTCACCTTGCAATTACCAATAATGAAATTGCAGTTACTTTTGGCATTTATAACGACAATATTCTTGTAGGTTTTACAATTCTTACCTACGGAGTTCGCGAAGACAAGTTGATGCCTTCTGTTGCTTACCGAAACTACTATATCTGGCATTTTATGATAGACCAACAATACCAGCGTAACGGTTACGGCAAGCAGGCATTAAATCTCTTGATTGAATATATGCGAACAGCTCCTTGTGGAGAAGCTTCTTCCTGCTGGGCATCTTACACGGTTGGTAATACGGGCGCAAAAGCATTCTTTGAAAAATGCGGTTTCCAGGAAAATGGAGAAACTGTATTTGGAGAATTTGTTTCTGTTCGCCGCCTTTAGTTGCCTCACTTATTTGTAAATCCATCTTTAGTATGATATACTTTTCTCTATGAGTGAAACACAGGATCATTCCATTGTTTTAATGGGACTTAAACATTGCGGAAAATCTACCCAGGGCCGTCTTCTTGCAAAAGAGATGGAACTAGATTTTTTTGATACAGATGAAGTAATTGAACAGACTGTTGGTCAGCCAGTGCGCACTTTTTACAGAACAAAAGGTGTTGCCAGTTTTATGTTAGAAGAAGAAAAAGCCTGTGAAAAAATTGTTGCAGAGAACGCTGGTAAACGCATAATTGTTGCTACTGGTGGCGGTATTTGTGACAATCCCCCTGCAATTACAAAACTTAGAGCACTTAATACTTTTGTTTTTTTGCGTCTTGATCTTAATTTTTCTATTGAACGAGTAATGAAAAAGGTTGTAATGATTGAGCCAAAAAAATTCCAGAATATTCCGGCTTATGTAGAAGCAGAACATCCTAGAACACTAAAAGACGTTAGGGAAATTATGGTAAAAAAGTATGCCGAACGCCTTATGCACTATGAAAGCATAGCAGATATTATTGTGGACATAAAAAATGCCCCGATAGAAGAGAATTTCAAACTCCTCTACGAGGCAATTCGTTAGTCTGCCAGCTGATTAACAGCCGCCGCAGCCACCACCGCAAGAGTCGCAGCCGCCGTCTCCACAGCCACCGCAACCTCCGCATCCGCCGCCGCAGCCAACAGGATTAAGTTCTTCTTCTGTTGGTTCGCGAACTTCTACAACTTCTACATCAAAGTGAAGTGTTTTTCCTGCAAGTTCGTGGTTTCCATCAATTTTAATTTTTTCGTCACCAACTTCAACAACCTTTACAATTGATGGTCCCTGGTTTGTCATAACCTGGAACTGCATTCCAACTTCTATTGGCTGATTTGTTTCAAACTGAGTGCGAGGAACGTCAATAATTAAGCGTTCATCGTATTCGCCGTAGCCGTCTTTTGGCTGAATAACAGCAGTAAATTTATCTCCAGGATTTTTACCTTCCAGTTCGTTTTCCAGACCAAAAATTAAATAGCCGTTTCCGTGCAGATAGCCCAGAGGCTCTTTGCCAACAGATGAATCCAGCTGAGTTCCATTATCATCTGTAAGTGTATAATGAATTGTTACCCATTTATTCTGTTCAATCTTCATTAGAATTCCCATCCTTCCTGATTTGCCATTGCGTTATCCTGTACAACTTCTGAAATTTCAGGACAAGCGTCTTTAAGGTATCTCTCAATTCCCATTTTAAGTGTCATCAGAGCCATTGGGCAGCTTCCGCATGCACCAGTTAAATTCAAGTGAACCTTTTTTTCTTCGTCGATGCATACAAATTCCATGTCGCCACCGTCAGCCTGCAGCTGTGGTCGGAACATCTCCAGGGCTTCTTTTACAGTTTCTTCTAAAGTTTGTTCTGCCATAAATTACCTCACTATTGATATAACAAATGTACTGAAAAATCAGTTAAAAGTCATTATAAAAAGTCATTATAATTTTTAGTTATCCAGTTCTTCCAGCTTGCGGTTCAGATTAATTATCTGAGTATGCAGATAGTGATCAACAGTGTTCTTTTCCAGAATACCAACCGGTTCATCTTCTGCATCTACAATCGGAATGGCGTCTATGTCATATTCATCAAAGAGCTTGTAGGCGTCTGGAAGGGTAGTAGAAGGTTTACAGACAACCGGTGGCTGTGTAAGAACGTCAATTGCGAGCATAGATTCGGCAAACTCTCCAATCTGCATTATTTCTTTAAGGTGTTCCAGGGTGATGATTCCAGCCAGCTTTCCATCAGCAGATTTTACGACATAATTCAAATTCTGGTTATGACTGAATTTGTTGAGCAGGTTAAAGAGCGATTCTGTCTCGCTGATAATTGCCGGAGAATCATAATTGCATATTTTCTCGTTGTGAATTACTACGTCTGTTACGCGGGCCTTCTTTTTAATATCATCAATCGTAACGTTTAAGCCACATTCTCCAGCTTTGGAAACTCCTATTTTTACGCAGACTGGGCCAATCAGCTGAACTATAAAGGTTGTTGCCGTAATGATAAGTAGGATTTCTGGGCCTATTGAATCTGCAAAGTCGTTTCCTGCTGCAATGGAAAGGCCAATTGCAACACCAGCCTGGCTTAAAAGGCAGAAAGGCAGATACTTTTGAACGGTTTTTGGGGCTTTGGTAAGCCAGGCTCCAAAGGTAGCGCCAATGGCTTTTCCGATGGTGCGGCCCAAAACGTAAATTAAAGCAAGCAGGCCCAGGAAAGGTGTAATAATCCATATGTTTAATTTTGCGCCAACCAGTACAAAGAAAAGAACGTAAACCGGTGGAGTAAATCTTGAAACCAGATTAAAAACAGACTGAATTCTTGTCTGAGCAAAGTTTATAAGCACAAAGCCAACGCTCATGGCAGCAAGAATGTTATCTAGACCAAAACGCTGGGCAATCCCCGTGCATAAAAATAAGGCACCTAGGGCAAAAGAGAGAGTGCGGCCATCATCATTGTTAATAAAGCGGGTAATCAGCAATAAAAGAAAACCAAAAGCGGCTCCCAAAAGAATGGAACCAAAAATGTCTTTTGCAATGTTTAAAAGCTGAATGCCTACCGGTAAAGAGTGTCCGCCTATAAGAGGGGATGCAATTGTAGAAGCCACGGTGTAAAGAATAAGGGCAACGGCATCATCCATTGCAACCAGACCGTAGACCGTGCTTGTAAGCGGGCCCCGGGTTCTGTATTCTGCAAGAACGTCTGTTGTGGCAGCCGGAGCTGTTGCCGAACAGATTGCCCCAAGCAGCAGACCCAAAGAAACTGCGTGGGCAAGGTCTTTTGTAAAAAGATAAACGGTAAGCGTGATAATAAGGCCAACTACAAGGGCTGGGGTAATTGCTTCAAAAAGCAGAATGCTTACAAACTGTTTTCCATATTTTTTGATGGTGCCAATTTTTAATTCTGCGCCAACCAGAAAACCTATCAAAGAAAGAGAAATTGTGCTTACAGGTTCCAGGGCAGAAATAACTGATGGTTCCAGTATGTGCATTCCAGAAGAGCCAATGATAATGCCTATTACAATAAAGCCTACGACCTGGGGAATTTTCAATTTTTTAAAAAGCCAGCCGCCTGCGGTTCCTGCAAAAATAATGAGTCCCAAAAGCAGTACAAACTGAGCTGAATTAAGAGAAGAAAAGTGCAATGCTTCTGGAAGAAGTTTAGAGAAAGGATTGTCCATTTTTGTTACCTTATCATTTTTTCTATTATATTATTAAAATTATTATTAGTGTCGATGGAGCCATCACCATAAAGATATTCGTACATTACAGCGGCCCCTGCAAGTTTTCTGCCGTACTCTCTGGTTTCGGCATATGGTACTGTTTCCAAGAATAAGTCTATTGGCATGTTTTCTTTTTTGCCAAAGGATATCATAGAGCTTTGAACCCAGCGTCTTACACGGGTAATGCCGGCGTTGTAAGAAAAGAAACCCTGCAAAAGTGAACCGTCGCAACGGCGGATTAATTCTGCCAGGTAGTAGATGCCAAAGAGCAGGTTTGTTTCCGGGTCTGTAAGTTCGTAGTTTTGAACTTTTAGTTTGCGGGCAATGTCACTGCCGGTAAATTCCATAAGCTGGGTTAAGCCAATGGCGCCCGCACTGCTTTGAATGTCCGGGTCAAAAAAGCTTTCGCTTCTAACCATGGCATAAACAATAGAGCGGGGTATTTCATAACGGTCGCTGAATTCGTCTATGTAAGTTGAATAATTCTTAGGGTAAAGCTGCTGCAAAACTTCCTGCGAGAGAGAACTTGTATGTGCAGAAACTGTTCTACTTGTAATTCTAAGGGCCTGCTGATAATAATCATCTTTTCCTGTTGAACAACGGTTCAAAAAGTTTGCCAGGAAAAAATTGGTTTCTTCGGAGATTCCGTTTTTATACAGTTTTTGCCAGGCTGGGTAAATTAATTCTGGAAAACCAAAATATGCATAGCCCTTTAAAAGTTTTTCTGCATCCTGGTCTATATTTGTGATGGCTCCATTGCTTCCTGCAAGAGAATTGTATGGGCCCATCAAGGCAGCTTCCAGTTCTTTATCCTGCAGGTTTAGCTGGTAAGCAGCAAGAGCTCTGTAATAAGAACTGCTTCCAGATTTGAGTGCCCGGCGAAAAGCCGCTTCTGCATCTGCTTTGCTTCCGCTTGCAAGTTTTTCTTGAATCAGACGACCGTACAAATAAGCGTATTGAGAAACCGTCAGGTCTGTTGCATAACCGTCAATTGCCTTATAAATTTCTCCAAAAGCATTCCACTTTCCTGAGGCAAGAAGGCCGGAAATTAAAGATTCAAAAAAGTCTTCAAAATATTCGGGATTGTCCCACTGGCGCGAATAAATTTTTATATCTTCTGTAATAGTTTCCAGAGAAAAGTTCAGTGATGATACCAAAAGGTACCAGAGAGCGTTGTCTTTTTGTGCAGGTGTAGTGGCACTGTTTACTGCTGCTTCAAAAGCCTTAATTGTCTGCGTGTAATAAATGGAAGCCTTTTCAAAAAGCCTTCCTGTGTAAAAGTTAAAGTAATATTCTACGGGCGTGCCGGCATATTTTTCTGCCAGCTCAGAAAAGGTCATTGCGTTTTTTGCAAAGTCTGTGCTGCCGTATAAGCAGGCCTTTCCAATGTCAGAGGCCAGCTGTTCATTCAGCTTTAACTGACCATTTTCTATATATTCCAGCAGGATACTTACAGCCGGAAAGGCAAAAGAATAATCTCTTCTGTAAATTGCAATACGGTAAAAGAGGGCAAAATCTTCCGGGGTAAAAATAAGGTCTTCACTTTCTTCAGAAAAATCCGGGTGGTCAAAAGTGTCCCTGTAAAACTGGTAATGCTCGTTAGAAATTGGCCTCTCCATAAACCAGGTAAAAACTTCATGTTTTAAGGAAGCTGCATTTCCAGAAGCCAGGGCTTCCATTCTCATTTTAAGTGTTTCGTTACTGTCCTCTTTAAGGTTGCAGTTTTTTGTAAGTTCAATAACCTTGGTGTTTTCTTCTGCCGCTCTAAGCTGGCGGACAGCAATTAAAAGAGATTCGGCATCATCATACTTTGCAACATAATTAAGCGCCGCCTGATTTTTTTCCTGAACGGTTCCAAATGTGCAGAGAATTTCATAGCTTTTTCTAACACAGTGGGGCGAACCTTTTTTTATGCATCTGTAAAACTTAGAGCGGGCCTCGTTTTCCTGCCCGTTTTTTAATTGAGTAAGGCCCAGAAAATAGTCAGAGTCCGCCCCAAACTCTTTTTGAAGCGGATTCCCTGCCGTACAGGATGTGCAAAAAATTGTTAATAAAGTTAATAATACAACTTGATATTTAATCGCATTGTTCAAGCGTTACTCCGCCGGAATTTCAATAAATGTTCCTGAAACAATGTGATCTGGATCTTTAATTCCGTTATATTTTGCAATGTCTTTATAGCGCCATGGGTTCTTATAGTAAGTATCTGCAATATCCCAAAGAGTGTCGCCCCACTTAATCTTGTAAACAATATTCTTTGGTTTTTCTTCAATTACAGGAGGCTGTTCCGGAATAACTTCCTCTGCCTTTTCAATTACTATAATTTCTTCTTCCTGGGCTGATGGTACAGTTTCCTCTACCTCTGGCTCAGGTTCTGGTAAAGCTTCCTCTTCAGGTTCAGCCTCTGGCTCTGGTGCAGGGGCTTCTTCTTCGGCTTCTTTTGTTTCTTCAACAACTTCTACTGTTTTTTCAGCTGATTGCTCAGTTCTCGTAAGCAGATTGTATTTTGAAGGAATAATAAAGAGCACAGCTGCAGTAGCAAGCAGACAGATGATTGCACAGATTATGCAGATAATAAGAGGAGCCTTTGTATGAGACTTTTCTTCCTCATCGTCCAAAATTGAGTTGTCATCATAAAGACCGGCAAAGTCAAAACCACCAGATGCTGCAGGTACTGGATCATTGTCCGGCAGGTCAAAGTCGTCAAAGTTTGGAGTTTCCTCTTCTTCAACGGTCTGTGTGGCATCATCTTCCGGAAGATCAAAATTAAAATCTGGAAGAGAAGTGTCTTCTTCGCTATCGTCGCTTGAGTCTGGAATATCAAGGTCTGGTAAATCCAGAGAAGAGATATCCTCGTCTTTATTGTCTAAGTCGTCCATTGTTTCACCTTTTTGTTCTATTACATTTTCATTATTTTCAAGTGTCTGTTCAGCTTCTGTTTCTGGAACATAATCTGGAATATCATCAAGAGAGAAGTCTGGCATTTCTTCAGATTCGCTTTCTTCTGGAATTGCGGCTTCTTCTGTGTCCATTCCAAGCTTAAATTTGTTTTCTTCAAAGTCTGGAAGTGCATCTGCATCTTCTTCAGAAACTGCTTCTTCAAAAACAGGTTCCTCTGCAGCTGAGGCCAGTGGTTCATCATCAAAAACCGGATCTTCTACTGGCTCTGTTAAAGCTTCCTCATCAAATACAGGCTCGCTTTCTACAAGAGGTTCTATGTCAATTTCTGTTGGAATTTCTTCGTCTGACGCTTCAATTGAAAAGTCTGGTTCTGCTTCTGCTTCAGGCTCAGTTTCTGCAATCTCTTCACTTTCTGCTGATGGCTCCACTGGCCCTTCATCAGGCAGTTCGAATGATGGTTCGGCTGCAGCTTCCGGTTCGGTTTCTTCTGGAAGCTCAAAGGCAGGTTCAGCTGTGCTTTCTGCTGCTGGCTCCTCAGAGAAGTCGAAGTCTGATAAATCAACAGATTCTGTCTCTGGTTCCTCCGGCAAGTCGAAGGCAGGCTCTTCTGCAGTTTCGGTGGCTTCCGGTGCTGGCTCTTCCTCTGGAAGTTCAAAAGCAGGTTCTTCTACGCTTTCTGTTGCTGGCTCTTCTATAGCTTCGGCCTGTGGTTCATCAGCTGGTCCTTCAGCCGGAGCCTCATCTTCTTCCTGATTCAAAAGTGCTTCGGCGGTTGCAAGAAGGCCAGGGCCGGCGCTTTCTTTAAGAATCTGAACGCCGTCTTCTGCCAGGGCCGGTGGTTCATCAGTATTTGTATCAAAAACGCTGTCTTCTGCAGATGGAATAACCGGGTCTGCATCCGAAGGAGCTGGCAAGTTTACTGCAATGCTGCTCTGGTTTCCAGTTTCGGTATCCTGAATTTTTGCAGAAAGAGCTTTGTTTTCATCAATAGAAAGGGTAAAAGTAATGTCTGGCTCTCCGTTTGGATGAGCCACCAGATTTTCTATCTGAAGAGAATCAATATATTCTGCATCGTTCATTTTGCAGGCTTCTGAACGGTACAAATCTACCATTATTTTTGTCTGGTTGTTGTGTACGGTTGTGAGTTCTAGACTTTTTTCTGTTGGCTTATCATCCCCAATAATAGGGTAAAAGGAGCCATCTGCAAGTTTAATACCGATTGTTTTCATCATATATATTGTAAATCATTCATTCCATTCTATCAATATTAAAGAAATAAAGAGAAATTATTTTACTTATCAAAGAAAAGCGATTATATTAGTTAGAACGAGATGAAATCGTGAAATCTATTTTATAAGAGGACTAATATGGAACTGAAAGGCTCTAGAACAGAAAAGAATCTCCAGACAGCATTTGCTGGAGAATCACAGGCACGCAATAAGTATACTTATTTTGCAAGTGTAGCAAAGAAAGAAGGTTATGAGCAGATTGCAGCTCTCTTCCTTGAAACAGCAGAAAACGAAAAAGAACACGCAAAACTTTGGTTCAAGCATCTTGGTGGAATTGGTTCAACGGCAGAAAACCTTAAGGCTGCAGCAGAAGGTGAAAACTACGAATGGACAGATATGTATGCAGAATTTGCAAAAGTTGCCCGCGAAGAAGGTTTCGAAGCAATTGCAAAACAGTTCGAAGGTGTTGCTGCAATTGAAAAGCACCACGAAGAACGCTACCGCAAGCTTTTGAAGAACGTAGAAGACAAGGTTGTATTCTCAAGCGAAGGCGATGCAATCTGGCAGTGCCGCAACTGCGGTCACATCGTGATTGGAAAAGAAGCTCCAAAAGTATGTCCAGTATGTTTCCATCCACAGGCATACTTCCAGGTAGAGGCCACAAATTATTAGAATAAACTTACTTAGTGATATTTTATAAAGAGTTTTACTTATAAAAATCGCCTTGTGGGACGCAGAAAAAAAATTAAGGGGGGCCCCGAAAGGGGAGATTCCTTAATTTTTTTTCGTCGCTGGGGACTCTGTGTAAATCTTTCTGTAAATTCCTAAAAAGTAGGTACTGTGGTAAAATAAACACAGGAGCCTACTTATGGCAAAAGAAAAAATTCCACCACACAAAGTCGTAATGACAGAAGGCAAAAGAGAAATCGTCAGAAGTCTTCTTGCTGAATACGACATCAAAGATGCTCATGACATTCAGGAAGCACTGAAAGATCTTCTCGGCAGTACAATCAAAGAAATGATGGAAGCCGAAATGGAAGACCATCTGGGGTATGAAAAATCAGAACGCTCAGACAATGATGATTACCGAAACGGGTACAAATCAAAGACAGTAAAATCAAGCATCGGTGAAGTTGAGCTTGAAGTTCCACAGGACCGAAAATCAACATTCGAACCGCAGGTCGTAAAGAAAGGTCAGAAGGATATTTCTGACATCGACCACAAAATCATATCAATGTATGCAAAGGGAATGACCACCCGCCAGATCTCTGACACCATTGAAGACATTTACGGCTTTGATGTTTCTGAAGGTTTTATTTCTGATGTCACAGATAAAATCCTTCCGCAGATTGAAGAATGGCAGAACCGGCCGCTCGATGATGTTTATCCGGTCATTTACATCGATGCCATTCACTATTCTGTCAGGGATAACGGGGTTATTGTCAAAAAGGCCGCTTATGTAATTCTTGGTCTTACAATGGACGGCCGGAAAGAAGTGCTGTCACTTGCCATAGGCGAAAATGAGAGCGCTAAGTTCTGGCTGAACGCTCTGAACGAGCTTAAGAACCGTGGAGTGCAGGATATTATGATTATCTGTGCTGACGGCCTCACAGGCATCAAGGAAGCCATAACGGCCGCCTTCCCGAAAACTGATTACCAGCGTTGTATGGTTCACATGGTCCGTAACACTCTGAAATACGTAGCCTCAAAAGACATGAAAGCTTTTGCCGCCGACCTGAGGACAATTTACAATGCCACTTCTGAAGATGAAGGACAGAAAGCCCGCGACCGTGTTGTTGAAAAATGGTCATCGAAATATCCGAACTCCATGAAACGCTGGATTGAAAACTGGGATGTTGTAGTTCCGATTTTCAAGTTCTCAAAAGATGTCCGAAAAATCATCTACACAACGAATGCGATCGAAAGTCTGAATTCAAGTTACCGAAAACTCAACCGCCAGCGCAGTGTGTTTCCAAGTGACCAGGCTCTGCTCAAGGCTTTGTACCTTGCAACTTTTGAAGCAACAAAAAAATGGACTCAGCCGATTCACAACTGGGGCCAGGCTTACGGTGAAATGTGCATAATGTACGAAGGCCGTCTGCCAGACTAATCTCAAAAAAAAAGACAACTTCCCGCCGGGGAAGCTGTCTTTAAAAAATAACTCTTGATAAAAAATCAACTGTATTTTATATTCGAATTAATAACAGTGGCTGTCAGCTGCTTGCGGGACTTACCCGCATTAAAACTTTTTACCGCAGCCTACTGAATTTACAGAAAGGACTTCACAGTCTCGATGTAGAGGAGATGGAGTAAGGACTCCAGATCAAACTAGTTCTCCCCCAGAATCCTTTGTGCCGCTTCCTTAATCTGTTCACGTAATTCTGGCGGATTCAGGGCTTTAGCCCCACCTGTGAATGACATAATCCATGAAGCGGTCTGGCTGAGCTGATTTGTTTCAAAGGAAAGATATACTGTTCCATCTGGATTCTCGCGGATAACCTGGTTTTTATGCCAGGTTCGTTCCATTACATAAGTCTTTAAGCCTTTTACAAATTCAATTTCAACCTTGAATTGTTCGCCACTGTTCCCCCAGGCTCCCATCTGAACATCAATATGATCTTCAAGCTTAAAATCTGCGGGAATAGAAAACTTGTTTTTTGTAATGACACAGTTTCGTATTCGAGGCATTGCGTAAAGCCTGATTGCCTGGGAGTGGTGCGAGTAACCCAGCAGGTACCAGCTTCCTTTCTGGCAGATGATATGATAAGGATCAAATAAACGTTCCTGGAAATCTGAATCGCTGGCAGTTTTATATTCCATATTCAAAGTTTGATGAAGTTTGGTTGCCTTAAGAACGTTTTCAAAAACACCGTCTTCAAAAGTTGTAATCGGCTCCGAAATAAAATGAACTTCATTATTGATAAGGGCAGAATCAACAGTGATTGAATCAGGAAGCATTTGAATCAGCTTATTCATTAAGTCCCGGAAGGATTTTTCCATAGGGGTGTTTTTATACTGCTCCATTAGCGGGAGTATTGTCGAAAGTGTAAGAAGTTCGCCTTCTTTCAGCATCACCTGGTTTAGAGAGAAAGTTGAATCAGTGTAGTAATAACCGTTTTTGCGATAATCAAATTCAATGGGAGCATCATATTCAGTTTTAAGGATATCTATATACCGTCCAAAAGTGCTGCGGCTAAAATCAGTTCTTAGTTTTTCGTTCAGTTTGTTGGCATTAGGATATTCACCATTTCGAATCGACTGTTCAATCTGAAATAAATATCGGAGCATGTGAGTTGCGTTGCGTCCTGTACCAGCTTTTTTCTTCTGAGCCATGAAAAACCTCTTATTTAAATTATAGCACAGTTTTTTTGAGGGTGCATCATTATCTGCGACAGCCCTTGATTTATAATTTGAAATAGCAATTTGTAATTAGATATTTTCATATATCGAGGATCAATCTATGACTCTAGAAGAAGCAAAACAATATATCTCCTCAGTCCGCTGGCAATATGCAAAAACATATATCACTGCTCCACACGAATATACTGTCCTGGACTGGAAACCGGAAACAAAGCAGCAGATGATTGATTTTGCAGACTTTATATTAGAGAATGGATATAAAGAACAATTTTATAGCAAGACCTACACTGTCCTTCAAATCGGTGAATACAAATATTGGTCTATGGATTTTCCAACAGTAAATACAAATCTTATAAATCGTACTTTTATAGATGAAGAACGTAAAGCAGAAATTGTAAAATTTGTTCAAACTCCTTCCTTCAAGCACGTTTATAAGATGTCTCTTGAAGATGTAGAAAAACAATTACTGGAGGCTAAATGAAAGAGAAGATATACAACACAATCTACGGTGCTATCGTAGCCGACGCTCTTGGAGTACCTGTAGAATTCAAAGACCGTGATTATCTCAAAAAAAATCCTGTAACTGACATGATTGGTTATGGTACCTATAATCTCCCAAAAGGCAGCTGGTCAGATGATTCAAGCATGATGCTTTGTCTGGCAGACAGTATAGGTAAAACAGAAGGTATAGATTATGAAGATATAATGAAGCGTTTCTGGGATTGGTATAAACATTCTAAATATACACCAGATCACAATACTTTCGATATTGGCCGTACTTGTCATGCAGCTCTCGTAAATTTTCATAATCAAAAAGATCCTCTTGATTGTGGTTTAAAAGATGAAAGAGATAACGGTAACGGTTCATTAATGCGCATTGCCCCACTCCCTTTGTACCTCTATCAGATTTACTCAAATAAAACAATGGATTTAGAAATCTCATATGAGTACATTCATAACGTTTCATCACTTACTCATGCACATTCAGTATCTTTGATTGGCTGTGACATTTATTGTGCAGTAATGCTTGAGATTTATAACGGAACTAATAAAGAAGATTTACTTAAAATTGCTCTCCCTAAAATTGGCAAATATGTAAAAGAACATCCTGAGTATGAAGCTGCTCTTATAAAATATGATCGAATATTCCACCAGAGTTTTAAAGATATTCCAGAGAATGAAATTAAAAGTTCCGGCTATATCGTAGACACTCTGGAAGCTGCTCTCTGGTGTTTCTTAAATACAAATAATTACAGGGATTGTGTACTTAAAGCCGTAAACCTTGGTAGTGATACAGATACAGTTGCCTGCGTTGCTGGAAGTATAGCTGGTCTTTACTACGGCAACATTCCTCAAGAATGGATTGATTCACTTAGAAATAAAAAACTGGTAGACAAAATCGTAGAAAGTTTTACACATGTTTGTCATCGCATAAGTTACATAGAAAGCCAGTGTGCAGGCGGAGCTGTATTCTATAATGAAGACGGGACTGTTTTTAGAGACACAAGACATATTATGAAAATATATTTAGATATGGATGGTACTCTAGTAGATTTTGTATCACAAGTAACTAAATATGACTTCTGGCGAACAGATAAAGAAAACAAAGTAGACTGGAAAAAGGTCAAAGCAATGGGACCTCGCTTCTGGTCAGAAATGGACTGGATGCCAGGAGCAGAAGAAGCTTTTACCAAATTACGGGAACTTGAGTCACAGAAAAAACTTGCTCTTTACATTTTAAGTTCCATAGATTTTGAAGATGGCCGCATAGGAAAAACTGATTGGATTAAGGAGAAAACAAACTTCCAACTTGAAAAAGTAATCTTTTGTCTAGAACCGGAAGATAAAGCAAAATGGGCAGATAAGAATTCCTGGCTCATTGATGACAGAAAAAAATCCCTTGAGCCATTCTCTGCTGCAGGTGGAAATATAATTGAGTTCACTGGAGATTGGAAACAAATAATTAAACAAATAAAATCTCTTATCAGGTAATAAAATATGACTTGGATAATTGAAAATGATTCTTTTGAAGAATCTTTAAAAGTAGAAGATGTATGGCATGAAGACCATCGCTGGAAGAATCAAATCCTTTCCAGATGTCATGGAACTTGTTTTACATATATTATGTTCGAAGATGGCTTGTATAAAGTGGAGATATATCTGGACTGCGGAACATTAGATATGGCTGCATGTAGTAGTTTTACTTCATTAGATGAAGCTAAAGAATTTGCAGAAAAACGAATGCTTCGTTTAGATGCCTGGTAATTTAAATTAATTCACAAAAAATCAAGTCATGATCAGTCAACTCTATTCCATCCTGGATTTTGCTTACACCGAACATTTCTTTTACATCAAATCCTTTTACAGCTACATGGTCTATTGAAACTGTTTCAATTTTCGGAATATTTCCACTGGTTATAATTTTATGATTTCTTAACATATTTGTTAATTTATTGAAAACTAGTTCCGGTTGTTTTGCTATTGGAATTCTTTGATTCATATCTCCGCAGATGATTTGTTTTGAATGAGTGTCACTTGCCAAATATTCATTTAATGCATCAATATAAGCAATGTGGTCTTCCCATATTTTTTTATTTTTCATTCCTGTAGAGACATGAGCTGACTTCCAGGGAATACAGACTCCAATGATATTTATTAAAGCAGAATCCGCTTCTGTACATGCAGATAAAAATCTTCCTGATGGTGCATGTGGTAAAGTTTCGTTTATAGCAGTCCATGGTTTCTTACTCCATAAACTAACCTTGTATTTATCAACTGTATTATATCCGTAATCATTTTCAGAAAAAATAACATTTCCTTCTTTCAAAAAGAAATCTTTTTTTACTTCAGTTGCACAAACTATATCTGGTGAGTAATCAAAAATAATTTCGTTGAGCAATTTCTTCTTTTTCCCGGTAGCCCATTCTGTGTTACAAACAACAAGTTTCATAATTTACATCTCCCGCTCTATATCTCAATCACCTGTCCAATATGGTCACTGAATTTCTCTTTAGGATTTTCAATAAAATAATAATTCTATTAAACAACAATATTTCTTTTATCATCTGGAATCCTATCCTTGAAAATACGCAATGTGTCAAAGAAGTCTTCATCTTCATCAGGATTTTCAGCTAAAATCAGAATTGTATCATCAAAGAAACAAACTTCGCATTCCGTATCAACTGGCCCCATAAGAGTACAAACGTTTATTTCTCCTTTATAATTTCCAGATTCAGGAAGTCCTTTACATTTAATTGAATTACGATTTAATTCATAAAGGTATCTGACTTCTGGACGTGCTTTAATGGTACTTGGAATATCAAAAAGGCATAAAGTATTTTCTTCTTTTTCTTTCTGCTTTTTCTTCCCTTCTTGGTACTCTTCCTTCGCTTTTTTTTCGCTTTCTTCCCAATCCTTCTTAAAATCCGGAAATTTTTCTAAATCATAATCAAATGGCTCGTTATGAAAAACGAATACAGATTTCCCTTTGTATTTATCGTAAATTTCTTTTATCTTTGAAGTATTAGGATAGTTTTCTTTATCTGCATTGTATTCAGCAAGAATAGTGTGAAATTCATCAATTGTTATAGCATGATTATTAAAACATTCTGTAATTTTGACACCTGGCATTCCTGGAAAGTAAGTTTTCAGTTCTATGTTTACATATATCCATGGACAACTTTCATAATATCCATGAGGACTTGCAGAATGGTATCCTTTTTTATTCAGATAATTTAAGAACTTTGGATACAAATCATAATCATAAACTAACAATACATGATTTCCTCTTCCGATTCTTCCCATAACAGCCTCCTTGTATTTTTAATTATATCGCACCCCCTGTCTCAAATAGTGATGCAGGGTAAGTCCAGCACTTTTTTTTAGCCTGTCGCATTATCTGCTACAGGATAGATGTTATACTTATATATTGAATGAAAGTACAAGGTTTAACAAACTCGTGCTATAATAAGTGTTAATAATTTAAAACCTAAAGAGAAAAAAATGAGTGAAATCAAACTTGAAACAAAACTTGTCGGAAATATCAGTGGTGATTTCTTTGTAGCTGATTATCAAAGAGGTTACCGCTGGAAAGAAGAAGTTGAAATGTTGTTAAATGACATTTCAGAAGTAGAAGAAGGTAAAAGTTATTGTTTACAGCCAATTGTTGTAAAACAAGTAAATGATAAATATGAATTAATTGATGGGCAACAGAGATTAACTACTTTGTATTTAATCCAAAGGTTTACTAAAACATATAGACCGAAAATTCAAATAAAATATTCGATATCTTATGAAACAAGAGAAAATAGTAAAACTTTCTTGGAGAATTTAGATTTTTCACAAATCCCTGATGAATATCCAAATAATATTTCTCCTGATGAATTCTTTATTTATGAAGCTGCAAAAATTATTAGAAATTGGTTTGAAAAATTTAAGAACCCAAATGAATCAAAATATAATGACGATGATGATGCGGCCAATGATATTCAAACAAAACTAAATAATAAAGTTCATGTTATCTGGTATGAAGTAGATTCTTCAGAGAATTCAACACAACTCTTCACACGTTTGAATATTGGAAAAATTCCATTAACAAATGCAGAACTTGTAAAGGCCCTGTTTTTAAGTCGAAATAATGGGATTGATGATGATAAACAATTAGAAATAGCAACACAGTGGGATATCATCGAAAAAGAATTGCGTAATGAAAATTTCTGGTATTTTATAACAAATGAAAAAGCAGAAACTTATGCTACAAGAATAGAGCTTATCTTTAATTTAATGTCGAAAAAGAAAAAAGATGATAAAGAGCGTTTTAGAACATTCTTCTTCTTTAGTGATAAAATTAGAGATACAGAAAAGAAAGCAGATGTTTGGCAAGAAATATTACGCTATTATCAAAAAATAAAAGAATGGTATGAAAACTTTGAAGTGTATCACAAGGTTGGTTATCTTATAGCAACTCAAAGTGTGACACTTCAGGAATTGCTTGATGAAGCAAAAGATAAAACCAAATCTGATTTCCAAAAATCATTAGACGAGAAAATTGCAAAAAGTATTGATTTTGGAAAAGATTATTCAGAATTATCATATGAGAATAAAACAGATTGTACCCAGATAGAGAAACTTCTTTTACTATTTAATGTTGAAACGATTCGTCAAAAACAAGATGAGTTTATGAGATTCCCATTTGAGAGACATAAGAAAGAGGACTGGAGTCTTGAACATATTCATGCCCAACATTCTGAAGGTTTAAATAAAGATGAAGCTCGCAGAAAATGGTTGGTCGACCATAAGAATTCTTTATTAAGTTTTGATGATAGTAGCTTAAATGATTTGATTACCCGAATGGATGATTTAATTTTAAAAATTGATGATCCAAATGATAATTCAAATAAAGGTGAAATATTTGATTCTATATTTGCGGAAGTAATTCAAAAATTATCAGAGAAAGACAATAATGAAGAAATCCATACTCTTGATAATATGGCATTACTCTCTGTAAGGGATAATTCAACCTTAAATAATTCAACTTTCGATGTTAAACGAAATAAAATAATCGAAATGGATAAGACTATAGATTATATTCCTGTATGTACTCGTCGTGTTTTCTTAAAATATTATACAGGTTCAAATAATAATCAGCTTCATTTCTGGGGTAAAGCAGATAGAGCTGCATATGTTGCAGATATGAATAGAGTATTAGCACCATATTTTGATATTAATCAGAGGAAAATTGATTTATGAGTACAGAATTAAAAAAATATACATTTAAAAGCTTAATAGGTTCACAATTTGAAACTGCTGATAAAGAAGTTGTTCAAATAAAAGAAATTATAATTCCCCGTATTCAGCGAGATTATGCACAAGGTCGTACTGGTAAGTTTGAAAAACGAGTAAGAAGCCGTTTTCTAGATGCTTTGTATACAGCAATAAATAATAATCAAAGGCTCTGTACGGAAAAAAGGTTGCTTTTTTATTTTAATATGTGATATACTGTAGACATAAAGAACGGAGGTATTCTATGTCTACAGTAATGGATATTTTTGATTTGGCTAAAACCTTGTCTGAATCTGACAGAGCAAGGCTCACAGATTTAATCGCAAATACCATAGCCAAAAATGAAAACAAGAATGAAGTTCTTACGGAGAAAAGATTTTCTGACGGTGTTTTCTGTCCACGATGTAATAACTCTCACATTAAAAGAAACGGTCATAAAGGAACAGTGCAGAGATATTTGTGTATGGACTGTCACAAGACTTTCACAATCTCAACAAACACAATCCTTGCTTCAACAAAGAAAGATTTGTCGGTATGGAAGAAGTATGTTGAATGTATGATGAACGGATACTCAATCCGTAAGTCTGCTGAAATCTGTGGAATGAACAAAGATACCGCTTTCGTATGGCGACATAAGATTCTTGATGCCTTGCAGAACATGGCTGATTCCGTAAAGTTGAGCGGAATTATTGAGGGCGATGAAACTTTTTTTCCGATATCGTACAAGGGAAACCACAAGAAAAGTGAGTTTGTAATGCCAAGAGAATCACATCATCGTGGCAAGCAGACACATATCAGAGGACTGTCGCATGAAAAAGTATGCGTTCCTTGTGCGGTAAACAGAAACGGTCTCTCTATCGCAAAAATTACAAATCTTGGTCGTGTTTCAACGGAAGATTTGAACAAATTGTATGCAGGTAGAATTGAAGAAAAATCTATTCTCTGTACAGATGAAATGAACTCTTACATTCAGTTTGCTGACAAGAATAATCTTGAATTGGTACAGTTGAAAAGCGGAAAGGCAAAGAAAGGAATCTATCATATTCAGCACATCAATTCTTATCATTCAAACTTGAAAAAGTTTATGAGAAAATTCAACGGTGTTTCTACAAAGTATCTGAACAACTATCTTATTTGGAACAACATTCTGAATTATAGTAAGGAAACTTGGACTGAAAAGCAGAACATTTTTGAAGACTTTGTTTTCACTACTGAAAAGAAAGTTCTGAGCAAGGAAATTAGGAATAGAAGTGCTATTCCGTTGCTAGGATAATTCATGTATAATTTATTTGAAAAGGAAATATAAAATGCCGACTAGACTTGAAAGAATTAAAAATTCAAAAGAAAAACAAGATGATGAATTTTATACAATTTATGACGATATAGCAAATGAATTGCCAAATTATAAGGAATACTTCAAAGGAAAACGAATTTTATGTCCTTGTGATTGGGATGAATCATTCGAGGAGCAGATTGTTTATAGTGATGGAACGGAAGTTTTATCAAATGATTTATTTAACGACAGTAATTTAGTTAAAGACATAAATATTAATGAAACGCAAAAATCTTTTGAAAAGAAAATAGATTTAATAAAATGCAATTTTATTAAATTTTTGGTTTCTAATGCAGAAGATTATGAAATTAAATCAATATCTGTAAGCGGATATGACCCTATAAATCAGAAAGGAATCAGATTTCAAGATATTGATTATTCTAAATACGATGTTGTAATTACAAATCCACCATTTTCACAATTCAGAGAATTTATAGATTTGATGTTTAAAAACGATATGAAGTTTTTAATAATCGGACCACAAGACGCACCGTTATACAAATATTGTTTTGAATATTTTCACAATAATAAAATATGGTTAGGTTATCATTTTCATATGACTGGATTTATACTTTCAGATGGAACTTTGCTACCTAAGAATGATAATAGAGTTAGAAGTTGTTGTTGGTTTACAAATTTAGATGTTAAATATAGACATGATGAATTGATTTTAACTGAAAAATATTCAGAAAAATATATTCATTATGATAATTTTAATGGGATTGATATAAACGAAACTAAAAATATTCCTTATGATTATGAAGGTTATATGGGTGTTCCTGTAACATTCTTACAAAAATATAATCCTGAACAATTTGAAATTATAGGTTTAGGTTCTGGAAATTCTGCTAAAAAAATTGGAATTGAACGAAATTATAGAGGTCGAACTGATTTAGCATATACCGATGGAGATGGAAAACATCATTGTCCATTCGGCAGAATAATAATCAAGAACAAAAAGGTATACAAAGATGAAGATTAAAGAATTATATGAGAAAATAAGAGACGGTGTAATAATCAGCGACATTGAACTACAAAGGGAAATTATATATAACACTGAAAAACAACAACTTGTAATAGATAGTATCTTGAACAATGTTCCGTTACCTGCATTTTATCTTTGGAAAAATAATGATGAAAAATTAGAAGTATTAGACGGCAAACAAAGAATTGAAGCAATTAAAAAGTTTATTCAAAACGATTTACAATATAACGACAAAATTTGGAAACAAACAGATTCGGATATTCAGCAGAAATTTAATGAAACCGAATTATCAGTAATTATTCAATCAGGAAACGAAGAATTAAAACGAAAAATATTTAACCGTATAAATACATTAGGAGTTCCGTTATCCGCTTATGAAGTATTAAACGGATTATATAATGGAGAATACCTAAGAGGTTTGACCGCTTATGTAAGCAACGACAAAGATGCTATTAAAATTTTAAGTACAAATAGCCGTGGCAAGAATCAGATGAAAATTCTAAAATATCTGTGTATTTTAAAAAACGAAAAAGATTTGAATGAATATGTAAGAAAAAATCAAAATAATTCTTTTGCTGACGACCAACGAACTATAACAAAAAATATAAAATTCATAAGAGATGTTTTCGATGATTATGGACAGTTAGACATATATTTCAATCTTTCCATAAAATATATGAAAGATATAAGCATTTGGAAAGAAAATAAATCCGAAATAAATTCTCGTATAAAAAGATATTTGAAATCAAACGATTCAAAGTTCACAAATAAAGAAACAGAAATAGAGAATATAATACAAGCGGTTGTTCAAGGAATAAGTGTTGATGATAAAAGACTTTTTACAATAGACGATAAAAAAGAATTACTTAGAAATTCAGTAGTTAATGATAACAAATATCAATGTGCTATTTGTAAGAAATGGTTTTATTCAGAAGAGTTGGAAGTAGACCATATTGAGCCTTGGTCTAAAGGTGGCAGAACTGTTTTATCCAATGCACAATTATTGTGTAAACCTTGTAATAAGAAAAAAGGTAATTTGTTTTAATACATTATCAATCCATGATGCTCAAAGAACTAATGTTTCTGAACTAAAAGCAGAACGAGAAATGCGATTTCTCTGTGCCGATATCGGTAAAAAAGTTTGCGGTATATGTGTTGCAGAATTATATGGTGATTATGATTAATTCATATTACGCAATTCACGAATTTTGTGAAGTCGTTTGATTTTACAACGAACGCTTCTTCTGTGTGCTTCGGCTTCATTTTCTTCAACTAAAGAAGAATCGTGAGTTATTAAAGCGGACGGACAACATAATTTTCTTAATCCTTCATAAGATAAATTCCAAAGTTTATCTATAGGAACAAAAATTAAATATTCATACACTTTCCTAAACGGATTTTTTAATCTCATATAATTTCCTCCATATGCTCAAAATAGTAAGCATTGGAGGAAATCATTATTTTCTAGATTATTTGTTGTCTACAGTCAATCGGTTAATCCTTGACTGATGAAGAATTATACCGAATGTCAATGACATAAGTGGTGCCCAGAAATCAGGCTCAACATTATGTCTTCTTTCGATTGTGCTTATATATGTGGAAATCTTATAATTCCACCAAAGCCCATACAAGCCGAAAGTAATAATCAGATAGAGCAGATTCAGAGGAGCACTATCAATGGAACCATAGTTCAATTCATTGATTGTCTCATCTGTCACCTTGAACCACCATACGATACCGTAAATTCCGAATGTGATTACTGTTAAAAATACAGATAACGGTATGGAACGCTTTTTCATAAAATCCTCCTTAGATTTTATTATGTTTTTTTAAGGATTCAAACATAATCCTTATGAATATTATACCACGAATATTTTTATAAGCAACTGCTTATAATGTTTTTGCTTATATTTTTCTATGATTCTGTTCATGGAAATAAATATGGCTGTCGCACAAGCCATAAAGGAAAAAAGAATAGAAAATCATCTCTCCCAAGAAAAACTCGCAGATATGATAGACTCACATCAAGTGTATATATCTGAGATTGAGAAAGGAAAGAAAATTC
>JAEEGH010007567.1_pt1 | contig 26064 bp, 21 predicted proteins | sample 9134181 | NCBI WGS metagenome assembly JAEEGH01 (sample SAMN16246544, study PRJNA631951) | gut metagenome | biome: gut microbiome; feature: rumen; material: DP-attached | host: Bos | place: Iran: Karaj | collected 2018-10
GAGGCACATCACTTGTAAATCTTTTAAACAATTCTATGAATGCCTCAGGTTTGACTTGGTTTCTACGCTGAACCATAGCAGATGGAAGTGGCAGGTTTTCTTCACCTATAAAGTCCAGAAGCTCATTAGCAATATCACCAGATGCCGCTATCATAGGAAAAAGAATGGTCTGTTTAAAAGATATCTTTTTGGTTCTGGTAAAGTCAGATTTGGGATTAACGAGAAATGTTTCCCGCTGATCAAGTAGAGAATCAATTTTAGAAAAAAGAAGATCTTTTATCTGGTCAGTAGTAATGTTACACATGTGTGTACCTCCTTGAAAATCTCTTATAATCAAGGCGGGCTGCATTTTTTGACTACTTTGTCAAGCACTTTTTGAAAAAAAGTGCAAAAAAACAGAGGCTTTTACACCTCTGCTTGAAAATACTATTTAATTAAATTTGAACCAGGGGGTATCCTTATCTAAATGACATTGGATACGTCCCCAGTGACTCATTCAAGAACTCCAGTGGATTTTCTGACCACAAACCTGCTCTGTACGTAGCTTTCGAAAAAATGACCCCTTGACCCCGTCCCTAGGGGACATTTTCCGGAGGCGATGCCTAGGATAGTTTTCATGAGAGCTTCTGCGTATTCTTCGTAATCGCAGCCTATGCAGGAGAGCTCAGGTATGACAAAGTCACTAAGGTAAGTGTTGTCAAAGCCAATGACAGAGGCGTCTTGTGGGATCTTGAAGCCTCGGCGGATCAGTTCATTTTCCATGCCTATGGCAAAAGCCTCATTTATTCCCATGAAAACTGTTGGCGGAACAGGCTCGTTTTCTAATAGGATCTCGATGCTCTTGATACCACCATATTGGTCGAAATTGTCATAGTCAAAAACGATCCTGTCCTTTTCCGGGATGCCAAGCTCCGTAAGGGTTTTAGTAAACTGTTCCTGCTTGGATCTGGTTGGGATGTAGCGGCTGCTACCACCGGCAATTACAAATTTTCTGTGACCTTTAGCGTACATATCGCGGAGGGCTGCATCGATCGCATAGCTGTCATCAATGCCAACGCTATAGAAATCGCTTCCCTGCAGCTTGCCGGCAGTCACTACGGGCACTCTTTTATTGATCTCAGCGTAGATATCCAACTGCTCCTGAGGGATTTCATACAGATCAGAAGGTCCACCTACCTGAAGTATGACATCTACCTGCTTTTTCAGGAGCATGTCACACTGCTTCATAGTGATCTCGTTATTGTTGGAATAATTGCACAGGATAACGTTGTAGTCATATTTAAGTGCTTCTTTTTCCAGTGTAGAAAAAAGGGTTGAATAAAAAGCGTTTCGCACGTCTGGAACCAGCATTCCTATTGTTCTGGACATGCTGGTTGAGAGACTCTGCGCTACAGCATTTGGTCTATATTTTTTCTCTTCGATCACCTGTAAAACAAGTTCTCGTTTTTCTTTGGATACATATCCGTTGTTATTTATTACTCTAGATACTGTTGTTGTCGATACACCTGCAAGCTTCGCTATATCATAGATAGTTAATTTATCACTTTTCATGGTATTCTCCTTGGATCATTAGCTCACAAAACGCATATTCTGCAACTTCTCCTAAATCTAAACATATTAAATCGTCGAAAAAATGCACTAAACCATTTCCTTCAGCCTACCAGCCCTGAGCTTTCCATATTCTGCACCAGTTTTCTCTGGCCGATCAGGAATACGATCAACAGTGGGATCAGATAAATGAGTACTCCTGCCTGTTTTACGGCATCAAAGGCAAAATCATTGATAGTAGGTATGCCATACCAGGTCTGAACAGCATTGAGTACGTAGTTCTTGTTGGCTCCTACAAATGTAGTCGATAACAGCGTGCTCATAAGGTTTGCATCTGAACTGAAGTAATTGGTGTAATAAGTATCCCCATAATTCCATACAAATGACAGTATTGCTACTGTAGATATGATAGGTACTGCGTTTGGAACCATGATCTTAAAATATGTTCTGATAAAGCCGCAGCCATCCATACCTGCGGCCTCTTCCAGCTCTTTGGGAATATTTCTATAGAACTGTGCAAAAAGGAAGATGAAAAGGCTCTGGTTAACTCCAAAACAAAATACAGCCAGCAATACCAAGACTATTGGATTATTGATCAGGTCGACCTCTCCGGCGCTTGTAAATATATTCATGATTCCCAGAAAATCAAAGTGCTTAAAGAAAATGTACTGCGCAAGGAGCAGTGACTGTCTTGGTACAAGGAATACAAGTACTACCAGGAAGTAGGCGATCTTACTAAACACAGACTTTACTCTCGCCATAGCATAGCCTACGAGTGATGAGAAAAATACCTGGATCACCATTATCACTCCGGCATAAAGAACTGTCTTAAGCAGAGTCCATATGCCTTTTGGCATTACAAATCTCATAGCTGCCTTAAAGCTTATTAAAGAGAATTTCTCCGGAAGCCATATCACGTTTGGGTTTCCCAAATCTTCTATTGCTGAAAAAATAGTTGGAACAAGCTTTATAAGTGGATATAAAATTGAAAAACATAATCCTGCGATCAAAAGCACGATAAAAATGTTTATTATCAGATTTTTACCCTTTGATCTGATCAAATATCCATTATCTTTCATATTTTTTTACCACCTTTCCTAAGATCAGCAGACACAATAATAGCACCAGCAAAACATTGAATATGTATACCACCGACAGCGCCGAGCCAATACCGATCTTGTTCTGTTCAAATGCAAAGCTGTAAACCTCTTCCGCTATCTGTGAATCAATAAACAACTCAACAACTGTGTAGATCACGACAAACAAAATGATATGCATGATCGTTGGAATTGTTACCTTCCAGAAAGTCTCATAGGCTGTAGCACCCTCTATCTTGGCTACTTCATAGAGACTTGGGCTGATAGACTGAAGCGCTGTTATATATATCAGAGTCTGTACACCAGCCTGGCTTATAAGGTCAAAAATATTATCAACATAGCCTATGATAGTTATCAGAACACTTTGGGGAACACCAGTATATTTAAACAGCAACACACTTACTATAGACTCGGAAAAAAGGCTGCTTCCTGTTTCTGTAAACTCTGAACCGGTGGTCATTGTAAGCATATCTGTCACAAGTGATAGACCAAGTACTATAGGCAGGAAAAAGATCATTCTTACAAATGCCCTACCCTTGAACTTCCTGTTTGCCAGAAGTGCCATAAACAGACTAAAAATAGTGATAAGCGGTACACTTATCAGCATATCCACGTTCTGATTGGTAAAAAGCTGTAACATAGTTCCCGCATCGGTTGTAACTTCTGTAGTAAATAAATTTATATAATTATCAACACCTGTCCATGAATAGGACATTCCTCCCGTTTTTCCTACAGAAATTGAGTTAAATGAATAAAATACTGTTTTTGCAAGTGGGATCAGGAAAAACATGATAAATCCTATAAAAAATGGTGAAAGAAAGAGAAGTCCATATAATTGTCTTCGCATATCTCTTGTTACTCTAAATTTCTTATTCATGACTCTCACTCCTTTCCCTGTCCGTTTATTTCATAGCTTTCTGCCTGAATGATCTTGCCATTATCAAGCTCTACATCATACAGATTGTAGTTAACTATCACTTCTGTTCCATTGTCATAAGTTGTCTTGAAGACTCCATCTGCAAGCAGCTCATGGTCTGCAATGATGCCATTTCCGAGTTGACTGTATATTGAAGAACATTCATCATAAACCGCTTTGATCTCATCCTTGAGATTGTCGTAGTTTACTGAATATAAATATGCATAGTCTGAATTTTTCAGCTTATCCTCTTTTTCATAGGTAATAGTGAACTGCGGTATGGTTCCAAGTTCAGCTGCCTGCAAAATAAAGTAAGCACTATCTTCCGTGGACATGTTTATATTTTCTGATGTATATTCAACCTTGCCATTTAATACCAGCTGTCTGAAAGGTACTGTATAAGCAAATGTTGAATAATCGCTACTCTTTCTGCTGATATCCGTTACTCTGTCAGCGTAGGCAAGATTCTTCATGAACGGATTACTGAGTACAAGCTCATGTTCTTCAGACAATGTCTGGAGAGATGCCTTAATTGCACTGGCTCCGCTATAGACATCGATCATATCTGCATTATCATAATCTGCGTAAAAGAGGCCGCCCAGATCCGCTACATAAAGGCTTTCATAACTGTCTGCGTCCTTGCATATCTTTTTTACAATTCCTTCAAGATACGATGGTGACAGTGTTTCATAATATGTAGCATTGGAATTCGAAAAGGCTTTTAACTTACCACTTGCCACATCATAACGATAAATCGTAGCGGGCACATTGGAATAATCCTTTAATGCGTGGATAGATGTCCTATACAAAAGAGAACTTGTTCCGCTATATATCCTGCTTGGTGCAATGGCAAAAGACAGATCAAATCCATTTTCTGCAGCGTAATCCTTAACTTTGTTAAGCTTACTCTTTTTACCATTGGCACTTACCAGCTTGAGACCATTGCTCAGACTGTTATTCATACCATTGTTAAATACACCCTCGTAAGCAATGGATGCGCCAATGCCACTATTCTGAAGGTCTTCCATGATAGTCAACAGTTCCTCATAAGTAGTCATTGAGATTGTCTTACTGTATGGAATTCCGATAAAATGATCTGTTATATCAAGGGCACCTATAACATCAAGCTGCAGATCATTTTCTAAAGTATACTCTTCGTTTAGCTGACCATTATCTACCAGATACTGTTGATATGCTTTCGCCATATCATAGTAACTATCCTGTTTGCCAAAAAACTTGAACCTGATGGTGTAATCAATGTTCATAAAATCTGTAGCCACAAGGTAGGACGCACTATTATCGCTGTATGGTCCGTATACCTTGGAACTCATGTATTGTATGGTGTCAAAGCTTGAATATACTTTGTTATTACTAGCCCCATCAGCACCTGTGCTGGCAAGGAGACCATGAATATAAGATGTCTCTGCCCCGGTCTCTATTATTCCAAGATAAGACTGCTTCTCACTGCCGATATCTCCATATATCATGCCGTATACAGGCATCATCAGTTCCTGACCGTAATCGGACATGTAATAATAATCTTTGTAATAATCATTTTCATACATCGCCCTGATATAATCACTAACACCGGATTTAAAGGTGTTGAATGCCATCAGCGCACCGGCTCCATCAGGTACGAATAGATATCCTTTTTCCTGCTGAGCTGCAGTAGCTGCACCAAGATTTGGAAGCACCTCAATGTTCTGTATCTGATAGTAATCATTAAGCGTTGTCATCTCACTAGAAGGAACTCTTACAACAAGATCTCCATCCTCAAGTGTTATGTACATGTTCAGTGTGAACTCTGCAATCTCTGTTTCAGATACTGTAAATCCAAATTCGTCAGCATCTGCTTCCAGATCTTCATGTGAATATCCAACAGCCTGGGCAATTGCGATCATCTGCTTGGTGGCAGATGCAGGAGGATTTCCTGTGTAGGTCACTGCATAACACTCTTCTACAATACTTTTTTTATAAACAAGAGACAGTGTAGTACTGTATCTTTTATATTCATCTTCCGTGACAGTACCTGCTTCAAGAGCATCTGAAAGTCCCTGTACAAAAGTGTTTTCGTACCTTTCAATGCTCATCTTTTTTGGAAGAAATTCGTAAAAACGGTTTGAATCTCCTTCATTAAGATCCATGCTGATCTTTACACCATTTTCAATGGCATATACTTCGTAAGTATCAAGCTGGGCACAGTTGGTATCTGAATTGTACTCATAAACGTTATTATCTTCACCCAGATAATTCAGTATCAAAAGAGCATTCTCTGTTCCTGAATCTGTTCCCTTCATGTAAGAACACCACTCAGTACCTGCTTTTTTGTTTACTACTCTGAATTTAAGACTTGAAGCATCAAAATAAAGAGATGTGTCATTACTTGATGCAACTTCCTTTTCTGACCCGGTTATATCTATTGAAGAACCTTCAATTTCTTCAGGAACCTCTGATTTGTATGTTGTTTTTTCCATAAAGGCTTTAGGTAACCCAAAATAAATTCCTGAGACTACCAATACACCCGCCAGTATGCCACATATTATTTTCTTTTTCATGACTATCCCACCTTACATTCTCCGGATAAACTCTCTGATTATGTCTGATAAAAATCCAAACATTTTTTCTTCCAGTGTTAAGAACAGCACTGCAAGGAATACTATGAGGAATGCAGATACTGCGGTTGCCAGTAATGAAGCAATATTTTTGAACATGCCATACTCATGGATAACACACAAACCTGAGAAAGCCAAAAAGACAAACCACACGATCCCTATGCCTTCCAGCATGTATATGATCATAGCCTCTTCTTCGATGATAAAATTACTTAAGAATACAACCAGCAATTTGGTAAAAATATATGGAACCAGCGAATATGTGATAACTGTAAATATGGCTTCCATATCGCCTTTTCCGCCAAAAAGAGTTGTTATGGTCCAATTGGCTACCGTAAAGATGATCACCAGCATGATAGAACTGATAAACACTGATACACTATTCATTTCAGCAAGATTATTGGTGTTGATGACAAATCCCGTATACTGTTTGGTAATACATTGGATTATGCCATATATGACCAGAATGATAGCTGCCAGAGGAAGGCTTCCCTTGTCTCTGAACCTGATCTCATAAAATGCTTCGAATGGATGAAACAATGCGTTCTTAAGATAATATGCTTTTTCTTTCATCTTATGCCTTTCTACGATTCTTCCTGTTATACCTTATTTCTGAATAGAACAGTAATACTATGAGAGCTACAAATACGGTTGCTATGATCCCAAAATGCTTTTTCATCTGCTGGCCTCTGTAACCGTAATACGCCTTGGAATAGTAGGTTCTGTTATTGCCCTGTTTAAAATAATAAAGAGCTGATTCATATTCATTTTTCATCAGGTAATTTTTACCGATACCTGTGTAAGCTACTTCATAATTGGAGTTAAGTCTTACTGCCTGTTCAAAATAGGTAAGGGCTTCATCCCAATTACCAAAATAGTATTCTCTACTGCCATTGATTATTGCCTGTCCGAATTCACTAGGAGTCAGTATATAAGCGCATTTGAGAGTAGAGTCTGTAACTATGAGCTTATCGCCAAGCCATGCAATACCGGTTGGAGTCTGGAGCTGGCCTTTTAGATTACCAAGACTTCCAAATGCGTTTAACAACTCGCCGTCGAAATCATAAATAAATACTCTGCCTTTTGTTTTGTCCAGAACTGCATATATGCCATAATCTGTAACTGCGATATCTACAAAAGCGCTCTGATCCTCACCCAGGTCTCCGATGAGTTTGGTATTACCCTCTTCTCTGATAACGTTTGAGCCTTTTGCATTTAATCTGAAGATCATGTCTGTAGCTGCATTATCATAGGTTACAGCCATTACAAATCCGTCCCCGTCTACTGCGATATTGTTAAAAGCTGGTGCAAAAGTCTTGCTCATCTGTTTTTTCTGTTCATCAGTAGCTATTGATTTCCAGAAGTATTCGACCAGATTGACCTGGGGATTATTGACTCCGTAATATCCAATAAAAGTGCCATCGCTGGCAAGCTCGATAATTCCTTCATAACTTGACTGAACTACCAGAAAGATCCTGTTGGCATCGTCTACAGCAACCTTTGAAGGCTTGAACTGAGTTGTTCCAGTCATATTGTCAGGTCTTGTGATGACTCTTATATATGAATAATCTTCAAGATCCAGTACCACTACCTGCTCTCCGCCCGGATCAGCAATGTATATCTCACCTGTTTTATCATGAACGTAGCATCCCTCAGGAGCCTGAAGCGTTACCTGATTGCCATTATCGTCCAGCTGAATGGTGCCTTCTTTATTCCATATGGTCTTAATTGATTTGAGCAGCTCACCATCTTCATTAAAGACATTGACTCTGCCGGAAAGCTTGTCTGTAAGGAATATCCTGCCATCTTCGCTGGTGCATACATCATCTACACTCTGAAAGCTCATTCCCTCAAGATTGCTTGAATCTATCTGCCTCTCATAGGAGAAGGCTGCAGGGCTTTCAAGGGTATTGCCGTAATCATCATAGATATAACCCTCGTAGACAAAGCTTGTACCGTCTGCCGCATAAGCGACAGTGCTCATCTGGCCTGCACATAAAAGGGATGATGCTATTAAAAAAGAGCCGGTCATCAATTTAATTTTCTGGCCAATAGTTTTTTGTTTATAACCCCTTACCATAATTTAAGTCCTTTACTCTTTGATACCTGTAGTAGCCATGGTTTCTATTACATTACTCTGAGATATTACAAATACTGAAACTGGTACAAGTACCATTATCAGAGATACTGCAGAAGCTACGCCTGTTCTTGCTATACCACCATTTACCAGCTGTGACAGTACATAACTTAGAGGCTTGAGCTCTTCTGAATATATGAACACACCGCCTGTAGTGCCCCACATCTGCTGGAAGGATAAAATAATAAGTGTTATCCATGCCGGTTTGCACAGAGGCATTACTATCTTCCAATAGGTCTGGAATTCATTAGCTCCATCTATCTTGGAGGACTCAAGCAGCGCGTCAGGTATCTGCACTATGAAGTTCCTCATAAGGAACAGCCCCAAAGTACCGCCAACTGCAGGAAGGATAACTGCCCAATAAGTATTTATAAGTCCCAGCCTGCTCATGATCAGATAGTTTGGTATAGCCGTTACTGTTGTTGAGAACATAAGGGCATATACTATGAGCTTATTCATCAGATCTGACCCCGGAAATCTGTATTTTGCAAGAGGGAACGCTGCCATAGAGCCCAGCAGCACTGTTCCACTGGTACCAATTCCTGTAATAAACAATGTATTGAAGATGTATCTTGAAAGAGGTACATCAAAGCCTTCTATTATATTTTTCAGGTCAAAAAAGTTATTCAGAGTCGGGTTATCAACAGTAAGCCTTGGCGGGAAGATAAATATCTCGCTGAAGGGCTTGAATGCGCTCACAAATATGTACCAGAGAGGGAAAAGTGAAAATAACCCGAAAGCTCCAAGTAATATAGTCAGGAATACATCTCCTCCAAGGCTTCGGTTTCTTCTTTTGATCTTTCTTGCCTTGAGGAATGCTATTATTCCTTTTCTTCTTTTACCAGATTTATTTCTTACTGCCTTGCCCATTTTAATCTCCAATTCTTCTAAGAACCTTTTGGATCATGATATTGCACAGCATCATGATAAAGAACAATACAACTGCTATCGTACATGCATATCCCATCTGATAACGGATATTTCCATAGTCATGAAGATGTGTCAGGATCGTGTGTCCTGCGTAATTGACTGATGGAAAACCAACCAGATCAATGGACAGCTGTGATACAGATAATGAACTTGTGATCTGCATTACAGCACCAAACAGGAGCTGAGGCTTCATGGAAGGAAATGTGATAAACCATAATTCCTGCCATCTGTTTCTGATTCCTTCTACTGCAGCTGCTTCATACAGCGATCTATCTACAGTCTGAAGACCTGCAATGAATGTCAGGAAGCTGACGCCCAGGCTCAGCCACAACTGAACAACCACGAGGATAGGCATTATGTATTCTGTGGTGATAAGCCATTGTATTGCATCAGAAGTTATTCCAAGTTTCATAAGCCATGCATTGGCCCAGCCATATGAATCAGATGAAAACAGTATCTTCCAGATAAGATATGCATTACCTGATATTGATGGTGCGTAAAATACCAGTGTCATGATTGCTCTTGGTATTCTTGGAAGTTCATTTACAAGCCATGCAAAAATGAAACACATGATATAGCTTATAGGTCCTGTTACTATGGCAAAAAACAATGTATTTTTTACCGCGATCAGGAATATATCATCATCAGCAAAGAGACTCATATAATTGGATAAACCAACAAATTTAGGAGTTGATACCATGTCAAAGCTTGTAAAACTCAGGGCTATGGCTATTAAGACCGGAAGCACTGTAAATAACAGGAATATCAGTCCAAAAGGAAGTATCATGAGATACTTATATTTATGCTTTTTCCATACTACAGAGAAAGGCTCTTTATAGCTTTTGCTTTTATCAATTATTTGCTCCATCAGTAGCTCCTTTACTCAAGTTCGCTTCTCTTTCGAGTCAGTTCCTTGTTTATCGATTCTGTATTCAGATACAGACTTTCTCTAGGATTGGCATTATTACTGATAACATCAGCAAATGCATAGGATATCATTCTGCTGGTCATATAGTAACCCGGAACAGCCGGCAATCCTTTGGAATTGCTATATTGCGACAGGATAGCTTTTAGTTCTGAATTGCTCCAAGGCAACTGCTCTATGACTTCCGGATTGGCACTGGCTATTCTTGCTGCTGTGCCCATGACAGATTCAACGCTCTGGCAATACTCCAGCTGAGTATCTGTGCTCATCCACCATTTCATGAATTCCCAGGCCTCATCAAGGCTATCTGTCTGCTTCATGATAACTGTATCAACAGTATCTACCAGTACCGTGTTGTCAACTGTTCCGTCTTCCTTGACAGTTCCAGGAATTGGAGCAAATGACCACTGTCCTTTTATTTCAGGTGCAAAAATCTCTAACTGGCAGAAGGTTGTGTAGTTAGTTATTCCAATAGGAATCTCACCGGTCCTGAATCTGTTTGAGAAATCCACCTGAACATCCAGACCATAATTGGTATATAAATCTGTGTAGTCTTTAAAGGCTTCCATAGCTGTCTTATCAGACAATGCAGAGGATATTCCGTAATCTGTTCCCTCGCAGTTGTAAATATTTCCTCCATACTGGAAAACAAGTGCCTGGAAGAAATTCAGATTACCGCTTCCATCATTTAAATAAGCATTTGGAATATATGCGCCATAATTGTGCTGTTGTAAAACAGGTATGATCTCGATAAATTCTTCCCATGTCGTTGGAGCAGAAATACCAAGTTCATTGAATATATCCTGTCTGTAGAACATCATCAAAAAATTAGCTGTTTCAGGAAGTCCATAAACACCACCGTTATAGCTTGCTGTACCCAGAGCACTCTCCGGAAAAACTGATGCTACTTCGCTGTAGCCTTCCATTGTACTAAGGTCTACTGTGGCATCTCTCATAGCAAAATCCTGCAATGTAGACTGGGACAGTCCTATAACTACATCAGGACCATTTCCTGCAAGAGCAGCTCTAAGTACCACGTCTGCAGGGATAAGCTGTATCTTGACCGGTATATCTGTTTTAGAAGAAAAACTGTTATCAACAAGGTTTTGTATTATCTGTGCCTGCTCTTTTCCATAAGAAGCAACCCAGACTGTAAGAGTCTCTGTGCCTGCACCTTCTGATTCACCAACTGAACTGCTATCAATGAAGAATGAAGCAAAAAAGCGAAGTGTTCCATTGCATAGACTCTGCCAGAAACTGTCTGTTGTATCAGGAAGCTCAGCGCCTTTGGCTGATATTGACAGACTGTCCATTTCCAGAGGCATTGCAGACACCTGTACAAGCCATGTTCCAACTGCTGAGATATTGTTTTTGAGCTGACTCAGTTCAGAAGTAACACTCTCAGGATCTTTTGCAAGATTTCGTGCCTCTACAGCCATCTTAGACAGGAGCGCTGTATTTTCACCTTTTTCACCAGTGATCTCAACTATTTTTTCAACTATTTGCTCAAGCCTGTCAGCTTCTGCTTCCATATTCTCCTTAAAATCAGGAACCTTTTCAGCAATCTGATAATCGATATAAATATCAGGTGATTTACCTGTCAGCTGTATGACATGTAAATAAGAGCTGTTGAGGACTTTAAGGCTGGCCTCAACTTCTGTCACGATCGCGCCAAAAGGTCCCATTACATTTTCCAGAGTGATGTCATTGCTGCCTTCATGAAGATAGAAAAGCATTGGAGTTCCTTCATTGTCAGCCACAACGTACTGGTTCATCTCTGTGGTGTATTCAAATCCGATAGCCTCTGCTTCTACATAAGGCACTTCGCCATTTACATACAATCTTCTGTAGCTTGTAACACCTCTGTTAGTATTTTGTCTGCCTTTAAAAGCAATCTCATAAAGGCCTTCCTGTTCAACATTGATCGTCCATGTTATGGCATCTCCCGGATTTTCCCAGGATTCACCACCAATGGTATTGTATCTGTTGTAATATGCGTGATAAGGGTAAACTAATGAATCGGAATGATTTTTCTGAACAGATAGAGAAACTGAGTTTTTCTTGATACCTTCAGTATCTCCCTCACATCTCTCTGCCTGTAAAACGATCGTATCACCGCTGTATTCTTCATACTCTGCCTGCAGAGCTGCTACAGCAGTTTCGTAGGACTCTTTTTCCTCTTCTGCTACAAAGGTGAGACTCGTATATTCTAATGGTTCCTTGATGGTATTGAAAGTGAGCGTATGCTGTCCTTTAGAAAGGTAGAAGATCAGCGCGCTTCCGCTTCTTCTTTCAGCATCCTCAACGAACCACTTGAGTTCCTCATAGACTTCATAAGAGTTAGGGCGGAGCTCATTTCCATTTTTAATCTCAATATCTTCGTCTGCCCACCATCTTCTAATGACCAGTGATGAAAGGTCATCATAAAGAATCTCTCCATCAATAAGGATTTCTCTCTGAATATCTGATGTAGTGCCCGGAAGAGCAATATATCCCAATTCCAGATTGTAAAAGCCTTCTGATGCTACATTAAAAGTCCATGTTATGCTGCCATCACCTTCTGTAATAAGGCCATTTTCACCTGCTTCAGCTGTTAGTTCTCCTGCTGTTTCATAGTTATTCAGATCTATTTCTATCTCAGAGTCAGACATAGTGCCTGTATATCCGTTTTCTTCCAGATAAGCCTCATAGCTCTCTTCCAGAGCCATATCCTGCATATCATCTGTCGCAGAGCACGCATATAAAGTTACGTCTTTATCTCCTTTTTTTGCTACGCAAAAGATACCTGCTAATGCCAGAACAGCTAAAGCCCCAATTATTGTTTTTTTACCCAAAATAGCCTTCTTCATACCCATGTCCCATTAAAAAGAGGGTCAACTATATTGTTGACCCTCAGATCTGTATAGTTGTTATTCTGCAGCTGCTACGTTTACTGTAATTGTCTCTGTTGTCTCATTTCCTGCATAGTCTGTAACTGTGATCTCTACGCTGTAATCACCAGGTGTAGATGTATCAAGTGTTGAGATATCTGCAGTGATCTTGCCTTTAAGATCAAGGCCGTCTGCATCTGTTGCGCTTTCTACAAATGCTGACCAGTCGATAGATGATGCATCTGTATCAAGTGTGATGCTGTCAGCATCCTCTTTTACTACTACTGTAGGAGCTTCTGTATTTTCAGCATTGAATACTATTACCTTAGTTGACTTACTGCTTGTGTTATCAGATGAATCTGCAATCTCCATCTTAACTGCACTGTCATACTCGCCTGCTGTTGCTGTATCAAGGTCATCAGAAATTGTGAATGTAGCATTAGCAAGATCAAGCTCTCCATCAACTGTATCTGTTGCTGTGAAGTAAACTGTAAGATCAAGTTCATTTACATCTGTGCCAACAGGGATCTCAATTGTAGATGCTGTGATGTCTGGTCCCATATTGTCGTGAACTTCATCTGATGAAAGGATTGCTTCCATGTTGCTGATCTGATTTTCAAACAGATTCATGTTAGCTTCGATTGCTACTGAATAATCTGCCATTCCTTCAAGTCCATATAAGCTCTTGCCGAGTACGTCGTCCCATGAAACTCTTAAGTTAAGAAGATCTGCATAATCATTTGAAAGGTGCTCTGATACATAGATGAAGCTGTTGAGTACATCTTCGCCGTATGTCTCATTGTAGATATCAAATCCATATCCAGCTGCCTGTGAAGCTGCCATTGTTGACTGATACTGTGTAAGATCATCTACTCCACCAAGTGTCTTGTAGTATGTCTCCCAATAAAGCTTGTAAGCTTCAAGTGCAAGCTTGGTCTTTTCTTCATCAACACCCTTAAGTACACCAACTGAATCACCAAGTGTGATAACCTGCTGGTAAGCTTCATCATCAGCTGCAAGATCGTCTGGTCTTGGCCAAGGAACGATACCAACTGATTCATTTCTCTCAGCTACAGAAGAAACAGCTGATGCAATGAGCCAGTCCGGGCAGTCTGTAAATACTGTTGCACTTCTTGAGAAGTCTCCCTGAGCTGTTGTCCACTGAGGTGTATAGCCATCATCATATACTCCAGGATCGCTCATAACTCCGAGCTCCATAAGTTTTGTGATGAATTCAAGGCCTTCTTTTGTCTCATCAGAATTAACTGTCAGGCCGTTTGCTCCATATATTGCACCACCATTTGAATATATAGCTGAAAGTCCGGCAAATCTGTGATCAGTCTCATATGCCTGAACCGTTGACTGTGTGCTTCCTTCTACTGATGGAACATTAGCATAATATGCTTCGATCTTGGACAGATAGTCTTCAAATGTGCTCCATGTCCACTCGCCATCATTAAACAGGTCTGTAGGATAAATTGTATTGCCATCTTCATCCTTTAATGCATCTACAGCTTCGATCATTGTTGCGTTGTAGATAAGTGGCCATCTAGGAATGAATCTCTCTGTAAAGCTCAGAAGATAATTGTGACCATAGAGTTTGTCATCAAACATCCATGAAACTTCTTCATCTGCAAAGATATCTGAGTAATCATCCAGTTCCTGTAATACGTTCTGTGCAAGGATTGTTCCTTCTGCACCACCCCAAATGGTTGCCAGATCACATACAGGATCACCTGCAAGAACGCTTGTCATTAGTTCTGTTCGTACATCGCCACTATACTGAACAAACTCAAACTCAACATTAAGCTCTGATTTTACAGCATCAAGAGCTGCCAGAGCTGCCTGTCTGTCTGATTCAGCCATAGTGTACTCGCCAGTTACTTCATCCACATAGTTTGGATCAAGTCCGGCTACCCAGTGTGTACCATACTTGATTACTGTTGGTTCACCTGCTACTTCTTCTGTAGCAGCTTCAGTTGTTTTCTCCTCAGTTGCCTGAGACTCTGTTGTGTCCTGTGTCTGAGTACTTGTATCAGCCTGCTCTGCACCATTGCTACAACCCATAATAGATGATGCAAGTAAAGCCACAGCTAATGATGTTCCCAAGACACTTTTCCCGTGATTTACGTGTTTTTTCATCTTTTCCTCCCTTTTTATTTCATACCTCTTTAAGTAACCGCTTCCATGTGCATATCATACAACAAATATTATATGCAACCGCTTCCATATGTGCAATATACCATACGCGCAACTATTATTCAATTGCACAATTATACATTTTTTACATGTGTTTTTTATTTAATCTGCATAGTTACTATTTTTCGGAGAAACCAATAACCGGAAAGTGAGTCACTGGGGACGTATCAAAATGACTCATTGTGCACAATGAGTCATTTTGATACGTCCCCGGTGACTCACAATTTATTGCATGAAAAAAGGCCATCGCCAAGATGATTTGATCATCATCTAAAGCGACAGCCCATAAATCGATATACTGTTCACAATGAAATTTACGTGAAGCATAAGTTGGGACTAGTACAGCTTTATTAGGCTTAAAATGTTTTGCCATTGAAATATGCCTAAAAATAAAATTGCGTTTTTTAATTGTTAGGTTTGTGGTAAATGTAAATAACATATAGGCCTAAAAAAAATTTCGAAAATAACTACATTTTTATCATCTTGAAAATTTATATAAAAAAAGTTAGGCCTATGCTCAGTTTTGACCCAGCTATAAGCCTAACTATTGCTGATATAAAGCAAAACGCGATTTTAAAGTTAGGCCTGATTACGCCCTTTTTATAAATATACCTAAAAAAATAAAAACAGCATTTTTTCAGAATCTCAAAGCGCCGCATGATTGCCACCCAAGTTCACTCACGCTTGATGTGATAATGAAAAAGTAGACACCTGACATTATTCATGTTCGCAAATGACATACTCTATATTCCACGTAAAAAGCAGGCTTTGGTCGCAATTGACCAAAGCCCACTGGTTATTTACATAACTCAATATTTAGAAATAGCATGATACTATTTATGAAATCAAAATAGCACTCACTCTTCATCTCCTCCAAGTCCATAATTTAGAATATCATTATATCTGGCGTTTGCTTCTTCTGCAGCTTTTTTATCCTTCCATCTGTCTACATCACTGCAGATTGCCAGCATCTCATCCACGATAAGCTCTGCGCTGCGCGGTTTTACATTAAAAAGATATGCCAGCATGCGCTCCATTGCTTTAGGACTTCCAAGCTGTCTCGCAATCTGATCGCCTAATTCTCCAGGGAAGCCCAGCTTCTCAACTTCACGAACTACCTCGTCATGCTTTCTTACCCATTCAATACGATTATCCATTTTATACCTTCATCTGATCTTGATTAGTAGCTGATTTCCGTTGGATATCAAACTCTGGTACCTATGATATCATATATTTTGTTACAATTCAGTTATCTAATAAAGCTATCCTCTAACATTGTAACCATTTTTTCTTATTTACCATCAGGTCTTATCTCGCCTTTATCAACCAACCTTAAAAAAGCAGCAACAACTTCAGGATTGAGCTGAGTTCCAGAAACTTCTTTAATTATTGATATTACCTTATCAAAATTCATACGCTTACGATACTGCCTGTCAGAATACATCGCGTCAAAACTATCCGCAACCGCAATAATACAAGCTACCGAAGGAATTTCATTTCCTGAAAGTCCGTTTGGATAACCTTTTCCATCGTATCTTTCATGATGAGCCAGTGCACCAACTGACAGTTCAGGCACAACACTTATATCTTTGAGCACTTCGTGCTCTTTTACAGTATGGGTTTTAATTTTGAAATAACAGTATCATTTTTTCTTTTCATGGCTAGCTTTTTCTTTCCAACAACAAAGAAGGGGATATCAGAAACGCAGTTAAATCACGTTTCTATATCCCCTCTATAATTACAATAGTATCAAATTCTCAACATCCTTTTAGCCGAAATCAAAAAATCGCGTCGTTTACACTTTCCCCTATGTTATTTGCTGTATCAATAACTTTTTCCTTTATTGAATCGATATTTTTCTTAAGCTGCTCTATTTCTTTAGCTCTCTTTATCAGCTTCTGTATTTTATCTCTATACATATATCCGGTAACACATCCTGCACACACTGCAAGAATCAGACTTGAAATCAGGATAATTCTTTTTCTTCTCTTTCTCTTTGCTTTTCTTTCTTCAATCTGTTCGCGTTTTTCATCAACTCTCATGAGCAATACCTCCATATACTTATATTTTATATTTTAAAACATTCGTTATCAATAAATTATTCATTAATTAACTTATATATGTTTAACACATTTTTCTGTTCTCTTGTAGCAATGCTACTGCAGCCAAAATATTATTGTGCTACAATAGCACATGGTCAGAAGCAGTTTTATTCAAGTTGAACGAACCAGAACATTTTTTATAGAAAAGACAGGTGACACGTATGTTATATATAATCAGACACGGACAAACAGATTGGAACCTACAGCAGAAACTCCAGGGGCGAACAGATATCCCATTAAATGATACAGGACGCAACTTAGCCAGAAAAGCTATGCAGGAATATGCAGACATACATTTTGATATATGTTTCTGTTCACCTCTCCTTAGGGCAAAAGAAACAGCTGAAATACTTCTAGCAGGACGAAATATTCCTATTATCGAAGATGACAGACTTAAGGAAATGAGTTTTGGAATCTACGAAGGAGTTACAGGATATTTTGAAGATGAAACTCTGCCTGTAAATATAATCTTTAAACACCCTGAAAACTATAAAGAGGCATTTGAGGGTGCCGAGAGCTTTTCAGACCTATTTAAAAGAACCGGTGAATTTCTGGAGGAAAAAGTGTACCCTCTTTTAAAAGAAGGCAAAGATGTGGTGATAGTAGGCCACGGAGCCATGAACAACAGCATCGTATGTCAGGTACAGAATATTCCTATTAAAGATTTTTGGAAAACCAGAATCGAGAACTGTAAACTGATCAAACTGGATCATTGCGTACATTTTTTATGAGCGCAAATAGAAATCCGCACTAGCTGCGGATTTCGTGAGAACATGATTCAAGAGGCAAATAGGCTCTGCGACGAAGTCGCCTTTAAATAGCCTATTTGCATATTTTTGTCACAAAGTGACAAAAATGAGTCAATTTGATACGTCCCCAGTGACTCATTTTCTTAATCGAAAAAAGTACCCTGAAAGAATCTCTTCAGGGTACTTTTTAGCATACATACAACAAAAATGGTTATTTCTTAAACAACAATTACAACAAGTGATTTCGTAGATTCAAAATCAATGATTTGATAAAAACGCTTCAACATCTTCTTTAGTAGGCATTACAGCAAGCGCGCCTTTTTTAGTTGTGATGATAGATGCTGCCGCATTGGCAAAGTCAAGACAATCGATCAAATCATCTTTTGAGAGATTATCAATTCCTTTTCTGTAAACATAGTCTATAGCGCAGGCACAGAAAGTATCTCCAGCTCCGGTTGTTTCAATAGTATCAGGATTGAGATATCCCTCCTTATAAACCACCAAATCTTTATAGATGGCCATACTTCCCTTTGGTCCAAGAGTTGCAAAAACTATCGATATACCGAAATCTCTCTTGATCTTCCTTGCACCGGCTTCGATATCTGAAAGTCCTGTGAAGAGTTCTACTTCATTATCAGAGATCTTTAAAATATCACAGTTGTTAAAGCCATATTCCATGCTGCTAAGAGCCTGATCCACTGATTTCCATAGGGGTTCTCTGTAGTTGGGATCAAAAGAGATAAGCTTGCCGCTTTTCTTTGCAATCTCTACAGCTGTCTCAGTTGCTTTCTTTGCAGCTTCATCAGTCATTGATAATGTTCCAAAATGAAAAACATCTGCTTCTTCAATAAGATTGCGCTTTTCCATGACTTCTTCTGCAGTCAGCATCATATCTGCACCGGGATTTCTGTAAAAAGAAAAGTCTCTATCTCCATTTGGGAGCTTATTTACAAAAGCAAGTGTTGTAGGGATGTTTTTATCAAAAAATAGTCCATCAGCGCTTATTCCCTGCTTTTCAATTCTTTCCTTTAACATTCTTCCAAAAAAGTCATCGCCTACTTTTCCAATAAAAGCAGTCTCGTTGCCAAGATTCTGCAACATAGACAGAACATTACATGGAGCTCCGCCAGGATTAGCCTCAAATAAAGGATTATGCTGACTGCTCTCTCCATTGTTCGTAAAATCTATCAGTAATTCTCCTAATGCAACAACGTCTAAATTTCCCACTTTTAAGCCCTCACAAGTTCATGCATAGTCACATCCATAAGTAGTTCTCCCTGACACTTAAAGCTGATTCCTTCAGCCTTAACATCTGTAAGGACTACCATAGACATAACCTGCTCTCCATCATTGATGAATAATTCCATGCTATATCTGTCAAGGATAAGTCTGAGATTGATCTCACCCTTATTATTTGCCACTTTACATCTTCTCTGATGTACGATTGCTCGTCTGCTTCCAGAGTGTTTTCTATCTATCTTTACAATATTCTGTGCAGGATCATATTCAATTGTTGAATATGACTTGCCATTATCAGCAAAACGAATCTCGAATTTATTATATGAAAGATCTGCTTCTGTAGATCTTACTCTAACATTCATATCGATGCATCTGCCCTCGATGCTTGAAAGAGATGCGCTATCAGAGATAAGTACATTCTGTCTGCTGATTCTCTTTCCATAGTAATTCTCTATTTCTTTAGCCGGTCTCTGGATAAGCTTGTTGTTAGACAATGTTATTTCTCTTGGGAAACTCATCTGTCCAAACCAAGGGAAGTCATCTCTTCTGATACCGCATGTATCCCAGTTCTGCATCCATCCGATCATAAGCCTACGTCCATCAGGAGCAAGGATTGTCTGAGGAGCATAGAAATCTATTCCGTAATCAATTGCCTGGCAGTTTTCTTCGCAGAAATTGCCTTCCTTATCAAAACTTCCAATGACACATAATGTGCCGTTTCCATTATGAAACTCAAGTTCCTCCGGAAGCATATCCTGCGGGCTTGTCAATAACAGCTGCTTTCCATCAAGTTCAAAGTAGTCAGGGCATTCCCACATTACTCCGAATCTGTGATTGTTCTTTATAACAACCTTTTCAAACTCCCATTTTTTTCCATCTTTACTTGCATACTGTAAAATCTGGCCGTCTTTATCTACTGTTTTATTTCCAACTACAAGATGATACGTGCCATCTTCTTTCCATACCTTAGGGTCTCTGAAATCATAGATTCCAGCACCTTCCGGCAACTGATCAGCTTTGATCACAGGGTTATTTTCATATTTTGTATAGTTCTCACCATCACCAATAGCTATACACTGAGTCTGATACTCATGTATTTCGCCATTTTCATCTTCTTTTTTCTGGACACCTGTATAAACAAGCATATGCTTGCCATCTTCTGTCTCAATAGCACTACCGGAGAAGCATCCGGCACCATCATATTCTTCATCAGGAGCAAGTGCTGCCGGAAGATATCTCCATGTTATCAGGTCACTGCTGACAGCATGTCCCCAGTGCATAGGTCCCCAGACAGTTTCATATGGATAGTACTGGTAAAAAAGGTGATATTCTCCGTTATATCTACTGAAACCATTAGGATCGTTCATCCATCCACATCTTGGAGTCAGATGAAAAAGAGGTCTCTGTTCTTCTGGAATTGTTTTTTCTTTTTTTAATTCATATTCGCGTGCTTTTTCTAATTTATTACTCATAATACTTTATTTTTACCTAAAAACTGGGAGGAGATGTAAAGAATAAATCTCCTCCCCAACCTTTCTTAATTTCAAAGTTTACAGATTCTCATCCCAACTATGCACTCAACTGTGCTCATCAAGATTTCGCCTCATCCCCATAAAAGGTCAACTCCAGTACATTCAGATGAACTGCTTACCTGTTATTATTTGTAGAACTCATCTAAATACTTCTGATAGATTGAAAGATACTTATCAAGACCATATGCATTAACCTGCTTGATATATTCATCCCAATCTGCATCTGTAAGACCATTCATAACGAAATTACTTCTGCTTGAATTGATGTAGCTGATAAGATCTGTCTGAATTGTTGTAAGTTCTTCTGTATCATCAGCTGTCATGAATACGTTTGGATATACGTACTGGCAGTGCATATCATCTGTGTAGTACTCTTTGATCCAATCAAGACGATACTGAGCATCATCAGGACATGTTACATATACACCATAGTACTCATCAAGAATTGCAAGAGGTCCACCAACACACTCTGCTTCACGAACTTCTACAGGAGATGCATCTCCAAGAGGTGCGTGTTTGAGCATCTTATCGCCATTTGCATTTTCACCAAGTTCGAAAATATCAAATTCATCATCTTCGCCGTATGTTCCCCAGTTGTTCTGTGGTGACTGGAATGGATCATACATAAGATCAAGCCATGAGCAAACAAATGCAGGGTTTTCGCACTTTGATGTAACTACGCATCTGCCACGATCAAAACCGGATGTAAATGAGCCGTTAAGTGGTGTTACATTCTTAGTATCAGCTTCAAGTGCTGCAAGTGGAACATAATCTTCAAGGTTGTCGATATTAGCAACATCCCATGTAAAGCATACGCCATATCTGTGTGATTTTCCCTTTGCTACATATGTTGACCAGTCCTGAGTAAAGCATTCTGGATCAATGAGGCCTTCCTCATACAACTGGTGGAGCCACTGCATACCCTTCTTAAAGCCTTCTGTTGTAGCGGTGCAGATAACTTCTTTATCATCTGTAACTGCAATGTGCTGGCCTATATCGTTATCACCATATCCTTCGCCAAATCCGTTGATAAGAAGGCTAGGATCCTGATCGTTCATGATGCATGACATAGGAATGATGTCACCCTCAATGCCAAACTCTGCCTGAAGTTCAGATGCATGATCTTTAAATGCTTTAAGTACTTCTTCAAATTCATCAACAGTTGTAGGTGTCTCAAGTCCAAGGAAATCAAGCCATTTCTGGTTGATATATGTAAAGTTATTACCTACTGTCTGAATAGCTGTCTTGTTAGATCCGAGCTGTTCGATCCAAGGAAGTGCCCAGATATGTCCTTCTGAATCTTCGCACATAGCACGATATTCAGGATACTTATCGAATACAGCCTTAAGGTTTGGCATGTTATTATCAATATAATCTTCCAGAGGAATGATAACTCCCTGATCTGAATATCTTATAAGGTCAGAATTACTGAATCCTGCGTTAAATACAAAATCTGTCAGAGTACTCTTGTTAGACATATTGAGCTGGATCTTATCACCCCACTGATCGCTTGAAATAGCTGTCCAGTCAACGTGTACATTAGTCTCTTCTTCAAGTCTCTTAAAAATTGTTCTGTTGTTAGGTTCTGACTCAGTTCCAGATGGATAACTGATCATACCTGTTATAGTAACCTTCTCCTCAAGTGGGAAACTAAGGTCTTCTGCTGATACTTCAGCAGCACCGCTGTTTGACACTTCTTTTCCGCAACCTGCAAGTACGCTTGCTGAGATTGCAAGTACAAGTGTTGCCCCTAAAAGCTTAGATGTTTTCTTTTTCATTTTCCTCTCCTTTTTCTTTTTTGCTATATTCAATCCTATAAACATAGTTCATAAGAAAGATACTCAACCTTTTACTGATCCGACCATGATTCCTGAATCAAAATATTTCTGGAAAAATGGATACATTACTATAAGTGGTAAACTTGAAATAATGATAGTTGCATATTTCAGCAGCTCTGCAAGCTGTGCTCTCTGTGCTGTACTCTGCATATCGGCAATCATTCCAGGTTCCGGCTCATTCTGAATAAGTATTGCTCTCAGTACCAGCTGAAGTGGCTGCTTGTCAGCAGAATTAAGATATATCATGGCATCAAAGTAGCTGTTCCACATTCCAACAAACTGCCATAGGATAAGCACTGCAATAAGTGGTGTACATACCGGAAGCAATATTTTAAAGAAAAATACAAGCTCATTTGCTCCATCCACATCAGCAGCTTCTCTAAGTTCACCAGGAACGCCTTTATAATAAGTTCTTGCAATGATCATGTTCCAGACACTGAATGATCCAGGAATAATTACTGCCCACATACTGTCCAGAAGTCCAAGATTACTGATAAGAATATATGTAGGGATCAGTCCGCCTCCAAAAAACATTGTGATGATGAAAATTGTATTGAAGAACTTTTTTCCCTTGAAATCATCTCGTGACATCGGGTATGCACATAAAAGTGTTATAAATACTGAAATAACTGCAAATAATACTGAATATAGAACTGCATTGAAAAAGCCTGTCCATATCTGAGGATTGGTCATAACTCTCTCATAGGCTGTAAGTGTCCATTTACTGAAATCAAATACAATACCTTTGTTCTGTAATGTTATAGGATCCATAAAAGAAGCAACGATTATATAAATTACAGGTCCGATTATAGCCAGTACAAAAGCCGCAAGGAAAACATATCCAACAAGAAGGAATATCTTGTCTCCAAGAGAGGCTCTTGAGAACTCGCTCTTTTTCTTATGTGTTTTTTCCATTTCTGATATCTCCTTATAATCCCTGTCCATCGTTTAATTTCTCAACAATTTTATTTACTGTAATAAGAAGTATTACATTGATTACAGTGTTAAAAAGTCCTACCGCTGTTGAATAACTGTAATCACCGTTTAAGAGACCCTTTTTATAAACGTAGGTTGCAATGATTTCTGAAGAAGCAAGGTTCATATCAGACTGAAGAGCATATGCTTTTTCAAAACCGATACTCATGATGTTTCCTGCCTGAAGTATGAACTGGATAACAACCATGTCCTTGATTGCCGGCCACTCAACTGCCTTGATCTGTTGCCAGATATTTGCTCCATCAATCTGAGCTGCCTCTTTAAGTTCCTTGCTGGCATTAGAAAGCGCCGCCGTATACATGATGGATGCCCATCCTGCGCCCTGCCATATACCACTTATAATGTATATAGGTCTAAACGCAGCTGGTATTGTAAGGAAGTTTATACTTGTCCCAAGCATCATGTTGATTGGTCCTGTAACTGAAAGAAGGATCCTGACCATACCGCAAAGGACAATTACTGATATAAAGTTCGGCATATAAAGCACTAACTGGATTTTCTGTTTTATACTGCTGCTTGCTACTCTGTTTAGTATAATTGCCAGAATGATTGGCATTGGAAATCCCCAGAGAAGACCAAAAATACTAAGTTTTAAAGTATTACCCAAATATTGCAGGAAGTCCGGTGAAGATAAAAACTGTTTAAAATACTTAAGACCTACCCATTCACTTCCAAGAATTCCTTTAAAAGGGCTATATTTTTGGAATGCTATAAGAATTCCTCCCATAGGAACATATCTGAATATGATGGTCAGAATCAGCGCCGGCCCCAAAAAGAATACATATAACTGCCAGTGCTGTTTGATGTATATGAATGTGTTATGTAGGCTATTATCCTTTACTTTTGCATTCATAGAACTCCCTCCAACTATTTTACATTTGTAACATTTATTTGCATATGTAAAATATATCACTACAGTATATGCGTGTCAATATAAAACTTTTACATTTGTAACATTTTTGTTTACATTTGACACTTTTACATTTACATTTTATAATGGAACAAGTAATATCTGTCTTAATATAGAATCAATGTCAGGTCTGATCAAAATCATTAGTTACGTAATAAAGCTGTAGCCGAGTGTACAGTATCGGTCGAATATTAATACCCTGACAAATAACTTATAAATATATGGAGAATATACATGTCATCGAAAATTACCTTGCAAGATATCGCTGATGCTCTTGGAGTTTCACGAAATACTGTCTCCAAAGCAATTAATAATACAGGAGTTTTGGCAGAAGCTACCAGACAGAAAGTTTTGGAAAAAGCCATAGAGATGGGCTATAAGCAGTTCTCTTATGCCAATTCCTTCGAAGATATCAAAAATCCAACAATTACAAAATCTAAAGCAGCTGGAGAAATAGCTCTTTTTACAGGAATCTTCCTTAACAATTCTCATTTTGCCTCCACTATGCTTGATAAATTTCAGCATGAGGTTTCCTTATTAGGATACAGCCTTACAATGCACCGTGTTGATGAATCAAATGTTGCAGAGCTTAGTCTGCCTCTCTCTTTTAGACCGGATAACACCAAAGCCATCGTTTGTATAGAGATGTTTAATCATCCTTATTGCGAGATGCTTTGTAACATTGGTATTCCTGTCCTGATGGTTGACGCACCTGTTGCCAGTTATTGGAAACCTCTAAATGCAGATATCTTATTAATGGACAACGCTTCCAGCATATACACTGTTATCAATGATATGAGCAAAAAGGGAATAACAAAGATTGGATTTGTAGGTCAGGTGACCCACTGCCGCTCTTTCTATGAACGTTTTGTAGCATTCAGAGAAGCCATGTATATCAACAATCTGGACTTTGAAGAAAAGTATTGTCTTACAGAAGTTCATAAGCACGGGTCTGAATATAAAGAATACTTGCTTTCAGCTTTGGAAAAAATGAAAGAATTTCCGGAATTATTTATATGCGCCAATGATTTTGTCGCACTGGATCTTTTATATGGCTTAAAGAAATTAGGTATTGAATGTCCAAGAGACATTAAGCTCTTTGGCTTTGATGATTCTCAGGAGTCCAAGATAATCACTCCTTCACTATCAACAAGCCATATTCATAGCCAGATAATAGGCTATTCTGCTGCTAATCTGGTAATGTCCAGAATCGAACAGCCAGACTTAAATTACAGAATCACTTATACCGAAACAGATCTGATATATAGAGATTCTACCAAGATATAAATATTCAAATGAGTCACCGGTGACGTCACCAGTGACTCATTTTATTATATCATAGCTTCCTGTAACATTTAAAGTGTGGATAGAAGTGTGAATTTTATAGAAAAAGAAAGATACCTCAGATAAACTGTAATTGCTGACCATGGCATAGTTGGCAATAAACAGAAAAAGAGAGGTATC
>JAEEGH010007570.1_pt1 | contig 26059 bp, 15 predicted proteins | sample 9134181 | NCBI WGS metagenome assembly JAEEGH01 (sample SAMN16246544, study PRJNA631951) | gut metagenome | biome: gut microbiome; feature: rumen; material: DP-attached | host: Bos | place: Iran: Karaj | collected 2018-10
TCAAGTCCAAACTTAGAGTACATAGCGGAATCAGTAGAGAACTAAGGAAAAAGATCATTGACGAGTACCTGTCAAGGCATTATTGATTAAGTCCAAGGGAGCCCCTCCACGCCGGCGTGGAGGGGCTCCCTTGGACTTTTTATCCCTCAAAATGTCTATTAGACTATTTTTTCTTACATTTCATCCCTCAAAATGTCTATTAGGCCAAAAATTTGTTTAACAAATTATGCACGTGTTTTACGGCAAAACGTGCTAGCTATTCCGTGTGCCAATAGGATAAAGCTCACTGCCATCCATCTGTTTATATATATTATATGGTCTAATTTTAATAAACAGATTTATGGCATTTTTCAAAGTAAAGGTATTACGTCAGAGAAAGGACGGAATGTATGTAGTTTACATACGAGTAACTCAAAACCGCAAGAGTAAATACATCAGAACCTCATGGGTTGTCGGCGATGTTCCCCCATTCCCTCGGAATGGGGAACAGAAAAACGGGTGAAACGGGAAAAATCGGGGGTGAAACGACGACGGAAATAACAATCGGAGGCTGCAGCCCATGTCTGCAACCTCCGATATGTTTTAGACTATGCTCTCAGCGCATCAATCCATGTCGCCATAATCGTCGCCTCCGCCCCCCCCCGAAGGGGGCGCCTGACCGCTGTTCGAGGTCGTTGCACCCTTGAGGCGTAGTTTCCTTGTTGGCAACCAACTCGTTTCAATGCTGAATCGAGGTTTAAGGATGAGCGGGCGGGGCGATGCAGGATGTGGTCTATGACAACTTACTTTACGGTAAACTTCTTGCCATTCTGTATGACTATGCCCTTGTAACCGTCAGCTACACGCTGACCGCTGAAGTTATAGATGGGTGACGAAGCATTTGTTGAGTCGGACAATACATTATTGATGGCGGTCACCTCGTTGGTAAACTGCAGTTCGGTAATCCACAGTTTTGAGCCTGGTGCTGATGCACCATTGCCATCAGTACTGGAACTCATACCGCTGGTACTCGAGGTGATGTCGAGATAGAAGGCTTTGATGCCCCAGCCTAAATTAGAAGGGTCGACGCCATTTTCGCTCTTAGACAGGTCGATGCAGCCGAAGGTCCAGTCTGCCGCGGCTTCGGTGATTTGCTTACGGAATTTCACGGTGCGAGTCACATTCGGCTTTATCACTAGGTCTTCGTTGAACTGGATGAACACCTGTGCCACGTCATCGCCTATGGGTTGGTATTTGTACCAGAAGGTAAGATAGCGTGCAGGTATGCTGCTGCAAGGCACTCCTTGCTCATATTCTCCGCCGCTCATCTTCGACAGGAAGCGGTCGGTGACCAGCAGTGACGTGGTGACAACTTCACCCGGCTTTCCTGCCACCGACATATCGATAGTCTTCGACTCAAGCAGAGCCGCCGTAGAGCCGGTGGTACGGCCTTCAGCTTTTGTCACGCAGCCAGGAGTCAGTATATTGAATGTATCCCAGTAGCCTGATGGAGATGTGTAGGTTCCACCGCCCATCTCTGTTGGCAGGCTGCGTTCTTCCCACTCGGCAAAGTTGCCGTTAGGTACCTGCGAAAGCGGGGCGGGGGTTGATGTACTGACAGCCTCGACTGTGCAAATGCCGCTTTCCAAGTTGAAGGTGAAGGTCACGTTGTAGTTGCCGCTTGTGGGCACAGTAAAGGTGAAGTTCTTCCCGTCCCGTCCGTCAACGCCCCAGTTCACATCCCAACTGTGGTTTTGCACTACCTTGAATTCATAAGTCATTCCTGCTTCCAAGGCTACATTACTTTTTACGAGTTGGAAGTTGTTATTGCCAATGGGGGACATATCATTGCTGTTGTCATTCGTGTCCCATCCCCATCCTTCCGGACCGGAACCGAATATCGCAGAGGATCCACAGACAGTATAAACATTTTCTGTCGATGCATAGTCAAACGCCAGGTCGGTGATGTAGAGTTGCGATCCTTCCTCTGTCACATTGCTGAGATCGTCGTCGTGCGTGTAATTGCTCATGCCAGTAAGGCTCGAGGTTATCTCAATATAGAGGCTGGTAGGAGTAAAGTTCAGCATTTGACCGTGATCGTCGGCTTTAGTAAGATCTATCTCCACCTTAGTCCATTCGCTGACGGTCTCCGTAAAGGATGCCGTTGTCCTCCATCTTGCAGTGTGGTTTTTGAAGTCGCCTTGCCAGAGGTTGATATAAACGCGGCCTTTGTCGCCGCTGACAGGCTTGTACTTGTACCAGAAGGAAAACTTCGTGGGCTGCCCCGTAAAGGAGATTCCATTTGTAGGCGATCCCTCGGTGAAAGCGGTCAGGAAGTCGCCCAACATGAGTATGGAAGTGTACATGGTTCGGTCGCCGTCTCCCATATTCACCGTGAACTTTTTGGTTGTGAGCAGGGCAGCCGTAGAACCTGCCGTGCGTCCCTCCACCTTTTCACAAGAGCCAGGGGCGAGTGAGTTCAAGCAGTCCCATCCGTCGGTTGGCCTGGCGTAAGTGCCGCCTCCAAATGCTGTCGGAATGCTGCGGTTCTCCCAACTCGTGAAATTCCCATTGGGAATGTCCTGTGCCTTAGCCTGCATGGAAAGCAGTACTATAAGCAAAGAAAAAAGTAAGGTTTTCATAAGATTGATAATTTTGGTGAAACATAATTGGTATTCTATCAGGTCAAGCTCTTGGCTGCGGTAGAATGCAAATTTCTGGTCGCTGGACAGGAGCGTAAGTCGCTCGGTGATGGAGTGGGTTATGATGACGTGGTCGCTGGGGTCGAGGTGGTCCTGCTCCTCGTTGAGTTGGAGGTCGGCATATGTGAAGGCCGTATCGCGGCGTAATGGCAGGAACTCGATGCCATAGTCCTGTTCAATGGAGGTGAGCATCTGTCTGGCCGTCTGCCAGTGCTTGGAAAGGAGGGTCTTGTTGTTAAAGTGTACAACCAACTCGCGGGCCGTTTCAAAGCTGGCATACGGCATTATAACGTTGGCAAAGTTACATCTTTTTTCGCAATCTTGTATCGTTTCGGGCGTTAAATATGCGAAATCACGATGGGAAAAGGTCAAATGTGGGCTTTTCTACGATAGTTGAACGTTTTCGTTAAGCCAGATGACCAAAGCCAAACTTGTTTGAGCTTTGGCATGGCGAGAAAAGATCGGATGAAATCCAACGCTTGCGTCGGCTGGAAGAATGAGGCGAAGGGCGGAGCGGATGGCGGGGCCTGCAGTCGGACTCGGCGGACGATGAGGATGGCGGTAGCCCTGCACCCTTAGCCACGATGACATCGCCCACGGTGAGGCCACTGGTCACGACGTAATTTTTGCCGTTAGAGGTGGGCAGAATGGTGATGATTTTCGATTCGGCGCGACCATCGACAATGTGCCAGGCATAGGTCTTGTCCTGTATCTCGTAGGTGGCCGACTGGGGGATGACGATGACTTGCTTCATCTCGTTGGGAATGACGATGCTGCCCGTGCTGCCGCTGAGCAACAGACCATCGGCATTGGGGAATACGGCACGTGCCGAAACGGAACCGGTGCTGCTGTCAACCACACCGCTGATGCTCTCTACACGGCCTTTTACGGCGCATGTGTCGCCACTGGCCAGCGTCAGGCTGACGGCAGGAAAAGCGGCTACGGTCTTTTCGAGCGAACCGTGCCGAGCGATACAGCTCATCACGTCGCGCTCGGTCAGCGAGAAATAGACGTACATCTCGTGCGCATCTGCCACCGTCGTCAAACCGCCCTGTGTCGAGGGACCTACGAAGTCGCCCGTGCGGAACGGCAGGCTTCCCACCACGCCATCCGAAGGACTGCGGAGTACGGTGTATGACAGGTTGGTGCGTGCCGACAGCAACTGTGCCTGAGCCTGTTGTGACTGGGCTTTCGCCATCGAGAGGTTGGCAGTTGCCGTACGCAGGTCGTAGTCAGACACGATGTTCTTGCCGTGCAACGTCTGCCGGCTGTCGTAGTTCAGCTGTGCTGTCTCCACGCCAGCCTTCGCCACCGCTACATTCGCCTCGGCAGCCTTTACCTCGGCCTGATACGTCGCCTGATCGATGACAAACAGTACCTGCCCTTTCTTCACGCGCTGTCCCTCCTTGACGCATATCTGGTGCAGATAACCTTCCACTCTCGGAATAATCTTTATGCTCTGACGTCCTTCAATCTGAGCAGGGTACGACTGTTCCAGCGTAATGTCCTGCTTCGAAACTGTTATCGTCTCAAAACCACTTGCAGGTGATTCCTCCTCAGTCCCCTGCTGTCGGCAACCCACCATCGCCATTGCTGTTGCCAATATAAAAAATTTTTTATTCATCTTCTCGTTATTTTTGGCTGCAAAATTAAATTATCTACACGCGAAGTAAAAGAAGAAAGAATGTGAAACGGGAAAAAACGTTATTGAAGTAAAGATAATCTGCTCCCAAAACGACTCGAAAATAGTGGAGATTTAAAGTCATACCAACGGATTACCTTGGGAAGACGAAGGAACAACAGTTACCTATGCAACCTATTTTTATCGACTCCCGAAAGCAGAAAAGACAGAATTAGAAGTAGTGTTTTTCATAAGAAATCAAACTGTTTATTATAAACCAAGATGCCGAAATGAATATTTTTGATTGTGATACCGCAAATTTTTGTGTTTTCTTTGATATATTTAAAAGAAAAGTCTTATATTTGCAGAAAATTTACAAATATATAACTTTAGGTTATGATTCTTGAATTTTGTGCAACCAATTACTTGTCAATTAAGGAAGAATTGAAGCTTTCCTTCATTGCAACTCCGCTCAAAGAGTCTTGCTCTGAGCCAAATGACCTTTTCCCTCTTGAAGATACAGGGATCTCACTCGTAAGAAGTGCTGTCGTTTATGGAGCGAATGCATCTGGAAAATCCAATGTGGTAAAGGCATTTGGATTTTACAAGAGGTTTATCACAGAGTCTTTCAAAAACAGTCAGGCAGGAGAGGCTATTGATGTGGAGAATTTCAGATTAAATGCCACAACTGTAAAAGAACCGACCATCATGGAGGCCACCTTTACTGATGGTGAGTTTATCTACAGATACGGATTTGAGGTGGACAGTCAATCCGTGCATGAAGAATGGCTGTATAAACGTGCCTGCAAAAAAAGAGCCAAGGAGGTGGAAGTGTTCTATCGAGAAGGGGAGGCAACGACCGTTCATCCAAAAAGTACGTTGATACAGGAACTTGTCAACAAAAAAATGGTGAGGAACAATGCGCTACTGCTTTCAACGGCAGCACAGTTTAACGAGCCAACGTCAGTCAACATCCTTCAATGGCTGAGTGATACGAAGGTTGTTTTCTGCTCAGAAGACGAACAGTTGTGGAGCAATGCTATCAAGCTTCTTGATAATGAGTCTCTGCGTAAACGAATCATCGATTTTGCAAAGTATGCTGACCTCGGTATAGAGAATATCACAAAGATAGACAACCGTATAGTCAGTGATCACAAGCAGTATGACGACGAAGGACGTGACGTGAATAATGTTTCCTTTGCATTCAACAGAAATGAGTCCGAAGGAACCATCAAATACTTTTCGCTGGCATATCCTATCATTGATGCCCTTGACAACGGAAAGCGAATCGTAATTGACGAGCTTGACTCCAAGCTTCATCCGCTTCTCGTCAAGAGAATAGTTGCACTTTTCAATGATGCCAAGACGAACCCGAAGGGTGCTCAGCTTCTGTTCACTGCCCACGACACCTTCTTACTCAGTGCTGGACTATTCAGAAGAGACCAGGTGTGGTTCACACAGAAAAACAATTTTGGCGCGACAGAACTTTTTTCTTTGGCAGAATATAAGGTTAGAAGCACCTCTCCATTTGAGAGAGACTATCTGTTGGGCAAATACGGGGCAACACCCATCATTGGTGACATGGAGAAAATCTTTAATCCTTCAATATAACTATGGTTAAACGACAAAAGAAAGACCACAGGACATCAGACCTCTCACGCCGTCAGGGAGTGAGAGAAATCAAGCAGTCGTTTCTCATTGTTTGCGAGGGAGAGAATACTGAACCAGATTACTTCAAGGCATTTCGCATGACTGCAGCGACGGTCAAGGCTGTTGGACAGGCGATGAACACAATGACGCTTGTCAGCAAGGCAATCAGTATTCGTGAAGCCGACCAAAAGAGAAAGAAGTTTTATGACCAATGCTGGGTGGTCTTTGACAAAGATGACTTCCCTGCCAAGGACTTCAATCAGGCAATACAATATGCCGAGAAGAATGGCTTTCGTGTGGCATACAGCAATCAGGCGTTTGAGTATTGGTTCCTGTTGCATTACAACCTATACACTGGTGCCATTCATCGAAGCCAGTACAAAGACATGCTCACCAAACTGACTGGTATGCCATATAGCAAGAGTGAGGGCTATGGAGCAGTCATGTACAATCTTCTATGGTCCCGGCAGCAACAAGCCATCAACAATGCAGAGACAGTGCTTGCTGAAATCTCGCATGGCAACCCTGCAGAGGAGGAATCTTCTACAACTGTTCAGAGACTTGTCATAGAGCTCAACAAATACTTGTAGAAGAAGATTCATTTCAAAGTTATTATTCTAAAATCAAGAAGAAAACTCGATAAAATGCAAAATAATTGCAAATTGACGAGTTTTCTTGCTGTAATTCAAAAGATAACCCCAAAGCCATTGATGAAGTATTTTTGTTATATGTGTATTTGCACATAATATCATGTATAATATAATTTTCAAAATGAGATATAACAAAAGGATGGTCATAGATAGTAAAGTAGATAGTTGAATGAGAAGGGGAGGGTACATAGATTTATTCTTTTCAGTAAAAAGAAAAATGCGAATTTTGGGAAAGATCAAGTTATTTCATTCTGAAAAGTTTAGGTTTACGTTTACTCATGTATATATACATGCATCTCTAAACTTAAAGATTAAACCTACATTCTCATGATTTGGGTTTACTATACCTTATTATATATAAGAACATCTAAACTTAAACCAAAACCAACAAAGATGGAATGCAACTATTTATCTTTTTATTGAAAGTATGAAATAGATATGCAGCTTTAGTTTTTTTGTTAAAATCAAACTCATTCTGCACGAAAAATGAGTCGGAATTCAAGATTATTTTGTATTTTTGCAACCAGAATGTGGTGTTTGTTCATGAAGTTCAATCTTCTGGACTTACGAAGCATTTACAGTTAACGATTGTAAGACAGAAGTCAAGCAATCTAGTGTAAAACAAAATAAAGATAAAATCAAGAAATGAGAATGAATCTGCCATTGAGCCATTTTTTTTCTGAAAAATGAGGCAAAATGAGCAGAATTAGTCTAAAAAGAGGTGCCAGTACTTTACACTAACTTTGTAAGTAACTGATACTCAGTATCGTCTATCCGCCGAGCAGGCAGCTGTCGAAGATTAATTTGCACCATCTACATAACCTTAATATTTAACGCCGAGGGGAGTCTGCTTTGTTGCAGACTCCCCTTTTGGCGTATTGGTTTAGATATAATTAAGGCTCAATTTTGCACCGAAAAAATGCAGAAATTGGCAAAAAATGCACTAAAAAAATGCAATTTTCAATAAAAACTGCACTTTTTTGGTGCAAAATCATTAGGATTTTATGGCTTGACGAAGTTGTTCTTTCCAATAGTCAACACCATCTGACGACAATTCCTTGATAATGGTATATACTTCCTTTGTCAGGTCAAGCATCTCCTGAACAACTGTTTTTTGTGTCAAAGGTTGAGCTGAATAATCGCGCCAGCGTTTCATGGATTCTGAAACAGGAACGTTGTTGTAACACCATTCACCACACCATTGTTCAAGACTATTGTAATCAAGTCCTTTTAAGAAAGTCGTAAGCTTGTGATGTAATTTTTGTTTGGTTTCTGCGTCAACATAGTAAGTTTCGCCTCTCTGCTCATATGTGTCGGCCTTTTCGAGAATTTCTTGAACCATGTCGTATGCTTCGCGGATGGCTGGAAGTCGGTCATCCGCATAGGTCGTTGCACAGATCTTTTGCCAGAGCTCTTCGCCTTGGCCGTTTTTCTGACTGAGGTAAATATAGAGGTTGCGGTTCAAGGCTACGCGCTCGTTGGAATTGGACTGTATTAAGTCATCGAGCATCCGCATTGCTTGTTTGATGTCGGAACACTCTTTGCCATCAAACAAGACATGCTTCGTGCTGGATTCATTTAATTCTTTCAAGGTCAACCAATCATCTGCATCCGCTTGATAACGGAGCAGCATATCTCTGTTCTCTGGGGAGAGAGGAGATTCTATCGGTGTGGCCAATTCTTCGTCACTAGGCTTATCCTTTATTTTCAATGTAAGATTGGTGAATGGGACGAGGAAGTGTGGCGTGTGCTTCTTGTTGAACCATACAGTGAGGGATTGGTCAAAGTCTTCGGGCGCCATTTCCTGCATCTCATCCCAAGCAGAATCTGGGTCAATTTGTTGCAATTCATAACGTTGGTAGAAAAGACCCATGTCGCGTCTCAGTGCTTCGCTTACCCAAAGAGCCGCATCTTGCTGCGCCTTCGTATTTGCGGTATCTTGAATCTGTGCAATGCATTCTAATCGTTCGATGATGGTCGGATGGCTGTCCCAATTGTCGACGATTTTGATGCGTGATGGGTATTTTGCTGCATCTGTAACGCGAGCCTGAAGCATCTGGTTGTAGGTGATGGGATGCTCTTCGTCACTATTATACAACTTCACCATGGTGTTGTACCCCATATCGTAGTTGTACAAGTATCGTTTGTCACTTAACAAATTATCAACAATATCCTGATAGGTGGAATGGCGTTCGTAAAGAGCTTCCAATTTACATAAACTGGAGTAAAAGACGGAGGTTCCAACCAAGCGACAGGCCACGGAATCGGCTTCGAACTCCATATAGCGTGAGAGACTGTAATGCTTATTTCCGATGCTGTTGTAGAATTTGATAGTCAATTTGTTGAGTTTCGACATCGTGCCGCTGGCAGCATGGAAGATTCGTTGCCACCAAATTTGCTTCTCGGCTTTGCTGCGTTCGGCTTTTTCAATTTCTTGTTCAGCATATTCAACCATAGTTCCAATGATTGACATCAAACGTGACGTGATGACTCCGATTTTCATCGACTTCTGAGAGAAGTGCCCGAATTCGTGTGCCAGAATAGCTTTCAATTCGTCTTGACTGAATCCGTGCAGCAGGCCTGTGCCAATCATGAGGTTCTTGGGCGTAGGGAATAAGATTGACCAGAGACTGACGGAATTGTAAAAGACACAAGCATTCAACTCGGCAGACAAATATACGTGCTTAGGCATAGCGTTGCCAGTGCTTTTGGCCAATTCGCGTATGACGGCAAAGAGTTCTGGACAATCGGCAGTTTGTATTTCCTTGTAGTTATCATGGCTTGGTTTGTGAATGACAAACAGGGGTTTAATCAAATACCATGACAACTGAAGACAGAACCACCACATGGCAGCCCAGATTATTATCATAATGAAATATGCCTTCGGACTGTGGATACGTGTGGAATGGCCTAAGACATCAATGAGCAGGATTGTAATCCAGGTCATTCCTGCCAGTAACCCGATGCCCAATAGAATAAGGAAAAAATAGTAGAATAGGAATAGAATAATGCGTTTCAATGCGGTCGAGGCTTCCTTTCGGATGCCTCCTTCAATGTCTTGGATATTCATGCGTGGCATTTTGTCTGTTAGTTGTTATTTGTCTATACACTTTTTTGAGGCGCAAAGATACTTATTTTTATTCAGTTGTGCAAATTTTTGTCAATTTCAATTCGAAATCGAAAGATGAATGGTGTCCCCAAGAATGAATTAATTGCTTATTTTGCACAAAATAAGTGCAGAAAATCCTAAAAACTGCACCAAAAAAATGCAATTTTCATCAATTTCTGCACTTTTTTGGTGCAAAATTATTATCTTTGCACCGTCGAATGATAAATTGAGAAGAGACTATGGAACAGCTTTATCAATTCTTTACCAATAAGTTAAAGACAGTACCTACCCAATTTCTGCGATACAAATATCAAGAAATAGAGTGGAAAGCCCGTATGTTTGCATTGGTAGGTCCGCGTGGTGTCGGAAAATCGACTCTCTTGTTGCAGTATATCAAGTTGAATCTCGATTTGCGCGACACGTTGTATGTGTCGGCCGACCAGTTATATTTTTCCGACCACACGTTGCTCCAGTTGGCCGATACGTTTGTCAAGATGGGAGGCAAACATCTGTTCATTGATGAGGTACACAAGTATAGTGGTTGGTCGAAAGAACTGAAACAGATTTTTGATACGTACGAGGATTTACAAGTGGTCGTCTCTGGTTCGTCATTGCTTGATATATACAAGGGTTTGGCCGATCTGAGTCGTCGTATGCCTGTCTATGAGATGCAGGGTTTGTCGTTTCGCGAGTATCTTATCCTCTTTCATCAAATCGATGTGCCTGTCTATAGTTTGGAGGAAATCTTGGCACACAATGAATCGTTGCCTGGCATCGACCACCCCCTTCCGCTCTTTCAAGATTACCTCAAGCGGGGATATTATCCTTTTGGACGGGACGCAGCGTTCATGCTTGAATTTCAGCAGGTTGTGAATCAGACCATGGAGAGCGACATCCCTCTCTATCTGGAGACCAACATTACCGTAGGTCGGAAACTCAAACACCTGCTTATGGTGATAGCGCAAAGTGTGCCGTTCAAACCTGTGATGCAGAAGTTGGCCGATGTTACTGCTATCAGTCGGAATGACTTGCCCGATTATCTGATCTATATGGAGAGGGCGGGAATGATTGCCCATCTGAGAGACACAACCACTGGCGTGCGAGGTTTGGGCAAGGTGGAAAAACTCTACCTCGATAATACCAACCTTATTTATGCACTTGTACCCAATGCGTCTGTGGCAGAGATTGGAAATGTGCGTGAGACTTTCTTCATGAATCAGATGCGCGTGCGGTATGAAGTTAGGAGTTCCAAAGTGTCTGATTTCCAGATTGGAGACCTTGTCTTCGAGATAGGCGGCAAGAATAAGGGGCAGAAGCAAATCGAATCTGTCGAACACGGCTTCGTGGTCAAGGATGATATTGAGTCCGGCTATCTCAATGTCATTCCTCTCTGGTCCTTTGGATTGACATATTGAGGATGATGGAAAAGCCTAATTTGGAGAATCGACAATTATTTGTAAATTGAGAGACTGATTATAGCGATATGACGAATACATCATTACAAGTTGGAGATGTGTATGCTCTCCAAGAAAAAGAGACAGGGAAGTGGTTCGCTTTTCAAATTGTAGAATTAGGTGAGGATTATGCTGTTTGTATAGACATGGATTACTGGAGCGAGATGGTTCCTACGGAACAGGATCTCAACAAGATGTCTTATCTTCGGCTGAATCACCATTTGTGGGACAATAAAATCTGTCAGTACAGTGCATCCACAAAGTATTTCCCATCTCATGCCCAAAAGGTGGGGAACATTGACGTAAGACCATTTGAAGAATTTAAGATATTTGATAACTGGCCTAACGGAAACCAACACAAATTGACGGAAAAATGGGAAAAGCTTCCTAAAGATCAGGTTTCGGCTTTCAAAGAAGCGCTTACGAAAAGGAATGAAACCATCATGGTTGCAGGCAAAGAAGTAAAAAAGAACCTTTATGGTATCTTTGACGATACACTCAGTGCAGTCAAGGATTTTTCAGAATTTGATATACTCCCAGGATTGGGAAGAATCACTGCGACTAAGGATTATCCACAACTGATTCCTTTTATAGAACGTCGTTGCCTAATCAGGGAGTTAATATGGGATAATTGTCAACATCGAGAGTTAGACCTTAGCCGCACTCATCTTGAAGAGGTGGAAATCAGTGGAGAATGCATTGAGTCCATACTGTTACCCTCAAGCATCATCAGCCTAACGCTAAGAGGAAAATTGTCTCCTAATCTTCGTATTCATTCTCCTAAAGATGGCTATTTTATGGTTCTTCGGGTGGAGCTGCAAGATGATTTCTTGCCGGAAGTGGGCTTGAGCAGGTTGACAAACTTGGTTCTCTCTAATATTAAGAATTTTAATTTGAAAGACATTCCTTTGCGATTCCCAGGCCTTTTGTGGTTAGGTTTGGCAGGACACCCAGGCTATATCCGTGACGTAGCTGAGATTTCAAATCTTCACGAATTGGAAACACTGACAATAGATGATTTGTTTGGCTTCTCTGCTGATGATTTCCCACTTCCAAAGAGTTTCCCGCAACTGAGAAACCTATGGATTGAGAGTATTCCGGCAGAAGCAGGAAAGGTAATTAAAAAGTTGTATAAGGGAAAGATACAAGACTTGCTAGTCTTAAAACTGCGTTCTGACGAATGGCTTCATGAGAATCTGAACAATCCACTGCGCCATTGGGATGGGAGTGAGTTTGTGCCCAAGTCAAAATACATCAAATCAGTTGCGCTATGGAAAGATGCCCGTCGTCGGATGATAGAAAAGACGAATCATCCGGAGTTGGATTTGTCTGCCGTCAAGCGTATAGCCATTGACTATGTCGAAGGGTTTAACCAACTGGATTGTCGGTCTTCATTTATAGAAACAGAAGAACGCGAAGACATTTTTAATGCTTTTGAGCAGATACTTAATGAAACGGGCTTGTCTGATTTCAAAGAAGATTTGATGCAGCTCATTGACGAAAAGAGAGATTGGTAACTTTTTAAAAGATTATAGGTTTTTTCCAAAATATTCTGTATCTTTGCACCGCATTTAGACACTTTATCTTATCACTATAATGAGAAACATAATCATGAAAAGACTTATCATTCTTGGGTTGCTCCTCTTGGCTTGGTCCAATGTGTGGGCGGAGAGTCTGAAAGAGGGGTTTGAGACAGGTATGCCCACGTCGGCACCCAGCACCGAGACTGAGGTGATACTGGCTTCCGGCGCTTGGCGCATCAAGGGGGTCTATGTGAAGTCCGACAATGGCAGCAAACGTGCCACGATGTCGGGCAACGGCTATGTCATCACGCCGGTGCTGAACCAACCCGGCAAGGTGACTTTCAACCACCGCGCATCGGGCAACGGCAAGAAACTTCGGGTGGAGAAATCGACCGATAAAGGCTTGACTTGGACCGAGTTAGGCACCGCCACTGTGTCATCTTCATCGACTTATGGCAGCAGTTCGTTCAATGCCAAGTCGGAGGAGGCGGACACCGAGGTGCTGATACGCTTCACCTGTCAGAGTGCCACTATCTATCTGGACAACATCGAGATAACCTTGAACGACGGACAGGGTAACGTCCCTCCGCAGGAGGGCGAACCCGACTCGACCTACGTCACCGAGGGCGTGCCTGTGCCGACACGACCTTTCCCAACGCCCCTTCACGAGTATTTCATTGCGCCCAACGGCAGTGATACAGAGGGCGACGGCACCATCGAAAAACCTTGGCTCAACTTGCAATACGCTGTCAATCACGCCGTTGCTGGCGACCATATCGTTTGCCGAGGTGGCCGATATTACCCCACCTACAAGCAGGATGGGCAGAAATATACCGTTCGCATCACCTCGTCGGGCACGGCCGACGCACCTATCGTCATCCGCAGTTACGAGGACGAGGTGCCTGTCTTCGACTTCAAGCAGCAGTTGCTCGACAACAGCATCGGCGACCGCGGTATCCTCCTGACGGGCAATTATTGGTGGTTCTTTGGTCTCCACATCACCCATGCTGCCGACAATGGCATCAAGTTGGAGGGCTCGCACAATCGCATTGAACGTTGTCAGTTCTCCTACAACCTCGACACGGGCCTGCAACTCGGCTTCGGCCACAACTTCAGCGACACTGGTTTCGGCTCCAAGAACGACGGCTCGTATTGTGCCTACAACGACATCATCGACTGCGACTCCTACTATAACTGCGACTTCGACAGCAACTACGGTTCGGACGCCGACGGCTTTGCCTGCAAGATGCACAACGGCAAGGGCAACCGCTTCATCCGTTGTCGCGCCTGGCACAACTCCGACGATGCCTGGGACCTCTTCGAGACCGATTTCAGCGTCGTCCTCATCGAGTGTTGGGCGTGGGAGTCGGGCAAGGCGGCCGACCACCAGTGGGTCAAGGACTACATCACCAAGGGCGGGTCGATGTCCTTCTCGGGCAACGGCAACGGCATCAAGTTGGGCGGCAACGGCACCGGCGGTTCGTCCAAGGGCATCCACTATGCCTTCAACTGCATCTCGTTCGGCAACAACAACAGCAGTTCGGTCAAGGGCTTCGACTGCAACAACCACAAGGAGGGTCACGTCCTGGTGGGCTGTCTGGGCTTCGACAATAGTTACGACTACATGTTCGAGAGTGGCGGTTCGTCGGCCAATACCTTCTTCTACAACAACATCTGCCTGGGCAAGCAAGAGATATGCGTCGGCACGGACGACTACAACGCCCTCTCGGCACCCATGTCCAAGAACGGTTGGTCGCAACACCTCGTCACAGGCGTCAGTCGCGACGACTTCCTCTCGCTCGACGAGGAGGATGCTCTCTTGCCCCGTGCCGTGGACGGTTCCTTACCCCGCCGCTTTGGCCGACTGCGTGCCGACAGTCCTTTGGTCGATGCCGGCAGTGCCGACTTCGAGGCGTCGTGCGATGTCTATCAGTCGCTCCTTGCCGACTATCCTTTCCTGCGTCGCACCGTGACCGGCACCGCCCGTGACCTGGGTCCCTACGAGCGACCAGCCGATTCGTCGGACATCCTCACCGTCACCCCCGACAATACCCCCTCATCGTCACCTCGCAAGACCATCCAACGCGGTCGACTCCTTCTGGAGTGCAACGGGGTGCGGTACAATGCGTTGGGCCAGATGGTGCGATAAGACAGATTGCAATTTTTTTTCCCAACTTGGGGGACATTTACAATCCCTTATCAAACACATTAATCAAAATAAGGGCTGATTCCTTTCGGAGTCAGCCCTCTTTGTTAGTGCGTTATCATTTATTCAATGACTAGTTTCTTACCTTTGTGAATATATACGCCCTTTTGAGTGGGCTTGCCGTTGAGGCGGTGACCGTTGAGGTCGTACCAGTCGTTGACATCGGCAGGACTATAGAGGGTAGCAATGCCAGTTGCATCAACGTATTCCACTCGAATCTGCACATCGGCGGCAGGCATGAAGAGCAAGAACTTGTTATCACCCATTGGCATAACGGAGAATGCCATATTGGACGTGAAAGCTATTACTTCATTGACCTCTTTGTCTCCTGTGTAGGTCAAAGTGACATCCGTGTAAGCTTTTGCAGGAGCAGGTGAGATGGTCCACTTGTCGGCATCCGCTGTGCCTTCTTTCAATGCGATATTGTAATAGACGGCGTATTCCACTTCGATTTGCACTTCGGCGGCAGGCATGACGAACGTCCACACATTTTGTCCTTTGAAATCGACCTCGATTTCGCCATTGGCTGTAACGGCCTTTATGCCCATGACCTCTTTGTCGCCTGTGTAAGTCAAGGTGACGTCAGTCCTTTCTGCTGCAGATGCAGGCGAGATGGTCCAATGGTCGGAATCCTCCGTGCCTGCAGCTATCGTCACATGATAGACTGGCTCTGTGCCATCCATGATGTTCTTGAACTTATTCCAGCCTTCGGCTGCCGCGTAGAGTGCCTTGGTGCCCTCTGGTACATGGAGAGTGGCATTGTCGATGTTGTTGCCACTTTCAAACTGGCCTTCGACAAACAGAAGGGGAGCAGAAAGAGGTGTCGGCCACGACACACGGACATGCTTCAGGTTCATGAAGTAGTTGCCCTCGAGGGTGGTCACGGATGCCGGGATAGTGATGTCGGCATTATATAGGAATAGACCCTTGATGGTCACCAGACCGTCGGGCAGAACTAACGGCGACTTGAAGGTCAACGCCGAAAGTGCTCCATCCTCTATCGTTTTTAGATGAGAGCCTTCCTCGAATACCATACTGCCAATGGTGACATCCTGTGCGAAATTTATTCCAAGGGTCTCGACGTTGGCAGGTATCATCACGCTGTTGTAGTCCTTGTTGATGACTCTTGCTCCCTGTGGATTGTCAATCTTAATGACGGACAAAGTCTTGTCGCCCAACTTGATCTCGTTCTTGAAGACCACATCAGTCATCTCATCCTTGATGACGCGGGCTTGGGCGATGCTTTTGGCTCCGTTGACTTGATAAGCGATGCCATCGATGGTGATGCCGTCGCGGTCTAACAGACTGACAAAACTGTCGTCGTCGCCTGGCTCCAGGATGAAGCCGAACTCCTTCCAGACATTAGCTCGGGAGTAGGCTGCCTTTGTGCCGGCAGGTACATAGAGCACGGTAGAAGAAATGGGACATGCGGCCCAGTCAAGCTCAAAGAATGGTGTAAAATCATTGCCATCGGTTTGCATGCGGAAACAAGGCTGAATGACTTGTGGTACAGTGCTGTTGACATGTACGCACTTCAGACTGATGCTCTCGAAACATGCCGATCCCCAGTCGGTAAGCGTTGAGGGGATGGTGAGACTGCCAATGTGGGCGTTGCCGAAAGCAGAGCTGCGAACCGATGTCAGACCCTCGGGCAGGATAATTTCCTGAATGTTGTCGCAATAGAAGGCAAATTCGTCGATGGTCTTCAGCTGTGATCCTTCTTCAAATGTTACCAGGTCGATAGTGCAGTAGTCGAAGGCTCCCCAACCGATGTGGGTTACGGTCTTGGCTATCGTCAGTTTGCCGAGGTACTTGCATTCTTGGAAGGCTCTCTGGCCGATGCTGGTTACAGTATAGGTCTTGTCGCCCACGGTGATGGTCTCAGGAATCACAACGTCGCCCGAATAGCTGGCAAATTTGTCGTTTCGATAGGTGAGCGAAGCTGTGCCGGCATTCTCGTTCAATTCGTAGCACAGACCTTCGGCTTCAATGGCTCCCTCTCTTACGGGGTCGTAGATGTGCTTGTTGGCGAAGGTCTTCACACCGTCCTTCACCGTCAGATCCACCTCACCCTGGCAGAGGTCCCGGAAGAAGCTCTTCTTCCAGTCCAAATCGCCAGCGGCATCATGTGCTACGGGATAGAGGATATAGTCGCCATCGGCAAGGTCGGCATCCAGTTCCCAGATCAGATCGAATTTCTCTTCGCCGTTTTCCCGGTCATAGGTGCAGTGATATTGGACTTCATGGGTGGAGGTATCCTCCACGGCTAGAGCTACCTGTAACTTTGTGTCCCAAGGCATGTGGCAGGACAGGTAGTAACTGCCGTAGAGCTTATTGCCACCCAGCCACTTGAAGTCCTGATTGGAACTCAGAGTGAATCCGGAGTTGCCGCCTTCATCTTTCTTGAGGTTATAGTCAATCGACATGCTGACGGGGAAGAGAAAGTTTTCCAGTGTGGCCCAGCCGTCGTACTTTCCTGCCCAGCCGTAGTTGAAGTGGAATTCTTCGTTGTCCCTGTAACCGTCCACGATGAGCGAGTGACCTGCGGAACCGTTGCTGCCACTCAAAAGCACAGGACGACCCGCATCCAGTTCGGCGCGGATTGTGCTCTTGAAGTCCTCGTCCGTGCAGTAGCCGCGGTCGAGGTGGAGCATGCCTTTGTCGTAGCCGAAATTCAAGGCCAGTTCCTGTGTCGGAGGACTGTACGAATCATTCAGACCGAGGGATGCACCGAGGAAGGCCACGTCGCGTATCAGTAAGGCGGTAGCCATCAGCGACTCCTCGCTGCTGTTCTCGTCGTATTTCAACAGCATCTTGTCGTACTCGTAATAGTCCTGTGTAAGGTCCCTATGTAAGGTGGTGCCATCGTCAAGGTAACAGATGCCCATACCCATGCCGTGCTCCGGCCAACGGTGGTAATAACATAACTGTGCCATGGCTGCGGCACCGCAGCTGGCCAAACAGTGCTGTCCCTCTTTCTCGGGAATCATACAGTTGAAAGGTGCCGCCTGATCCCACTGCGTCTGTATCAGTGGACCGACGGTCTTTGCCATGAGCAACTGACTGCTCACAAGGCAACCCAACAAAGGCAAGAGCCTTTTCATCGTTCGTGTTGTAAATTTGTTCATTCTAGTCATATTTGTTATTATGGTTATTATAATCTCTTATTCCTGTAAGCCAAAACAAGTGCAAAGATAGTAATAATTGAGCAATATCAGGTTGGCATGGACCAAAAAAGATTGATAAGGGGGTGTAAATCCCTTGTGAAAGGTTATTTCTTTGAGCAAAAAGGTAGTGCAGGGTTGGTAATCGGTGCATTTCGCGAAATGCAGTTACGGCTTTCGCATCCTTTGCGCCCTACCGCTCACCCCCTTATGCCCCCATATTCAGGGGGGCACGAGCAACGCATCAGCTCACGTTCAGGTACCCCACAGGTGCCCTGATTTTAGGGAGCTGTGGGGGACCTGAGGTCATCTTAGGCTCTCCTCATGCCTTGCTGAATAGTACGACAGCGGTAGGTCGACGGAGGGGGAAGAGTAGTTCAACTCTTCGACAAAAAAAGAAAAGGGGTCGGATTCGACCCCTTTTGGCTGTACGCGTTTTAGCGACTTCGGCAGTAAAACGGTTATTCTTGGTTTCTGGACCTCATGGTGCACTCGGTGGTGACGTTCATTTTTTCTCTTCCTCCAGCACCTTCTTGATCTTGGCGATGAAGGTGATGTCGGGGAAGATGTCGGGGAAGTTGGGAGAGAGTTCAAGCACCTTCTGCCAGGTGTCGATGGCCTCTTGGCGTTTGCCCTGCTCCAGAAGGAGTTCGCCGTGGTTGCAATAGGCATAGAGATAGACGGTGCCAGCGGTGGCCTTCAAGAGGTCGAAGGCATAATCGACCTCCTTGAGGCATTGTTGGTCCAGGGCGGCGCATTCGTCGTAGCGCTTCTGGCAGAGGTACACCAGCATGATGTTGACGCGGGCGCGTGCCAAGTGGAGGATGTAGGTGTTGTAACTGCGTTGGCAGAGTTCCTCCTCAATCTTCAGGGCCTGGTTCATCCAGGAGAGCGCTTCGTCGTATTTCTGCTGGGTGAAGCACATGTAGCCGATGTCGTTCATCTGCGAGGCATAGAGATGTTGGGCGTTGTCGCTGCCGTCGCTGCGTTGCTTGTCGTAGAGGGCAAGCGACTGTTTCATGATGTCCTCGGCCTTGGTATATTCCTTTTGGAAGAAATAGATGTTGGCCAACCCATTGAGGCTGGTGGCATAGAAGATGGTAACGGCTTGCGGGTTCTTCTCGTAGAGTTTCTTCCACAGGACAAGGGACTGCTCTATCCATTCGGCGGCTTTGGCGTAGTCGCCTTTGATTCGGGAAACATGACCCATGCGCTCCAACGAATAGGCATGGCAGAGGATGGAGTTCAAGTCCTTTTCGTCCAGACGGGCGGTGGTCCGGGCAAGCAGTTCCTCGCTGATAGTCAACGCTTCATCCGCCACGCCTTGGTCGATGAGGAGGGCGCAGAGGTTGGCGCGTGCTGTATAGGTGAAGCGGTCGATGTCGGGGTGGTCGTAGCCTTGGGCATAGAGGCTGTCGGTCACTGCGATGGCGCGATGGTAGGCGGCCTTGGCTTCGTCAATCTGACCCGCCGTTTCCAACATCAGGGCGCGGTTGGTGATGGCGCCACCGTAAGTGATGTAGTCCTTGACGGTGGGGGCGGAGGTGATTTGCGCGATGAGGTCGATGGCCTGCTGGTTGTGTTCCAGACCCTCGTTGATCTGTCCCAATTGGAAGAGGGCGTCCCCTAACGATTTCTCGCCCTGACCCCGTTGGCTGAGGGTGAGGTCGGGAATGGCCAGATAGTGGTTGAGGTGTTCGATGGCCTTGTCGAACTTACGTTCCCAGATGAAGAAGTTGGCGCTGTTGAGCACCACGTCGGGGCGGTGGCTCAGTTGGCGTGCCACGTTGTCGTAGAGGTCGGCAATGCGTTCCAGGTTCTCCTCGCCGCCGGCCATGCCGAGCAGGTCTATCTGGTTGAGAATCATGGCGTAGAGCTTGGACTCCTGCTCCTCGATTTCCCGTTTCTTCTTCTCCAGAGCGGAGAGGGCATCATCGACGGAACTCTTCTGTTTGGCCAGTTCCTCCATTTGGGTCAACAGCCCCATCTTGTCGTAGGCCTCGATGGCCTCCTGAATCTTGCCTTCCTGCACTAGGGAGACAATCTCTTTCTCCTTGTCCGACAGTTCGCCCAGGTCGATGCGGGCAAAGCGGTCGATGTAGGTGTCGAGGTCGTCCAACTGGTCCTCGTATTTGTTCTGTAACTCCTTGATTTTCTGTTCGTATTCGGCTTGTTGGAGTTTGCCTTTCTGGAGCAGTTCCTTCAACTGGGCTTCGGCCTTGGCCTCCTGTCGGGCATAGCTCTCGCTGGCAATGGCATTGTACTTGTCCTTGAGCGCCTTGAAGAACTCACTCTTGCACAACACAATCGTGAAGGGACTGTCATCGCTGGCGATGCGCCATGCCTCGATAGCCTCTTTGTTGAACACTTCGAACCCTAACTTGTTGATTTCCTTTACTTCAACGCGGTCGCCACGCTTCAGGGTGCGGAAGTTGAGTTCAAACTTGCCCTGTTGGTCGGTTTGGGTGCGACTGGCATTGCGCACCGAGATTTCCACTTCGGACAACGGACTCTTCCGAGCCGTGCCGTTGTATTCCTTGACAAAACCGTGCTGTACGGATTGCGCCGACACGATTCCTGCCAGAGAGGTGAGTAGGAAGGTAATGAAGAGCTTTTTCATAGCAAACAGATATTATTTTAGTGGTTATGTATATTCGTGATATTTAGTGAATTTCGTGGTTAATCAATCTCTCCCCTCGGGGAGCCGGAGGGGGGCTTTATCTCTCCAGGGCGGAGAGCACGAGGGAGAGGCTGAGCAAGAGGGTGAGTACCAACATGTTGATGCTGGTGGAGGCCAGACAGGAGTTGAGCGCCCGTCCCGCATGGATCTTGCGCATCCGACGGTTGGTGCGGGTGTTCATGAAAAAATAGACGACTCCGGCGATGTCCAAACCCCATGAGGCAAAACGGGATTCGACGTTCAGCCAGTTGTCCAAGTGGAAGCAAAGGAGACAGACAGCAACGCCGATACATAGGTGAAGGTCCAAGGCAAAGGTCTCGCCAAAGCGGACGACGATGGTCTTCTTGCCCGACAGGCGGTCTTGGTCGCGGTCGCGGTAGTTGTTGACAATCAGCAAGGTATCGATGGTCAATCCGCAGATGAGGCTCAACAGGACGACTGCTCCATCCAAAGTGAAAGTGAGGAGGTAATAGGTGCCGCAGGTGGGCACGAAACCAAAGAAGACGAGAACGAGGACGTCGCCCCAACCCAGGTAGGAGAGACGGGTGGTATAGAGGAAAGCGAACAGGACGCAAAGGGCGCCGATGACGACAAACTCGAGGCCACGGAAGGGCAGTTGTTGCCACACCATGCCGACGGTGAGCAGGCCCACCAAGCAAGCTAACACGGTGACAATCAGGATGCCACGTTGCATCTGTTGGGGAATGATCCACCCTTGTGCACAGGCTCTTTCGGGTCCCAGACGGTCCTCGCGGTCGGTGCCTTTCTTGAAGTCGTACAGGTCGTTGATGAAGTTGGCATCCACCTGCATCAGGAAAGCAAACAACAGACATCCTGCCCAAAGGAACCAGGAGATGCCAAAACCTTGTTGACTGACGGCCAACGCACCACCTGCCAGTACCGGCAGGGCTGCCCCGGTCAATGTCTTGGGGCGAGCGGCTAAAATCCAGTGAGAAAGAGACATAGACCCCTACCTAAATTGCCCCTCGGCTAAAGCCTCGTCTTCTCGCGGAGGGTTATCAACCCTCCTAATTGCTGCGAGGACCCCGAGGGGAGGAATATATTAATTAGTTAAAGTTGACAAAATGGAAATCAAACACGAAGTATTAACATCGAAGATATTAACACCGCAGGTATTAACATGAGCGAAGCGAATATTAACACGCCAGTATTACCGTTTACCGGCCCTTCGTGCCAGTAAACATCCGGCAGAGCCCGAAGGTGAAGCTCTTGGCTTCAACCTGTTGGAAACCAGCTTCCTGCAACATGGCACAGAAGGCAGCCGGCTTGGGGAAGTGGAGCACCGAGTTGGGGAGGTACTTATAGGCCCCACGGTTGCCGGAAATGAGTCCGCCGAAGAAGGGGAGGACGTACAGAAAATAGAGTTTGTACAGCGCCAGAAGGAGGGGGTTGGAGGGTACGGAGAGTTCCAACACACACGCCATGCCGCCCGGACGGATGACGCGGTGCATCTCGTTGAGTCCCTTTTGGAGGTGTTCGAAGTTACGGACCCCAAAAGCCACGCTGACAGCATCGACGCTGTTGTCGTCCATGTGCAGCTGCTCACTATCGTCCAAGCGGAGTTCGATGTTGAGCCCCAAGGCTTTCACCTTCTGTCGGCCCACTTCGAGCATACCCTCCGAGATGTCGGCACCAATGACCGTCGGTACTCCTGCTTGGGCAATGGCGATGGCGAAGTCGCCGGTGCCGCAAGCAATGTCCAATACCGTCTGGGGGTGGTTGCTCACGATGCGGCGCACGGCCTTCCGTCGCCAACTCTTATCTACGTTGAGCGAGAGGATGTGGTTCAGTTTGTCGTATGTCGGCGCAATGTCGTTGAAGAGATTGACGATGAAATTCTTTTGAGCCATAAAAGGATTTACTATTTTGATATTTACTATTTGGTCATTTATATTTACTATTTTAGCATTTACTATTTGGTCATTTATTGGACCATTTAGAGAATGAGAGGGAAATGGATATCTATTGATTTTTCAATTTTCAATTCTCAACTCTCCATTTTCAATTGGGAAATCCTTTTCCCCTGTGCAAAGTTACTCATTTTCGGTGGGATAGGCAAGGAGAGGGAGTTATTTTTCGACCGAAAGGGGGTGAGGCGGGGTGTCTGTCTATCTTTTAAAAGGTTTATGTAACAATTGGAGAGAGTCAAGTTGCATAGACATATTATTTTGTTATAAAAAGAGGAAGTACATTTGGCAGAAAAACAATAACTTTGCACAGTCAAAATCATGCGATGAAAAAACAATCCATGAGAAGCCAATAATTCATGAAACAAACACCCGAAAAAGTATGAAGAAAAACCTCTTTCCCTTGTTGCTCCTCGGAGCTGCCATGACCTGTCCCACCTGGATGTCGGGACAAGAGTTGTTGCCTTATCAGAACCCCGAACTGACTCCGTTGCAGAGAGCACAGGACCTCTGTCAGCGTCTTACGTTGGAGGAAAAGTCGCTCCTCATGCTCGATGATTCGCCCGCCATCCCCCGGTTGGGTATCAAGAACTTCAACTGGTGGAGCGAGGCGTTGCATGGTGTTGCCAATCAGGGCAATGTGACGGTCTATCCCGAACCTATCGGCATGGCCGCTTCGTTCAACGACGAACTGGTTTATCAGGTCTTCACCGAGACCAGCGACGAGGCCCGTGCCGCCTACAACGAATGGATCCGGACGGGGCACAAGGACCAACGCTTTCACTCGCTGTCGTTCTGGACGCCGAATGTCAACATCTTCCGTGACCCACGTTGGGGTCGTGGACAGGAGACCTATGGTGAGGACCCTTATCTCACTTCCCGTATGGGTGTGCAGGTCGTCAAGGGTCTGCAAGGTCCTGCCGATACCAAATACCGCAAACTCTATGCCTGCGCCAAGCACTATGCTATTCATAGCGGTCCGGAGTGGGGTCGTCACGTCGATAATATAAATAATGTATCGCCCCGCGATCTTTGGGAGACCTATATGCCTGCCTTCAAGGCCTGTGTGCAGAAGGGCGATGTGCGTGAGGTGATGTGTGCCTACCAGCGTTGGGACGATGAACCCTGTTGTGCCAACACCCGATTGTTGCAACGTATCCTTCGCGAACAATGGGGATTCAAGTATATGGTGGTGTCCGACTGCGGTGCCGTAACCGACTTCTGGACCACCCACAAGACCTCTTCCACGCCTGCTCATGCCGCTGCCAAGGGTGTCTTGGCCGGTACCGATGTGGAGTGTGGCTACGACTATGGTTACAAGCGATTGCCCGAAGCCGTTCAGGCAGGGTTGGTCAACGAGGAGGAGGTCAACGAGAAGGTCATCCGTCTGCTCTGCGGCCGATTCGAGTTGGGCGAGATGGACGACCCGGCTCTGGTACAATGGTCGAAACTGGGTCCTGAGCTGTTGAACAGCAAACAACACCAGCAGACCGCCCTCGACATGGCGCGCCAGACCCTCGTGTTGCTCCAGAACCGCGGTGACGTCCTGCCACTCGGCAAGGGTAAGGTGGCTGTGATTGGTCCAAACGCCGACGACGATGTCCTGATGTGGGGCAACTACAACGGCACGCCTAATCAGACAACCACGCTGTTGGAGGGCATCCAGAAGAAGGTGGGCAAGGGTAAGGTGGTCACCTTCAAGGGGTGCGATCTGGTGAACGACAAGCGCCTTATTTCCTACTATGACCAATGTTCCGCAGATGGCAAAGTGGGCTTCAAGGGCACTTTCTGGAACAATGGCAAGCGGGAGGGTACTCCTGTCGCCACTCGCCAGCATACCCGTCCCATCAATGTGACCACCTATGGCAACTACGCATTTGCCCCAGGTGTCAACCTGACTGGGTTCTCGGGTCTGTACGAGACCACTTTCCGCCCCAAGCAGACGGGCGAGGTGTTGCTCAATGTGGAGGGTTGCTCTTACTTTGAGGTCTTCGTCGATGGCAAATCCACGGCGCGTCAACGCACTTGGCGCACCACCGACACCCGCACGCTCTTCCAAGCCGAGTCGGGCAAGGAGTATAAGATTGAGATCCGTTATGCCCAGGTGGAGAACTGGAATGCCAACCTCCGCGTGGACATCGGTCAGGAGGTGGAAGTCAACTACGACGAACTCATCGCTCAGCTGAAAGGCATCGAGACGGTGGTCTTTGCCGGTGGTATCTCGGCCCGACTGGAGGGTGAGGAGATGCCTATCGACCTGCCCGGTTTCCGTGGTGGCGACCGCACCGACATCGAACTCCCTGCTGTGCAGCGCCGATTCCTGGCTGCCCTGCACAAGGCAGGCAAGAAGGTCGTCTTTGTCAACTTCTCTGGTTCTGCCATGGCACTCGTGCCTGAGGTCGAGAATTGCGACGCTATCCTCCAGGCGTGGTATCCTGGCGAGCGTGGTGGCGAGGCGATTGCCGACGTGCTCTATGGTGACTACAACCCGCAGGGTAAGCTGCCTATCACGTTCTACAAGAACTTGGCGCAGTTGCCTGACTTCCAGGACTATAACATGAAGGGTCGTACCTACCGTTATATGACTGAGAAACCGCTCTTCCCCTTCGGCTTCGGCCTCAGCTACACCCGCTTCAACATCGGTGTGGCTCAGATGGAACGTGCCGGCAAGGGCGTGACATTGACCATCCCAGTCGATAATGTCGGTAAACGCCCTGGCACGGAGGTGGTGCAGGTCTATCTGCATCGCACGGGAGACACCCAAGGACCTGTCAAGACCCTGCGCGGTTATGCCCGCGTCACCCTCAAAGCTGGTGAGAGTCAGCAGGTTCGCATCACCTTGAGTGAAGAGGAACTGGAGACGTTCGACCCTTCGACCAACGCCATGCGCGTCCTGCCTGGTCAATACGAAATCTTTTATGGAACATCGTCGGCCGATGCCGACCTCAAGTGTCTGGATTTGACCCTTTGAAATACCCTCACAGACCCTCTCCCTGTCTGTCCCCTCGGCTAAAGCCTCGTCTTCTCGCTGAAGATTATCAACCTTTAGCTGCGAGGATCACCTGATGGGGAGGGGATAGTAGATACAAATTTCCGCACCCTGCTCCTCCTTCGGTCACCCTTCGGCGAGCCTTCGGAATGCGTTCGGAAAACCTTCGTTCACCCTACTATGAAGGTATTATGAGCCTTTAAGGAAATTTGTGCATCGAACATCGCTTATAAACAACCTTATTGATTTAAAATGAAAAGAGCATACACACTTATAACAAGTCTCTTGTTATTTGCCTTTGGTGCCACAACGGCATCACGGGCAGAAATCCATTTCCGCCTGGAGGGTAACATCGGTCAAGATGTGACCGACACGCTCGAAGTCTATGACCACCGTTTTGTTGA
>JAEEGH010007571.1_pt1 | contig 26059 bp, 21 predicted proteins | sample 9134181 | NCBI WGS metagenome assembly JAEEGH01 (sample SAMN16246544, study PRJNA631951) | gut metagenome | biome: gut microbiome; feature: rumen; material: DP-attached | host: Bos | place: Iran: Karaj | collected 2018-10
TGGGCTTCTTGCTCACAGGTGTAATCATAATAAAGACAATCCACCACGGCGATGTCCCTGGCTGGCCAACAATGATGGCTGCCACACTAGTTCTCGGTGGTCTTCAGATGCTTATGGTTGGAATCGTCGGCGAATACGTTGGCCGTATTTTCATCAACGGCAACCACTCACCACAGTTCGTCATCCGCGAAAAGTATCAAAAGGAAGAAGAAGAATAATTCTGGCGCCCTTCGGGGCGCTTTTTTGTTGTAGTGGAGTCGCTGTGCTGCTGTGATAGCAGATTGCAGGGGTTGAGGCTTTCTCTAGTTTTTTGGCTAGCCTATATTTTTTGTTTCAACCTGCTAGCCACAGTGTATCTGCAAAGACATCTCAGTCAAGGGCAAGCCTTCGGAGCTGCGCTCCCTTGACTTCGTGCCTTTTTGCAGATAAACAGTAGTCAAGCAGGTTTGAAACTGGGACTGTGGCAAAGCCACCAGTACCAGGGGAAGGCCGGAGACACGAAGAAGTGGCGGAAGTCTAGATATTCGTGTCAGGATTTAAAGTGAAAGACACGAAGATTCGGCAGATACCGGGAATTACGTGTCTGAAATAGAGGCGTTAGACACGTAGATTCGGAGAAGTCAGCGAATTTCGTGTCAATTTTTTAAGTGAGAGACACGAAGACTCTGAGGAAGCTGGAATCTTCGTGTCGGAAGAGGAGATTCTAGACACGAAGAATAAGAGAATCCTAGAATTTACGTGTCGATGGGTTATAAATTTGACACGAAGAAATGGAGGTTAGCTTATTCTTCGTGTCGGGGCAGTGAAATATAGACACGCAGAAATGCAGAATTGCAAAATCTGCGTGTCGAAGGATTAGTCGGAGACACGCGGAAATGGAAAAAGTGTAAATCTGCGTGTCTCAAGGAAAGGCGAAAAGCACGCGGAAAAGAGAAAAAGAGGAAAGGGCGTGTCTCCAGAAAGGACAAAAAACACGCGGAAAAGAAAGATTGCTGAATCCGCGTGTCTGGAAGAGTAGGAAAAAACACGCCAAAACAGAGAAACATCAAAACGGCGTGTTCAAGTAGCCTAAAATTGACACGCGGAATTGAAGTTATAGCTAAATGGCGTGTCCTAGGCCTTCAAAACAGACACGCCGAATTAAAGAAAGCTCCAATCCGCGTGTCCTGGCCTCTTCCTTGGTGATTAGTGGCCCTGCCACAGTCCAAGTTTCAAACCTGCTTGACTAACATTTATCTGCCAAAAGTTATGAAGTCAAGGGAGCGAAGCTCCGGAGGCTTGCCCTTGACTGACATAACTTGGCAGATATGATGTGTCTAGCAGGTTGAAACAAACCTCGACTCGCATATTAATAAAATGAGCATTTTAGCCCAGATAATGGTATAATGATAAGGATTGCATTTTGTAATAAATTTATATAGACTACTTGATGTTGTTTCTAGGAGAAATAAGATTTGAAAAATAAGAATACTATAAGAAAAATAGAGAGCGTTATAGAGCTTGCCATCATGGCAGTTGCATACTATTTCGTTTGGAAATACATGATATTTGATAGGGAGTATTTCTTCCCATTCCTGGGCCGTGGTAAGTATGTGCTCATGGGAATATACTTCATACTGATGCTGGTAATTATACATCTGTGTGAAGGCTTCAAATATGGCATCTTAAAAATCGCGGATGTGCTTTTTTCACAGTGGATTGCAATCTTTATCGTAAATTCGGTTACATACTTGCAGCTTTGCTTGATGGCAAACATCATGATTCCAGTGAAGCCAATGCTTCTTTTAACCGTTGGAGATTTCCTTCTTTCTGGAATTAGCGTATATATTTTCTTTGCAATATATGAGCGCCACTCAAAGGCTAGCAAGCTTTTGATGGTATACGGAAATAAAGAATCAGTTGGGCTGAAGCTCAAGATGGACACTAGAGCAGATAGCTACAACATCAAAAACATCATCAGCATCGATGAGGGCATTGATAAGATTTGCCAGATGCTTGCTGATTATGATGGTATCGTAATTTCGGATGTTAGTGCTGAGCAGAGAAACGATTTGTTGAAGTACTGCTACATGCATGAAATCGAGACATATATCACTCCAAAGATTTCCGATGTTATCATCTCTGGTGGCGAGGGTATTCACCAGTTTGATACTCCACTTGTGATGATCAATACAACAGGCCTTACACCTGAGCAGGAAATCGTTAAGAGAATCTTTGATGTGATTCTTTGCGTCATTGCCGCAGTGGTTCTTTCGCCACTTATGCTTATCGTTGCACTTGCAATCAAGCTGGAGGACCATGGCCCTGTTTTCTACAAGCAGGCCCGTGTCACAAAAGATGGCAAGGTATTCGATATCCTGAAGTTCAGAAGCATGGTTGAGGATGCAGAGCAGCGCCCAGCCACTGATGACGATGACCGCATCACAAAGGTAGGACATGTAATCCGTGCAACTCGTATCGACGAGCTTCCACAGATTTTCAATATTATTAAGGGCGATATGTCAATTGTTGGCCCACGCCCAGAGCGCACAGAGCATGTGGAGAAATACACTGCAGCCATCCCTGAATTCGAATTCAGAAATAAGGTAAAGGGTGGCCTCACAGGTTACGCTCAGATTTACGGAAAGTACAACACATCAGCTTACGACAAAATTAAGCTTGATTTGATGTACATTGAAAACTATAGCTTTTTACTTGATTTGAAACTCATCCTCATGACTATCCGCATTGTCTTCAAGAAGGAAAGCACAGAAGGCTTCGACAAAGTGGTTAGCGCCGATGACATATTAGCAGATTTAGAAAAGCAAAAGTAAGAGGTATTTATGGCAATATATATTCCTAAGATAAAAAGAGAATATCAGCGTTGCACACAGTGTGTGATGGACACAACTGACTCAATGATTGAGTTCGATGAGCAGGGTGTCTGCGACCACTGTCGCAACTTCGAGAAAAACATCAAGCCATACTGGAATCCAAACAAGGAGAACAGGGAAGAGCTTGAAAAGGTAGCAGCACAGATTCGTAAAGACGGAGAGGGCAAGGATTACGATTGTATCCTTGGTATGTCCGGCGGTGCAGATAGCTCGTACCTTGCATATATTGCAAAGGAAGTTATGCACCTTCGTCCACTTATCTACGTTGTAGATACAGGATGGAACCTGAACGTAGCTGTTGAAAATATTGAAAAAATCGTCAAGGGCATGGACCTTGATATGTATACAGATGTTATTAACTGGAAGGAGATGAGCGACTTCCAGCTTTCTATGTTTAAGTCAGGAATCAGTAGCTGCGATGCTCCTCAGGATCATGCAATCTTTGCATCCCTTTATAACTATGCTGTAAAGCATGGCATCAAATGGGTGCTCACTGGTTCAAACAACAGTACAGAATTCGTTCGTCCACCAGTAGAGTGGATTTACATGAACGACCTCCGCATGTACAAAGATATTCACAAGAAATTCGGCAAGCGTCCACTGAAGACATACCCAACTTGTGGTATTCTCAAGTATCGTTTGCTCTACAAATACGTGTATGGAATGAAGCGTTTCTATCCACTTGATTACGTAGTGTATGACAAGGCAAAGGCCGAGGAATTCTTGCACGAAAAATACGGCTGGACAAAATACGAAAACAAGCACTATGAAAACGTATTTACCAGATTCTTCGAGGGATATTACCTTCCATACAAATTTGGATTCGACACCAGAAAGAATGTATTCTCAACCCAGATTTTAGCTGGCACAATGACTCGCGAGGAGGCGCTTGAAAAGCTTAAGACTAACCCTTACGACACAGATCAGATGGAGCAGGATAAGGAATACATCGCAAAGAAGCTCGGCATTTCAACTGAGGAATTCGATGAGATCATCAACTCCCCAGCCCACATCCCAGACGACTACAAAAACTCTATGTGGATGATTCGTCTCGGCGTGCGTATCTGCCAATTGTTGGGAATAGAGAAGAGAAACATGCGATTCTAAAGGACTGGTCAAGGTGAGACTTGTAACAATGTATGCCGAATCTTGCTTGCAAGAATGAGGAATACATTTTACGAGGATCATCCTGCATTGTAGGACCAAAACGACATGAGTATTTTGCGAAGCAAAATGCGAATGAGGTTTGGCCTTGAACAGTAATATATAGGAGATTTTATGGTAGCAATTATAAATTATGGCCTGGGCAACTTAGGTAGCATTGCCAATATGCTTAAAGTAATAGGCGAGAAAAGTGTCATTACCGCGGACCCAGAGAAAATCAAGGCAGCAGATAAAATCATCTTGCCAGGCGTTGGCGCATTCGATGCCGGCATGGGCAAGCTCAATGAAACAGGCCTTGTAGATTTAATTAAAGAAGAAGCAAGAAACGGCAAGCCAATCCTTGGCATCTGCCTTGGCATGCAGCTCCTTGGAAATGGTTCCGAGGAAGGTCAGCTCCCTGGCCTTGGTCTCATCGATTTCAGCTGCAAGCGCTTCGACATCCCAGCAGAAATGAACCTCAAGGTTCCTCACATGGGATGGGACATTGTGGAGTTCAAAAAGGACGTGCCACTTTTAGATGGAATCGAAGGTCGCCAGAGATATTACTTCGTTCACACATATCACGCTGTTTGCAAGAACGTTGAGGATGTGATGATGACATGCGACTACGGATACGAATTCGCCTGCGCAGTAAACAAAGGCAATGTGTACGGTGTTCAGTTCCATCCGGAAAAGAGCCACGACTTCGGAATGAGATTATTAGAAAATTTCGTAAGAAAATGTTAGCAATAGCCTAAAGGAAAAATTATGTTTAATAGACCAAGAATCATCCCAGTTCTTCTTATTGATGATAGGGATTTGATAAAAACAATAAACTTCAAAAAGCCAACATACCTTGGTGACCCAGTCAACGCGTTGAAAATCTTCAACCGCAAGGGCATTGATGAGATGGCAGTGCTTGATATTTCTGCCAGCAAAAAGGGCTTGGAGCCAGACTTTGAGCTTCTTACAGATATGGCATCTGAAGCATTCATGCCACTTTCATACGGCGGCGGCATCAAAACTTTGGATCAGGTTCGCAAGCTTCTTGCAATCGGCTATGAAAAGGTGGTTTTGAACACTAGCCTTGTTGAGGATGAGCAGCTTGTAAAGGATGCAGTTGCACTTGCAGGTTCCCAGTCGGTAGTTGCTTCCATCGATGCTAAGGTGGTAAATGGCCAGTACAAGAGCGTTATCTGCGACGGCACAAAGGTTATCGACATGAGCCCAGTAGAGCTTGCAAAGCACGCCGAGAAGCTTGGAGTTGGTGAAATCTTCCTTAACTCAATCGACCGCGATGGCGTGATGCAGGGTTACGACATCGACCTTGTAAATCAGGTGGTAAACGCTGTAGATATTCCTGTTACAGCATGCGGCGGCGCAGGTGGCATTTCTGATCTTAAGGATGTTATCGAAAACGGTCACGCTCACGCAGCAGCAGGAGGTAGCATGTTCGTATATTACGGCCGCCTCAAGGCAGTCCTCATCACAGCTCCTACCGAGGAAGAGCTCACAGAAGCGGGGATCTACTCCGAGTAAATCAAGGACGAAATCATGAAGATTCTTTTATTAGATGTTAACTGCAAATACAGCTCCACAGGCAAAATAGTGTACGACCTTTACCGTCGCCTCAATGCTGATGGCCACGAGGCTCGCATCGCCTACGGCCGGGGAGATGTCATAGATGAACCAGGCATTTACAAATTCGGCCTGGACGGGGAGACAAAAAAGCATGCCCTGCTTGCTAGAATCACTGGCAAAAACGGCTGCTACTCACCAAAGTCCACAGCAAATCTTATCCAGTACATCAAGGATTTTAAGCCGGATTTGATTCACATACACGAGCTTCACGCATACTTCGTAAACATCGCAGAGTTGCTGGAGTTTCTCAAGGAGCAGCAGATTCCAGTTGTGTGGACATTCCACTGCGAATACATGTACACAGGCAAATGCGGTTTCGCATATGAGTGCCAGGGCTATAAAAGCGGATGTGGCAACTGCCCATATCTTCGCCAGTACGTTAGCTCACTGGCAATCGATAAAACAGCTCAGCTTCTTGCAGAGAAAAAGGCAGCCATGGAGGGCCTGAATCTAAAGGCAATCGTCACACCTTCCAAGTGGCTGGCAGACAAAACAAAGGAAACATACCTGTATGGTAATAACATCCAGGTTATACATAACGGAATAGATACCGACGGCATTTTCTATCCACGTCCAAAGGACGACGCCATCCGCAACCAGTTCGGCATCCCAGCCGATGCTAGGCTTATTCTTGCGGTTGCGCCAAACATCATGGATGTCCGCAAGGGCGGCCAGATGGTAGTTGATTTGGCAGAGACTATGCCAGACACACATTTTGTGCTTGTAGGCGCTGATGAAACAAAGCGCCACTCATCAAATGTGCAGCTCATCGCCCGCACAAAGGACCAGGACGAGCTGGCTCGTTGGTATTCTGAGGCAGATTTGTTTATAATATGCTCGAAGGCGGAAAATTTCCCAACCACATGCATCGAGGCATTGTGCTGCGGCACACCTGTTGTAGGATTGGATGAGTGCGGCACCAAGGAAACCGCGCCAGAGCCTTACGGCACCTTCGTCCGTGTGGACATCGCTGGCGATGCAGATGTGAAATATGCCGCTACATTGGAGGCATTGCAAAAAGCCATCGATTCACAGCTCAGCCGTGGCCTCACCGCTGATGAAATCCGTGCATACGCCGTAGCCCACTACGACAACGCGGTAATGTACAGAAATTATTTGGAGATTTATAATGGAATTTCTCAAGAATAGATTAAGAGATGTACGTGACTTAGTTAACTACATCAGATACTTCCACAAATTCAAAAAAGTAGGCAAGCGCTGTGTCATGTCAAAGCCTCTAAGACTTACTAACCTTCAAAACGTAGAGCTTGGCGAGAAAGTTTACATCCTTCCAGGTCTTCGCATGGAGACTTTGGAGTACAAGGACGGAGCGCAGTTCAATCCACTCATTAAAATTGGCAACGGCGTAACCATCGGCCAGAATGCCCACATTTTCTGCGCAAGCGGAATCACAATCGGCGACAATGTTGGAATCGGTGGCAATGTCATGATTAATGACTGCGCCCACGGCTACGCAGATTTGGACGCTCCAATCCAGGATCAGCCAATATCTACCAAGCCAATCGAAATCGGAGAAAACACACTTATCGGCAACAATGTGCTCATCCTTCCAGGAGTAAAAATTGGGCGCAATTGCTGCATCGGCGGAAATGTTGTTATCGCCAAAAGTGTTCCAGATTATTCCGTGGTATCAGCCCCACGCCCACGCGCGGTGGTGATGCCACATTAATAGGAGTTTATATGAAAGTATTACATATAGGAATGCCATCCCACTTTACAGAAGGGATGCTCTACCAGGAGAACATGTTAATTGCTATGAATCGTAAGGACGGACATGACGTGACAATCATCACGGATGTCTATCACTACGAGGGCAGCAAGCTTGTGAAGGGCCCAGAGGAGGACAGAATCCTCGACAATGGCGCCCGCCTTATCAGATTAGAATATGACCGAGTTTTTGCCAGCGACCTTTGGACAGAGAAAATCCAAAAGTGCCGCAAACTCAAGAAATATCTTAAGGAAATCCAGCCAGACACCATCCTTTATCACGGTGTGTGCGGATTCGAAATGATGGATGTGGCAGATTACTGCAAGCATCATCCAGAGTGCCTTTTCTTCATGGATAGCCATGAGGACTACACAAACTCAGCTATGACACCACTCAGCAAGGCATTCTACAAATTCATCCACGGCCACTTCGTTCACAAGGCATTGCCACAGGTTGATAAGATTCTCTACCTGGGCGTGCAGATGCGAGATTGGCTCAAGGATATCTATGGCATTCCAGACAATAAGATGGAGTTCATGGCCATCGGCGGAATCATTTATTCTACCGAGCAGCAGCGCGAAGCTCGCCAGAATATCATCAATAAATACAGCCTTCCACAGGATGCCATCATCATGGCTCACTCAGGAAAGCTTTCAGCAGGCAAACGCACAGCCGAGCTTTTGCAGGCATTCACACAGGTCAGCGACCCACGTCTTGCTCTGTTTGTGTTCGGTTCCATTCCAGAGGATATGGAATCAACCCTTCGCCCACTTTTGGAGTCGGACAATCGCATCCGCTTCATGGGCTGGAAGGTCAACAAAGAAATCGAGGAATTCCTTGCAGGCGTTGATTTGTACTGCCAGCCAGGCGGCCAGTCATCCACATTCGAGACTGCCATGTGCTGCGGTTGTGCCAACATGACATATCCACATGAGACTTACAAGGATGCAACATACAGCGATTGCAACGGCGAAAACTACTTCTTCGTGGAGACAGTTGACGACATGGTAAATGTATTCAAGAGCATCACAGAAACACCAATGCTTTTGGAGCAGACAAAGGCCAAGTCATTTGCATTCGCAAAGCTTCAGTTTGATTACGAAGTAATCGCAAGACGAATCTACACAGCTTAAAAGCTAAAGAGGATAAAATGAGTAATAAAGAACAGTTTGAAAAATTTTGCCAGGACAATTACGTGTGCATCTATTCAAAGCCATGGTGGCTTGATGCAGTAGTTGGCCCTGAGAATTGGGATGTATGGCTCTATGAAAAGGGCGGCCGCATTTGGGCTGCTATGCCATATTATCTTGAACAGAAAAACGGAATAAAGCGCATCACTAAGCCACCTCTCACACAGACAAATGGCTTGATTGTCAGCTATCCAAAGGACCCACAGTCCCTTGCAAAACGCGCTAGCTATGAGGAAGAAATCTGCGACGCTGCCATCGAGTTCATCGAAAGCATGGGCCTCGATATTTACGAGCAGCAGTTCCAGTACAAGTACCAGAACTTCCTTCCATTTTTCTGGCACAGATATAGCGTAATCCCTCGCTACACATACGTTATCGAGGATACATCCGATATGGAGCAGGTTGATAAAAACATCAGCAGCAAGTATAAAAACATGATCCGCAAGGGTGAGAAAAACGTCCACCACTTCGGCACAATCGACGCTGATACATTCTACACCGAGCATGAAAAGATTTTCGCTCGCCAGGATTTGCCAGTTCCATTTTCAAGAGAGCAGTGGCATCGTATATACGAAGCGGCTTATGCACACAATGCAGGCGAAGTTTTTGCAGCTCTTGGGGAGAACGACGAAGTTCTTTCACTTAGCTTTTTAGTTTGGGACGAGGAAAGCCTCTATCTTGATGCAGGCGGCCCAATCCCTGAGCACTCAAGACTTCAGACATACGACGCACTTGTCCACAAGTCAATCGAAAAGGCCCACGACCTTGGCCTCAAGTTCGACTTCGAAGGCAGCGTTGTAAAGCAGATAAATCACAGCTTCCGCGAGTACGGCGGCCGACCAGTGGAATATTATCGTTTCCGCAAGGTCTTCAACCCAGAAATCATCCGTAAGGAAGCAGAGGAAACTATTGCAAGATTATGATGAACACAGAGTTTGATTACAAAGTAGATTTAAAATCCAAGAACATTCTTATTATCATGCCAAAGTTCTACGCTTATCAGAACGAGATAAAGAAGGACTTGGTGGCCCGCGGCGCCAACCCTCATTTCTACGATGAGGAGCCTGAAAAGACAAAGTTCTTGATTATGAAAAATATCGAGAGCATCTTCCACAAGCCAAACATTTTTGATAGGTTCAACAAAAAGCTTACCAACCAGATTTTGGCGGAGATGCCTGCAGGCGGATATGACTATCTCTTGGTCATCCGCGGCAATGTTTTAAACGAATTGACCATCCACGAGCTAAAGCTCCACGCCCTCAAGGCCAACGGAAAGTCCATCTATTATTCATGGGATTCCTTTGAAAACATGCGCCACAAAGGCGAGCTTGGCCGTCTCTTCGACTGGAGGGGGACATTCGATTCCGTGGACGCAGCAAATTCCGATATGGATTACAAGCTTCTTCCGCTTTTCTATTCAGATGAATTTGATGCAAACAATATGGATGAGGTGCAGGAATACAAGTACGATTACGTTAGTGTTTCAGCCTTTTTTCCATTCAGATACAGATATTTCAAGGCATTCAAGGAAGCTAATAAAGACAAAAAGCTTTGCCTTAAGCTCTACCTGAATCCTAGCGTATATCGCGGCAAAAAGCTGAAGGACCCTAAGCTTGTAAAGAACCTTGATATGGACATCGTAAGCTTCGAACCATTCAGCCCAGATACCATCCGCGACATGGTAAAGCATTCCAAGGCAGTCATCGACCTCGCCCACGAAAAGCAGCAGGGATTGACAATGCGTACAATGGAAACCCTTGGAATCAAGCGAAAGTTGGTAACAAACAACATTTATTTACGGGACTATGAGTTCTATAATGAAAATAATGCGGTGGTTCTCGAAAACCTATCTGCAAAATGCGACGAAGCCGAGGCATCCGGCGATTACTCAGCCTTCGTATTGCCAGATGAGCAATGGCTTGATAGCCCATATGTTGAAAATGAGCAGGTACGTCGCCGCTATTCAATACATTCATGGATAGATAATTTGTTTGAGGTATAAAATTATGAAGTATTTAGTTACAGGTGCAAATGGATATATAGGCCAGGGTGTGGTAAAGACTATGCTTGATTTGGGTGCCGAGGTTGTGGCTACGGATTTCCACACAGATGACGTGGACCCACGTGCAAAGCGAATCGATGCAGATCTCTTCACACTTGAGGACCCATATGGATATTTCGAAAAGCCAGATGTTGTAATTCACTTGGCTTGGCGCGACGGCTTCCGCCACGCTTCAGAAAATCATATGAACGATTTGCCACATCACTATGATTTCATTTCTAAGATGTGCCGTGCCGGCATCAGAAAGATGTGTGTCATGGGCACCATGCACGAAATCGGCTTCATGGAAGGCTGCATCAAGGCAGACACACCATGCGCACCACAGTCACTTTACGGTATTTCAAAGAATGCCCTTCGCCAGGCTACCATGCTCCTCTGCAAGGAGACAGGCGTGAAGCTTCAGTGGCTCAGGGGCTACTATATAGTTGGTAACGCTCATAAGGGTTGCAGCATTTTCTCAAAGCTCACAGCTGCAGCAGAGGCAGGCGACACCACATTCCCATTCACCACAGGCCAGAATCAGTACGATTTCACAGATTACGATTTGTTCTGTGAGCAGGTTGCTAAGGCAGCTATGCAGGATGAAGTGCTTGGAATCATCGAGTGCTGCACAGGCAAGCCAATGAAGCTTGCAGACCGCGTAGAGAAATTCATCGAAGACAATGGATTCTCTATCAGCCTAGCTTATGGCACATTCCCAGATCGCCCATACGATTCAAAGGCTGTATGGGGAGATAGCTCGAAAATTGATAAAATCATGGCTTTATATTAAGGAGATTAAAATGAAACCAGTACTTTACATAGTAATTCCATGCTACAACGAAGAAAAGGTATTGCCTATCACAGCTCCAATGTTCCTGGACAAAATCAAGGAGCTTGTATCAGCTGATAAAATCGATGATAAGTCACGCGTAATGTTCGTAAACGATGGTTCAAAGGACACTACATGGGAGATTATCAAGGACCTTGCAAAGCAGGACGAGCACTTCGTTGGCATCACACAGAGCCGCAACCGTGGTCATCAGAACGCAGTTCTTGCAGGCCTTATGGAAGCAAAGGAGCTTTGTGACATCACTATCTCTATCGACTGCGACGGTCAGGACGATATCAATGCTATGAACGAAATGGTAGATGCATATTTGGATGGATGCGAAATCGTCTATGGCGTTCGCAACAGCCGTGCTACAGACACATTTTTCAAGCGCTTCACAGCTGAAAGCTTCTACAAGCTCTTAAATGGCATGGGCGCAGAGGTTGTATTCAACCACGCTGATTACAGATTAGTTTCAAGCCGCGTGCTTAACGAATTTGCCAACTTCAAGGAGGTCAACCTCTTCCTTCGTGGAATGTTCCCACTTGTAGGTTTCAAGAGCACTAGCGTTTACTATGCAAGAAACGAGCGTATCGCCGGAGAGAGCCATTACCCACTTTCAAAGATGCTTTCACTTGCATTCGATGGCATCACATCCCTTAGCGTTAAGCCTATCCGCATGATTACAGGCTTCGGTATTTTCGTGGCTTTCATCAGCCTTATCTTGCTTATATATTCAGTGGTACAGCACTTCCTTGGCAATACAAACGCCGGATGGTCTAGTATCATGGTGGCAGTCTGCTTCCTTGGCGGCATCCAGCTCATCTCACTTGGTGTAATCGGTGAGTACGTTGGAAAGACCTACATGGAGACAAAGGCTCGCCCACGTTATATCATTTCAGAGAGAACTTACGATGAAAGAACCAACGATTGAGAACTTCCTCGCCTTCGAGCGAGAGCACAAATGTAACCAAATAGAGATTGAAGGCATGCATGTGTGGGCGTTGTATCGATACGAAATCCACAATGCCATCAAGGCCGAGACGGTGGGCCGTACAGAGGGCGATGCCCAGGGGTTCACCAAGTCGGAGCTCATCAGGATGGCCATCAATGCCCTAAAGCCTTTCACCTATAAAAATGTGGATGTACTTTTCATCGGCAATGGCCGTCGTACAAAGAATGCCGATACTGGTATTTACGAGGACATATATTGCGATGAGATAGCAAAGAAGTACAATAGCGTAATTCTTGAACATCCAGAAAACCACGGACATTGCACACCTAACGGAATGGACAATGTCTATTTTACTGATAGGGTGGCATTTCAGACCAACCTGGCAGTAAAGCTTTCAAAGAAATTCAATACAAAGAAAAGACAGCAGCGCACAGCTGCGGTCACAGAAAAAATCGGCCCAATCCTTGATGCAATTAAAACAGAGTTTGGCCCGGATTTAAGAGAAAAGCTTATTCCTGATATCGTTGATAGAATGTACTACATCGATATCACAAAGAAATATTGTGGCAAGATTTTGGACAAGGCTAATCCAAAGCTAATCATCGAAATCTGCTACTACGCAATGGAAAGCTACGCTATGAGCATGCTTGGACACGAGAGGGGTATCCACACCGCGGAATACAGCCACGGCTTTGCATTCCCTACTCACACACCTATGCAGTACAATCCAGAAGACCACCTCACAGAGCTTCCGGATGACGAGCTCATCTACAGCGAGACTCAGCTTCCAATTGTGCACCTGCCTGACAATGTAAAGATGATTACAGTCGGCTTCCCATTTTTCGAAAAACAGAGAGCCCACTACCAGGCAGAAAATCCAAAGGATGACAAAACCATCTGCTTCATTTCCACCCTTGCAGAGGGCGCGCAAATCAGTAAGGTGGCAGCAGCAGTGGCAGATATGATTGGGGATGAATACCACATCATCTACAAGCTCCATCCGCTGGAGTTTGGCTACTACAAAAAGCGTTATCCTTGGCTTGTAAACGACAAACTGGATGTGATTGACAACAATGAAAATCACATCTTCAAATACCTTGCCGCATCAAGCGTGGTTGTCAGCACCCGCACAGCCTCAGTTTGGGAAGGCATCGGCTTCGGCTGCGACACCATCCTCTTAAACTATGGTGACACCGCCGTAAATATGGAGTATTTTATAAAAGAAAAGAACGTGCCGCTGGTTGATACAGCAGAGCAGGTTGTGGACCTTATCAAAACAGGCCGCGCCGGCAAAGTGGACCCTAACGGTATGTTTGAACCTAACGCATTTGCGAATATAAGTAACTACATAGAGAGGTATATAAAATGAAAACAGTAGCTTTTGTACCAATAAAGATGAATAACGAGCGCCTTCCAGGCAAGAACACAAAATGTTTTAGCGACGGCACTCCACTTGTTAGAGTAATCACTGAAAAGCTTGCAGCCCTCAAGGGTGATTGCATCGATGAAGTTTACTGCTATTGCAGCAACCCAGCCATCAAAGAGTATTTGCCAGAGGGAGTAGAGTTCCTTGAGCGCCCTACATTCCTTGATGACAAGTTCTGCAAGGGCCGTGCAATCTACGAGGAATTCGTAAAGACGGTAGAGGCTGATGTTTACATTCTCTGCCATGCCACAGCACCTTTCACTACTACAGAGCACATCAAAGAGTGCATCGAGGCAGTGCAAGCTGGCAAGGCATCATCTGCATTTGCAGGCCAGAAGCATCAGACATTCTTCTGGAAGGATGGCAAGCCATTCAATTTCGACTTGAGCAATCCACCACGTACACAGGACATGGAAGCATTCTACACAGAGAACCCATCTCCATACGTATTCACAAAGGAGTGCTTCGCAGAGACTCACGCAAGATGCGGTCTCAACCCATACATCGTTGAGTGCGATGCAGCAGAGTGCGTAGATATTGACAATGCTGACGATTTCGAGTTGGCAGATGCAGTATACACATTCCTCAAGTCAAAGGGAAAGTTAAAGTAAGAAAGTAAGGTTTTTTTATGGAACAGCACATTAGATTATTAGACTGTACTCTCCGTGACGGTGGCCACATCGTCCAGGGTAAATTCGGCGAGTCAGTTATCAAAAACACAATCAAAGGCTTGGTAGAGGCAGGCGTAGATATCATCGAGGTTGGTTTCCTTTGGGACAGCGTCAATGATAAGGACACAGCCCGTTTCTACACAATCGAGGATGTTAAAAGAATTTTGCCAGAGGATAGAGGTCATTCTCATTTCTCACTTATGGCAGATTTCATCGATTTGGAGCACTTGGAGCCATGCGATGGCACTATCGAATACATCCGTCTTTCATTCAAGAGATGGCGCCTTGACTGGGGCCTCAAGACAGCCCGCATCCTTATGGACAAGGGATACAAGGTCTTCATCAACCCAGTAAACAACAACGTTTATTCAGATAAGGAATATATCGAGGTTCTTGAAAAGGTTAACGAGCTTCACCCATACGGTTTCTCAATCGTAGATACCTTCGGTGTAATGCGTGTTAACGACCTTTCACACAGATATTATTTGGTAGAAAACAACCTTCTCCCAGATATCACAATCGGCGTTCACTTGCACGAGAATCTTGGCTTGGCATACAACCTTGCTCAGCATGTAGCACAGATTGCCAACCCAACACGAAACATCGTTATCGATGGTTCACTTCTTGGAATGGGCCGTGTGCCTGGCAACCTTTGCATCGAGCAGATTGCAGACTACATGAACGAGCAGTACGGCACAAGCTACGCTCTCGAGCCAATCTACGATGCAATCGACGACTACATCGCACCAATCAAGGCTCGCGAGCCATGGGGCTATGCAATCCCATACGCCCTTTCTGCAAAGTACTACTTACACCGTACATACGCAGAGCATTTGATCAACAAAAAGCGTCTCAAGACAAAGGACATCCAGCGTATCCTTTCACAGGTGGATCCTTCCGAGGCAGAGACCTTCAACGAGGAATACATCGACAAGCTCTACATGGAGTACATGGATGTTAAATACGATGACAAGGCAGATTTGAAGAACCTTTCAGATATCCTTGCAGGCTACAAAAACATCCTTGTTATGGCTCCAGGCGAGAGCCTCAAGACATCTGCGGATAAGATTGCAGCAGCAAAGACAGCAGATACATGCACAATCGCGGTAAACTTTGTGCCAGAGGCAGGTGCCGATATCATCTTCCTTACAAACACAAAGCGCTATGACAGCATTAAGGATAAAAAGGGCGATAGCAAGCTTGTTATCACTTCAAACCTTATGCGTGATATCGAAAGCTACGATGCAGCAATCGCTTACAACGAGCTTGTATACTTTAACGACGAATACAATGACGATTCCACATTGATGCTTATCAACCTTCTTGTTAAGCTTGGTGTCAAGGAGCTTAGCTTCGCAGGCTTTGATGGCCGCAAGAATGGCAAGCTCAACTTCGTGGACAATTCACTTGATGGCCACCAGGACAACCCTGAGCGCAGCCAGAACACAAAGCGAATCTTAGATAACGTATTTGCGGATGTGAAAAAGACTTTCATTACTGAGAGCGAATATAAGTAAATTAGACTCCATTGCCTAAAACTTTAGGCGATGGAGTTTTTTATAGCAATTTTTTATTCATCAATTGTTCAGAAATTATTCTTGATTTCAACATGCTTATGGAGTAGACTCGAATTAGAATAATTCCATAAAATAGGGAAATGGGGTTAAATTTAAAAGGAAGGTGTCTATTATGAAGAGATTCAAGATTGCAAAGGTTCTCTCTCTTGCACTTGCTGCAGTATTTGCAGTATCAGTATTCACTACTAGCGCATCAGCTGCTAGCCGTGCAGATGAGTACAGAAGAGAGCTTACAACAGAGGAAGTTCAGTGCCTCTATTCAATGTTTGATGCAAAGTTTTATGCAAGCGCAAATGCTGATGTAATGGATTATTATGGATTCGATTACTACACAACAGATTGCGACATGACATTGTTTGCTCACTTCTTAGCATGTGGCCTTTGGGAAGAGCGTCAGCCAAACGCACAGTTCAACGTAGATGTATACGCTACTAGAAACGTTGATCTTCGTGCAGCTTATGGCGATGACATCGTTGCATACTATGTTCATTATGCAACACATCCAGAGGAAGTTACATGGCGTGTAACACCAACACTTGGTGATGCATTCAGAAACGGTATCACAGTATACTCTGTATACGATATGGTACTTGGTTCAACATCAGCTGTTAAGGCTGGAGCACTTCCAGTTCAGACAGTTAATTATGCACCAGTACTTGGTATCGGCGTTAAATAATTAGCAAAATATGTATTGTGGGGCCTAGGGTTTTCCTAGGCCCTTATTTTGTACTTTTTCCGGCGATTAGCCTATGATATAATAAATTGAAATATGTGCAAAAACGCTTATTATACAGGCGGCATAATTTAAGGAGATACTAATGGGTTTTTTTGAAGAGAAAAAGGGAGTTTTTAGAGGAATTTTGGGCCTGGCTGCTCTTGTGTGGGCAATCATCACTTTAAACACAGGCCTTTTTATAGATGAAAATGGTGTATTGGCAATTTATAAGGGAATCTTCCAGGGGCAGAGGATGTTTGTGGATGCCTGGGGGCCACTTCAGATGGGAGGCCTTCTCACATATCCGCTGTTTGCGCTCTACAAGTTTGCGTTAGAGCCACTTATCTATCCACTTGGAATTGGATTGGTTCTCTATCTTCGTATCGCATATACGATAATCAGACTTGCCATCTGCATCTACCTTTACTCAGTTTTAAAGAGAACAAAGTATGAAAACGGCGCCTTCTACGCTAGCTTATTCGCATTCCTTTTCGTAATGAGCTACAAGGCTATTTCGTATAAATCGATTTGTGATTTTGGAGTATTGTTTTTCATTGCTTATGGCATTCGCTTCCTTGTTACAAGCAAGCCTGCATACGTGGTACTTATGGGAATCACTAGCTGTATCGCAGTTATTGCATACCCATCCATGATTATCCTTCCAGTATGCTTTGGTGTGATTCTTCTCATCCTTAGCTACAAGGGATACGAAATGATAAAGCCATTCTGGATTTACCTTGCCACATGCCTTGTGATAGCAGCACTTGTAATTCTTTATCTGCAGCTTACATCAGGCCTTGGCAATATCATTCCTCAGCTTCAGTATCTGGAGGATTCGGATTACGACCAGAGCCTTCCAGTACGCATCGGCATGATGCTTGCAGAATACGCAGTGTTTGCAGTAGTGGCATACCTTCCAGTTTTGTTTATCAAGATTCTTGGAAAGTATCGCTACGTTGATAATTATGTGCTTGGCGTCACATTGTCTCTTTACTGGGCAGTGTTTATGATTGTTATTTGCGCCCTCAGGTCAGATAGCATCAGTGATTCCCGCTTTGCATACGGCTGCTTGCTCCCATTCTTCTGGCTACCAGTTCTTATCCAGCCAGAGAAAAAGGCCGACTACACAGTCATCGGCCAGTACAGCAACAACAGCCTCAGTGGCAATATTTTGCTTCAGTTCATTTTTGCAACATCGGCAGTGGCACAGTTTGCATGGCTTCTTTCTACAAACCAGGATATTTCCGTGCCTGCTCACATGGCATACTATGTTGTCCTTGCAGTGATTCTCATTGCTTGCCAGGATGATAACGGCATGGGCTTCCTTGTTACAGCACTCACTATTGCGGCTCTTTTCTTCGGATGCTTCTGGGTGGCAGAGGGCAATGGCGGTTTCGCCAGCATCGTTTCAGAAAGATGGATAGTGGAGGATGGGGCTTTCAAAGGTATTGCCCTTACACCAGATGATTACAACGCTAATCTTTCTGTGATGGAGCTACTTGATACATATGTAACTGAGGATGACTATTTGCTTGTTGCATTCGGTAGTAACAGCACAGGCTACCTCAATAGCGATGCTCATCAGGCAGCAGGCAGCGCCTACATGCGCACCCACATCAATACCAGAATACTTGATTATTGGAATGTTAATCCTGAGAATACTGCAAATTACGTGCTCATCGATGAGAGCTGCTCAAAGTATGAGAAGTTCGTTGAATCAGAGGCAGGGCAGCAGATTCTCAGCACATATACAGTAGAGGTAGGTAGATCAGGCAATTTCGTATTGCTCACAAAATAATATGATAAAAAAACTAACAGAAAACAAAAGAATACTAACGTGCCTGTATTTCTTGATACTGGCTGGGGTGGCCCTGATAGCCTCCCTGCCGGCATTTAGAAACGGCATATATAACGGTCATGATTTGTGGTTCCACATGGGCCGCATCGAAGCCATTGCCACGGAGCTTTCAAACGGTCAGTTCCCAGTTCGCTTCGAGACCACAGGATGGTATGGCAATGGATATATTTCCACCACCATGTATGGCAACATCTTCCTGTATGTGCCAGCGCTGCTACATATGGCAGGCTTGGCCACATACAGGTGCTACAACATTTATGTGATTTTGACCAATATAATCGGCGTTGCCATTGCAGCATACTCCTTCAAAGGAATCTTCAAGGATAGGAGATGGGCACTTCTTGCTACATCCACATATATGCTGGCTGGCTACTATATTTCCAATGTGTACATGCGTGCAGCAGTCGGTGAATACACAGCCATGATTTTCATCCCATTGCTTGTGTATGGTATATACCATGTCCTGTTTGATGATAATCATGATGGTCTGATTCGCACCACACTGCCGCTTGTGATCGGCACCACAGGCATCATCGAATCACACATACTCACCACGGTCATGGTGGCCCTGGCAGTATTTGTTTTCTTAATCATCTATTTGAAAACAACAATCGGTCACATAAAAGAGTTATTATTTGCTCTGGTCATGATTGTGTGTTTAAACGCATTCTTCCTGGTACCATTTTTGGATAGCTACACATCCTACGATTTCAATGCAAGCGTAGGTACAGCAGGGGAAAATATCCAAAAGTTTGGTCTATATCTGGACCAGGTATTTGGCCTGTTTCCAGAGGGAAGCGGAAGCATGTATGAATGGACCAGCGCCGGCGAGGAATACACACGCCTTGGCGTAGTTCACGTGGTGGCATTTGCACTGATGTTATTTGCAATAGCATTCAAAAAGAAACTGGCCATGACCAACACCAGATACAGAAGAATCCTTAGCATTTTCATCATCGGCCTCATTGCAGCCTGGCTTTCATCAGCATATTTCCCATGGGGAATCTTTTCGGGAGATAACGCTGTATCAAATATTATGCGTTCTGTCCAGTATCCTAGCAGGTACCTGGTCATCCAGACCATCTGCTGGACGCTGTGTGGTACATACGCACTGCGAGCCGCCCTGGAGGCTATAAAGCCAGACAAACAGGCTCTTACATACGGCCTTGCAATCATTTGCATAGGGATGCTTGCATTGGCCCAGACAGGATGGTTCATGTACACCTTGTCATGCAGGAACTACACCATCCAAACCATAGAGGGAAGGGACAACTTTGCAGATGGGCTTTACCTTCAGGTAGGCACAGACACATCGGACCTTGCCACAGAGGCAGAGCTTCTGGAGGGCGATGATTGCACAGTTCAGGATTTAGGATATAGTAAAGGCGTGCGACAGATTCTCATAGATAATGAATCCACAGAATCTGCCACAGTGCTTGTTCCTATATTTAATTTTAAATACATTAGAGCTTTTGATTCAGCTGGCACTGAATATCAGCTTGAATCAACAGATGGCAACCAGTACCAGGTACAGGTGCCAGCCGGATTTAACGACACACTGTCTGTTAAGTTCGTAGCGCCATTTGCATGGCGTTTTTCAGAGGGGGTTACATTAATTACATTACTAGCTATTATTTTTGTACCCGCCCTGAAGAGGGGGAGGAAAGGAGTTTAATATTGAAGAATAATCGTTATGTTGCGATTGGGTTAGCTGCTATTACACCGATACTGGGGTGTATTCTGTTTTTGTTGTACAACGGTATCGGATTTACGGAATATTCCATAGCTTGCTCCCAGTGGAATGATGAGTTTACTTACTACAAGCAGGTGGAGGCAATCATTGCATATGGCAAGCCACTTGGATTCTACGGCTTCAATGAAAGCCACGCCCTTTGGGGCAACTTGGGTGGATGGAGCTTTGCTATCCACTGGCCATTCGTTTTAATTGGAAAGATATTTGGATGGACATATACCACACCAGTGATTTTCAATATCGTAATTTCGATAATAGGTCTTGTTGCTTTTGCAGCAATCATGAAGCTCGCACTCAAGCAGCAGCTGGTTGTAAGCGGACTTTGGCTTGGATATTCAGTTGGATTGAGATACATCTTTTCTGCATCACCAGAGGTGTTGATTTGCGTCATCTTTTTGATGCTCCTCACATTCATGTATAGATACTACAAAACTGGAGCAGCATACTGGATGGTACTTTCAGATGTTTGCCTCTTTTATCTGTCGCTGATGCGTGGCTATTACGCAGCCTTTGTCCTAGTGCTCATCTACATGGCATGGGAAAAGCATGGCTTCGGACGCAAGGTGATTTATCAGGTGATTGTAGGTGCTGCATCAGCCCTTGGTTACGCACTTATCATCCACTATTGCTTGGCAGAGTACTTCTCACCAGATGTCACAATCGATTGGGTGAACCCACTGATTCTTTTAAAGAAGGAAGCAGTAGGCGTTCTTGAGTCACTTAATTACATGTGGCAGGCTCTGCAGCTTCAGTCGGTGCGCGGTAGTTGGTATATCATATATCTCTTTGTAGGAATCTTTGTGTTCTACAAGATATTCAAGGATAAAAGAAAAGGCTACATCACAGCAGCCTTAGTATGGTTCATTCTTCCATGTGCCCTTTGGGCTATTTACAATTCTAAGGAAGGCTGTCGCCATTTGATGGCCTGTGGATTTATCGGTATCATCTTTATGTCGGTACTTGCCAGACACCGCTGGATAAACTGGCTGTCTCTTGTGATTGTATTCTTTACCACATGGCTTTCGGCAGACACCTTCTACACCGATTTGGTAAAGCCAGATCAGGCTCAGATAGAAACAGTTACAGAGGCCCAGGCAGAGCTTACAGAGCTCATATCCCTGGATAGCGACGATGAATGGGACAACACCATCATCTGGAGCTTATCTACCTACTTCAACGATTTGTATGCAGTTCCTGCGGGGATGGGAATCAATTGTTGCGAGGATGAGTTCCTCATTGAAAATGTGGGAAACTTAAATTCAAAGTATATCGCCACAATGAACGGCGATACTATTGATAAGCTTATAGAAGCTTATGGTGGAGAACTTATTTATAGCTATAGCCAAACAAATATATATAAAATAAGATAACAAAATTGCAGAGGTTTAGGCCTCTGCAATTTTGCTATAGAAATTGATATATGCTATAATTTTTAGGATTATGGAAACATATAATTAATTACAAATATAAACTTGGAGAAACGATATGATTTTTAAATTCGAAGACAAGATATTAAAGTTTTTAAAGGAACATATTGCAGTAATCGCACTTATTGCATCTGTTCTCATCAACTTTGTAATTCGTTATTCCCTTAGAGATTTCACAAACTCAGATTTGAGTAATCCTCTTACAAACTGGTACAACGAATTAAAGGCTACTGGCGGGTTCGCAGGCTTGGGACATCAGCTCAATGATTGCAGTTACAACCTACCATATCTTACTTTAATTGCATTCTTCACATATTTACCAGTAAATCCAGCAGACGCTTTCAAAGTATCTAGTGGTATTTTTGATTTTGTACAGGCCTTTGCTGTTGCTTGGTTTGTATACGACCTTACAAAGCAGAATAAAAACAAAGCTGCTCTTTCATTTATAATTGCAATTTCTTCACCTATCGTTTTGCTTAATTCAGCAGGATGGGGACAGTGCGATTCAATCTACACAGCTTTTACAATCTTTGCTTTGATTTACCTAAACAAAGAGAAGTTCTTGGTATCATTCATCTTACTTGGAGTTGCTTTCGGATTTAAGTTACAGGCAATATTTGTTTTACCATTCTTTGTATACTACTACTTCACAAAGAGAAAATTTTCTATTGTGTATTTTGGAATTATTCCAGTGGTAATGGAAATCCTTAGCCTTCCAGCCGTTATTGCAGGTCGTGGTTTCTTGGATGTATTTAGAATCTATCTTAATCAGACAGATTGGTATCCAAAGATGTCTATGAACTATCCTTCATTCTGGGATTTACTCAACAATGAATATACAATTTCTAGCGCAGACACATATGTAATTATGAAGACAATGGCAGTTATGACACCAATCCTTATTATTGGATGCTTCATGTTTGCTTGGATTTATAACAATGTTGAGATTAATACTCAGAACATGATTTACATGACATTTATCTGCATCATGACATGTGTAGAATTCCTTCCAGGAATGCATGAAAGATACGGATACACAGCAGAGATTTTATTAATCATCATGATGTTTATCAACTGGAAGGTTATTCCACTTGTGTTGGCTCAGCTTTTAATCTTAATTGCAACATATGGAAACTTCCTGTTTGACCAGCTAGTTAACTTCACAACTATGGCTTGGCTTAATGCAATTGTATATTTTGCTACTATGATATTTATTAGTTATCAGATGCTTAAAAGGGAAGAAAAATGAAAACAAACAAGAGAATTCAAAAGGCTATATTTGTCATAGCTTATATATTATTATTTATACCTAATTTATATTCAATTTATTATTCAGTTCCTGCCAGCGACGATTTTGCTATGGCACTTGGCAGGGATGCTTATGGCAACTCATTTTTTGAATTCTTTGCAGCAGTGCCTTTCTTCTTTTTACAAAGAGGCGGCACCATGGTTGCTTTCGTTTTTGAACTTTTGTTAAACCCACTTAATCTTCATATTCATTTAGGACATGCATACGGTGTATACATGATCATTGCATTCTTGCTTTGCATGGCTGCCATTCTTTATGGAGTGAAGACAATTGCTAAATACATGCTTCGTAATCACACTGAATCAGACCTAGTAGCTTCTGTCATCACATTCCTTACAGCTGTGATGCTCATCGAAAACTATTACTACGTAGAAGCATACAACTGGTACGTTGGCATGATCGCCTATCCTATGAATATGGCATTCATGTTCCTGGCAGCAGCTTACATAATTCGCTTTGGCCAGACAGGAAATAAAAAGTTTTATATCTGGGCTATCATCACTGGCACACTTGCAGCCAACACTACAGCTCTTGATATACCACTTGGAATTTTCTTCCTATATATCGTTCTTATTAATAAGGAATTTGATAAACACATTTCAAACTTGTTTAAGAAATACTTACCATTACTTTGCTATATCATTGCAGGACTTGTTGCAGTGGCTGCGCCTGGCAACTTCGCTCGCCAGAGTCAGTACACAGAGGAAGTATCAGTTAGCAATTCAGTAATCCAGACTATTGCCGATGTAAAGTTCTTTGGCATGGCCATTTTAAAAGAACGTTCAGTGACACTTATTATCATTGCAGTGCTTATCATTATTGGCTTTGCAATTAGCACAGGAAAGAAAAGCAAGCCTGGTAACATCATCCTTTATGGAATTGCTTCAGTTTGTATCTGGATGGGATGCCTCCTTCCATATGTATATGGTCGAGGTATGACTCGCACTTATCTTGATGTGCGTATGCAGTATGTATTCGATTTCCTTTTTGAAATCACCATCTGCCTTGGGGCTCTTATGATTGGTCAGTGGATTGGATATATCGTAAATGCGAATTTAGAAAAGATGGGATACATTGCAGCAGCTGCTGCAGCAGTACTTGGTGCATTGGCCCTTGTTGTCACAGGTCGTTACGCTACTACAGTGTCCTATGAAGTGTATGCAAAGCGTGCTGAGATAGCAGCTAGCTACCATTTATGGAATGGAATCCTTCTTGAGATAGAGCAAAGCGCCGATGAGGATGTGGTTGTAGACAGAGATTACAATGTCCCTTGGAATAAATATTTCCTTTACTCAGGAATGGAACCGGGAGAGGTTTATGCGGTGGATTTAGATGCTTTCTATGATTCACAGCAGATCCTTCCAAATGTTTATTATGCAAAGAAATCCATTACAATAAATTACCCAAGATAAGAGGAAAAAACATTGAAAAAATTACTTTCAATTGTAGTGCCTTGCTTCAATGAAGAAGAAGCAGCACCGATTTTCTACAACGCAATAAAGGAGATAGAGCCAAAGCTCGAAACAGTAGACTTAGAACTTGTATTTGTGGACGATGGTTCTAGAGATAATACATTACAGGTCCTAAGGGATTTGCATAAAAAGGATGAGCGTGTTCACTATGTATCCTTCTCACGTAACTTTGGCAAGGAAGCTGGCATCTATGCAGGTCTTGAAAAATCCCATGGCGATTATGTAGTTATCATGGATGTAGATTTGCAGGATCCACCATCAATGCTTCCGGAGATGCTTTCTTGTATTGAAAGTGGTGAATATGAATGCGTGGCTACTCGTCGTGTTGATAGAAAAGGTGAGCCACCTATTCGTTCGTGGTTTGCTCGTAAGTTCTACAGAATCATGAATAAGATTAGTAGTGCTGATATTGTGGATGGAGCCCGCGACTATCAGATGATGACAAGAAAAGTGGTTAATGCCATCCTTTCTATGGGAGAGTACAACCGCTTTAGCAAGGGTATCTTTGGCTGGGTAGGATTTAAGCGTAAATGGCTTGAATTTGAAAATGTGGAGCGCGTGGCTGGAGAGACAAAATGGTCTTTCTGGAAGTTGTTTATCTATGCTATAGATGGCATCGTTGCGTTTAGCACTGCACCATTGACTCTTGCGTCTGTGTTTGGAAGTATAATGTGCCTTGTGGCATTCATTTTTATAATCATCATTATTGTTCGAACACTTATATTTGGTGACCCAACAAACGGATGGCCATCAATGGTTTGTATCATACTTTTAGTTTCAGGTATTCAGCTTCTCTGCCTTGGTATTCAGGGACAGTACATGGCAAAGACATACCTTGAAACAAAAAAGCGTCCAATCTACTTAGTACAGGAAGAGGAGTAGGAAATGATACAAGAAATGGTACAAAAAAAGAATTGGCTTGTTTCATTAATAATAGTGGCAGTGGCCCTTACAGCCCTTTGGATTATTTGCCCTATCTGCTTCCAAAACAATGATGACAAGGTGCTGATGTATCTTACAGCAGGCTACACCACCGGCACACCAGAAGCCGGCACTGTGTTCGGAAGCTTCTATTATTATGGAATAATTGCTCTATTTTATAGAATATATTCTAGTCTAGCATGGTACACCATATTCGAGCTTGGCATGGTGGCGGCTAGCCTATGGATTATAGCTACCAGCTTTAAAAGCATTGTCGGAAAAGTTGCATTCATTATTATGTTCCTTTTCTGCTTCATGCATTTTTCTACAGCGTTGCAGTATACAGCTACAGCAGGCCTTGTTCCAGGTGCAGCAGCTTGTAGCCTTATTGCCAGCATGGAATCTGAAAAGCTTTTAGAAAGCAGATTCCTGATTGCGGTAATCATGCAGGTGTGTGCATATGGTATACGTAAGCAGTTTGGTTTGGTTGGATTTGCAGCAGTGCTTATTATTTTGTTCTTCCAGT
>JAEEGH010007572.1_pt1 | contig 26058 bp, 20 predicted proteins | sample 9134181 | NCBI WGS metagenome assembly JAEEGH01 (sample SAMN16246544, study PRJNA631951) | gut metagenome | biome: gut microbiome; feature: rumen; material: DP-attached | host: Bos | place: Iran: Karaj | collected 2018-10
TGCGCAAAAGCCTCTTCTCCAAAGCTCTATGATGACTTAAGAGTCATCAGGCAAAATCCTGAAGTGATTGCTCCGAAAGGAGCAGAACTATGTTCTCCGTTTCACCTAGGCCACAATATCATCTAAAAAAATACTTGTAAATAGGTTTGCTGCAATCTTAAGAAAATCTATCGCAAATCTTAAGAAAGTCATAAGAATTACGCGTTTTTACGCAACAAAAAAGACTGCGAAGCGTCATGCTTCGCAGTCCCAAATTTAATTACTTTCCAAACTTAAGGAATCCGATTGATCCAACAAGTGGAGCGTCCTTAGCCTTGCCCTGGAATACATATACGATAGAAATGATTCTGCAAACAAGGATAATGATCTCCAAAACGCCGCCAACGATCCAACCTACGATAGGAACAATGAAGAACAACAGAGCAAGAATTCCTGCAATGTCATACTGGATGTTAACCTTGGTGTGGAACTTGATGAACTCTGAATCCTTTACATAGATTCCTGCAAGGATACCAACAAGGCATGAGAAGAAGTAAGGAAGAGCTGCAAACAACTTGTTGTCTGCGATATCCTTAGCATCAAACTCTGCTGTGTGATCGCTTGGATCAAACTTCTGGTACTGCTGGAATCCGGGCTGTGGCTGGAAACCAGGCTGTGGCTGGAAGCCCTGCTGAGGCTGGAATCCGGGCTGTGGAGCCGGAGCAGGTGCAGGAACAGGAGCGGGTGCAGGAGCTGCCTGACCGGCTTCGGGAGCAGGTGCAGGAGCAGGCGCACTGTCTGTCAAAGCACTTCCGCAATTATTGCAAAATACTGCATCATCAGGAACCTGAGTTCCGCAATTAGCACAAATCTTCATCTTTTTTCCCTCCATTTACTGAATTTTCATACTTCACTATTTTACATTGATGATTCAGTAAATTCAAGCTTATCAGCAGTATTTCTGAAGGGTCTTTCTAACAGCACCTGTGCCGGCGATGAGTTCCATAAAGTAATCAATAATTCTATCTGAAAGACCGATCTTCTCAAGATCAACACCGAAAATGGTAGCATCCTTAAGAAGTGGCAGAACTGCTGCCTTTACTTTATCTCTGTCGCCCTCACCAAGCGTGATATCCTTAACATAGCTCTGAGCCTTCTCAAGCATAGGATCAGGGCTTGGCTCAAATGAAGCGCCCTCATCATTTACGCCCATGAGGTAGCGCAGCCATCCAGCGTGAACCAGTGGAATAAGCTTAAGGTTATTAACATCAAGTGTATCTGAAACAGCATAAGCCTTGATTGTCTCACCGAATCTGATAGGAAGCTTCTGTGATGTATCACAGGCGATACGCTGTGGTGTATCAGGCATGAATACGTTAGGAATTCTCACATTAACAACTGTATCGATGAACTCCTTAGGGCTGATAACGCCGGGGTCAGTAACAACAGGAAGTCCCTCAACATAGCCGATCTCCTTGACCAGCTTAACGAGGTTCTCGTCCTTCATCTCGTCTGAAATCTTGGTAAATCCAAGCACGCATCCGTAAATAGCAAGAGCTGTGTGAAGAGGATTAAGGCATGTGCAAACCTTCATTCTCTCAACCTTATCAACAGTCTCCTTCTCGGTAAAGATAACGCCAACCTTCTCAAGTGCAGGTCTTCCGTTAGGGAACTTGTCCTCGATAACCAGATACTCACTCTCCTCAGCATTAACGAAAGGTGCAACCCAGGTCTTCATGGAAGTAACCACGGGCTCAAGCTCCTCAACGCCGTCCTTTTTAAGGATCTCGTTGACTGAGTCGTCGGGTCTTGGTGTGATCTTGTCGATCATTGACCAAGGGAAGCTTACCTTGTCCTCGTCGTCGATATATGCCTCAAATCCGGGATCTGCCTTGCCTGCAAGTACCCATTCCTTGGCAAAAGAGCTAACGGCTGCATATAACTTATCTCCGTTATGTGAGCAGTTATCTGTGCTTACCATTGCGATCTTCTTCTCGCCTGCTTTGTATCTTGCATACAAAAGAGCTGCAACCTTACCTATATAGCTCTTTGGAGCCTCAGGTCCGTTCTCAAAATCTTCCTTAACAGCAGGAAGTGTCTCACCTGCAGCATTTACAAGGCTATAGCCCTTCTCTGTAATAGTAAATGTAGCCATCTGAAGAGAGTCTGCTGTAAATATCTCCTTAAGTCTTCCAAACTCATCAGCTCTTGCAGAATCAAGAATACATGACTCAGCAATACTTGCAATAACAGACTTCTCAACATTACCGTCAGCCTTAAGAGTAACCAGGATTGAAAGATTATCATGAGGTCTGTACATCTTCTCAATGATCTCATAATCAAATCCCTCAACTACTGTAAGACCTTTTGTCGCATATCCTTCTTCAAGCATTCTCTGTGCAAGATTTGCCTGGAATGCTCTGAAGATATTACCTGCTCCAAAATGAACCCACTGTGGAGCTGCAACAGTCTCAGCTACCATCTTCTCTCTATCATATGTAGGTATAAAGTAACCCTTCTCTTTCCATACACTATCCTTTAACGCATCATTATTTAATACCATTTCTATTACCTCTCCTATAACTCTCTAATTTACAAAAACAAACAACATCCGTTCTCAAGTAAACTGTACAATTCAACCACACACCCATATACCTATAGCTATCGATGAACAGCCCGGACCAATATAATTAACCATCCGGGCGATTTTGATGTTGTGGAGCTTAGACATATGCATCATAAGTGGCTCTCCACGCAATGATGCATGCCCATGGCTAAGCGGAGCGCTTAACATCACGAGCCCGGGTGGTTAATTATATTGGTCCGGGCGTCACCCTTCTAAGCTTTTATCGTGTGTGCTGCTTCTCGATTGCTTCCCAGAGACCGTTGATGTAGGTTGCACCAAGGGCTCTGTCGTAGAGGCCGTAACCGGGCATTGCTACTTCGCCCCAGATCATTCTTCCGTGGTCGGGACGGATAGGTCCGTCAAAGCCTGTCTCGTAGAGAGCCTTAACGATCTCGTACATATCGAAGGTTCCATCTGATGAGAGGTGAGCTGCCTCCTCAAAGTTTGTAGGTGAGATGAACTTGAGGTTTCTTACATGTGCGAAGTGGATTCTGCCCTCAAGTGCTCTGATCATGTGAGGAAGGTCGTTCTCAAGGCTGGTTCCGTATGAACCTGAGCAGAAGGTTACACCGTTGTGTACATCATCTACTGCCTTCATGAGCTTTAAGATGTTCTTCTCATTGTTGATGATCCTTGGAAGTCCGAATACTGACCATGCAGGATCATCGGGATGGATAGCCATCTTGATATCATATTTGTTGCAGACAGGCATGATTGCCTTAAGGAAATAAACAATATTTTCAAAGAGCTTGTCCTCATCGATTCCGCTGTAAAGCTCAAAAAGCTCTTTTACATGAGCCATTCTCTCAGGCTCCCAGCCCGGCATCACAGTGCCGTTCATCTCACCTGAAATTGACTCAAACATCTTCTCGGGATTGATGGCATCTACTGCTTCCTGGGTGTAAGCAAGTACGGTTGAGCCGTCAGCTCTTTTCCTTGCAAGCTCTGTTCTGGTCCAGTCGAAAACAGGCATGAAGTTGTAGCAGACCATGTGGATGTCTTCCTTACCGAGGTTCTCAAGAGTCTTGATGTAGTTGTCGATGTGCTCGTCTCTGTCCTTGGTTGCAGCCTTGATGGCATCTGAAACGTTGACTGACTCGATACCTGAGATCTTCATATCCTCTGCAGCAACGTCTGCCTTAAGGGCCTTTATCTCATCCTGTGTCCAGAGTTCTCCGGCCTGCTTGTTGTAGAGTGTTGTGATAACTCCCTTAACTCCGGGGATCTGTCTGATCTGCCAAAGCTTAACAGTGTCGAATTCCTTGCCGTACCAGCGAAGTGTCATTTCCATAATCTGTAATCTCCTTTTCTATAAAAAACAATGATACTTGGCGTTTGTTTCTATGGTCCTAGCATAAACTTCCTTGCAAAAACTTAGAATAGAATTACTTGTTGCCAACTTTGCAAAAGTTGTTGTACAATCATGGCATGAAAAACAAACTGCGATCATCCTTTAATTCAAGACAGTACATGGTATCCTCTGACTTCGAGGTCTTTTACTACTCCGACAGGGACTTTAAGACCTTGAGTCCCCATGCCCACAACTACTATGAGTGCTACCTTTTCATCGAGGGCGACATCACCATGGAGATCTTCTCGGGAAAAGACAAGGTGGAGCGCCACAAGATGTCCCAGGGCGACCTTATGATAGTCCCTCCCGGAATCATGCATCATGCCCTCATGAACGATCCTTCCCAGAATTACAGAAGGTTTGTTTTCTGGATCAGCAAACAGTGCTGTGAGAGTCTCATGGATGAATCAGTGGACTACATGTATCTGATCCAGAAGGCTGAAGCCTTTCACAAATACATCTACCACCTTCCGCCGGCGGAGTTTCACCAGGTGGAATCCAAGTTTCTGCGCCTTCTTGAGGAAATATCCAGCGAGCGCTACGGGTCCGACGCTGCGCGCCACCTGTGCCTGTGCGATCTGATCCTCACCATCAACAGAGTCATCTACGACGAGGATCACAAGGAAAGCGGGTCGGAGGAGCTCTCTCTTTTCCAGAACATCCTCTCCTACGTCGAGAGTAACCTTGAGGACACCCTCTCTCTTGATGACATCGCAGGCAAGTTCTACGTCAGCAAGTACTACATCTCCCATCTGTTCAAGGATACCCTGGGAGTATCGCTCCATCAGTACATAATAAAAAAGCGCCTTTCGGAGTGCCGTAATGCAATCACCGGTGGCGAGAGCATCACAGCAGCCTACGAGCGCTTTGGCTTCAGAGATTATTCAAGTTTTTTCAAAGCCTTCCGTAAGGAGTACGGTATGTCCCCAAAGGAGTACCAAAACCTTTATTCGAATCGCCTTTTGAAATGATCCTTTTCCAGTTCGGGGAAAAGACATAGTAGCCAATCATGCAGAGCATTCCAAAGGCAAAGGATACCGGGAAGCACAGCATGATGTAGGTTCCGTCAAAAAATCTGTTAATGATATATGCGCAGGGAATCCTGACTGCCCATAGCATCATGAGGTTTATGAGAGTCGTGTACTTTACAAAGCCCACGCCGTTTACGATGTTCGAAATGCAGTTGAACACCGCATAGCACCACTGGGACAAGAGCACTGCAACCACGTATCTGCCTGCGTACATAAGCACAGTTTTATCCTGAGTAAAAAATCCAAGTATCGGCATTCTGAAGGAAATGAACATAAGGCCCAGGGCCAGTGTCGCGATTCCGTTCAGGGCCGGTATTTTTATGTACCCTTCTCTTAATCTGTCATAGTTCTCAGCACCAAAGTTCTGTCCGGAGAAAGTGGAAGCTGCTGAAGACACAGCAGTAATGGCAACGTTGGTGATACCTGTGATTCGCCCTGCCACTGAAGCTCCGGCCATGAACCGGTACCCTTGCGCATTCACAAGGGTCTGCATCGCCATATGTCCGAAGGAAAACAGCGAGTTGTTGAGACCGATGGGAACACCTATTGCAAGTATCTGCTTCATTTCCTGCATATTCAAAGCCCTTGGGAGGAAACTAAATGAAAGCTCAGGAAATTTCTTTTTTATGTAAAAGACACTTACAATCCAGGAAACAAACATGGAAATTCCGGTAGCAAGCGCTGCTCCCTGAACATCCATCGAAAGCCTTGCAACGAACAACAGATCAAGAATTATATTGGTCACACAGGAAACCACCAAAAACCACAGAGAAGCCACGCTATCTCCAAGGCCTCGCAGTATTCCGGCATTCATGTTGTATCCGATATTTCCCAGGGCGCCCAGGAACACGACTCTTGTGTACATGAGAGCTGCTGCCTCTACATCCTCTGGAACACCCATGAACCGTAGGATTGCAGGAGCCATAAGATAGCCCAGTATCGCGATCGGGATTCCGCTCATATAGACCAGTGAAGTGGAGGCCTCAGCGATGTCTTTTACCCGCTTATCATCTCCTGCGCCGATCCGCTGCGAAACAAGAATGGATGCGCCTGTGCCGATCCCAAGAAAGACGCACAGTAAAACCTCCACCGGCTGGGAGCTCGTCCCCACAGCCGCCAGGGCCTTATCACCGCAATATCGCCCAACTATCAGCGTATCTACCGTTGTATACAGCTGCTGCAGAATGTTTCCGAGGACGATGGGAATCGCAAACAGGATCACATTCTGAATTATGCTGCCTTTTGTCATATCAATCTTCTTCGTTTTCATGCCTCTATTGTGCTTCATAATCTAATAATTTTCTTATGGATTTATTCCCTCATGCTGTCAAAAATAATGAAATCATGTCATTTTGGTGCTATGATTAATAACACAACAAAGGGACTTACATTCACGGAGGACACATTTATGGCACTTCCGCTGCCTCAGGGCAAACAGTTCACTATCATATATCGCATGCTCTCATCCGACTTTGAGATGACGTCCATGGAAGTGGCTTCTGACCACTATTCCCTGGGTTTTATCATCCACGGTGACAGAAAGGTCATAACGCCCACCAAGACTTTCATGCTCCACGCGGGCTTTATCAACGGAATGCCGCCCTACGCTTATCATCGCACGATCCCAGGGTCTTCCGATTATTACGAGAATTACCTCATCAAGTTTTCTCCTGATTATGTAAAAGAGCTTACGGAGAGCCTGGGTGCTCAGTTTCTGGATAACCTCTATGCGCAGTTCCCAAAGGAGTTTGACGATGAGGACAGGAAAGAGCTCTTTTCCCTTGCAAGGACTCTTCTTGATGCCTACGATCACCTGAATAAATGCGACAATCCCGAGGACGAGCGTGTCGCGCAGCTAAAGGTAAAGCACCTCTTCTATGCACTTCTGCTTATGATAAACGACAAGGGGCGCAGCGCCCGGGAAAAGACTGTGCTCCACAATAAAGCTCTCTCTGAGCCCATCATGGAAGCTGTCTATTTTGTGGAAAAGAACTATAAAAAGAGTTTAAAGATCGAGGATGTGGCTGCCATTTCCGGGTATTCCGTGACATACTTCTCAAAGCTCTTTTGCGCCCAGCTGGGAAAGCCTTTCTCAGAGTATCTGTGTCTTACGAGGCTAAAGCATGTGCAGAACCTTCTGCTGTCGACGGATATGTCGGTGATGGATATCTCGCTTGAGTGCGGATTTTCCTATCCCGGCAACATGACAGCCAGCTTTAAAAAGGAGTTTGGCATGACTCCTCTGCAATTTAGAAAGCAGAACAAAAACTAATAAAAATTTCACAAAAATTCACGTGCAACTTAAACGTTTTCGTGCTAGGATTGAAGTGAATTGATCAGTTACTAGATCGTAATGAAAATTTACACAATATAGATAAGGGGAAAACGTCTATGAGAAAATTCGAAGGTTACCAAAAGGGAGTAAACCTGGGAGGATGGCTCTCTCAGGCAGATGAAAAGACAAAGCAGCACTACGATACTTTCATCGGAAGAGAAGATATCGAGAAAATCGCAAGCTGGGGCTGTGACCACGTTCGTCTCCCAATCGACTACATTGTCATTGAGAGCGAAGACGGTGATATGCTCGAGGATGGCTATGCTTATGTTGATAACTGCATCAAGTGGTGCAGAGAGTTTGGCCTCAATATCCTCATCGACATGCACAATACATACGGATACACATTCGATCCGCTTGAGGTTAACGGAGACAAAGAGATCTTCTTCCACAACGAAGATCTTCAGAAGAGATTCTATCAGATGTGGGATCGCATCTCCAAGAGATACGCAGGACAGAAGGATGTTGCCTTCGAGCTTTTGAACGAGGTTATCTCTCCTGATATCAAGGACGAGTGGAATGCCATCGCTGACAAGGCAATCGATACAATCAGAAAGAATGCGCCTGACACCTATGTTGTTGTTGGCGGTGTTTGCTACAACAACGTTCGCAGCGTACCTTTCCTCAATCCTCCCAAGGATGACCACGTAGTTTACAACTTCCACTGCTACGAGCCCATGATCTTCACACATCAGAGAGCATGGTGGATGGACAATATGCCAAAAGACATTACGGTTGAATATCCTGCAACCACAGCCGAGTACTCAGAAAAGAGCAAAGGCCTTGACCCTGACTGGGCAGGCGCAATCCTTAAGATGAAGGTTAAGGAGATGGGTGCTGACTACTTTGCAGAGCTCTTCGAGCCTGCTGTAGAAGCTGCCACCAAAAACAACGCTCCTCTCTACTGCGGAGAGTACGGCGTAATCGACCAGGCTCCGGCTAATCCTTCAACCATCAACTGGATAAAGGATATCCACGATGCCTTCGAGAAATACGGCATCGGCAGAGCCCTCTGGGTTTACAAGGAGAAGGACTTCGGTATCGTTGGTCCTCACTATGACAGCGTAAGGGATGAAATGATCAAGAATCTTTGATTGGATTTGGTTAAAAACAGGAAGATTCAAGCAGCTCCTGCCGTGGCAGGAGCTGTTTTTGATTGTGGCAGGCTCCGGTGAGTCACCGGGGACGTTTCATTTTGACTCATTTTGAGTCAACGGGGACGTTTCACTTTGTCTCATTTTGAGTCACCGGGGACGTTTCATTTTGACTCATACATCACAAGCATCATGTAATTAGTGTCATAGTTGGAAACGTTATATCGACCACCCCACAATTTTCCGCCATATAAAAATTAGTTGGAAATTGCAAAATTGATTTTTGATACGATTACGGCGACTACATCACATGACACCCATAGGCCGATAGTTGTGATGCAGGAAAGACGTTAGGCATGAAGTTTTCTTAAACCATGGCCAGAAATAGTTTTGTAATTTCCAACCAAATCTTCATAGAAAAATTCTTGTGATGCTTTTCAAAAATCGTTTCCAACCATCAAGTCTATATAACATGCCATGTGATGCAAATTTACTTTTGAGTCACTGGGGACGTTTCACTTTGACTCATTTTGTGCCCCTGGTGCACAAAATATAGAACCGCTCTATCTTCTCAGGCTGACAAATAAGGGGGATACTACTCTTGGTCCATGATTCTCCTACCATCAGCTGCTCATAGATCAGGAGCCAGAGGTAACACCCAAGCCACCCTGCCAGAGGCAGGGCTTGTCCTTGATGCCCGGAAATCATGGTGCTACGCTGGATGTCACGATGGTGAGCCATATCAGCTGCTCATGAGTCAATCGCCATCGGTAGTGACGCATAAGCGCCATGATTTCCGAGTGTCAAGGATGGCGCACACAGCCATACCCCTTATCTCGATGAGTCAACCTGAAACGTCCCCGGTGACTCAAAATGAGTCAAACTGAAACGTCCCCAGTGACTCAAACGTCCCCAGTGACTCACGCAACAAAAAAGGATGCAACCGGCCATCCCCGAGCACCTGCGCTCGGCTTAGCCGTCACATCCTTTCCATTATCCTGTAGTTATTTCATTGCCGTGGTCCTTGAGCCACTTTCTTCTCTCCTTGTAATCGGGAAAGATCTTTTCTACCTCCGCCCAGAATCTGGGGGAATGGTTCATCTCTTTTAAATGACAGAGCTCGTGCACTACCACGTAGTCGATGATCTCATCCGGGGTGCGCATCAAAAGGCAGTTAAAGTTAAGATTGCCCTTGCCTGAGCAGCTGCCCCAGCGGCTCTTTTGCATCCTGATGGTTATCCGTCCGTACTCTACTCCCATTAGATTTGCGTAATACCTTACTCTCTGAGGGATGATGCGCTTTGCCTTTGTTGTAAGGAGCCTTATCTCCTGCTTGGTCAGTTCAGGCTGTGGCGCTTCTGCTCTCTCTTTTTGCTTCTCCTGCATCTTGCGCAAATGCTTATCGATCCAGTCGGCCTTTTCTCCAATGAGGCGATTGATCTCACTGACTGATGCGTACTTCGGAGCGCGGACTATTACTCTTGCGTCCGGCGTGATCTCTATGCAAATGGTCTTTCTTTTACTTCTTATTAGTTCTATTTCTTTTGTCATATTCACGTATTATATCACTTATCAAAAACCTGTGCTCCCTTTCTTACAAAGAACACCGGGATATCCCTGATCGAGCATGGTACCTCTACAGTATCACCGCCTTTATATTCCAAAAGAACTTCTCCCTTGTCCGAAAGCTCTTTTACCAAGCACCATTCACCTCCCGGCAGTGTCACGGTAACAGATGAAGCTCCCTCATCAAAAACAGGGCATGCAAGTACGTCTCTTCCAAAGAAAAAGACATCGCTCTCAGGGTCGTAATCGGGCTCTTCTAAAAAGACAGGGTAGATGATCGGAGTGCACTCAGAAACTGATCTCTCCATCTGCCTGTACAAATATGGAATGAGCGCTTCCCTAAGGTCAAAGAGGCGCTTTACGGTCTCAGCTTCATCTTCATACAACCAGGGCATGTTTGAAGTTCCGTCTGTATTCCAGGAGTGCAGCACAAACCTGGGCGTAAAGATTCCGTACTGGATCCATCTGAGGAACAGCTCCTTGGAGGGCTTGGGGCCGGCAAATCCGCCTATGTCCTGACCAAAGTTGTAGATGCCGGAAAGGCTCATGGTCATGGCCATCTTATGGTTAAATCTGAAATCCTCAAAACTGGTTCTGTTATCCCCTGTCCAGGTGGATGCTATCCTTGAAGTTCCCACAATTCCGCATCTTGATACAGCGGTCTTGTTTGATATATCAGTTACTGCTTCAAGGCTTGCTCTTGTCATCAGGTATGAAAACAAAGGCTTTATCAGCTTGGCTCTGATGGGCCTGCCAAAACCATCGGCATATACGTCCTCATCAGGAACGTCGTACTCGTTATTGTCATTCCAGGTGCTGTAATACCCCCGATCTATCAGTTCTTTCTTTACGCACTCTGTCCAGAACTTCGCTGCATTCTCGTTGGTAAAGTCCAGATAACTTCCCATCCCGCCCCAGAAAGGGAACTTTGCAGGAGACCCGTCACCGTTTTTCAAAAACCATCCGTTCCCAGCGATCATCTCATACATCGGGTGGTCATCCAAAAAGCACGGCTTTATGTTGGGCAGAAACTCCACTCCCTTTTCCCTGAAGGTCCTGCTAAGCCCCTCGGGCGAAGGGATCTTATCCGTGTTCCAGTGAAAGACATATCGCTTGTCGCCAATCTGGGTATAGCCGCTTGATAGATAAAACCCTCCGGGAGAAATGCCGTATTTCTCGCAGAGCGCAAGGAACCCTTCAAGCTGCTCTCCGGCATTATCAGCATCTGTATACGCCATTGTACTTCCGCAATATTTAAGCGTCCACTTCGGAGGAAGGAATGTACCTCCGGACAAGCGGACAAAACTCTTTAGAATCTCAGGAACGCTTCCGTAAAAGACATAATAGACAAGATACTCTTCCTCACATCTAAATGATTTAAAAGGCGAGTAATAGTTGTCATGCTCTCTTCCAAAATTAAACTCACCGTCAGAATAAGTGTCATAGTAAATTCCGTATGAACCTACAGAATTCCTGCAGATATAGAAGGGGACATGCTTATACAGAGGGTCCGATGATCTGGCATCAAAGCCCATGGAATCTGTGGTTCCCAGCTTAAAGCATCTTCCGTTTTTGTTGACATTCCCTGACTTATCCCCAAGCCCGAAGATGTACTCATCCTCCTGTCTTGAAAGATAATGACAGGCTCCTCTTCCCAGCTCGCCACTTAGGTTATACGCCATGTATTCCCTGTCCTTAAACAGAACTTCCCCGCCTTCGTAATGTGTGATCAGGAAATTCTTTTTTTGGACAAAAAGCCTGTGACTGCCAAAAGTGAATGTCCAGCCGTCGGCGTCTTCAGTCATCTGTGTCTTTTCGCCTATAAGACCTGCGCAGGATAACTTATCCCTTCCCTCATAGGGCATCTCCCCATCCGGGCATACTGAGAAGGTGTTAAAAAAATTGCTTCCGTCTTTATAGATTGCCACCCGGACCATATCTTTGAAAAAATCAAGCCTTGCATTTATATCTGATTCCTTGAAAAGAAATGTGGATTCTTCCCGGGTTTTAAGAGTAAATCTGTGGTCATATTTCATTTTGGGTCTCCTCTGAAGGTATTTACTATCAGCTTTACAGGGTCCGGACGTTTCATCTTTATTCCTTTTTTTGAGATAACAAGACAACTCTTTCCCCTCTTCCATACAGGACGCCCTGAAGCATTGGGATTTCCGGTTTTCACAAAATCTGCAATGTAATCCATCATAAGAGCTGATATTTCCATATCCTTGTCATCATATGGCCTAAAGCTCTTTTCAAGAGTTCCGAACAGGTATCTTAAATCTGATGAATGAAATGCTCCATTGTCATCGCCGGGGGCATCGATGTCAAAATAGTAGCGATATCCGCCGGCCTTTCCCATAAACTTACGTGCCATGTTATACAAAACAACATTGTACATATCATTACTTGTAGTTCCCGCCATGTAATCAAGCTTAAGTGGCTTCTCTATCAGTTTTTCCACGCTTTCCGTCAGAAGATATCCGTCAATAACAGGCTGTGTGTTGACGGTATTATCTTTTCGGACTTTCTTAATCTCTTCAACTGCACCAAGAACCGCCTTATCATCAAGCTCTTTAAACTCATCAAAGTTTGTCGCACCGGAGAGTTTTATCACTTCTTCCCAGTAGCCGCGGGTGTCTGCAGATGCCTTCGGTCGTCCCATCTTTGGGAAAAGACCTGCTCCTGAGATCATAATTGCTCGTTCAAAAAGATCTTTAGCCTTCTCTGACAGACAAAGATACTGCAACGAAATCGCACCTGCGCTTTGTCCCATGGCAGTTATGCAACCAGGGTCTCCGCCAAAAGAGCCTATATGACTCTTTACCCATTTAAGTGAAACCAATATATCATCAAGTCCAAAATTCCCATCTCTTCCAAACTCATCCTGAATCTGCCTGTGTGTCATATATCCGAAAACACCCACGCGGTAGTTAACGCACACAAGGATCAGCCCTCTCTTTGCATAGGCTTCGCCATCCAGATATCCCTCGCTGTTGGCCATGGAATTAAATCCGCCTCCGTGTATAAAGACCAGCACCGGTGCATTATGTGCATTCTTGGGTGTATAGATATTGAGATTTAAGCAGTCCTCGCTGTAGGTAAAATCGAGTCCTTCACGGAATTCCCTGTGATAGAATCTCCGCTCAGGAACATCCAGATGTGGAAAGTAGGTCCTGTACTGGGAGCATGCATCTCCAAAAGCTGTGGCATCGTATGTGCCATCCCAACCCTCTACCTGCTTTGCGTACTCAAATCTCTTGGCCTTAGCATATTTTATTCCCAAAAACTCAAGACACTCTTCTCTTTCATTTCCCCGGATCCTACCGAGATCTGTGTCTATTTCGATGTATTTACTCATCTGACCTGTCCCTTTAAATAGTCTTCCTTCCGGTTCTGAAGCTCACCAACCTTCTCCTTGGAGAGTGGATACCAGAAAAGCAAAGCAATTGCCATCAGCGCAAACATTACCGCCGGAATAAGGGTTGCAAGAACATACATCAGATCAAGCTGTCCTTCGGAAAAGACAAATTCCAGAGTGCTTGCAGTGTCATAATATCCCATTGCAAGTAAGGCTGCATTTACAGCTATTGCCGAAATAACCTGACCTAGCTTTCTAAAGAAATTTAAGAAGGCATATGCAGTACCGTTGTCCTTACTTCCGGTGCTGACTTCAATCTCATCTATGGCATCCCCCGCCATAGCCCAGAGCTGAAGCACAAAGAGATTAAGACCAAATCCGGAGATAAGACACAAAACCATAAAAGGCATGAGGGCCGCTTGCGGATCCAGGAATTTCAAGAAAAACATCAGGAAATTTGCTGCAGCAGCTATGATCATACCAACGGAGGTAATCTCTTTTTTACCAAACTTCCTTGCAAGCTTTGGGGTAAAAAGCATAAGTATTGCCATTGGGATATAGGTCAAAATGGTTGGCAGGGATACAAAGATTCCGCCCTTTCCGAAGTAGTATCTGATCAGATAAATATAATAGCTCTGAGTGAACATCTGTCCTGCAAGGAGCAACATTGCAACAACGGAAATAGAGAGCATGGCCTTGTTCCTGAATATAAGCTTAAGGGCCTTTGACGCAGCACCTTTTTCATGCTTTTGTGGCTCTGTTTTTACTCTTTCTTTTGTACCTGCAAATGCCAGAAGAAGCGAGATCACAGACAGCACAGACATGACAATGACGCCTGTCAGAAGAACATCATACTTTACAATAGACTTTCCCGTAGCCTTATCTGTGGAAAAGCAGAGCATTGAAAGCACCATGACAGGCATGCTGCCCAGTGCTGAACCTACTGCTCTGAAGACAGAGAGCTTGGATCTTTCTTTTACATCAAGGGTAATAACTGTGGCAAGAGAGCCATAGGGAATCTGAAGCATAGTGTAGATCATACCCCACGCCACATATGTGATGGTTGCATAAATATATGCAGGAAGATTATCTCCCGGTGTTCCGAAACCGTCGAATTTAAGAAAAAGAAGGATTGAAGCGATGGCCAGAGGAAATGCCACCCTCAGAAACCACACCCTGTATCTTCCATGCTTTGAAACAGGTGCTGTATCACAAATTCTGCCCATAATAGGGTCATTTACAGCGTCCCATACCCTGGTAAGCACAAACATCACCATGATAAAGAACGGACTTAAAATCAGGACATCCGTGTAATACGTCTGAAGAATCGACGTAACAAGTCCAAATACCAGACATCCGCCTGCATCTCCCAATGCGTAGCAGATATACTCCGGCGTCTTAAGGCCGCTGGCTCTGGCAATCATACTTTTTTCATCAGTTTGTCCCATAATATGTAACCCTCCCCATAAATAGATAAAAAAATGATATCACATATCTTTCGGGAGCGCACTTGGGGAGTCAATGAGAACCGTCCCCACTGACTCCCCAAGAATTTATATCATCTCGTTATTATTATTTTACGATCATACCTGTTTCCCTGTCTGCAAATACCGCAACCATCACAAGGAATACAATACCCATAATAAGCTGCTGAGTCTTTGGCTCGATTCCCAGCATAACAAGTCCGGCTGTAAGTATCTTGTACGTAAGCGCTCCAAGAATAATGTTGTAGAACCTTACCTTAGCTCCGCCGTTGACCGGCATTCCGCCAAGTACCAGCGCGATCATGATCTGTGTTTCAAGCTGGTTTCCTGCTGTCGATGTAACAGAGCCAACCTTGATACTGTTGATGAATGCTGCAAGACCTGTGATCATGCCTGCTGCCATGTAGATCAGCATCTTTGTCTTTTCAACTCTTACACCTGCAAAACGAGCTGCAGTCTCGCCTGCGCCGATGGCCTTAAGTCTGTTTCCAAGGCCTGTGTATCTGAACACTGCAAATGCCACCAGCAGAATCACAATAGTAAATGTCAGGTTAAAGCCCATGGTGTTGTAAGAGGTGATATTGGAAACACCGTAAACAGGGCTCTTTGTGGTAGCATAGGCAACCATTCCGCGAAGCAGATACATGTTGCAGATAGTAACGATGAAGGATGTGATCTTTCTCTTTACGTTAAAGAATCCGTTTACAATTCCTATAAGTCCACCTGTCAAAACTCCGCACAGGATTGCCAGCACAATGTTTACGTTTGACAAAAAACATATCACAACGGAGCAAACACCCAGCATTGAGCCCTGAGAGAAATCAAGGCCTCCCATGGTCATTACCATGAATACGCCAACGCATGCTATAAGAAGCACATAGGACTGTGACAGCAAAAGCTTTAAGTTACCCGGGGTGTAGAGCTGACCCCCTGTTAAGATTGCGAACAAAACTACAATGAAGATGAATCCTGCAAATGGCATTACATTTCTTAAAATATTCTCTTTTCTCATATGTCCTCCATAACAAGGAAGTTCTGCTCTCACTTCGTTCGCCAGAACACGTTCGAACTAAGCTCGACAGAACCTCGCTAAGTTCTCTCAGCCCCCTTAAACCATCTTCGCAATAAGGTCTGTATCCTTAAGACCTTCATGCCTTAAAAATTCACCATTCTGACGACCGTCTTTCATGATGATGATCCTGTCTGCCATTCCAAGAAGCTCTGAGATTTCCTCGGAGATCATGATGATGGACTTTCCGCTCTTTCTCATCTTGTCCATCATCTGGTAGATATCAGCTTTAACCCTGATATCGATTCCACGTGTCGGTGAATCCAGAATGATGATATCCGAATTCTTACCGATCCACCTTGCAAGGACAACCTTCTGCTTGTTTCCTCCGGAAAGAGCTGACATGAACTGGTGAACGCCAACCATCTTGGTACTCATCTGTTTTGCATATTTCTCTGCAAATGCCCTCTCATCCTTGGCATGAAGGATGTGATTTCTCTTGATGTCCTCAAGGGATGGAAGCGTGATGTTATCCTGAATGGTGTCGTTGATTACCAGCGACTCTGTGGATCTGTCCTTTGAAGCATAGGCTATGCTGTGATCAATGGCTGTCTTAATGTCTTTTATCAAAGTGCCGTCAGCAGTGGTAACGGTGCCTTCTCTGTCATAGGATGCTCCGAAAAGAGCTTTTCCAACCTCGTGCATTCCGCACTCAGAAAGGCCTCCTATTCCGATGATCTCGCCCTTATGCAGCTCTATGGAAAAGTCCTCGATCTCGCCGGGAACCGTAAGGTGTTCCCCCCGCAGAACAACCTCATCAGAAATCGGTTCCCCATAATCTGCGCGATAGTAATTTCCACTCATCTCACGACCTACCATTAACTTTTTGAGGTCATCGGTAGTCACATCGCTGCTCTTTACGGTATCAATGTATTCTCCGTCTCTTAAAACGCTTACGTTGTCAGACTGCTCAAGAACTTCATCAAGGTCATGGGATATGAAGATTACACATCTTCCGTCGTCCTTGACATCCTTCATTACTTTGAAAAGCTCTTTTCTGCCCTTCTCACCTAGTGCAGTGGTGGTCTCATCAACGATGAGGACCTGGGGCTTAAAGTATGTCGCCTTTACGATCTCGATTAGCTTTCTGTCCTCGAAGTTATATTTGTCTATGATGTCGGTAGCCTTGATGTAATCAAAGCCGTAAGAGTTTAAAAGCTCCTGGGCCTTTTTGTTCATGGCCTTGGTGTTCTTTACATGGAACTTTGTGAACTCATCCTCTTTTCCGAGGAATATATTCTCGGCAACGGTAAGACCTGAAAGTGTGCCCGTCTCCTGCACGATGATGGCTACACCCTGATAGTTTCCGTCAACCTGGTTTTTTGCATTAACCTCTTTTCCCAAAAGAGTAAACGTTCCGGAATCCTTGTGGTAAATTCCCGTAAGACATGATGTAAACGTGGATTTACCGGATCCGTTCTCGCCGATCAGCGCATGGATCTCACCCTTGTAAAAGTCCAGAGTGACATGATCTATGGCATGTGTGCCAACGAAGCTCTTGTCGATCTTCTCGGCATGAAGTATAACCTCGCTCATATCTCTCCTCCTTACTTAACAACTGCGCCTTTAACGGGCTTGATGGTCATGGTTACGATTGCAAGCAGCACGATACCTGTTACGATATTCTGCACTGTTGTGGGCGCGCCAAGAGCGACGAACCCCTGGAACAGGAGCTGGATTATGAATTCGCCCACAACAATAGCGATGACAGGATGTCCGTACTTTTTAAAGGCAAGGCCAAAGAAGGTTCCCATAAGAGGCGGGAAGTTTCGGCTCATGGAAGCGAGGTTTGATGCACTGGTCATTGAGGTTCCGTAGGAGATGGTCAGGATTGACTCGATTCCTACAAAGAATCCGCAGAGGACAAATGCCACAACCTTGTATTTATCAACGTTAACACCCATGTTTCCGGCTACAACTTCGTTGGAGCCGATGGCATAGGTATAGGTTCCGATCTTGGTGTATTTAAGAATGAATCCGCAGAAAAAGAACGCCAAAAGAGCCAGGATCAGGTTTCCGGGATAGTCACCAAAGGCCCTGTAACTTGGGGAGAGGATAGCCTCTTTTCCGTTGGTTGCAAAAATTGAAAGAGCCTCGTAAACCAGAGAAAGTCCGGCGGTTACGATAAGTGATGAAATCTTAAGCTTTATATATACAAGTCCGTTCAGCAGGCCAACCAAAGTGCCGCTTATAAGGGGCGCTATAAGAAGTCCCGCATATCCGAAACGTTCGCTCATATTTACGGCAAGCACCGATGAAAGCACGATGTTTGCGCCAACGCTCATATCAAAGGGTCCCATTACGCAGATAAAATAAAGACCGCAGCCGCCTACAGCATAGTAGAGAGCTGTCTTTAGATAAGTCTGAAGTTTATTGAAATCACCGAAAGTATCGGGGGCAAGGATCTTGAAGAATGCCCAGAAAACAAAGGTGATAACGGCCAGCATCACCAGTCCGTACCAGTGGCTCTGCCTGAATTTTTTAAAGTTACTCATACACTCCTCCCTAAGGGTGCTTGATATTTTGAAAAGAGATCTTTCCTTTACATAAACCGTACCCTCCGGATGGCGGAGGATACGGCTTCATATTGACTATTAGTTGCTGTGACGTGAAATAACGTCGTTGATTGAAAGATTAGAAGCTGCCTTATTCAGATCTTCGAAGCTGTAACTTGCCATCTCAACGAGCTCTTCGTCTGTATAAGGATCGTCATTTACGAAGTACTTCTCATAGTTCGCGTAATCATCGGGCGATGATACGTAGAGATACGGGAACAGGATCTCATAACCAAATGTGCCTTCCTCCTTTACATAATTACCCTTAACTGCGTTAAGTACGAGATAGAATGCAAACAGTGGATCGCAGAAGTGTCCGCCTGACTCAGCAAACATTCCGCCTGACTTGAGCTGATCTGCAAGGTCATCAAGGAAGTCAGTTGATACAACGTCGATCTTGCCTGTGAGGCCTTCATTTGCATAAGCACCGATTGAACCTACAAGAGGATCTCCACCGCCGCCTGCTACGATAAGAGCGTCCATTCCGGGATTTGAGTTGTATAAAGACATAGCTGCTGCAGCGCCTTCTTCTGAAGATGTGTTAGCGTAAACAGGCTCTGTGATTGTTGCAGGATCATCTGCATGTGAAGCATTCCACTCATCGATTGCCTGCTGATAGCCCTTCCATCTAAGCTGGAATGTAGCATCACCAACTGTCCAAGCCTCAAGTCCAACGTTTCTGTCGCCGTTCTCAAGAAGGAGATTAACAAGTGTGTATCCGTTTGTTACTTCGTCCTCATGAACTGCACCAACATAGTACTTGGAGTTGCAAGCTGTCTTGTAAACCTCAGGGCTGTTCTCCTGAGAAATGATACGGAAGAACTGTGCGATGTAAACGCCATGCTCTGTACAGGTATTGATTGCTGATGTCATCTCGGAATCAGCTGAGTTACAAATGATGATACCCTGGCATCCTGCTGCGCAGAGCTGCTCAACTGATGCTGTAACCTGCTCTGAAACGTGTGCCTGATCAACATACTGAACCTCAACGCCGTTAGCCTTTGCTGCCTTGTCAACGATCTTTTTGCACTGGCTTCCAAGAACGTCTGTGGAACTCCAAATTGAAACACCGATCTTGATCTTGTCGGATCCGCCCCCCGAAGCTGATCCTGATGATGCTGTACCTGCTGCGCTTCCGCAACCTGTAACAAGTGATGCTGCCAGAACGCCTGCCATCAGCAGTGATCCCAACCTTTTGATTCTCTTTTTCATAGTCTTTGTAACCCTCCTTTGTATATTTGAAAGTAAGTATTTTTACCGGTCCGAGCCATCCGCGGGCCGAATTTGGAACCTTAATTCTTAAGACCTTTCACCACATATATCTTGTTCTTCTGTTCCCCGAACACTACTCCTGCTGCCTCTGCAGCGCTGCTGTCATACGTGACTGTGACTATGACCTGATCGCCGTTGGAGAGCTCTTTATTCTTGTCGATGGTAAAAGAGATTGATGAAACAGCGTTAATGTATTTGGTGAGCTCTGCAAGATCTTCCACATCGCCAAGCTCCTTTATCTTCTCTTCACCTCCAACCATCTCGGTCTCGATGCCGTCGTAGTCTACGTTTACAAAAGCAGTTCCTTCCCCGTTTTTGCCGTCGAAGTCAACACTTACGTAGTCAAGGATATTGGTCACGCCGTCTGTCGTGTCGATAGCTGCCTTACCATCGGCTCCGCAACCGCTAAACAGTAGCAGAGCCGATAAGGCAAATGTAGTTATGAAAGGTGTGATTTTTCTATGGTTGAACACCGTGATACTCCTCCCTTTGAACAAAAAAGCTTCGCAAACAGTTTTTTCCCCATTCCTGTTTACGAAGCTTATTTTATCAATTAAGTTTTTTGACAATTAGCACATTTTAGAAAATCTTACTATCACTTTTTTGAAAAAATACAAAATTATCAATCTTCTATGCCTGTAATATTTTTCCTGAACTCGCTGGGGCTTATGCCCTCAAAGCGCCTGAATACTCGGCTGAAATAGTTGTAGTCATCGTATCCTACTGTAAAAGAGATTACTTCGAGTTTGTTCTTCGGCTCCTTCATCAGCTCTTTTGCCCTGTCCATCCTGCACCCGGTTATATAGGCCGTAATGGTCTCGCCGTATTTCTGCGAGAACTTGCGGGACAAATAGCTGGCCTCCACAAAGAACTGCTCTGCAAGGTCTGATAGCGATAAATGCTCTGCGAAGTGCTCGCTGATGTATTCATGAACGCTCTCCACCTGATTATTGATGGATGTGGTCTCTGTTGTCTCCGTGCCCTGTGCGATTTCCAGCGCCAGGTCAATGTTCTCCATGATGATGTCTTTGCTCAGGGTCCGAAGGCCATAGGCTATGGCATCCTGAACCTCCTCGTAGCTGCGGCTGTCTGCATTTTTGTCAGCATCTGCTATAGCGTTGATGGCCCTTGTGGTGAACTGGGTAACCTCCAAAAGGCTCCAGCCTGCGCTGTCGCACCTGCCAAGACCTGCGCTTTCCGTGATTATGTTTTTTGCCTGTTTGATATCTCTGGCACTAAGACTGCTTGTGATCTGAGCTTCCACCCTGTCGGTAAAGCGCTCGTTAACCTTCTGCTTCTTGCCGCTTGGACTGCAGGTTATTATGCTGTGCTGCCTTCCAAAGGGCCTTGTCACAAGCTCTGCTATCATCTCGCGATAAACGGTAGCGATGTCGTCAAGAGAGCTGGCCTGGTCGTGGATCACAATTGTAACCGGTCCCTGACTCTCTACCGGGAAAGCCTCCAGTATCCTGTCTGCGATAAACTTAAGCCTTGCCGGCGTCGCATTGAGCTCGATTATGAATTCGTTGACCTTGTCGGTGTAGTTAAAGACAATTGATTTCTCGGCATCTATCAGGTCTCTTAAGCGCCTCTTCATGTCGTAGGACATCTTAAGGACATCCTTTTGGTAGTTCTGCTTAAGGACCTCTACGTCGTGGAACTTCACCAGTATCGTTGATATTTCGGAAAAGACCTTTGTGCTGGGCACATGGGATTCCTTGCCGGGTCTGAAGAGCTTACCGTTTAAAAGAGATGAGAACTCGTCGTCTTCAAGAAAGGATGAGACATAGTTATCACGCAGGATATTGTCCTCTTTTTCTGCCTTTTGGATCTCGCGCTCTTCAAGGGTCTTAAGTGCCTTACTCAGGGAGTGGGCCAACTGCTCTCTGCCGACGGGCTTTAAGAGATAATCGATTCCTCCAGACATGAATACACCCTTTACCTTCTGGAAATCATCATAGCCGCTTACTGCAAGGGTTATGATGTCCGGGTACTGGCTGTGTATCTTATCAAGCAGCTCAAGGCCTCCCAAGAAAGGCATGTTTATATCCGTTATGACAATGTCCGGCTTTTCTTTCGGTATCCTCTCAAGGACTTCTTCGCCGTCGCAGGCAGGCTCAAGAAAGTCGATCGAGTAATCCTCCCAGGACAGCATTCGTCTTATATTTTCACGACTCCACAGTTCGTCGTCAGCTGACAAAACCTTGTACTTCGCGTTCATCCTTTGCCTCCTCTTTTACAATGGGCAGCACAATAACTGCCTTCGTTCCGCTATCGGGATTGCTTTCATAGTGAATGCCAAAGCCCTCTCCGTAAACGCTTTTTACTCTGGCATTTACGTTCATTACTCCGATGGAACGCCCCATTTCTATTCTTCCGATGTCAGCTTTTGCAAGCTGTTCATTCATAGCCTCGGCATCCATGCCTGCGCCGTTGTCTTCAATGGTTATCTGTAAGAGCCCGTCTTTGTGCGTGGCGGAAATCGTCAGCTCTTTATCCTTCCTGCGTGTGTTGCGAAGGCCGTGCTGAAGCGCATTCTCAACGATGGGCTGCAGCGTGATCCTCGGAATGTTGTCATCTAGAGTATCCGAGTCGATCTGATAGTTATATTTGATGGTGTTACCGTTTCTGACATCCATTACGTACAGATAGTTCCTGACGTGGGCCATCTCCTGCTGCAGTGTTGACTGAGTGTCGGAGATATCAAGGCTGTATCTGAATATCGCAGACAGGGACTGGCAAAGGCCACTGACCAGAGTGCAGTCCTGAGACGCTGCGATTCCGCTCATGGTGTCTAAGGTGTTATAGAGGAAGTGCGGATTTATCTGGGCCTGAAGGACCTTGTACTGGGTGCGCTCCATAAGGACCTTGGCCTCATACTCATCCTGCACCATGCGTCCTATCTGATCCAGCATCTCGTTGAACTCATCGCCCATGACCTTGAGCTCCTCGCTCCAACCATCCGTCTTGGCCCTCAGGTCCGTCTCGCCGTTTTTGATCTTGATAATGGTGTTGGAGAGCTGCTCCACCGGGCGGTAGATGTATCCTGAAATGGCGGCTCCGAAGAGAAGCGTTACCAAAATGATAAATATCGCGATAACGATCAGCATTCTTGCCAGCGCGCTCTGAGTGTGCATCATCAGGGACTGTGGCGTGAGCATGATAAGGTGAAGGTTGTATTTCTCCGACTTTCTGCTGTTTAAGTAAAAAGAGCCGTACTCGTCATCAAACTCAGGAAAAGAATCTGATGAAGTCGCCACCAGTTTCGTGAGGTCGGAAAAGAGCTTACTCTCCTCCTTCGTGGTGTTACCAACCTGTGTGATGGGTGAATCCCCCTGTGGCTGGAGCCAGACATAAACATCTCTTGAGGAGATGTACTTGCTCATGATATTTGCTATGTTCTGGGTGCTGTAATCACAGATAAGATAGCCGAACTGTGCCCTGTCTCCGTCATAGGTGTGGAGCTTTAGCACAAACCTGATAACGTCTGTGTCCGCAGCCTCATTGTGGTAGCCGGATAACAGGACTGCATAATCATCCGAGCGGAGATAGTTCTTTAGGTGAACCACGTTTACATACTGCTCTGCGTCATAAAGATCATGGGGATAATTGTAGGGCTGCTTTCTCCAGGAACTGACCAGGGTATCATCATTGTCATAGATATACATGGCAAGAAGCTGGTCATCAGAATCGAACCTGCGCTCAGACAAATGCCACGCAGTAAAATAATAATCAAGAAGTCTCTTTTTGTTTTTCTGGGAATGCCTCATGGCATAGACCATATCCGTCTCGGTATATATGGTCTGCATTTTGACAATATTGCCATGAATGTAAGAATCGAGCTCCGCCTCAATCCGCTGAAGCGTCTCGTCATTATTGAGAAGAGATTCTCTCCTTATCTGCTGCCTGGAGATCACCTCAAAAACAACCGTCTGTGCAACGATTGCAAAAAGCGTACAACCTATAACCAGCCCAATAACGGCCCGGCGCATAGTCCACTTCCTATTTTTCATACCCCATTTTCCCCGATTAGAAACAAAACTTTTTCTACGCGAAAATGATATCACATAATTTTCGAAAATGCACTCCGGGGAATCAATGAGTCACCGGGGACGTTTCAGTTTGACTCATTTTGAGTCAGTGGGGACGGTTCTCTTTGACTCCTTTTTTGTGACAAGCCACAATCTCCGAGTTGCGGGGCTAACATAATATCTGTATGTCCCAAGACATAATAACAACATCAATAATACATATCCTATCGCTGCTGTCTGATATGATGTTAAGAACACGCTTCCAACCTTGACAAGCCTCGGATCTGTCATAGATGCATTATTCAGAACCTGAATAGGAGTAAGATAGCGAATCTGAGATAACACCCTGTATTTACTGGGAACACTCAGAAACAAATCTAAAACCACAGCAAAACAAACCACACCGGCAGAAGCAATTATGTTCTTAGTTACGCATGAAAACAACATGGCAGCTGCCCCTACAAGCATAGCTCCCAGAATATATACTCCGGTCAGAATCAGCAGTAAAGTTCCTGCCGAAAACTCATGGGAAGTATTTGGAATTATTATCTGACAGGATGCTTTAAGTCCATCAAAGCCATTAAATATCACATGCGGCAATTGAACAGAAATAAGCATCAGCAAAGAAACAATAACTGAGAATAACTCTCCGGCCAGAATCTTCGCAAGCGCAATCTCATGCTTTCCTGCTTTAGTACTGATTATCAAATCTTCTGTTCTGTAATATCTCTCAGCTGCAAATGTTCCGGCAAGTCCACCGGCAAGAATAATTGCTACAAGTGCCATAATGGCCATATAGTTAGCTCTCATGGAAGAAACTCCGAAGTTTGTTTCCCATACAAAAGGCTTATTTACTCCGGACTCTTTTTCTTCCCAATACTTCTTTTCCTCTTCCGACAAACCAAATGAATCATACATGGATTCGAGGAATTTGGCTCTTGCTTTGTAAAAAGACTCTTCGGATAGTTTCCCAAGATCATCATTGCTAAAGCTGTTTCCTACAGCTTTATTCAAATATCGCGCAACATAATAATACTGACTATCTGGCGTAATGGATGAAAGACCACCTGCGTCTTTTGCACTTTTAACAATTTCCCCTATCAGCTCATCATCCAGTACCCTTCCGTTTATCTCTATCTCTTTTGCCGAAGCAAATCTGTCTTCAGGACTTAGTACAAGATACCTGAGCATGGTGAAGCCAAAGAGGAATCCCATGCATAAGATAAGCATGGTAATTGTGATTTTGTTAAGAAGCATCTTTTTAATTTCAAAACCCACAAGGGAGTCAAAGAGAACCGTCCCCATTGACTCCCGTGAGTCAGAATGAAACGTCCCCATTGACTCACACCTTATTTCTTCTCAAGTAAATAAAATATCCAACCACTACCGCCACAACTGACATCACCAGATACAGTATCGGTGCGAACTGAAGAGCTGTTAGGTAGTGTCCTCCAAAGCCCACAAGCCTGAATTCATACAGCACGTTTGGAGATGCCATATCGATTGGTGAAAGCAGGTACAGAAACTGGGACAGAGGGCGAATTACCATCGGTATCTGCCTTGCACCGGCAAGTATCAAAAGAAATCCTCCAAAAACCGATCCCATGACCACTACCGGATTATGAAAGCACTCCGACAAAAAGCAGGTTGCGACTGTCAAAAACAGACAAGCTGCAAAAGCCACCAGAATCTGCCTTCCAAAGAACACTCCCATGGTCATCGGAACAGAAGTTAAAGGCATAAGGTTCTGCACCATGGCATCCCAGCCATTGTTGCCCCACAAAACCAAACTTGTAAGGATAGAAATTCCGCCAAATAAAACTGTCAGAAAAAATATGGATACAACTGCTGCCGATATCTTGGCGACATAGGTTGCGCCCCATCCGCCGCGGGTACAACGCAGAAGGGGATCCGTTTTGTCTTTTACCTCTCCTGCAAATATCTGGCTAAGCAGGAGCGTTACCACAAACAGCATGAGTAGTGGCGTCGCCTGAACAATATCAAACAGCCCATACATCTCCTCAAAAGAGTGCCACACGAGCGGCTTGGAAACCTTTGCTTCCTGCTCTTCCCAGTACTGCCTCTCGCCATCGGTAAGAGCGCACAGCTCCATACCTTCAAGGATGGTGTCCTTCCTGATCTGATAAATTGTATCGGCATCATAATCAGCAATCGGTCTTCCGTAATCAACTATCTTCCTCACCCAGTTGCAGAGTGCCTCATAAGTGCAGTTGGTCTCATTCCAGAAGACTCCGTATTCATCGGCTGCATCAGAGAGCGCAGCAAGACGCGAGTCATCAATCTCCC
>JAEEGH010007573.1_pt1 | contig 26058 bp, 10 predicted proteins | sample 9134181 | NCBI WGS metagenome assembly JAEEGH01 (sample SAMN16246544, study PRJNA631951) | gut metagenome | biome: gut microbiome; feature: rumen; material: DP-attached | host: Bos | place: Iran: Karaj | collected 2018-10
CCCCCTTCTACCCGCTGTCCCTCCCCTACGCCCCTCCTCTCTGATCCCTGGTCCCTACGAGGCTGGCGCTCGTCGGCAGGCTACCCCTCCACCGCTTCGCGGTCCCCCTCCCCTTGTCAGGGGAGGTTTCGCCCCTACGCCCCTGATCCCTACGCGATTGGAGAACGCCGACGCGCAATTTCCGCAAAAAACTTGTCCCAAAATACTTGCATTTATTTGTACACTGTGCTATATTTTTGGGGTTATGAAAGACGGATTCCTTCAGACAAGAAAAGGAGCGAGCGGATATGGTCCCTCAGGAGAAAATCAGAAATATCGCCATCATCGCCCACGTTGACCACGGCAAGACCACCCTGGTCGACGAGATGCTCAAGCAGGGCGGCATCTACCGCGAAAACCAGGCCATCGTGGACCGCGTCATGGACTCCGGCGACCTCGAGCGCGAGCGCGGCATCACGATCCTCGCCAAGAACACCGCGGTACATTATAAGGATTACAAGATCAACATCGTCGATACCCCGGGCCACGCCGACTTCGGCGGCGAGGTGGAGCGCATCCTGAAGATGGTCAACGGCGTCGTCCTGCTGGTGGACGCAGCCGAGGGCCCGATGCCCCAGACCCGCTTCGTCCTGCAAAAGGCGCTTGAGCTCGGCCACAAGGTCATCGTGGTCGTCAACAAGATCGACCGTCCCGACGCCCGCATCGAGGCCGTCATGGACGAGGTTCTGGAGCTTCTGCTCGATCTGGACGCCACCGAGGAGCAGTTCGACTCCCCGACCATCTTCTGCTCGGCCCGCCAGGGCATCTCGGCCTACGGCCCGCACGAGATGGGCAAGGACCTGATCCCCCTGTTCGAAACCATCGTCAACTATATCCCCGCCCCCGAGGGCGACGCGAACGGCCCCATGCAGATGCTGGTTTCCAGCCTGGACTACAACGACTACGTGGGCCGGATCTGCATCGGCCGCATCGAGCGCGGCACGATCCGCCAGAATCAGGAGGTCGCGATCTGCGACTACCACGACCCCTCCGTGCAGGAGAAGGGCAAGATCGTCGCCCTCTACGCCTTCGACGGCCTGAACCGCGTGCCGATCCAGGAGGCCTCCGCCGGTGAGATCGTCGCCTTCTCCGGCATTTCCGACATCACCATCGGGCGCACGGTCTGCGATCCGCTGACCGTCGAGCCTCTGCCCTTTGTCAGGATCAGCGACCCGACCATCGAGATGACCTTTGCGGTCAACGACTCTCCCTTTGCCGGGCGCGAGGGCAAGTACGTGACCTCCCGCAACCTCAAGGACCGTCTGGAGCGCGAGCTTCTGAAGGACGTCTCCCTCCGCGTCTCCGCCCAGGGCACCGACGCCTTCAACGTGGCCGGGCGCGGCGAGATGCACCTGTCCATCCTGATCGAGACGATGCGCCGCGAGGGCTACGAGTTCTCGGTCTCCACGCCCCGCGTCCTGCTCAAGACCGTGGACGGCGTCAAGTGCGAGCCCATTGAGCGCATGGTCGCGGACGTGCCGGAAAACGCCGTCGGCGCCGTGATCGAGAAGATCGGTCAGCGCAAGGGCGATCTCTCCTCGATGACCCCGATGGGCAGCCGCTACCGCCTGGAATTCCTGGTCCCGTCGCGCGGCCTGTTCGGCTACCGCAGCGAGTTTTTGACCGATACCCACGGCGAGGGCGTCATGTCCTCGGTCCTCGATTCCTACGCCCCGGTCAAGGGCGAGATCGAGCGCCGCAAGACCGGCTCCCTGGTCGCCTCGGAGACCGGCGACACCACGGCCTACGGCATCGGCGGCATTCAGGACCGCGGCTATATGTTCATCGGGCCGGGCGTGCCGGTCTACGGCGGCATGATCGTGGGCGCCTGCAACCGCAACGAGGACATGGCGGTGAACGTCTGCAAGAAGAAGCAGCTCACCAATATGCGCGCCGCGGGCTCGGATGAGGCCATCCGCCTGACCCCGCCCCGCGTCCTGTCGCTGGAGCAGTGCCTGGAGTATCTGGCCGACGACGAGCTGCTGGAGGTCACGCCGAAGAACCTCCGCATGCGCAAGCGCATCCTGGACCACAGCCAGCGCATGCGCGAGCTGATGAAGAAGCGCAGCGCAGAAAAATAAGGGCCAAAGCCCCCGGAGGATCGTCCTCCGGGGGCATGCATTTGCCGCGGATTTCACAAAAATTCACTTTACAAACCCGGTTTCCCGTGATATGATTATCCGGTATGATGGGTCGTGTGTGCCGCGCGGCCGGATACGCAGTTTCGGAATGGAAAGGTTGGTATTCGCTTCATGAAAGAAAAGAAAGAAATGAAGACGGCGCGCAAGCCGGAGCCCAAGTTCTGGCAGTCCGTGCTCGTTCTGCTCATCACCGTGGCGCTGATCGCGGTTGCCCTGCTGGTCGAAAAGGTCGATTACGTCCATGCGGCGCTCTTCCTGGCGGCAGTCGTGGCGGTCCTGGCGTCCCTGATGATCGGCTTCAAGTGGTCCGCGCTTGAGAAGATGATGATCGACGGCATCAGCAGATCGCTGCAGTCCATCATGATCCTTCTGGTCATCGGCATGATGATCGGCGTCTGGATGCGTGCAGGCGTCGTTCCCGCGATGATTTACTACGGTCTGAAGATCATGCGCCCGGGCTTCTTCCTGGCGGCTGTCATGGTCATCTGCTCCATCTCCTCCATCGCGACCGGCTCCTCCTGGGGCACGGCGGCCTCCATGGGCATTGCCTTCCTGGGCATCTCCCACGGCCTGGGCATCAACCCCGCCATCACGGCCGGCGCGGTCATTTCCGGCGCCTACTTCGGCGACAAGATGTCCCCCCTGTCCGATACTACGAACCTGGCCCCCGCGATGGCCGGCACGGACGTCATGACCCACGTCAAGTTCATGCTGATCCCCACGGGCGTTACCTATATCGTCACCCTGGCGATCTTCGCGCTGATGCCGCTGGCAGCCAACGCGAATCTGCTCGGCTTCCACAGCACCTTCTACACCGGCACGGTCGGCGCGGGCGATATGTCCGTTGCCAACGCCCTTGGCGACGCCATCAAGCAGGCCTTCCCCAACATCAACCCCCTGCTGATGCTGCCTCCCCTGGTGGTCATCGTTGCCATTGCACTGAAGGTCCCCGCGATCCCCGGCCTGACCATGGGCCTGTTCTCCGGAGCGGTGCTGGCTGTCATCTTTAAGGACGGCTCCACCTTCGGCACCCTGATCGACACCTGCTATGACGGCTTTGCGCTGGAAGAGGGCTTCACCTTCACCTCCAGCCTCTACAGCGAGGACGTCCTTGCCACGGTCAACAATGCAGTCACCGAGCTTCTCGGCGGCGGCGGTATCGGCAACATGGGCAACACCATCGCCCTGATCATGATCGCCATGATGTACGGCGGCGTCATGGAGGGCACCGGCATGCTCGGCAAGTTCGTCGAGAAGATCAAGAAGATCGTCAAGACCCCCGCCGGTCTGGTTTCCGTTGCCGAGGGCACCTGCATCTTCTCCAACGTGGCCATGCCCGACCAGTACGTTTCCATCATCATCGGCGGCCGTATGTACGCCGAGGACTTCGACAAGATGGACGTCTATCCCGCGGCGCTGTCCAACGCGCTGGAGAGCTCCGCCACCATCACCTCCGCGCTGGTTCCCTGGAACACCTGCGGCGCCTACATGCAGACCACGCTGAAGACCCCGATCTGGGGCGCCGGCGGCTTCGGCCCCTGGGCGATCTTCAACTGGCTGATGCCGGTGATGAACGTCATCCTGGCCTACCTGGGCGTCTCCGTTGCCGACAAGAACGGCGTCCGCCTGCGCAAGAAGAAGCGTCTTGCCAAAAAGGCGGCCCGTGTCTGATCCCGATCAGTCCTGAGAATCTATCAGGCCTCCCGGTCTCCGGGGGGCCTGATTTTTCTTGGGAAAGGAATGCAATTTCGAATATGCAGCATTTCTATTCAGCCTGGTTTTTCCGCTTCGCTGATTGGGCAGATTGCACGAAAAATTACGGTATCGCAAGGTTAGCAGTACTTGACTTTTGGCCGATTTCGTGGTTAAATAGAGAGTACCAAATCAGACTCATTTGCACCCGTGTGCCGGTCTGAACTCTGTCCGTATATTGTGCGCCGCTCGGGACGCTCGATATAAATTCTAAACAAGGAGAAATGACTATGAAGAACAAACCTTTGTACCGTCGTCTTCTGTCGGTGCTTCTGGTCGTTGCGATGCTCTCTTCCTTCATGGTTCCGTACGTCAGTGCGGATAGCGCCAAGAGGGTCAATGAGAATCTGGTCGAACTGAAGCTCAGCCCGGTAGAAGCTGGTACACTGGCGTCTCAGAAGCTCAACAAAGCCCCTGAGACCGCTGACGTCGAAGCTGAGCATGCGCCCGGCGAGATGGTCCGCGTTTCCATCGTTCTGGACAAGGCGTCCACCGTTGACGCCGGTTACGAACTGGAAAACATCGGCACCAACCCCGCGGCCGTCTCCTATCGTGACAGCCTGAAGGCCGAGCAGGCCGAGATGACTGCCAAGATCGAGAAGGTGCTCGGTTCCAAGCTGGACGTCAAGTGGAACCTGACCCTCGCAGCCAACATCATCTCCGCGAACGTGGCTTACGGCAGACTGGACGACATCCGCGCCATTCCCGGCGTCAAGGAAGTCTTCCTGGAAAACCGCTATGAGCCGCAGACCGATGTGGAAGCGGACGAGCCCAACAACGGCACCGCCTCCGGCATGATCGGTTCCAACCTCGTCTGGGGCACCGGCTACTACGGCGCCGGCAGCAAGGTTGCCGTCATCGACACCGGCATCGACAAGGATCACCTGTCCTTCGACGGTGAAGCCCTTGAATATGCCCTGGCACAGACTGCCGCCGAGAAGGGCATGAGCTACGACGAATACGTCGCTACCCTTGACCTGTTGACCGCCGAGAAGATCGACGCCGTCAAGGATCAGCTCAACGCTCAGACCACCGGCGCGCAGGCCCACTTCAGCACCAAGATCGGCTTTGGCTACAACTACGTAGACAAGAGCGCCACCTACATCACCCACATGGAAGACTCCCAGGGCGAGCACGGCTCTCACGTCGAAGGCATCTCCGCCGCCAACCGTTTCGTCAAGGTCGGCGACGAGTTCAAGCCCGCTCTTGAGGCTGTCGGCACTCAGGGTGTTGCCCCCGACGCCCAGATCGTCACCATGAAGGTCTTCGGCAAGGGCGGCGGCGCTTACGACTCCGACTACATGGTCGCCATTGAGGACGCCATCATCCTCGGCTGCGATTCCGCGAACCTGTCTCTGGGCTCCGGCGCTGCCGGCTTCGGCTTCTCCAGCGGCTATGAAGCGGTCATGAACAAGCTCGTTGAGAACGGCATGGTCTGCTCGATCTCCATGGGCAACAGCGGCTTCTGGTACGACACCCCGAAGAACACCTCGATGTATCCCTACCTGTACATCGACGACAACAACTACGTCACCGGCGGCAGCCCCGGCTCCTACACCAACTCCCTGACGGTTGCTTCCGTGGACAATGCCGGCCAGACCGGCAGCCCCCTGATCTTCGGTGATCGTCACGTGTTCTACTCTGAGACCAGCGGCTACGGCAATGAGCCCATTGCCACCATCGCAGGCCCCGAGTACGATTTCGTCCTGGTGGACGGCCCCGGCGTTGACGACAACGAGCACGTGGGTCAGGAAGGCGACCAGTTCCTTGCGCTCGGCAGCGAAGTTCTGACCGGCAAGATTGCGATGTGCTACCGCGGCACCTCCTCCTTCTTCGCCAAGGCCAACGCGGCTGTTGCACAGGGTGCTGCCGGCGTCATCATCATCAACAACACCACCGGCGTCATCAACATGAACCTCACCGGCTACAACTACACCGCTCCTGCCGTCTCCATCACGAAGGCGGACGGTGACGCCATCAAGGCGGAGGCTGAGCCCATTCTCGACGACGAAGGCAACGTCCTGTACTACACCGGCAAGATGTCCATCTCCACCGAGATGGAGCTCAACATGGGCGAGCTTTCCGATACCGTCACGGTTTCCTCCTTCTCCTCCTACGGCGTTCCCGGCACGCTGGTTATGAAGCCTGAGATTCTGGCTCCCGGCGGCTCCATCTACTCCGTCTGGGGTGCGAACACTGGCAGCAGCGCGCAGAGCGCGCACGACCAGTACGAGCTGATGTCCGGTACCTCCATGGCGGCTCCCCAGGTCAACGGCATGGCCGGCCTGCTGGGCCAGTACATCCGTGAGAACGATCTGTGCGCGAAGACCGGCATGACGCAGCGCCAGCTCATCAACTCCCTGCTGATGTCCACCGCGCATCCCGTCTATGACGCGGACGGCAACTACTGGCCCGTCATCCGTGTCGGCGCCGGTCTTGCCCACGTGGACGACGCCATCAACGCCAAGTCTATCATCACGGTGGACGAAGGCTCCACGATGTTCCCCGACACCGCGAAGGACGGCAAGGTCAAGATCGAGCTGGGCGACGATCCCGAGAAGAAGGGCGAGTATGAATACTCCTTCACTGTCATGCCTCTGGAGGACAGCAAGGAATTCAGACTCCGCACCGATATGTTCATCCAGTGGATCGCCGGCAACGCCGGCTACGGCATGCTGCAGGATACCGCCACCACCCTCATCGGCTCCAAGGCTGTTTATGAGGTCAACGGCGAGACCTACGAGGATGCTTACCTCATTGATGCAGACGTCAACATGGACGGCGAGACCAACGCTGACGACGCTCAGGCCATCCTGAACCACATCGCCGGCGCTGAGGAAGAGGGCGACAAGTTCGACGCCGCGGCTGCCGACGTGAACGGCGACGGCAAGATTACCTCTTACGACGCCAAGCTGCTCCTTGAGAACGCTGCGACTCCCACCGTCACCATCACCGAGCCCACCAAGGTCACCGTAAAGCTGACTCTGGATCCCGATGACGTGGCCTTCCTCAACAACTACTTCACCAAGGGCTTCTACGTTCAGGGCTACACCTACGTCGAGCCCGTGGCCGACGCTGAGGGTGCGATGGACGTTGTCCACTCCATCCCCATCCTGGGCTACTACGGCTCCTGGACCGATCCCGCCATGCTCGACCGTACCTCCGTCATTGACGAAGCCTACGGCACCGGCAAGCTGCCCTACATCGGCAACACCAACATCAACTACCTGACCATGAAGAACGCCGACGGCGACAGCTTCATTTACATGGGCAACCCCTATGTGATCGAAGACGAGTTCCCCGTCGAGCGTCTGGCCATGAACAGCGAAGACACCATCGCCGCGTACAACTACCTGAACATCCGCAACCTGGCCAACCTGGGCTTCGCGGTTCAGGATGAGAACGGCAAGGTTCTTCTCTCCCAGATTACCCCGAGCCAGAAGTACGGCGCTTACTACTACGTCAACGGCGGCACCTGGCAGAACACCTCTCCCGCGAACTACAACGTGGGCAAGAAGCTGGCTGCTGCGGGCGTCAAGGAAGACGACGTTGTTACCGTCGGCTTCTACGCGCTGCCTGAGTACTACGGCATCCTGGCTGCCAAGCTGAACGGCGAGGTCGCTACCTCCGGCTTCCTGACCGACGATGGCTTCCGGGCTGTTCTGGAGAACGGTCTGGTTGGCGACGGCGCCGGCATCAAGTACACCGTCAAGATCGACAACACCGTTCCCGAGGTCCAGGGCGCGTTCATGGACCTGGTCACCGGCAACATCACCGTCAAGGCCGCTGACAACAACTACATTGCTTACGTTGCTGTCACGAACAAGTCCGGCACCGAGACCTACGCTGGCGTCGTTCCCGAGCAGAGCGCTCCCGGCGAGACCGTCGAGGTTCCCGTTGTCTTTGAAGAAGGCGTGAAGATTCCCAATGAGGTCGTTCTTGTGGTCGGCGACTATGCCGGCAACGAAGCTGCCTTCAAGGTCACCCTGGGCGGCAGCGGCGAGGACGAGTCTGCGAACAACGCAGGCACCATGATCGGCTTTGTCACCGACAAGACCACCGTGGAGCCCGGCGAGGGCAACCGCGCATGGAAGATCGATCCCGATACCCTGTCCTACGCCTATGAGATGTACATCGACTGGAACACCTTCACGGTCATCGAAGACTTCACCACCCACACCGGCCTGGATCTGTTTGCGAACACGAACTTCTCCGTGGTCGCTGCCGAGTACGCCGACGGCTACGTCTTCATGGCTGCCGACGACGGCTGGTTCTACGTCTCCAAGTTCGATGAGATGGAAGATGCGCAGCGCGTCGGCAGATACGACGACGTGACCGGCACCATCTACGACCTTGCCTTCAACTCCTCCAACAGAAAGCTCTACGCGATGGGCGAGGACAACACGGTTTACCGTCTTGATCCTGTCACCGGCGAGCTGACGGCTGTTGCTGTCGTCACCCTGCCCGGCGCTGATAAGCCCGCCAACCGTCTGGCCATCGACGATCACGGTGTGTACTACACCGCGAACGAGGGCGGCGCCAACGCCAAGCTCTACAAGTTCGAACTGGAAGGCGAAGCGTTTGAGCCCGTGAATCCCGACGAGCCCGTCGAGGGCGAGACCGCCTATGCCTGGGACTTCGAGACCGATCCCGTGGCTGCCGGCTGGACCTTCGTGGATTCTGACGGCGACGGCTACAACTGGGGCTACCATGTGAACACCGGCTCCGGCAACCATACCACGCACAGCGGCGACGGCCTGATCTACTCCGAGTCCTGGAGCAGCTCTGCTCTGACGCCCGACAACTGGGCCATCTCCCCCGCCCTCGATCTGAGCGGCGTCGATTCCGCCGTTCTGTCCCTCTGGGCTGCTGCGCAGGACAGCAGTTACCCGGACGAGCACTACGCCCTGTACGCCGGCACCTCCGCCGATCCCGCCTCGATGACGATGATCTCCGACGAACTCGTCGCGACCGGCACGTACGAGAACAAGACCGCCGATCTGTCCGACTTTGTCGGCGAGGAAGAGGTCTACGTGGCGATCCGTCACTTCAACTGCACCGATATGTTCATCCTGAACATCGACGACGTTGAAATCGTGATCCCCGACGACGCCGGCTTCGCTGCCTGCGAGGAAATGGGCACCAGATCCGGCATCGTCACTGCGGCTGCGGTCAATACCAGAGCCTCCGACAACGCCGCTTACTCCTGGAGCTTTGAGACGGCAGATGAGCTCGGCGAGTGGAGCGCTATCGACGCCGACGGCGACGGCAACAACTGGGAGTACTATCAGGACGATCCGGACGACGATTACGACAACCAGGCCTATGACGGCACCTGCGATCTCGTGTCCCTGTCCTATGTCAACGGCTCCGGCCCTCTGACGCCCGACAACTGGCTGATCTCCCCGACCTTCGATCTGTCCGAGCTCGAAGCTGCGACCCTGTCCTTCTACGCCAAGGGCCGCGATCCCAGCTACGCTGCGGAGCACTTTGCTGCTTACGTCTGCGTGGGCGAGCCCACCTCCACCGCCGACTTCGTGGAGCTCCTGCCCGAGCAGGTTGCCACCGGCGAGTGGACCCAGTACACCGCCGACCTGACCGAGTACCTCGGTGAAGAGGACGTCTGCATTGCGATCCGTCACTTCAACGTCACCGATATGTTCATCCTTGACGTCGATCTGGTTGAGATCCTGACCGGCGAGGCTCCCGAACCGGTTGATCCCGAACCCGTGGAGCCCGGCGAAGCTGACGAGATCGAAGCGACTCTGGTCGGCACCATGGGCGCTGCCAACTACTCCAACGGCGGCTCCTTGGCTTGGGACCACAACGAAGACATCCTGTATCTGGCCGGCAACAACAGCGGCACGCAGGACATTGATAACATCCTGTGGGTTGTTGACGTTGAAACCGGCGCTGCGACTCGTGCAAACGAGGTTGCCGGCACCGGAAGCGGCGCGAACAATGCTTCCGCCCGTCTGGCCGGCGCTGTCAGAGGCCTGTTCATCGTTCCCGATGAGAGCGCCATCGTTCAGCCCGCTGACGAGCCCACCGGCATTGAAGTCATTCCCGACCATCTCAACATGCTGAAGGGTCAGGTCGCTGAGCTTGAAGCGATCGTCCTGCCCTGGACGCTGTCCGACAAGGACGTGACCTGGACCTCCGCCGACGAGTCCGTTGCCACCGTCAAGGACGGCATTGTGACTGCCGTTGACGAGGGCGAGACCGTCATTACCGTTGCCAGCGTGGTCAATCCCGAAATTGCCGCCGAAGTCACCGTGACCGTGACGCTGCCGCCTTCGGTTGAGATCCGCGGCATCATCTGGGATGAGGACGGCAAGGGCCAGGCCTCCGTCTTCAACTCCAACGCCACCTCCGAGTGGGAAGCTCTCGCCGTCGTCGGCCAGCTCCGCTGGGGTGCGCACGTCGGTGAGACCGTCTACGGCTCCACGGACGATACCATGTATGCCTTTGACGCCGACACCTATGAAGTCACGCAGCTCGGCGGCATCGTCTCCATGTGGATCCCGTCCGACGCGGACGAGCTGCCGCAGGACTTCCGCGATGCCTTTGCCGAAATGGGCTACAACGTCGGCCCCGTCATCGGCCCGAACAATAACGGCACTTACCTGACCATGCTCGATCCCGAGGCTGGCAGCCTGATTTACTTCAATCTGGGCGATACCATTTTCGGCTCTGATCCCATGGCCACCTTCTCCTACGTCGGCCGCGGCTTCTATGACGACGGCGAAAGCACCGACGACAACGCTGCGGTCTTCTACGGCCTGACCGAGAGCGGCGAGCTGTATGCGTTCACGATGAACCACAGCGGCTCCATCATGTGGAACGACATGGGCAACACCGGCCTGGATCTGACCGGCGTGGCTGACGCCACCAACTCCGTCTGGGCCTCCACCGTCTATGACGTGGAGAGCGAATTCCTGTTCCTGGCCATGTACAACGGCGCGGACGAGTTCGCCCACCTGTACGCCATCGACACCAACGATCTCTCCCGCGTGGGCGAGACCGGCAACTTCAACGCTGACGTGTGGCCTGTCACCGGCCTGTATCAGTATGAGCCCGCCACCGACCTGATGATGAAGGTTGATCCCACCGAGCTGGTTCTCTTCGAAGGCCAGACCGCCGAGATCAACGTCAAGATCAAGCTGGGCGAGACCAACAAGTACACCGCCGAGGTGGCCGATCCCGCGATCTGCTCCTTCGAGGACGGCGTTGTCACCGGCCTGAAGGAAGGCGAGACCACCATCACCATCACCACCGTTGACGTCAACGAGGCCGGCGAACACCTGACCGAGACCGTCAACGTCAAGGTCAAGGGCCTCAGAGTTGTGGAAGGCTTCGTGACCGCCCAGGTCACCGACGCCAACGGCTCCCGCTTCACCAAGATCAGCCTCGACGGCGCGATTGCCTCCAAGAAGGGCGTCGCCTCCGACGGCAACGTGATCAGCGGCGGCCGTGCGGGCAGACTGTACATCGCCGACTACGATGCCACGATGCCTGCTGTCCTCAATGCTGAAACCTACGATCCCAACACCGAGTGGAACGCCTTCAACGCGTCCCTCTATCCCTCTTACTCCGCCCTCGACTTCACCAACTATCCGACTCACCTGCTGGAGAACGGCAGACTCAACGAGGTCAAGGCGCTCTTCGTCACCGGAAACGGCTACCTGCTTGATCCGACCATCAGCGGTTGGAACCTCAGCTCCTTCATGCCCGGCGCGGCGGCGATTGCCTTCGGCGGCATGCAGGAGACCGACGGCGTCGACGGCGAAACGGTTCAGATCTACGACTACTACATCCTTGGCTCCGACGGCATCCTGTATTACGTGGGCATTGACTTCGTCGGCGGCAGCCGCACGGACGTTCAGCCGATCATTGACACCGGTATCGTTGCGCAGAACCCGGGCGACATGTCCATGACCTTCCTGATCACCTCCCAGGTTGAAGGCGACGAGTCCATGGATTACGCCGAAGCCGGTCTGGTCATTGCCGACAACGGCACCAAGAACATCTGGTACCTTGACTTCATGGCTGAAGACGAGGCCGACGTTGTCAACCTGATCGGCACCCTCGACGCCGAGAACGTCGCCGGTCTGGCCGGCACCTACGACGCCCTGGATTCCGTTGTGGATCAGCAGGACATCGAGCCCTGGACCCCGCCCGAAGGCCTGATCAACGGCTGGTACTTCGAGTCCGCTTCCGATGTCGTTGGCTGGACCATGCTGGACCTTGACGGCGACGGCAACACCTTCGCTGTCAACACCTCCTCCAGCTATCCTTACGAGGGCACCGGCGCTCTGCAGAGCCGCTGGAACTCCAGCACCAGCGTTGACAACTGGGCCATTACCCCCGCCATTGACCTGTCCGACGTGACCGGCGCGAACTTCTCCTTCTATGTCAGACAGGGCTCCAGCACGTGGGAGGAAAACTATGCTGTCTACGCCGGCACGACCCCGAACCCCGACGAGATGGTTGAGCTTCTGCCCGAGACTGCGGCAACCTCCGAATACGTGAACCAGATCGTTTCTCTGGACGACTTCGCCGGCGAGCCCGAGGTTTACGTCGCGATCCGTCACTTTGACGCCGTTGACCAGTATAATCTCTACGTTGACCAGGTTGAGGTCTTCGAGGCTAAGGCCGAGACCGAACCGTTCGAAGACGTCCTTTGGGACTTCGAGGACGAGTCCAAGGACGGCGATTGGACCATCGTTGACGTCGACGGCGACAGCTCCTTCCAGATCACGCAGACCAACAACGCATACTCCGGCAGCAGAGCACTCTTCTGCTACTACGGCGATCATCCCAATGACTGGGCGATTTCCCCGGCCGTTGACCTGACCAATGCCGAGCATCCGGAAGTCTCTGTCTACGGCAGAAAGTACGGCGGCAGCAGCTGGTACGAGTACTTCGGCATCTACGCCGGTACCTCCACCGACATCGACGAGATGACCCAGGTTCTTGCCTCCACCGAGCTGACCTCCACCTACGAGGAGTACGTCGCGGATCTGTCGGCGTTTGCCGGCGAGCCCGAGGTCTACGTGGCTGTCCGTTACTACAACAGCCCCGACCAGTTCGGCGTCTACTTCGACGACGTGGCTGTCCGTGAGCATGCCGATACCGGCGACGCCTTTGCGGCTGTGCCGATGAAGGCGATCGAGAAGCGCGATGCAAAGACCATGGACGTTGGCTTCGGCCGTCTGGATGCGGTCCTTGATGCGACCACCGAGATGACCAAGTTCGGCGAGACTGGCAAGGCTGCGGTTGGCGGCACCAACGCCATCAAGGCTGAAACCATCAAGACCGACCTCCGCAAGATCACGGACGCGACCACCGTCGAGGACGGCACCGTCTCCATCGTGCTGACCGAGGACGAGGCTGTCACCAACGGCCTGTTCACCGTCACCTACAATGCCGACGTGCTGACCTACGTGGACGCTGTCTCCGCACTGCCCTACAAGGCCATCAGCCACGTCATCAACGAGCCCGCTGAGGGTGACGAGCCCGCGCTTCGCACCGGCGTCATCACCTTCGCCTACGCCTCCGTGGATGAGATCCCCGCTGAGACCGCTCTGCTCACCCTGAACTTCACCTACGCCGCCGACGCTCTGGAGACCACCGTCGTGGTTGCCACCGCCGAGCGGAACGAGAAGGACGGACTGGATGAGTCCGAGGTCATCGAGATCGAGCTCGGCCATGACTGCCCGTGCGCCATGTTCACCGATATGCCCGAATACGGCACCGACGAGCATGCTGCCATCGACTGGGCCTACACGCATGACCCGCAGATCACGAAGGGCACCAGCAAGACCAAGTTCAGCCCGGACAAGACCGTGACCCGTGCCCAGGCTGCCACCTTCCTGTGGCGTGCTGCCGGCTGCCCGACGCCCAAGACCACCGAGAACCCGTTCACCGACGTCGTGGAAGGCGAGTACTACTACGAGGCCGTGCTGTGGGCCGTTGAGGAAGGCATCACCACCGGCACCAGCAAGACCAAGTTCAGCCCGGCGAAGACCTGCTCCATCGAACAGATCATCACCTTCCTGTACCGCTTCGAGCACGAGCCCGACGTGACCGGTCTGGAGAATCCGTACACCGATGCGGCGGACGGCTTCTACTCCACCAACCCGCTGATCTGGGCTTACCACAACGGCATCTACACCGGCAAGACTGAGACCGAGTCCGGCCGTACCGACGGCTGCACCCGTGCCCAGATCGTCACCTTCCTGTGGCGCGACATCGCGCCCAAGGAAGCCGGCGAATAATTCGCACGAACGCGATCAAATGATTGCAACCCCGCAGGGGGCGTAAGCCCCCTGCACCCCTGGGCCCGCGGCGAACCTCTGCTATTTTTGGTGGGGGGCGCTCGTAAGCCCCCTGCACCCCTGGGCCCGCGGCTTATGCCGCGGGCCTTTTCGCCGCCGCTTCCCCGCAGGGGCGCGTACCCACGCGCCCGGTTTCGCGTAGGGGCGCTGCGTTTTGACATGTTGGCGCAGCCAATTTCAACCCCGTCTCCTATTCCCTAGTCCCTACTCCCTAGTCCCTGTTTCATTCGATTTGCCTCCGGCAAATTGCATTCGTTCCGAATGCCGGACAAGCGATGCTTGTCCCTACGGCAGAGAATGACCGTTTTCGGTTTTTTCGGCGGGGGTCTGTTGTCGATCCGTGCGGGCGCGTAGATACGCGCCCCTACGTCCCTGATCCCTGGTCCCTGATCCCTGATCCCTAGTCCCTGATCCCTATTCCCTGATCCCTATTCCCTAATCCCTGGTCCCTGATCCCTAACCCCCAGCCCCATCCACCGGATTTCCACCTTTTCCTCTTGCAAATTGCCGGTTCTTACGATATAATGGGAACGAATTGTGGGATTTCGCGTCAATTAACTGTCCGGAGCCTTGCTTCGGCGGTTTTTCGCGGAAGGGAGGCATTGATTTGGTTTTCTCCAGCTTGTTTTTCGTCTTCGTTTTCTTGTTTGCCAATCTTCTCACCCAGGCCCTTGTAACGGACCTGAAAAAGAAGAATATCGTCATGCTCTGCTTCTCCCTGGTGTTCTACGCCTGGGGCGGCGTCCGTTACGTTCCGCTGCTGCTCGGTATGACCTTCATCTGCTGGTTCTTTGCCCTCCGCATCCAGAGCGCGCAGAGCGCGGGCCGGGGCAGCGGGAAGGGCGATCTGATCGCCTGCATCGTGCTCCAGCTTGTGATCCTCGGAATTTTCAAATATACCGGCTTCTTCCTGCGCAACGTTCAGATCGTCACCGGCGTACCCAAGGTGATCCCGAATATCGTCCTGCCCATCGGCATCAGCTTCTATACCTTCCAGCTCATGTCCTACGTGGTGGACGTCTACCGCGGCGATACGGACGCCCAGCCGAAATACTGGCTGCTGCTGCTCTATGCCAGTCTGTTCCACCAGTGCATCGCCGGTCCCATCGTCCGCTACCGTGACGTCGAGAACGACATTCTCCACCGCCGCGTCAAGATGGCCGAGGTCAGCCGGGGCGTCACCCGCTTTGCCGTCGGCCTCGCCAAGAAGGCGATCCTGGCCAACGGCTGCGCCGCAGTGGCCGATCTCCTGCTCGACGCCGAATACCTCTCCCGTACCTCCGTCCTCGGCGTCTGGATCGGCGCGATCGCCTTCATGCTCCAGATCTATCTGGACTTCTCCGCCTACTCCGATATGGCGATCGGCATGGGTCTTATGTGCGGCTTCCACTATAAGGAGAACTTCAACTATCCGTACACCGCCGATTCCATCACCGATTTCTGGCGGCGCTGGCATATCTCCCTGTCCACCTTCTTCCGCGACTACGTTTACATCCCCCTGGGCGGCAACCGCTGCGCCAGGAGCCGCCATATCTTCAATATGCTCGTGGTCTGGGCGCTGACCGGTATGTGGCACGGCGCAAGCTGGAACTATATCCTCTGGGGCCTGTTCTACTTCGTCTTCCTGGTCCTGGAGAAGTATCTGATCCCCGTGGACCGCATCCCGAAGGCCGCCCGCCGCGTCCTGACCCTCGTCATCGTCCTCTTTGGCTGGGTCCTGTTCAAGTTTGAGAATATGTCCCTGCTCGGCACCGCGCTCAAGGGCATGTTCGGTCTGAACGGCAACGCCTTCTATCTGCGCTTCGACTGGCTCCAGCTCCAGAACAATATCTTCTTCCTGATCGCCGCCGGGATCGCCTGCACCCCGCTGATGAGCAAGCTCGGCAACCTGCTGAAAAACCTCAGCCGCAACAGCAAGGGCGGCCTGATCGCCTACGGCGTCGTGGACGTCGCCGTGCCGCTGGTCCTGATGGTCCTCTCCACGATGGCCCTGGCCGGAAACAGCTACAATCCCTTCCTCTATTTCCAGTTCTAAGGAGGTGCGAACATGAGACCCACCAAACGCGAATTTCAATCCATCCGCTACGCAACTGCGCAGATCAAGCAGCTCGTCTTTCTGGGCTTTCTGGCCCTGATGGCCTTCATCGGCCTGCTCTGGTTCGCCCGCCCGAAGGAATCCGCAACCGAGCAGCGCAAGCTGACCGCCTTCCCCAAGCTGACCCTCGCCGGGATCTGGGACGGCAGCTTCTTCAACTATGAGCCGAAGACCCCCGAGGAGAAGCCGGGCGGCGTCAGCACCTGGTACGCCGATACCTACCCCCTGCGCGAGCTGATGACGACCGGCTACAACGCCATGCGCGACGCCTACGGCACGGGCGACCGCCTGACCAAGCGCCCCACCGCCGACGAGATCCCCCAGCAGGGCGGTCTGACCCCGGAGCAGCTCGCGGCCCTCGCCGCCGAGGGCGACCCCAAGACCACCCAGAAGAACGATCCCGTCGTGACCGACGCGCCGGCGAAGACCGAGGTCCCGCCTGAAACCCAAAACGGGGCCGTCCCCGTGGAGACCACCGCCGCGCCGACGGAGCCCACGACCACCGAAAAGAAATCCGGCGCGGGCGACGCCGTCACCCCGGCGGAGCAGGCAGGCTCCATCTACATCACCGAAAACTGCGGCTACGGCATCTACGGCTTCAGCCAGAGCGGCAGCGCGAAATACTGCATCAACGTCAACGCCGTGGCCAAGGCGCTGAGCGGCAAGGCCAAGGTATACTGCATGATCTGCCCGATCTCCGCCGGTATCATGCTCTCGGACTCCGTCCGCGAGGGCATCGGCTGCTCTGACGAGAACGAGGCGATGAACTGGATGTACTCCAACATGGACCCCTCGGTCACGCCGATCAAGGTCTATGACACGCTCAAGCAGCACAACGACGAGTATATCTACTTCCACACCGACCACCACTGGACCGCCCTCGGCGCCTACTACGCCTACCGCGAATACTGCGCCCTCAAGGGCTGGACGCCCCACGAGCTCAGCAGCTTTGAGACCATCACCTTCCCGAACTTCCTCGGCACCTTCTATTCCAGCAGCAACCAGAGCCCGGCGCTCGCCGCCAACCCTGACACCGTCACCGCCTACTATCCCAACGGCACCAACGATATGACGATGTACAGCAACTACAATATGCCCACCGGCAAGTATGCCGAATACGGCTGGAAGATCATCTATGACGTCTCGGGCTATCCCAAGTCCGGCCTGTACGGGACCTTCTCCGGCGGCGACCAGCCCTATAACTACGCCCACAATCCGACCGTCACCGACGGCTCCTCCGTCCTGATCGTCAAGGATTCCTACGGCAACGCCTTCATCCCCTTCCTGGTGGATCACTACGAGCATATCTACTGGATCGACTACCGCAGCTTCCAGAGCTGGTGCGTCTGGGCCGGAAAGCCCTATTCCTCCATCTCCGGTCTTGTGACGGAAAAGGGCATCCAGGACGTGATCCTCTGCAACAACATCAACTCCACCGGAAGCTCGACCCTTCTGGAAACCATGGCAAAAATCTTCAAATAACATATTCAATCGGGAGAGATCAATATGAATCTGATTCAGCGCATCATCAACGAGCTTCGCAAGGCGGTCCAGGGCAAGGACCAGGTCCTGATCTGGGTTCTGATGACCATTCTCGCCCGGGGCAATATCCTGCTTGAGGACATTCCCGGCGTCGGCAAGACCAATATGGCTTTGGCCTTCTCCCGCGCCCTCGGTCTCGACTACGGGCGCGTCCAGTTCAATCCCGACGTTCTCCCCTCCGACATCACCGGCTACTCCGTCTACCAGAAGGAAACCGGCAAGATGATCTACCAGAAGGGCGCGATCCTCTGCAACCTCTTCCTGGCCGACGAGCTCAACCGCGCCACCTCCCGCACCCAGTCCGCTCTGCTGGAGGCGATGGAGGAGGGGCAGGTCACCGTGGACGGCGTCTCCCATCCGCTGCCGCGCCCCTTCACGGTCATTGCCACCCAGAACCCCACCGGCGCAGCCGGTACCCAGCTCCTTCCCGATTCCCAGATGGACCGCTTCACGGTCCGCCTCTCCGTCGGCTATCCCCAGCCCAAGGACGAGCTGGACATGGTCCTGGCCCGCCAGGGCGGGGTCAATCCGCTGAACGCCGTCCGCCAGGTCGTCACCGCCGCGGAGCTGGTCTCGATGCAGGAGGCTGTGGGCAAGATCTATATGAAGGAGAGCCTGATCGCCTACGTCGTCTCTCTGGTCAGCGCAACGCGCCAGCATCCCCAGATCAGCCGCGGCGCAAGCCCCCGCGCCACGCTTGCCATCGTCTCGATGGCAAAGGCGACGGCCTATATGAACGGGCGCGACTACGTTCTGCCCGAGGACGTTCAGACCGTCTTCGTCGGCACCGTCTCCCACCGGATCCTGCTCTCCAACGAGGCGCAGAATCTCGGTCTCACCGAGAACGCTGTCCTGACCGAGCTGATGTCCAAAATCAGCGCGCCCAAGGTGTGACCTATGGCTGCCAACCGGATCCTCTATTGCTTCGCGGTTGTTGCGGCGGCGGCCTTCTACTTTGCCAGCAGTCTCTGGGTCTCCTGGATGCTGCTGGTTTTGGTGGCCGCCCTGCCCTGGATCAGTCTGCTCTTTTCCCTGCCCGCGATCCTGACCACCCGCGTTGAAGCCGCCCTGCCCACCTCGGCGGAGGAAAACGAGGCCGTGAATCTGCACATTCACCTGCGCCTGCCCCGTTTCCTGCCCACGCCCGAGGTCCGGATGCGCCTCAACCTGCGGACCCGCGATACCATGACCGACCTGCGCTTCCTCAGCCGCCTGTCCCGGACAGACGGCGTCCTTTCCGTGCCCACCTCGCCCTGCGGCTATCTGGCACCGGAGCTGCGGAAGGGCAGGGTTTATGATTATCTGGGCCTCTGGGCTTTCCCGGTCAAGGCCCCGACCATGCCCGTCATGGCGATCCTGCCGGCGGCGGTCGCGCCGGACCCCATGCCGAATCTGGAACAGATCCTCAACCAGCAGCTCCGCCCCAAAAACGGCGGCTATTCCGAGATCCACGACCACCGGCCCTACCGCCCCGGCGACCCGGTGAAGGGCATCCACTGGAAGCTCTCGCTCAAGTCCGACGAGCTCATCGTCCGCGAGCCGATGGAGCCGATCCGCCGCAGCATCGTCCTGGCTGTCCGAACCCCCAGAGGGCCGGCTGCCCGCGCCAAAACCCTGGGCAGCCTGCGCTATCTCTCGTCCTGGCTGGTGGACCACAGCGTTGACCACACCGTCCTCTGGATGGACGGGGAGGAGGTCGTCCGCGCCGAGATCCACGCAGAGGACGACGTGATCGCCGCCCTGACCGGCGCCTGTCTGGTCCCGGAGACCAGCCGCGCTCTGCCCGCGCACCTGCCGATGAAGGCCGCCTGGCTCTGCTGCATCGGAGAACAGGGGGCGGAGAAATGAAGCAAAAAAGCACCCTTCACACCGCCGTGCAGCTCTTTTTGGAAACCGTCGTCGGCGCGCTCGGCATCTTCGGGGCGCTGTTCTGCCTCTGCACGGCCTTTGCCGAGAAGCGCCCCAACGGGGCCGCTGTCCCCATCCCCCTGCCGGACGTCGTCTGGATCGTCATTCCGCTCCTGCTCCTGACCGTGGCCGTGCTTGCCCGGATTCGTTCGGGCGGCTGGTACACCCTGGCGCTCGGTCTGGCGCTGCTCCTGGTCGCCTTCCTTCTGCGCCGTCAGCTCTGGCTCCAGGCCAGGGCGCTCTGGAACGTGCTGGCCTACCAATACCGCCAGGGCTACGTCCAGCTCCGCTCGGCCTATGATCCAAAGCTCGGGCTGAATTATCCCGCCGCGTCGCGCTTCCTGCTCCCGCTTTCGATCCTGATGGCATTTTTCATGGGTCTGGCGGTCAGCCGCTGGCGGACGGCAGCCGTCGCCGCCCTCGCCCTCGTTCCGGGCATCGCGCCCTGCTTCGTCCTGCTGGATACCCCGCCCAGCCGCATCGCCCTGTTCTGTGCGGCGCTCTGCGTGCTGACCCTGCTCTTTTCCCAGAACGTCCGCCGCCGCGAGATCCGGGAGACCGGCCGCGCCTTTTTCTGGGGCGCTCTCCTTTCTGCGGCCCTGCTGGCCGCCCTGCCCGCCATCTTCCCGGAAAAGACTTATCAGCCGCCGCTGACCTGGAAGGAGCTGACCGATAAGCTGAACCAGTTCTCCGCCGAGGCCGAAAACCGGCCCATCGAGGAGGCCGGTCTGAGCGGAAACCCGAGTGCGATCAATCTGAACGAGCTCTCACCGCTTCCGAACCGCCCAAAGTCGGTCATGCGCATCACAACGGACTATCCCGAGCGCCTCTATCTGGCCGGCACGAACTACGCGGGCTTCGACGGCGGCACCTGGACCCGCCTGTCTGAGCAGGAGTGGCCGGTGTTGTCGGTCGCCTGGCCTTCGCTTGTCATAGACTCCCAGCCTTATACCCTGGAGGTCGAGCCGATCCAGGAGGAATCGGTCTGCTACTACCCCGATCATCCGACCGCGATTCCGGATTATGCGGAGCCGGTCTCCGACGCCTACATCCGAAATCCGAACCCAAAGGACCCCTATTCGATCGGCTTTTACCCGAATCTCACCGTTGTGTTCGCCCTGAACCGGGGGGACGGGAGCATCCTGTACCGGGAGGAGGGCAGTCCGTACGATTCCATCTGGATCCCAAATGATTGGTTTTATCTCGACGTTGACAACCGTGCATACGCAGACTGGGTCAATGAAAACTGTCTGTACCTGCCCGATCAGACCAGATCTGGCCTGCTTGCCTGGCTGGACGAGCATTCAAACGAGTCGCTGACCAACCTGCCCGTCCCGGACCGCGCCGCCGTGATTGCGGCTATGGTCTCTGAGGCCGCGCCCTACAGCCGCGACGCAAAAGCGCCCCCCGCAGGCAAAGACTTTGCGACCTGGTTCCTGACCGAGGCCGATTCCGGCTACTGCGTCCACTACGCCACGACTGCCGCCGCCCTCCTGCGTGCCGTGGGGATCCCGTCGCGCTACGTCTCCGGCTACGTCTGCAACCCGGTTCCCGGCGAGCAGACGACCGTGACCTCCATGATGGCCCACGCCTGGGCCGAGTATTACGACGGAAACGGCTGGGTCCGGATTGAGGCGACCCCCGGCGACGCCACCGAGTTCACCGGCGAAGTGCCGACGCAGCGGCACGACGAAACCGAATTTACCCTGCCGCCGGTCACGCGGCCCACCCGCCCGCCGGAGACCAGCCCCGACACCGAGCCGACCGGTTCCCCGGAGACCGTCATCGTCCCGCCTGCTCCCACGGCCACAACCGCCCCCGGCACGCCCGGGAGCGAACCGAAAGGCAGCGAGTCCTTCCGGATGCCGACCTGGGCCTGGTGGGTCCTGGGCGTCCTGGCCGGGATCGGCCTCCTGATCGCCCGCCGCCATGCCGCAATGGCCCTGCGCAAGCACAAGCTGGATCGCGCCGACGCCAACGGCAAGGGCATTCTCCTCTACCGCCGCTGCAGAAGTCTTCTGGCCCACGTCAAAATGACGCCGCAGCCGGAGGCGGAGGAACTCGGCAAGAAGGCCGCCTTCAGCCAGCACGAGCTGACCGAGGACGAGCTGAAGCTGCTCAAACGGCACCAGGCCGTGGCCGAGCGCCTGCTCTGCCGCTCCGGCTTCTTCCGGCAGCTCTGGTACAAATACGTCCTTGCGATCCTCTGACCGCCCGCCCGAGGGAGGCATCACCGTGAATGAAAACGAGACGCGCGCCGCCCTCCTGCCGTTCGGCAGCCTCCGCGGCATACCGGTCTATCTGGCGCGGCTGACAGACGGGGACTGCGCCGCCGAGGTCCTGACCTACGGCGCAGCCCTGCGCAGCCTGACCGTCCCGGACGGGGCGGGACGGCTGACCGACGTCGTCCTGGGCTTCGACCGGCTTGAAGACTACGTCAACCAGGACTGCTTCATCGGGGCCACGGTCGGCCCGGTGGCGAATCGGATCGCGGGGGCTGCCTGTCCGCTGAACGGGCGGACGCTTGCCCTCGATCCGAACGAAGCGCCGAACTGTCTGCATTCGGGCCTTGCAGGCTTTGACAAGGTCGTCTGGACCGCGACGGCGATCTCGGAGCGGGCGGTCGCCCTCTCTTACGTTCACCCGGACGGTCTGGGCGGCTTCCCCGGCGACCTGCGCGTCACGGTGACCTATACGCTGATCAACCGGACCCTGCGCATCGACTACCGGGCCGTCAGCGAGCGCGATACCGTTCTGAACCTGACGAATCACAGCTATTTTAACCTCAACGGTCACGCCGCAGGCAGCATTGCGGATCACGCGGTCTGTATCCATGCCGACCGCTTCACGCCCACCGACTCGGCTTCCGTCCCGACGGGAGCGCTTCTTTCCGTGACCGGAACCCCGATGGATCTCCGGCAGGCAAAGCCCATCCGGGCGGGACTGTCCGCCGAGTACGACCAGCTCCGTCTGGCAAAGGGCTACGACCACAACTGGGTCCCGAACGGCAGCGGCTTCCGGGAGATTGCTTCGGTTGCCGCAGACCGCAGCGGGCTGCGTATGCGGGTGTGGACCGACCGCCCCGGCGTTCAGTTCTACACCGGAAATTACCTCCCGGCGGGGCTGCGCGGCAAGGACGGGGCGGTCTACGGCCCCCGCGCAGCCCTCTGCCTGGAGACCCAGGCCTGGCCCGACGCCCCCAACCACGCAGGCTTTCCGTCCATCGTCCTGCGTGCGGGGGAGACCCGCACCAGCCGGACGGAGTACCGCTTTGAAGCGGAGGGATAACGAAAAGCTATGTCAAAACTGGGAAGCGCGGCCGCGTGGCGGCCGCGCTTGCGCTATCCCTTTGCCAGACCGAGCACCAGGATCCCGATCACCTTTTCATAGATCGCCTCAAGCTGGGACAGGGGCAGGGGATTCGTTCCCGTGCCGACCTCCACGGTGTAGCCGGGGCGGTCAAATTTCAGGATGAACCAGTCCTTGTAGCCTGCATAGCCGGAGGCAAAGGGCACGTCCTCCAGGGTGTAGCCGGAGACCGCCGCAAAGTCCTCGCCCAGCTCCCGTGCGCCGTCCGGCTCCAGACTTCCGAATTTCCAATAGATGACCTCGCCCTGCGTGTGGAAGGACAGGGTCAGGCTGGGCCGGAGCCGCTCGGTCAGGGCCGCCATTGCGGCGCTCTCCGGCTGATCCAGCGGGGCCGTGCCCACGTAATCCCGCGGCCCCGGCCGGGTATAGCCCTGCGCAAACTTGATTTCCCGTGCCTGCTCCCAGCCGGCGGGGTAGTTCAGATTCAGGTCTACCCCGCGCAGATTCGCCTTCCAGCCGTCCGGGAAGGGGATATTCGGGTAGCTCTCCGCCAGCCGGACGGCGTTCTCATAGCCCGGCGAGCCCTCCGCAAGACCGCCGGTCACCAGATCCACCCCGTCGGGGTTCACCATCGGGACCAGATGCAGGACAACCCGCTGATAGAGGGCCTGGGCCGAGTAGCCGAAGATCGTCCCGTTTTCGGAGATCGCCCTGGCGTACTGCTCCAAAAAGCGGAGCAGAAGGGGAACCGTGATCCATTCGTTCGCGTGGTGGGCCGCGTTGTAGAGGACCCGCCGCTGCCCCAGACCGACCGCGATCTGGGGGATTTTTCTGCCGTAATAGGTCTCCCCGACGTCCCGGACCGTCAGGAAGGGATAGCGGGCCGAAAGCCCGCGCAGGCAGAGACGCAGGAGCTCCCAGGTCATCGGCAGGTTGGACGGAACCAGGGAAAAGCCCAGCGGCAGGGTCAAGAGCTGGCCCACCTGCAGGCGCAGGGGGTCCTGGTTCGGGTTCGCCGTGATGATCGCCCGCACCGTGGTCCCGAAGCGGGCGGCGAGCCGCTCGTAATTGTCTCCGGGGACCACGCGGTAGTTCAAATAGCCCAGCAGCCAGGGAAGCAGGGCCTCCCAGGTCAGCGCGTCCGCCGTCCCGGTGGGTACCAGCCCCGCCTGCCGCTGAAATTCCGCCAGGGACGGCGCTCCGGCCCGTCCCAGCGCAAGCTCGATCAAGTCCATGCAGCTTCCTCCTTCGTGGAATCGTGCTACAGCCTATGCACCCGGTCGGGGAAATAGAAGCGGAGATCGCGCAGCGATTGTTCAAACCCACTTACAAATCCCCTTTTTGGGGATTGCATTCTGCGGCAAATGCGGCTATAATAAGAATTGGGTAATTATACGCCGCAATGAAAACAAAGAGACGGAGGAATCCGCACATGAATGAAACCATCCGCTCCGCAGTCGAAGCCTTTCACCGCGGAGACAATATCCGCGCCGCGGACCTGCTTGGCTGCCACCGGGAAACCCGTGACGGTGTGGCGGGCTGGGTATTCCGCGTCTGGGCGCCGAACGCCCGCGCGGTCAGCGTCGCCGGCGATTTCAACTTCTGGAACCGGCAGGAGCTTGCCATGCAGAAGATCTCGCACGGGATCTGGGAGGTCTTCTCCAAGTGGGCCAGACCCGGCTGCCTCTATAAATACTTCGTCGTCGGCGCCGACGGGCGGGAGGTGGATAAAACCGACCCCTACGGCTTCCGTACGAATTGGCCCGATACCTGCTCCGTGGTCTGCGACCTGGACGGCTACCGCTGGCACGACGGCCTCTACCGCGCCAACCGCGACCGCCGCAACGCCCTGCGCGCCCCGATGAACATCTACGAGATGCACCTCGGCTCCTGGCGGCGCAAGGCCGACGGGACCACCTACCGCTATTCCGAGCTTGCGGACGAGCTCATCCCCTATCTCAAGGATATGGGCTATACCCACGTCGAGCTCATGCCGATCACCGAATACCCCTACGACCCCTCCTGGGGCTATCAGGTCACGGGCTATTTTGCCCCCACCGCCCGCTACGGCGAGCCAAAGCAGTTCATGGAGCTGGTGGACCGGCTCCACCAGGCGGGCATCGGCGTCATCCTCGATTGGGTCCCCGCCCACTTCCCGAAGGACGCCAACGGCCTGTATGAGTTCGACGGCTCCTGCTGCTACGAGCTTTCGGACCCCGCCATGAACGAGCATCCGGACTGGACCACCCGCATCTACGACTACGGCAAGCCGGAGGTCCGCTCCTTCCTGATCTCCAGCGCGGTCTTCTGGCTGGAGCGCTACCATATCGACGGCATCCGCGTGGACGCCGTGGCCTCCATGCTCTATCTGGACTACAACCGGCCCAACTACAAGCCCAACCGCTTCGGCGGGCGGGAAAATCTGGAGGCCATCGACTTCCTGCGCGCCCTCAACCGGGCGGCCTTCTCCGTCGCCCGGCAGCCGATCATGGTGGCCGAGGAATCTACGGCCTTCCCCCTCATCACCAAGCCGACGAACGACGGCGGTCTGGGCTTCCTGTTCAAGTGGAACATGGGCTGGATGAACGACAATCTCAAGTACATGTCCCTGGACCCCGTCTACCGCAAGTACAGCCATGATAAGCTGACCTTCTCCATGACCTACGCCTTTTCGGAGAACTACATCCTGCCCCTGAGCCACGACGAGGTCGTCCACGGCAAATGCTCCCTGGTCCAGAAAATGCCCGGCTACTATACCGATAAGTTTGCGAATCTGCGGGCCTTCTTCGGCTGGCAGATGGGTCATCCGGGCAAGAAGCTCAACTTCATGGGCAACGAGTTTGCCCAGTTCATCGAGTGGAACGAGAATCAGGGGCTGGATTGGCTGCTGCTGGACTATGAGAGCCACCGGAAGATGAAGGACTTTGTCCGG
>JAEEGH010007574.1_pt1 | contig 26056 bp, 38 predicted proteins | sample 9134181 | NCBI WGS metagenome assembly JAEEGH01 (sample SAMN16246544, study PRJNA631951) | gut metagenome | biome: gut microbiome; feature: rumen; material: DP-attached | host: Bos | place: Iran: Karaj | collected 2018-10
CGTTCCATCGCTGATCAGGTATACATGTTTGTTGTTTTTGTGAGTAGTGATAATGATTTTATCTCCGGAAGCCAGAGTCAGCGGGTTCCCTGTGTGGCCAATCTCAATCGATTCACCCATTTCAACATGGGTGATTTTCGGATTCGTTACGCTGCCAAAGATATCGATTGTGATTGTCAGGCCGATGTTGTCGACGCCCGAATCATTCTCGATTGTTTTCAGCAGTTCGTTCTCGCGATAGCCAAACTGCTCGCCGGCAGATAAAAAGGCGTGCTCCCATTCAAAATCGGCAACCCACCCGGCCATCTGCACGGAGATATCCTCCAGCTCTACGAAGAACGGATCCGGGCAGAGCAGCGAGACTGTTGCTCTCCGTGAATTTTTCTTTGAGTCGATAATCACGCTTTCAACGTGATATTCAATCTGCCGAACTGTATCGTTCTCATAATAGATAAACGTCCCCGGTGATTTTGCCTTAAACAGCGCATACAGGATTCTCCTGTTGGCTTCGTGATCTCCGTACGGGCTATCTCTCAGCGTCAGGATGATGTTTCTCATCTGTGCCACAGATCCCTGGTATGTCGCCCCATCCGTCATTGTATTTGCTGACATAGAGACATTGTTCTTAACCTCGTAGAGGCCATCGCAATTCTCAAGCATCCACGGATTGAATTTATCCTTAAAAGTAAGTCCAACACCGTTCTCGTTGATGCATGTGATTTTTCTTGCCATATTAACCTCCCATCAGGCCGAGAACCATGTTCTGCGTCTGAATCCTTGTCTGGCGTGCGATCTCATACGGAGACAGTTCTTTCGGGCTGTTGATTGTGATGTTCTGTGTATACCCGCTTCCGACCGTTCCGCCTGATCCACCGGCGAGCCGGCCGCCATTGTACATCAGAGAAGGCTGAAGTCCGCCGGCGACAAGTCCGTTCATTGCTGCATCAATTGTGCTGGCATATCTTTCAATACCTGCAGCGATGCCCTTCGGAATCCACTGGCCAACCTGGTCACGCATGACCCTTGAAGGCGAGTTGATACCGAGTTCCGTCTGAATTGTTTTCAGAGCTTCTTTTGCAATGCCTTTACATACGTCAACCAGCGTCTTTTTCTTATCATTGATGCCTTTGTTGATGCCGGCAACAATGTTCTCGCCGATGACTTCCCAATCTCTCTTATTGTAGATTGCTCCGGACATCGCGTTTTTCAGTTCGCCGGCCTTCTTCTTTGCATCATTGATCTTGTTGCTGATGCCGTCTTTGATCTTATTGGTAAGATCTTCACCGATGCCCTTCCAGTTGAAGCTGTCAAAGTCGCTCTTCGCACTTGTCCGGATCTGTGTCAGTTCAGACTTAATCTGGTTCTTTGTGCCGTTGATTCCGTCTTTGATCTTGGTGGTAAGGTTTGTACCAATGCTCTTCCAATCAAAGCCGTTGAAATCGGTCTTGGTGGTGTTCATCATGGTCTTGAACTCGGTCGCAACATTACTCTTTGCGCTGTTGATTCCTTCTTTGATTCCGTCAACAGCGTTCGTGCCAAGTTTCTTAATCTGGTCTTTCAGCAGTTCACTTTCCAGACCTTCCTTGATCTCCTTCGACACTTTCTTGGCGTTTTCGCCTGCAGATTTCGCGGCATTCTCGATCGATTTGTCCATGTCGCTCATGGCCTGTTCAATCCGCTTGACTTTCGCTTCCATGTCGGCGACGTCATCGCCGTTCAGCAGGTTCGCAAACCATTTGCCCAGTCCGGCAGCTGCTGTCCCGATTCCTTCGCCAATTCCGCCGGCTGCTGCCCCGATGCCAGAAAGCACTCCGTTCAGTGCGTCCGCAACCCCTTCGAATGATTTCTGCAATCCGGACTGCACCGTGCTTCCCAAAGCATTCCAGTCAACGCCACTGATGAAATCCCTGGCGGCTTCAAACGGCGCCTTAATCAGATCGCCGCCGGTGCCGATGACGTCAATTACCGCATTGCCTACTTTGGCAACATTCTGCCCGAGTCCTTCCCAGTTGATTCCCTTGATCAGAGACTCCGCTGCTGTAAATCCGCCGGCAAGCGCCTCGCCTGTCAGATTGATCAGCCCGTTAGCAGCTGATGCTGCTGTCTCGCCCAGGCCTGCCCAGTCAATGCCGTTGATCAGCGCCTCCGCCGCGGTGAACGCCCCGGCAAGCGCCTCGCCTGTCAGGTTGATCAGCCCGTTAGCAGCTGATGCTGCTGTCTCGCCCAGGCCTGCCCAGTCAATGCCGTTGATCAGCGACTCTGCCGCGGTGAACGCACCGGCAAGAGCCTCGCCTGTCAGGTTGATCAGTCCGTTTGCTGCGTTTCCTACAGTCGTTCCGAGCCCTTCCCAGTCTATGGCGTTTATCATTGCTTCGGCTGCGGTAAAGGCTGCGCTCAGCACTTCACCCGTCAGACTGACAAGGCCGTTTGCTGCGTTTCCTACAGTCGTTCCGAGAGCTTCCCAGTCGATCGTGGAAATGATCGTTTCCGCTGCGGTAAACGCACCGGCAAGAGCCTCGCCTGTCAGGTTGATCAGTTCTGATCCGGCCTGCGCAACGTTCTCGCCCAGCTTTTTCCAATCAATTTCTTTGATTTCCTTTTCCCCGGATTTGAATATACCGCCAAGGAAGTTCTCGCCGCCCGGGGATAAAATACCGGTAATTGCCGTCAGGATGCTTGAGCCGATTTCTCCGAAATTCAATCCTCCTACGGCTCCGATAGCAGTTGTGAAAAGTCCTGACAGCCAGTCTCCTGCCACTGTTATGACGCTCGTTATTCCGTTCCAGATCGCAGTGCCTATGCTTGAATAATCCATGTCCTCGCCGGCTGCTGCATCACGTCCTATTCCAAGCAAGTCCGCCAGGAAGTTACCGGCTGAGTCGAGTATTTTCTTTATGCCGTTCAGGATTGCCGTGCCAACCGCCTTCCAGTCGATTTCTTTCACGGCGTTCCAGGCTGTTTCGAACAGATCATGCAGCCATTTACCGGCATTGTCGAGGATGTATGTTATACCGTTCAGGATTGCAGTCCCCAGGGACTTCCAGTCGATGTTTTTCAGTTTCTTCAGGAGGCTTTTGCCGAGATCCTTCATATTTTCAAAGATCTTCGGAAGGTTTTCAAAAATCCCCTTAATCATATTAAAGATCATCGTTCCTGCGCCGGAGAGAACCTCCTTCAAGGAAGAGATCATCGAATCGAGCGCCGGGCCAATGTCGACGCCTGTCGAAAGAGCTATCCCGAGATTCGAGAAGCTGTTCTTCATTTTGTTCATGGACTCGCCGAACGTGCTGGCCATGGTTTTATAACCTTCACCAACAACGTCCGCCTCTGTGCCCATGGCTTCCAGGTTGTTTGTAAACGTCTCAACGTCGGACGCGATGCTCATGGCGGCGTTACCTGCTTCGACACTGGAGAACAGGTCGACCATGCTGACGCCGGTCTTATCTGCATATTTCTGCAGCATGCCCATGATCTCGCCCAGATCAGCACCAGAGTCCATCATTTCCTTGAAGGACTTGCCGGCGTACTGTGTGCCCTTTGCGGCCTTCTGGAGAGCCTTTGCGCCCTTTGTTCCGTCCTTGCCAAGTTCGACCAATGCAGATCTGAGCTGTGTGGTCGCCTGGGCCGTCGGAGTACCTTTGGCCGTCATCAATGCCAAAGAAGCGCCGACCTGCTCAAAGGAAACACCCATTGCGGCAGCGGTCGGCGTCACGTTTGCCAGGCTCTGGCCCAGCTCGCCCACGGTAGTAATACCGAGGTTCTGTGTCTGTATTAAGACTTTCTGAATATCTTCAGCAGATCCGGCAGCATCGCCATATGCGTTCATGGTTTTTGCTGTTGCGGACAGTGCAGTATCCAGATCAGTAAAACCGGCCTTGGCCAGTTCAGCGGAGTGCTCCAGCATGTATATCAGGTCATTCTGGGCAACGCCGGCAGACTCAGCGGAGTACGCCGCGTCCGTCAGCTCCTGCACACTTATTCCGTATGCACTTGAGAGGCCCAGGATGTCCTCCGTCAGCTGGTTGAATTCTTCACCGGTTCCGGAGAAAAGCGTCTTGACCTTTGCCATGCCGGTTTCAAATTCAGATGTATTACCGACAACGTCAGAGATAACTTTGCCGATTCCAAGCGCGATAAACGCCTTTTTGAATGTGGATCCAAGCGACTTTGCAAGGGATCCTCCGGAGGATTTGCCGGCGCTTTCTGCCTCTCCGTTCATTACGCTCCCGAGATGCCCGGTGATTCCTTCAGCAGACGGAATTACCTGGACATATGCCTTCGCGAGCTCTGTCGCCATCCTTATCCCCCCTTTATGGCCCTCTTACGTGCTTCCTCAAATTCTTCTGCCGTCCTGAACAGTTTGACGCCAGACTTTGAGGCATGTTCGTCTGATGTGTTTCTGTCTGTCAGTTTTGCAAGGATAGACTCAGGCCTGTTACGGCCCTTTTGTGCATCTTCTGTTTTTGCCCAGACCAGCATGGACAGTCTGTCGACCATTGCTGCCATCATCATGAGCTCCGGCGGAATCTCCAGCTCTGCAATCTTCATTTTGATGCGAGAATTATCCCGTAAACCTGAAGCGAGCACTGCCGCTGTTTGTAACGGCAGTGCCCGCCAGTCCAGGATATGGTAAGTCTCAGCGAAGTCGCAGATCAGCGCGGATTCGTCCAGCCGGACCATGCCGATCAGGGTTATGAGTTTTTTCCCGCTTCTCCGACTTTCTGGATGATTTCCATCAGAGCAGGAACGACATCGGTCGTTTTCACGCGGCCGTCTTCGCCCCGGAGCGAATCATAGAGCTTTTTCTTGTTCTCTTTATCGAGGATCTTCCCGCAGATGACAGAGAAGGCCAGGCCGTTTCCGTCATCAGCTTCGACCATCATATCGAGAAGCTCCATGTCGTTGATGAAGTTCCGGTCGACAGACAGTTCAAGACCGCTGTCCAGCTTAATGCTGATAACAGCGTCCTGCTTCTTTGTGATTTTCGCAGTTGTGCTCGCCATGATTTAGTCTCCTTTCAATTCCAAACGGAAAAATTGATCAGTCTAAGCTGATCAGGTGCCACCGGACGGGACCACATCGCCAATGGACAGATACTCATAATGAGTATTGCCATTGCCATCCTTGGCCGCGCTGATGGTGATCTCATAGCCGATAGCCTCATCGTCCTTGTAGACGATTTCGCCGATCTCGGAGATCTTGCCCTTCGGGATAACAATGCGCTTTGGGTTGCCGCCCTGCAGCAGCATTTCAACGACCCAAGCACAATAGGGCTGCTCTGCGCCGTTCTTGACAATCGTGATGTGCTTCGGCGCGGAAGTTGTGGCTTCAACGACGGTGACGTTTTCGTCCACATAAACCGCCTTCAGGACTTCCTCGTTCAGGACTTCCAGCAGGGTGAACTTGAACTGATCTTCCTGGTTGTCATTCGTGACCAGAACAGGATCACCGCCCCAGGCTTTGATTTCCTCTTTTTCGCCGGACATGGAGTTCGTCAGGCCATCTTCGGAAACGTAGCCCAGGCACTTGAAATCGGTATCGAGCGAAGTCGTGGCGTCAGTCGGGATAGTCAGGCTCTCGCCGATGAGGCCGCGATAGATCGCACCCGCTACCGCCGGTTTGCCGGTAGAGACGTTTGCTTTGGTATTCGCCATTGTATTATTCTCCTTCCATGTAGTAGACATTAAATACCGCCTGGTAGCGGTACTTTCTTGTCTCTGTGTCTGTATAATTGTAGGATGAATTCAATTCGCATTTGCTGATGTCTTTTACCGTGACAAGGTCTTCCATCGCGGACTCGACCAGAGCGTTGATCTCGGCCGCGCGATAGAGTGAATCAGCATACGACTGAACCGCAATCACAGCGCGTTTGATCCGGTTTGTCATACCGGCGCCGGTGCGCTCCACCAGAATAAACTCATTGCCCAACGTTTTCGGCCTTTCAGCGTACACGTTGAGCCCTGTCTTTGTGCCCAGGAAACTGATGACTTTTGCTTCAATCATGCGCCCACCGCCTTCAACAGAGTGTTGTTTTTCAGATTGTCGCGGTTGGCTTCTTCTGTTGCTGCATGAACTGATGCGTTTACGCGGGTTTTACCGGTATATGTTGTGACCTCGTATCCCGTGCCGGCGCGTGTTGCGATCTGATTTGCAAGATCCTTACACACAGCCATCATCTCAGGAGATCTCAGCATATCCCGGACGCCTTCGCTGTTCAGTTCAATACGGTATCTCTTAGCCAACTCTTTCCACCACGACTTTCTTATTCCAGTCCAGTGGGATCAGATGCGTGATACCTTCTTTCGGATAGCCAATAACCTTCCATTCAGCATTGAAGAACGAAACGGTTTTGTCTTCCCATATGTTGGTATCCTCTTTCGGAATCGCCAGCATGTATGTGGATTTTTTGCCGTCCATGCTCAGCTCCGTCAGAATCTCTTCCCCGTTGTTCCCTGTAGGCGCTACAAGCACATTGTGGACCGTAACGTCTGTCTTGGTCGTTATCGGCCTGTTGAACGCGTCAGTCCCGGTTTGTGTCTCGCCATGGAGAACAACGTCAATTCCTTTCAGGATTGCCATAGATCTCCATCACCCCGATCCTCTGCCGGCGCAGTCCAAGCCGTGCCAGTTCGCTTTTCTTGATGAACAGGCCTCCGCCCGGCACAAGAAAAGAGCCGCTTACACTGTACCCGAGAGCACTCTCCGAGTATTGTGTCATCGGTTCCTGGTTCGTGCTTGTCATGAGCGTCCTGGCGACAACGTCAACCACGACGGACTTGGCCACTTCAGCCAGATCCGGATCCGCAGAAATCATCCCGTCCAGATCTTTCCCGACTTTTTTTGCCTCTGTTCTGAGGCTTGAACAAATGACAGGAATCAGGCTTGTCGCACGCGTCTGTTCCGCGGCCGTCAGCGGGCGCCAAAGGTTCTGGATATCCTGCACGGTTGCGAATTCATTGGCCGCCATTATTTTGCCGCCTTCGGTTTAGTTGTCCGCTTCGCAGCGGTTTTTCCAACCGGGGCCGCTTCCGGTTCGGTTTTTTCCTTCGCTTCCTTCACTTCTTCCCAGTCGGGACCATCAATGCGGCAGGGAACGATTATTTCGCTCCCTGTCCGCTTATTGATGTATTTCATCAGGTGGTAGCGATCTTGCCAAAGGCAGAAGCATCCAGGATGCCCCAGCCGATGTAGGCTTCGCCGCGGAGATACACCTGGTTGTGGCCCTTCAGGTCGCCGGCAGTCGCATCGTTGTCGGGATTGCCGTACTGAATCACTTCAATGGGCAGCTCCTTGGCGATGCCCCACTTGAAGTAGTTGGCAAAATCGCCAACATAGGCGCGGGCCTTCGCGCTGTTAAACTGAACGGTGCTGTTGAACTCAGAGCGCAGGCCGTTCAGGGTCTTGGGCTGTCCGCCCCAGGCCAGTTCGGGATACAGTTTCCCGTTGCTCGTGGTCAGAGCCGCCAGGGCCGCACGGGCAGTGCTGCCGCAGATCAAGCCGGTCACATCGTGCTCATATCCCTGCACGCCGGCAACTGCCGCCTCGATGTTTTCATCGATGGTGGAGCTGCTGCCCAGGTATACGACAGAGGTGCTCGCAGCGGAGTCCAGGCAGTTCGTGCCGATGGCAGTTGCCGCAAGGCCGGTCCGCGGGTTCACACCGTGCATGGCCATGATGTCCAGGCCGCGGGCGACCTTTGCGGAGAATCCATCAGAGAACACGCGCAGGATGTCCAGCGCGACTTCTTCGCTTCCGTAGATGAATTCATCCGAGACACGCATGCCGTATTCGATCTTGATCGGCACGATGGTCACGGAGCCGACCTGGCCGCCGCCGGCAGACTTCGCTCCGGCTTCAGCGACGATGTCGACTTCGTTGTCCATGCTGAAAGTGAACTCCTTGGTCCCGTTGAAAGGAATCGGGCTGCTGCCGCACAGGGCCGCCAGGGAGCTCTTTCCTTTGACGGTGTTCATGAATTCCGGCACCAGTTCCTGCGGGAACATAGAGCCGCGCGCGATTGCGTTCGCAGTGTTGGGAAGACTCATTTTGTTTTACCTCCTGTTATTTAAGATTCTGTTGTTTCTTCCGGATCTTCCTCCGGATTTGCAATGATTCCTGCAGTTCTCAGCGCTCCCAGAAGGCCGTTGTATTCAGCCTTTGTCGGTGCGCTTTCTGCATCTTCCACAGGCTCAGCCTGTTTCACGACACCGGCAGTCTCTGTGGTTGCCGTGTCTGTTTTCTGGACATATGCAGCCAAAACGGTCTCAAGCGGGATCTTCGGGGCCGGCGTAAACGCAATATCGCTCAGCGCCAGTTTCACATCGTCCGCGATGTGGAACCGCGCCTCGTTTACACTCTCGTCCCATTCTCCAGCAGTGATCAACGTTGCTGTTTTATCCGGCGCGTGCAAATCCTCCGCCACGATGCCAACAGCCGTGTTGTCCATCACGGGCTTGCCGTTCGTGTCCAGAGGCGTGCCGGCATAGATGACGTTCTGGCCGTGCTGCCATGTCACCGTTTTCGTGGTGGTAGTGTTTGCCATCGCTGCCTCCTGTTATTATTAGTTTTCCCTGACCGACTTCAGCAGATCCTTAAGTGCAGCATCCTTTCCGTCTGTTCCGCCTTCTCCGGACGGCTGGTACAACGGTGCTGTTCCTCCCTGATGCTTGAATACCTTTCCCAGGGCTTCGGCATCAGCGCGGATTGCCTTCTCATCTTCTCCGGACAGCCGGTCTGCCAGTTCTGCAGGAAGTCCAACTTCGCGGGCGATCCTCATTTTTACCGAGCTGGTCTCGTAGCCCTTGACTTTGGCCTTCAGATCTTCGATCTCTGCTGTCTGTCCTTTGTAGGTTTCAATCTGCTTGTTCAGATCAGTGATCTGTGTCTCGAATCCGCTGATCTTCTGATCGCGTTCTTCGATCTGTGTCTGGAACTGTTTGCTGACCGTATCCCGTTCCCGCTGAAGACGGGATGACAGGACTTTGTCCAGTTCTTCCTGGGTGTTGATAGGTGTGAATTCTGCCATGTTGTTTCCTCCTCCCACTTAACCCGGTGGTATCGGTAATTTATATTAACGATGATGTCGTTAATAGCTGCTACGCTGCCGTTTTGCTGTTTTCTTGGTTTTCTGTCCACAGATCCACTGTGCCAGGATCATGCTGTCCATCAACGCGATATCGTATGCCTCATTGATTGACCTGTACCCGAATCCGCCGTTTGTTCCGATCGTCCGCTTTTCGCAGTTCGTTACAGAACAGATCATGGACGGCTGCCCCATGTGGCAGAGCTCTTTCGATGCCAGGCGTTCCTCGAATGTCGCGTTCGCTTTAATCACGTCCACGACCTTCGGCAGTGTCGCCTGGTACAGATGTGCGTCTCGCATTGCGTCCTTCAGGATCTGCTGGCCGCTCTGTCCGTCAATAACAACTGCCTTGTAGTCGATTCCGGCAAGGAACGCAACAATCCAGTCCGTTCCTGCCCGGAACGGCCTGCAGTCAATCCCTTCGACGAATATCCTGTTGTCCGTAGTCCTGATCGCTATCGAAACAGCCACTGTATCTGTTTTTGAGTACTTGACCCCGACAAAGATCTTACTCCGGAGATCCGGCAGCTTTTTGCACTGCAGTTCATCCCACTCGGCACGGCTGACTGCACTCTTCAGGTTATACCGGATCCAGTAGCCCAGGCGCTGGATATTAAAGTCCAGTTCATTTGGCCCGATCTCCTGTTTGATAGCTCTTTCTGTCAGGATGACTCCAAGGGACGGGTTCGTCTCGTACCAGGCATCTACATCGTTCTGTTTATGCGCTTCCTCCACGGACCATTCGGCCCATCCTGTGTCATCAATCCCTTTTGAGAGGATCGTCTCGCGCATGTGCATAAACACCGTGCCGCTCGATTCAGTCGTCGGCGGTGTTCCGCAGAACAGGCTCTGCGGATTCTGTGCTGCTGAAACGACGTATTTCAGGCTCGTTTCCTGATCGTCTGAGTACTCCTGGGCCTCATCGATGATCATCAGGTCAAAGCCTTCACCCAGGCCGCCCTTGCTTGTGCGCGTCCGGAAGTCCACACGGCCGCCGGTTGATTTAACCCGGATTACCTCCTGTCCAAGCGCTCCTGAATCCTTATGCTCAATATGAGCATCGTCCAGCAGCTGCTTCAGGCGCTCCCATGCTGACCGGCTTGTAGTTGTTCTGTGGGCAGTATGAAGAATGTGTTCTCCGTTTTTGAGGCCCCATAGCTCACGAATGGTGATAACCTCGTTTTTCCCGTTTCGCCGCGGAACAGCGTACCCGAATTTGCTGTGCGTCCATAGCTTATCCGTATTCAGCGCCATGATGTCGTAGATCAGCAGCTGCTGCCATTCCATGGCTTTCCGGCCGGTCGATTCGTAAAGCTTTATAGCCTCTTCTCCAAGTGTTTCCTCGTACGGCAGCACCACGCTTGTGGTAGGAGTCTGGCGCCCGATACGAGCTTCCATACTCTCCTCCCGTTCATTGTCGATTGTGATGTGTGCCGGCGCTGATCAGCTCAACGGCAATCACTCCCCTCAAAAAAGGTATCAAAAAAGCTCGGCGCTTCCGTCGAGCTTTTGATGTCTTGCTATGTGATTATCTCTGGCCGCCTTTGTCGATCTCCTCTATCATTTTTTCCACGAGGCTGTCCAGGCTGTCATAGTCCGCCGGATAGAATTGATCTCCATCTTCCAGCGTATCGGAATACTCTATGACAAAGCAGTTCCATGGATCTTCTTTTCCCATCTTGACGATATGAAATCGGACGCCGCCATGTGAATAAAAGCTCCCTTTTTCCTCCGCCGGCTGATATATTTCTGCCAGTTTTCCAAGAATCTCGGCTTCTGCTTTGTCAATAATCGATTTCGTTTCCGTCCAGTCCATAACGCTTTGTCTCCTTTCCGCCGCCTGACACTTTCCAGTAGGCGCCTTTATGATGTGATCCTTCTGCCGGATGATAGATCAGCGCTCCGTCCCCGCCGAAAAGAGCTTTGTATCCTCCTCCATCTTCAAAGCTTTTTCCGGCGAGTTTCCCATCTGACAAAGCCTCTACCTTCATTCCTGCTTTTGTCAGTGCTTCCCGCATGGTTTCTGGTGTATATTCCGCCAGTGCCTTGTGATTATCCCGAAGATAGTCGGAAAGCGAGTTCTTTTTCTGGCCTGCCTGGTTTCTGAATTCGCTCTCCAGGCTTTTTTGCCTTCCTGATCGTTTTTCTTCCTGGCCTATATCCTCCGACTGTTTTATTCTATCATTTCGGCCCGGATCTGTCGAGCGCGGACCGCTTACGTGTTCCCTTTTTCCGCCCTTCTTCCCCGGGTCATACTCTATTGTGCAGTGGCAGTTCCTGTGCCTCCGCCATACGTCGTTTCCGTTATCTCTAACAGCCTCATACTTGTATGTGCCCGCCAGGTTGCTGCACCATTTGCAGCACTTCCCGGCTGCTGTTCTGATCACAATCGGATCAAGTCCCGCCTGATACTGAAAATCAGCATTTGCATGAACGTAATCATCAACAGTTCCCTCCAGGAAGTTTTCAACCTGGTCAAACAGGACCTCTTTACCGGCATCAAAACTCTCTGCATTGCAGATCCCGGTGATTATCCCGTTGATCTGATCCATGTTGATCTCCGGCTCAATCGGATTCATTCCGATGCCGGCAGCTTCGTTGATTCCACGCTGGATCCTCGCCGTTGTATATCTTACGTCCCTGCTGCTCTGCAACATTGGGTTTTTCAGAACGATTTCCGCTGTCTCCCGGTACAGTTTTCCGTTTGTCAGCGCCTCCGGCAGATACTTTGCAAAAGCCTTATTCAGGATGTTGCCGCTCTCCATGGCCAGCGTCTCCGCCTCTGAATAGCGAAAAATGCCTTTTTCGATCTTCCGGTTAATGGCTTTGATCCTCTCGTTGGTTTTGTACTCCCTTACATACTGCTCCAGGATCTTTTTCAGCGTGCTTTCAATGTCCATGCCTTAATCCTCAGAAGCCCGTTAAATCACGCAGCTTTTCCTCCGTGAAATAGTCCGGGAAAGACTGCTGCATTTTGTTCATGGCATCCCCGATTCCTGACAGCTGAGAAACATCCGGCTCGAAGATCGGTTCCCATTTCGGTTTCGTCAGATAGAACTGCCTGCGCTTATATTCGTAATTGTCTCTTACGCATGCCGCCAGGTATCCTGCATTCAGGAATCCTACGCCCAGAGAGCGCTGCGCCGCCCTTGCTGTCAGCCTCATGTTTTCGTGTGACGCCTTGATGGCCTCCGCGCTGCTCGGATTGTTTCCTGAGAATCCAAGGTCCTCTATCGTCAGTCCTGTGTGTCCGGCGAACAGCGAGGCCATTATGCGCAGCTGCTCCATAAACGGCGCTGTTGACTGCTGGTTGAACTGTCCAAGTACCGGTTTATCTCCTTCCTCGTCCTTATCGAACTGCAGGAAGCTGGACACGGTGGCCTTCCATTTCTCCATCATTTCGGCATCCGGATTCAGGCCTGTGACGTATTTCTGCGGGAAAGAATAAAATTCTGCCGTTACTTCTGACCGCTTCAGCGTGCGCAGCGCCGCCTGCTGGATTTCCATGCACGCCCTGCTGATCCTGGAATGCCCAAACGGCCTCTTTGCGTCCGGCCTGTAGATCACCGGCACAAGCAGCGGATACGGCGCCGGATTCCCGAATTTCCTGACTTGTTTTCCGCCTTCGTAAATGTATGTTGCCTCTGCGGTAAAATACCCTTCGGTTGTCGGCTTCTTTGATTTCGGATCTCTTGCCAGGACCGCATATCCTTCTGTCAGCATCATGGTGATCGGATCCAGGATGCCCGTGGCGTCGTATGCGTCTATCGCCTGCAGTCTCGGATAATCGTCTTCATCTGCCGAGATGTAAATAAAGCAGCATGATGCGATACACGCCCCGCGGACCGCACTGTCGAAAAGAACGTCTTTGCTGTTCATGTTGTAGATCTCGTTCAACATGAAATTATCCTGTCCGAACTCGCGGAAGACCAGCCGGTCTGCTATGGAGTCCACGGCCGTCGCAGACCATCCGAGACACGCCGTCAGCCACGTCCATTCCTTCGGGATAACGATGTTGTAATCCTTAACCCTGTTTTTCATCTCGTAGTAGTTGTATCTGAGGTTCACCCGGTTCTGCTTTGTGACCAGCTTGTTCCTCAAAAACTCAATTCCCTGGTATGCCATGGCGGCCTCCTGTCCTTCTGATCGCTTTTTATCATTTTCGTGAAAAAATGTTCCCAGACGGCGGATTGAATGGCGCGCACGTGCGTGCGCGGGGGGGATCCCCCCTGTTGTTCCTCCGCCTTTTATGCCTTCGCTTTATATGTTCCCCAATCCATTGACAACGGCAGTACCCTGTTTGAATTATCAGTGAACGTTTGATCCGGATCCCTGCTTCTCTTCGCATTCACCGGAAATATCAGCTTGTTGGCCTTGGCTCTGTTACATTTCCAATGTGCCAGCTGCAGGTTGCTGATGTCTGAAGGATGACCGCTTCTGTCGATCGGAATGATATGATCAATGCAAGGACTCATCGGATGAGGATACCGCAGTTTCTTATCAACCGGCTGACCGCAGATTCCGCACACGGTCTCACTGGCCATGATCTTCCGCTTGTTCCGTTCAAATGCCAGGCGGTGTGTTCCATCATGGTCCGGCCTGTTTCTTTTCTGTTCAGGCATTCCGCACTGTCCTTTCTTCGCACCTTGTTGAACAAACACAGCGGCAAGCCTGCGTCGTTAATTGCCGGCTGCCGCTGTGCAAGGAGACCATGTCAGAAACTGATTCCTGCTCTGGCCAATAGCATATTACCATACAATTAACTAAACTGATCTGTTATGTTTTTGTCGTTCTCCCGGCTCTTCTGTGCGTTGATAATAAACGCTTCCGAGACTCTCAACGTCCTGAATATGTATTCTTCTGAGTAGTTGAGCGCAGCTGCTATCTGCCGTGCGCTGATCCCCTGAAGATACCTCATGCGCAGGCAGGTCTTTCCCAGTCTCATTTGCTGTGAGCGCATCTTTGAGATTGTCTCCCTGAGTTCGTTCCTGGCTGCTGTCAGTTCGTCCATGATCTCGCTGTACTGGCTCTTCAGCTCCGTCAGCATGACGGCGCCGTCTTCCACCTTTGACCCCGTCTTGAATCCTCCGCCTGTTCCTCCTGCCGGCGACAGTGAGGACGTGACCTTCGTTGCCTTGGCCATCTGCTTTTCCACAGCCCACCTGTACCGCTCTTCCTGCCTGATCAGTACCCGCATTCTCCCGAAGTCTGTCATTGCCTCACATCCTCCCACCTGCGCATTACACACCTGATATACACTCCGTCCACAACGTCTGAGTAATACACCTTGCACTCCTGCAGCGTGTACCCTGTGTAGATCTTCTCCATGACTTCCTTGGCGTCTCCGGCAAAGCCGCCCGCAATAATCTTGACTCTCCTGTTGCTTACCTTGCTGTCGCTCGTGTGTTCTTTCGGTTTAACCAGGTTCCTGCTCGGCACCCAGCTCTTCAGGTTCCTCCTGTTCCCCGCAACGCGTTCCCGCTCATTCTGCCTGTACAGATAGTTTGCTATTCCCTGAAGACCGCTGCCGTATGCCTGCAGGATTATGCCGTTCGCATATCCCTTACCCCAGAGCTTCTCCAGTTCTTCCCGCGCAATTCCTCCGTTCATGATCACATGGACGTGAATCCGCTGGCCTGCGTCATGTCCTATGGCGTACAGGTACTTCAGTTCCGGCAGCCCTCTCTGCTTCCTGATCCTCCGGATCTTCCGGAAGTAATTCCCGATGTCCTTCATGCATTGCCTGTAGCCTGGCTCATTCGCATATGTCAGTGTTATATGCAGATCTTCCTCGGCCTTGAAGTTTGCTTCCAGCAGCAGGATCAGTCTGCGCTTTGCCCTTCGGATATTCTGTGCCTGCTGTTTTTCCGGAGTGATGTTCTTCCTGGCCGCCCGGAGCCTGCTCTGCTTTTCCCTGCCGAACATCGGGTAGACTTCCGCTTCGAGCCTGGTACCCGCCTTGATTGTCCGCGTCCTGTATCCCATGCTTCCGACCCGGATCGCCGTCGGCTGGCTTTTCCAATACTCGCTCATAAGGTCTTCTGTGTCTGAGTTGCCCAGTGCGTCAAAAAGACCTTCGTATTCCCAGGCCATGGTTGTCCTCCTTCCGGATCTGTCTTCAGCTTCTCCAAACGGGGAGGCGCTTACGCCCTCCCCGTACCCCTCCAGCTGCTGCCGTTGTTTTCTGCTCCTGATGATTGAATAGAAATCAGGATTGTTTAATAGGAAGATGTACGATCAGTTAATACTCATTACAAGCCTCTCTTTCCGGAGCCCATCCCGGCTTTCCGGAGGCTGATCCTCCGCGGGCACCTGCCCGTCTTTCCGGGCCGCCATATGCGTGAAATGATTGGGAATGATCCTGCAGGATTACCAGCTCCTGCCGGCTGTAATACGGGCTTTCGCCCTGTGGTGCACGGGAACGGAGTCGAACCGCCCGCAGCCTGGCACATCCTCGTCCGTGTAATATAGATTTAGATTGCTGCCGTCCCGGCCGTGCATGAGATCCGGATGTTTTCATCCGGATATGTGACTATTACGCTTCGAGCCTCCGCCTGTAGTAGTTCACTCGCTGGAAGCTGACTCTCTTTGCTTTGCAGATCTCCTTCGCAGGCCTCCCGTCCTTCAGCATCCGGATGATCTCCTGCTGCAGTTCCCGGTCCACCTTGCCCTGGTTTTTCCTGCTGGCCTTTCTTTTCTCGAACTCCCTGTAGCATCTGTACCTGCAGAAGTAGTGCCGCTGTCCGCGGTATGTGATCTTCCAAGCGTATCGATCCACACCGCAGAACGCGAACACCCGTCCGCAGATCTTGCACTTCATTTCCACGATCAGGTCATTATTCGTTGACAAACGCCATCGCCTTCTCCCTGGATCCCTGCGGATCGTCCATGACCTCTTTCTGCCAGTCCGCGATCGCTTTCCGGACGGTCTCGCTTTCATTTGCCTGAATCAGCTCCCGGATGATCCGGCACTCTTCTTCCAGTTCGTAGAAGCTTTCTGCAGTTTCTTTATCCATCGGTTCCATGCCCTTTTGGTCCTTGCTGTCCATCTTCTTCATCAGTTCCAGGTGCTTCAGGCATTTCAGCAGGGTGCTCCGCCTCGTGATCTCCTTTGCCATTCTTCGGCGCTCCTTTCTGCCCCGTCAGCCGGCGCCGTCCATCTTGCGCAGGATCTGTGCAAGATAGTCAATTACCTTATCCAGCTTCGCCGATACGGTGGCCGCCCACAGGGCTCCTGTGGCTTCTGTGCTGTCGAACTTGTGGGCCAGGAAGCGCATCAGTTTCACCGTGTCACTCATTTCCGGCTTCTGTTCCTCCGCCTGCTGCAGGTCTTCCATGCTGATCTGCCCGGCGCATTGTTCCTCTGCCGCCGGCGCCAGATCTGACTGTTCCGGTTTCTTTTCCTCCGCCTTCCTGGCAGCGGTGTTTTTCTTATACTGTTCCGCATTGAATCCCGCCGTCTTGATTCGGCTCACGGTTGTTTTTCCGATATCCAGCAGCTGGCCGATCTCCTCCATCTTTGCGCCGCCCGCCAGCATGATCTGCACCTTCCGGCACAGTTCCTGTGTTACTCTCGTCTTCTGTTTCTTCATTGCTGTCAGCTCCTTTCAGCGGTCCTGTAGCACTCATGGGTGCCGTCCATCAGCTGCTGTTCCATGTCGCTCAGCTGGTACCCGATCTCCTGCAGGAATTCATACCGTTCCGCCAGCTGTCCCTGGCTGTAATCCTGATAATCGCCGCTGTAAGAGTTGTATTTCCCGAACTCCGGATCATCCGCGCAGAACACTCCGCCGCCCATTATCCAGGCGATGGTTGCCCGGATCTGTGGAATTCCCCTTGCTTCGATCAGCTCCCACAGGCTCTTTTTCTCTTCGTATTCCTCCTGCTGGATCTCCAGCGTCTCTTTGATGTACTTTTCCTTCCAGTGCTGGTTGTCCGGCAGTTTGTCGTTCCAGGAGTTCTGCTGTTTCAGCGCGTATTTGGCAATCAGCTTCCCGATTGTGGTCATCCCGGTGCCGTTCGTGGTCACCGTGTAGTTCCGGATGAAGTCCACACGCAGCCGGTAGGCCTCCGCCCACAGTTTCCTGATCTTCCTCAGTTTCTGCTGCCGCGTGCGTTCTTTTTCCTTTAACTCCTGTGCCGCCTGGTCCAGCTCTTCCTGCTCTTTTTTCCGGTTCTTCCTCAGCACTGACATGCAGGCCATGTCATCGTTCCAGTTCCGGCTGAACTTATAGAACAGTTCTTCGTCCTGGTTCTCTTTCACAATCCGCTTCAGCTTCTTCCGGATCTTCTCCTCGCCTTCTTTGGCTTCCGGTTTGCAGTCCGTCCGGGTGTACTCCCCGCCGCCGTAGACGTTGGCGTTCTCCGGCAGTGCGCTGATGCCCGCTTCCTTCGCCAGCTTCGCCATGGCTTCGCATCCGTCTTTATACTTCTGCTCGCCCAGCTTGTTCAGCAGCGTCCGCCGGAAGTTGTTGGTCCCGGCTTCCTTCATGACCTCGTTCTGGTCTGCCTTGCTCTTCAGCTTGCTGATCTCGATCATGTCCAGCAGTGTGGCGCCCTTTGCCACTGCCTCCTGGAAGTTCTTCTGGTTGAACTTCGTGAATTTGATCCGGTCCTTCACCGTCTTCTCGCTGAAGCCGGTCTTCTCGCCGATCTCCTTCGCGCTGTAGCCCAGGTCCATCATCATCTGGAATCCCTGTGCCTGCTCATAGACCGTCAGATCCTGCCGCTGCATGTTTTCCGTCAGCATCGTGGCGATCTGTGTCTTATAGTCCATGTCGCTGATTACGCAGGGCAGCTCTGTCAGCCCGGCCAGCTTCGCCGCTTCCATCCGCCGGTTGCCGATCACCACGTTGTAGATGTGATCATCAATCTCCACCACCGTCAGGTTCTGCATCACGCCGTTCGCTTTGATGCTCTCGGCCAGCTCCGTCAGGTCGCCCAGGTCCTTCCGCGGGTTCTCCGGATGGTGCAGCAGGTTATCGATAGGAATCATCGTGATTGTGTTCATCTTCGCTTACCTCCTGTATCCTGCTCCGGTCCACTGGATCCGGCTGTTTGCCATAGGAAACACTTCGTCCGGCGCCCATGCCCGGGCCTCCGCCTTTTCCAGCAGGATCCACGCTCCCGCCATGATCAGCAGGACCGCGACCACCGCGGCCAGAACTATCTTTTCTTTGCGTTTTGTGCTATACTTATTCATACAGAAGTCATTCCTTTCTGTTCGACTTTTTGTTCACCGACCGTCGATGCTGCAACATCGGCGGTCATTCTTTTTGTTCCTGCGGTTATCCGACCATCTGATGGCGCCGGGCCCGCAGTTCCATCACGCTGATTTTTCTTTCCTTTTCCTGCCGGCCTTTCTCTCCCAGCGCCTGCATAAATTCCCGGGCAACGGCCGGATCGATCAGATACTTTTTTCCGCAGGTGCCAAGGTACTGGACCGGCATTCCCATCTGCTTGAGGCGCGTGATCGTGCTCCTGCTGATCCCCAGTTCCTCCGCGGCCTCATCCGGTTTCAGATAGCCCGTCATATTTCCACTCCTTTCCTTCCATCCTCCGCCTGTGGTATCATCACCCCGGGAAGGAGGTGAATAATGGTGAATATCCCGTCTTTTGATTCTTTCATTGATGAAGTCGGCGCCGATACGATCGGGAAACTCAGCGAGGAATCAGCACTTCAACTCGAAGGAGAATACAATCTTCTGACCGGCGAAGGGCTGACAAAGTACACCGTTGCCGTCTTGTCCTGTTCAAGTCAGTTTTCCGTGAAGCTGCTGAAGCTTTATCACGAATGGCTACAAAATCATGCGTGAGTGCTTCCGCAAGCCTGTTCCCGTCAATGAACACTTTTCCGCTTTTCGGTTGCCGCCGGGAAGCGGATTTTTTCTTTTTGCCCATCTTTATGCTCCTTCTTCCGCCCGATCCATCAGCTCATCGATGCTGATCTGATTGTTGCCGACAATGTTCTTCCCGCAGGGCGCCTGCTTCAGGATCACTCCGCCCTTCTTCGCGCATTTCACGCTGCCGCTGGCGCCGATCTTCATGCTGACCTTCGGTTCGAATTCCGGCATATAGATGATTTCCGCCGAATCCGGATCCGTGTCTTTGCGCATCTGGATGTCGATCTTCATGCTGACCGATCCGCCGGCCAGTCCCTTTTCGATCAGCTTATTAATGACCAGGTTGATCGTGGCGTCCACTTTCTCCCTGAATTCATCGAAGATCTCACATCCGAGATTCAGTTCCTGTGCCTGCATGCTGTTATTCACTCCCTTCCTAATGCCGCCTTACCGGCGGCAGATTATCGGATTAAAATTTGATTGCACAGGCCGCGACCGCTCCGATGCCGCTGCCCGCATTGCCGCGGTTCAGCGAACCGTCGGTCCCGACGAAGCGCGCGCTGCTCGCGTAACCGGGGTACGGCGACCGCAGCCACCAATATGTGCTGTCACCGTCCAGGTCGATCAGCTGCCGCTTCAGCTCCGGCACGTCCGGATCTGTATCCCGGAAGTATGCGTATGTGCCGCTTCCCTGGGTGAACCCGGCCTCCTCCGTGCTCAGCAGCCACATCACCCCGCGCTCATCATCATGCTTTATGAGCAGCTTCTTTTCCTCGCCCAGCAGCTGCTCCGGATAGACGCTGTTCAGCTCCTTCCGGATCTGGCTGGCCATGTAGTTGTTCCATCCCCACGGGTGCTGCTTGTCCGGCCGGCTGAACGGCGCGTAATCGAACGCCACAGCCGTCATGATCACGGCGCCATCGTCCTGCAGGTCGACCAGCCGCCACGGGACGCCGTTTTTCATCAGCACAATGTCACCGATGTCGTAGGCCTTGTCGCTGATCCTTTCGATCATTTCCTCCAGTGCATCCGGCACATAGTCTCCCGCGCCCAGCGCGGTCAGCAGTTCCTCTCCTGTCATCATGGTTTGATCTCCTTTCTGTCTTTCTTCCGCGGATTCCGCGTGAATTTATCCCTTTCCGGGCAAGTGCTGAAGTGGCTGCGGTACCCGATATGCAGCTCGACGTCACAGGCCCGCCTTACCGGCAGTCCCCGTTCCACCGATCCGTCTACCAGGACAAACTTGTCGTTCGCCATCTCCGGCACAAACTCGACCGGTTCCGGATCCACCGGCATGCTCTTGCCGGCTTTCGTTTTGATAAATGCGATCTCGGCGCCGCACCCGCGGCACCTGGTTGTCCTTGTCAGCAGTGCCATCTGTCCGCTCCTTTCCTATCCCTCCGCCAGTTCGTCCAGCATGTACATGTTGTCGTTCAGTCCCTCCGCGATTCCTGCCAGGATCTTCTCGGCCAGTTCGTCGTCCAGGTAGTCCGTCAGCTGCTCGCGGGTGATCTGCAGGATGAGTTCCAGTTGACGTTCGTTCATGGTCCCTCTCCTTTCTCTTCTATTTCCTCCCCGGTCTCTATCACAAAACCGATATGGCCGTTCGGGCATTCAAGCTGCTTCAGCAGTAGATCCGCCGGGCGGACGTCAATCCAGCGCCGGCCGCATCTGATACAGATCACTTCCGATACCTTGTGGGGCAGGTTCGCTTCGATCGGGATGATCTTTCCGGGCTGGTCTGGCATGGTTAGGCTCCTTTTGTAGCTTCACAAGTTACTTGCTGGGCAAAAAAAACCAGTTCGGGCCTGTCGATATTGAGCAGCTTAATCAGCTGATCTGCCTCGTCAAGCCCGAACTTTCCGTTTTTGATTTTTAAGCTGAAAGTCTTTTCGCTCATGCCAATGCGGCTCGCGACTTCTTTCTGTGTCATTCCGTTTTCAGCTATTTTTGCTCGAAGCATGTTAGGATTCAGCATCTATAATTCTCCTTTCCTCAGGTAGCCTGTCAGGTTACTGTAATAATACTTCCTTGTTTGTAAACTGTCAAGATATTTTTTTCTTTTTTATTTACTTTTCTGTAAACTGATAGTATTATAAGCCTGCAACACGAAAGGAGGTGGCCGCTATGAACTTAGTCGGCAAGCGCATCAAAGAGTGTCGTATTGCAAATAAACTCACGCAAGAGGACGTCGCAAATCATCTCGGAATTGGAAAACAGGCTGTATATAAATATGAGATTGGCGCCGTTACGAATATTCCTCTTGAAAACATCGAGAAGATGGCTTCTCTGTTCCACACTACCCCTGGTTACCTCGCCTGCTGGGATTCCGCGGAATCTGTTCCTGATTCTGTTGATTCTCTCCAAACCGACGAACATCGCCTCATCAGCGCTTACCGGTCCCTGAACGCCCACGGCCAGGAGCTTCTGCTGGAGAGAGCGGAAGAACTGAAACTGCTTCATGGAAAAAAACAGGAAGGTTCTGTATCTCAGCCTGTTTAAGTGATAATCATTTATGCATATTTATTATAAAGGAGGCGTCCCCATGTCCACTTCTTCGATCTTTGGTTGGTTTATCATTCTGGCCGTTGTTGCTTTCTTTGTCTATCGGAAATGGACAAAAAAGGCTGTCTCCAAATCTTCGACTTCCCGAAAAGCCGCTAACTCGTATGACGATTCTCATCTCATCAGCATTGCTGCTTTTCAAAAGGTTGTTAATGACCGCTTCGTCGTTTTTGATTTCGAAACAACCGGCCTTTCTCCGGAGAATGATCAGATCGTCGAGATCGGCGCCGTCCGCGTTGAGCACGGAAAGATCACGGATACTTATCAGAAACTGATTAACCCGGGAATCCACATGCCCGAGGCCACTTCAAAGAAAAACCATATAACCGATGATATGTTGAAAGGATGCCCGAGCATAAAGACCGTTCTTCCCGACTTCCTTTCCTTTGTCGGATCTGATGTCCTGGCCGCGCACAACGCTTCTTTTGATTCTGCTTTCCTTATGGCTGCCTGCGAAAAATATCATAAGACAGCCCCCGAAAAATACTTTGATACCATGCGTCTTTCTGTCTACTGGCCAAATCTTTCTAACCGCAAGCTTGAGACCTTTCTCAAGGCTGCAGGTATAAAGAACTCCTCCGCCCATCGCGCCCTCGGAGACGCAACCGCAACCGCAAATCTTATTATCGTTTCTTTCAACAAAATAAAATGATGATGGAGGCTTGATCATGGCCAGCGTGACAAAAAGAGGGAACAAATACTGTGTCCGGTATCGCTATGAGGATGAGACCGGGCAGATCCGGGAAAAGCGGGTCTCCGGTTTTCTGAAGTATGAGGACGCCTGGGCTGCCGCCCGGGATCTGGTTGTGACCATAATCTGTGGATAAGTTTTTTCTCCCCTGTGGATAAGCTTATTGACGATTTCGTAACATTATTGTAAACTACTCTCAGAACAGTTCCTGGGAGTAAGGCCCCCCACCATCCGGGGTGTGCAGAAACCAGGAGCTTTTTATTTGAATTGTTTATCATTTAATCGCGTTTTACTGTTTTTATCGTTTTTTAACCGTTTATTACATTTGCGTTTACTATTTATTCGTGTAGAATGATGGTGCGGGGAGTAATCCCACGTGTACCTGCCCTACGGAGTCGAGTACTTAAGCGACTTGTAAAGTCGCCCGCAGCAGGGGCAAAAAGCCGCCATCATGGCGGCTTTTGCTATTGAAATGAGTTTCTCAGATGAACAACTTTGTTTATTTGGATGAATCCGGCGTCTTTGATTGCTGATCCCCAGCCAACATTCTTTGTTACTACCATTCCTTAAGGAGGTGTGTTTATGGCCAGCGTATACGCACGCGGAAAGAAATACTGTGTCATGTACCGGTATGAGACCGAGACAGGCGAAATCAAACAGAAGCGCGTCTCCGGATTCTCTTCCCGGGAGGAAGCCTGGGCAGCTGCCCGCGACCTGGAAGCGAAATCCTCTGCCGGTATTGATGTCAACGGCGATGCTATGAGCTGCTCTGAGCTGATGGAGCGCTGGTTTGCGGACCGCTGCACCGCCCTGGCCGCCACCACCCGCGCAAAGTATTCCTCCGCCATTGATAAACTGTCTGATACCTTTGTCGCGGATCTGCAGGTCCGCCGGCTGGACACCCGGAAGTTTAATCTCCTGCTGGACCAGCTGAAGGAAAATGTTTCTGTCCGGACTGCCGTCTCTTATACAGAGCCGCTGCGCCTTTCCCTCACCTGGGGCGTTGCTGAACGCCTGATCCCTCTGAATCCGCTGGCCAATGTCCGCCTGCCGAAAATACCTAAGCGGTCGCAAAGGATCCTCACGGATGACGATGTGTCTGCCCTGCTCGCCGCTTCCGTTTCTTCGCAGCGCCGCTGCCGTGATTTCCGGATCCCGCTCCTGCTTGCCCTCTATGCGGGCCTCCGCCGGGAAGAGTGTGCCGGCCTCCGCTGGGAGCATGTGGATTTTAATCATAACCGAATCACAGTCTGTGAAGCGATCACCATGACGCCTGACGGCGCCCAGCACCTGAAGGATCCGAAAACAGATCTGTCCGCCAGGACGATCTCCATGCCGGCCTGGGTGATGCAGGAGCTCCGGAAGGAATATGACAAATTCCTTTCCCGGACAAACGAACACATCCTGCAGCACAATCCCGCGCACAGGGTTTGTGTGACATCCACCGGCGATCCTTATTCGTGCAAATCCTATGCGCACGCAATCCTCCGCCTGATCCGCGAGGTTAATGCCGTACGGGAGAAAAACAAGCAGCCCAGGATGCCGGAATCCTCTTTCCATGACCTCCGGCATACACACGCTGCCATGCTGATCCGGAGGAACATCCAGCCGAAGATCATCTCCGAGCGCCTGGGCCATTCTTCCATCAAGATCACCATGGACCTGTACGGCTATCTGATGCCCGGCCTGCAGGATGCCGTTGCGGAGATCTTCGATAAGGAAGCAGAGGCGAACGCCGTTCCCGCTGCGGCCAGCGCCGGATAAACAAAACAAATACAATCAAAAAACCCGCTGCGATCTGCAGCGGGTTTTTCATGCTTCTGTTACCACTTTTGTTACCAATGACCCCCACGGTTTTTGTTACCACTTGCATAAGAAAACCCCGGAGCCTTGATTTTCAAAGCTCCGGGGAGTGGGATTAGTAGGACTCGAACCTATGACCCCCACGATGTCAACGTGGTGCTCTAACCAACTGAGCTATAATCCCATGCGGTCAGCGGGGAATATAATATCACAGGTTACGGAAAAATGCAACACAAACTTGCTGTTTCAGTCCTTTTCAGTGTGAAAAACTGCTCCTTCAAGCGTTTTCCAGGTGAACAGGCCGTTTTCATACAGCATATAACCCGGCTTGCTGTCCCCTTTCGGGATGGAAACCGATCCCGGATTGAAGCAGCGGAAACCGCCGTGGTTTTCCCAGGCCGGTACATGCGTATGCCCGTACAGAAGAATATCCCCTTCCCGCAGCGGCGGCAGGTGATCCGGATGATACACATGGCCGTGGGTTGCGAACAGGCTGAACGTATCAGCCGCGATCCAGACATAATCCGCCAGAATCGGGAACTGCAGCACCATCTGGTCCACTTCCGTATCGCAATTTCCGCGCACGCACAGAAGGCTGTCCCTGCGCGCGTTCAGCAGGAGAGCAACCTGCTTCGGATCATATTCCTTCGGAAGATCATTCCGCGGTCCGTGATACAGCAGATCTCCCAGCAGAACGGTCCGGTCCGGGTTTTCCCTGTCCCAGGCTTCCAGCAGTTTCCGGGCATAATACGCGGATCCATGCAGATCCGAGGCAATCAGAATTCTCATCGGCTCATTGTCCTTTCTTTGCGGGATGCTTCATACGAACCGCAGTGGAAAGCTGCGCCAGGATCACCGCCGTAAACATCAGCACACAGCCGGCAACTTCCCGTCCGGTCATCCGCTCTCCGAGCAGCCACCATCCGAACAGCGCGGCAAAAACGGACTCCAGACTCATCAGCAGCGAAGCCGCCGTAGGCTCCAATTCCTTTTGACCGATCATCTGCATCGTATAGCCGATAGCGCCGGACGCAATTCCTGCGTACAAAATCGTATACCGCGCATCCCAAATTCCGCTCCAGTGCGGGGTTTCAAACAGAAACATCCACGGCAAAAGCAGAATGCCCGCAGAAAGAAATTCGACGCAGGCCATCAGAACGCTGTCCGCCCCGCGATCGAGGAAGAAATCAATAAACAAGATCTGAAACGCAAACATGACCGCATCCGCAATCAGCATCCAATCCCCGCGCTCAATTGTAAAGCCGTCCTTGACGCAAAGAAAATAGGAACCCAGTACAGCGATCCCGACGCAGAGTGCAGAAATCCACGGAACGCGTCTGCGAAACAAAAATCCGAAAATCGGAACCAAAACAATATAGAGTGCCGTCAAAAAACCGGATTTTCCGGCAGAAGTCATCGCGATGCCGTATTGCTGAAACGTCGCTGCGCTTCCCATGAACACGCCGCAAACAATTCCTCCGACAATGGAGATGCGCCATATCTGCCGTTTTTCCTCCGGAGAATGCGCGCGATAGGAACGGTCGAACCTATGAAACAGCGGTACAATCGGGATCAATACGATTCCGCCGAGCAGAATGCGAATACAATTATAGGAAAGGACGCCGAGATACTGCATGGCATCGCTCTGCGCAATGTAAGCAAGCCCCCAGATAACGGTGGCAAGCAGCAGGATCAATGCGCCGCGTAGCGGTTTTTTCGAACGTGTTTTCATCAACAGGAGTATAAAACGATTCCCCAAAAAAAGCAAGAAAAACCCGTCCAAGCACAACATCTTGTCGTTTTGCCGTGTGCTTGCCCCAAAAGAAGCTGTTTTTCGTTCTTTTTCGAAAAAGTATGCAATCCGCGCAGATTTTACTTTACAAATCCGGATCCCTATGTTATGATAGCGACGATCCAAGAAACCTTTAATTCGGTACGAGATGCCGACAAGGCCACCATATTGCTGTAAGGGCGAATTCTGTCTTGTCGTGCAAAACGGCAAGATTTTTTTGTGCGGAGGATATCATGGAAGAACGAAAGCTCGTCGATGAACAAACGATGAATCGCATGCTG